>Ga0070741_10005533_pt1 | contig 27953 bp, 31 predicted proteins | sample Coa_R1_4_FD_66440 | JGI IMG/M metagenome (GOLD analysis project Ga0070741, IMG submission 66440) | Surface soil microbial communities from Centralia Pennsylvania, which are recovering from an underground coalmine fire - Coalmine... | ecosystem: Environmental > Terrestrial > Soil > Unclassified ...
GCTCGAGGCCGCGCTCGCCGACCCCGGCCGCGTGCGCGGCATCGTCGAGATCGCCTCGTCGCCGCGTTTCGTGCGCGGTCCGGACTGGCCGCACGGCGTGGCGCGCGAGACGTTCACGCAGTTCGGCGAGGGTTTGCGGCGCGACTACCGCGGGACGATCGAGCGCTTCCTCGCGCTCGAAGCACTCGGTTCCGCGCACGCGCAGAGCGAGCTGCGCGAGTTGAAAGCGCACGTGTTCGATCGCGGCGAGCCCTCGCTGGCGGCGCTCGAAACGGGTTTGACCGAGCTCGACACCGTCGACCTGCGTGCGCGTCTGCCCGAGCTGGCCGTGCCGAGCCTGTGGATCGCCGGACGCCGCGACCGGCTCGTGCCGCCGGCCGGGCCGCGCTGGGCGGCGTCCGCGTGCCCGTACGGCAGCTACCTCGAGTTCGCCTCGGGCCACGCGCCTTTCATCGCCCATGCGGATGCGATGGCGCGTGCCATCGTAGAATTCATCGGGGGATTGCCGACGTGACGCCGTTCGATCTCGATCACATCCGGCATGCGTTCGGCCGGGCTGCGAGGACGTACAAGCGCCACGCGGCGCTGCAGCGCGAGGGCGAGGATCGCCTGCTCGAGCGTCTCGACTACGTGCAGCACCCGCCCGCGCGCGTGCTCGAGGTCGGCTGCGGCCCGGGGCGTGCCGCGGCTGCGCTGCGCAAGCGTTGGAAATCGGCGCACGTCGTCGCGCTCGACATCGCCCTGCCCATGCTCAGGGAAGTGCGGCCCAGCTGGCGCAATCCGCTCGCCCGCGTCTGCGCAGACGCGCGCGCGCTGCCGCTCGCAGACGCGAGCGTCGACGTGCTGTTCTCGAACATGTGCATCCAGTGGATCGAGGACTTGCCCGCCCTGTTCGGCGAATTCCGCCGCGTCCTGCGTCCGGGCGGCTACGTCGCATTTTCCACATTTGGACCGGACACGCTGCGCGAGCTGCGCGCCGCTTGGGCGATCGCCGACAACGCGCCGCACGTGAGCCGTTTCGCCGATATCGCGCGCGTCGGCGACGCGCTCATGGCGGCCGGTTTCCGCGATCCCGTGCTCGACGCCGATCATATCGTCATGCGCTACGCGGACGCCGCCGAACTCATGCGCGCGCTCAAAGCGATCGGCGCGACCAACGCCGACGTGCGCCGTTCGCGCGGCCTCACGGGGAAGGGCCTGTTCCGGCGCGTGCTCGACGCCTACGAAACGTTCCGCGAAGACGACGGCCTACCGGCGACCTACGAGATCATCTGCGCGCATGCCTGGGGACCGGAACCCGGCCAGCCGCGGCGCAGCGGCGGCGTCGAAATCGCGAGCTTCCCGGTCGAGAAGCTGCGCGGATCGAGGCGCTGAGGGACGCGGGTCGCACAGAGCGCGCATGAGCGCGTGTCGCGGCGTTCAGACTTGCTTGTGCCTGAAACACCCGACGAAATGGTCGTTGACCATTCCCGTGGCCTGCATGTGCGCGTAGACGATCGTCGAGCCGACGAAATTGAATCCGCGCTTCTGCATGTCCTTGCTCAAGCGGTCCGACAACTCGGTGCGCGCCGGCACCTCGCCGCGCTCGCGCCAGCGGTTGCGGAGGGGTTTGCCGTCGACGAAGGACCAGAAATAGGCGTCGAGGCTGCCGAATTCGTCGATGACGCGCAGCGCCGCCTGCGCGTTGCGCCGCGCCGACCAGATCTTCAATCGGTTGCGGATCAGGGCGGGATCGAGCAGCAGCTTCTCGAGCGCGGCATCGGTCATGCGCGCGACGCGGCCGATGTCGAAGCCGTGGAACGCGCGCCGGTAGGCGTCGCGCTTGTTGAGCACGGTGCTCCAGGACAGCCCCGCCTGCGCGCCCTCGAGCACGAGGAACTCGAACAGACGCGTGTCGTCGTGCAGCGGCACGCCCCATTCGCGGTCGTGGTACTCGCGCATGCGCACGTCGTCGCCTTGCGCCCAGGAGCAGCGTGTCGGTTCTTTGGCCATATCCGGAATACGAACATGTTCGCGAGGAACGCGAAGGATAAATGAAAACGCGCCGGCGCTTCTTCTTGCTGCCGACAAAGCGCGTATCATACGCACCCCGCGACGACAGCCCGTGCGATGAACGATGCCGCTTCGCGCCGCAGCGCGCTCCTCGCGCTCGCGGTGCTCAGCTTGATCTGGAGCTACAACTGGATCGTCATGAAGGCCGTGCTGGCCTATGCCGGTCCGCTCACGTTCTCCGCGCTGCGCTATGTATTCGGCAGCGCCGTGCTGTTCGCCCTGCTGGCGCTGCGTCGCGAATCGATGGCCCCTACGCCATGGCGCGATACGTTCGTGATCGGCCTCGCGCAAACCACGGGTTTCCAGGCGCTCGTGCAGCTCGCGCTCGTCGCCGGCGGAGCGGGCAAGACGGCGCTCCTCGCCTACACGATGCCGTTCTGGGTGATTCCGTTGACCTGGGTCGTGCTCGGCGACCGCCCGACGCCGCGCCAATGGGCGTGCATCGGCGTCGCTGCGGCGGGTCTCGTGCTCGTCCTCGAACCGTGGCGGTCGATGGGCACGGCACTCAGCGCCGCACTCGCGCTGGCGGGCGGCATCTGCTGGGCGTTGGGCACAGTGCTCTCGAAACGCTTGTTCCAGACGCGCGGGGTTTCGGTGCTGCGGCTCACCGCGTGGCAGATGCTGCTCGGCACGCTCGGGCTCGTGGCGCTCGCGCTCGTCGTGCGCGAGCGTCCGATCGACTGGTCGCCGGTGCTGATCGGCGCGTTCGTCTACAACGGCGTGCTTTCGTCCGGCATCGCCTGGACTTTGTGGCTGTTCGTCGTGCAGCGTTTGCCCGCAAACATCGCGGGTCTCGCGAGCCTCGTCACGCCCTTGCTCGGCGTGCTGTTCGCCTGGGCGATCCTCGCGGAAAAACCCGACGCTGCCGAGACCGCCGGCATCGCGCTCATCGCACTGGCCTTGCTCGGCGTGCTGCAGCCGCGTACGACGCGCGCCTAGACGCCGATCGCGCGCGCGATTTGCGCCTGCCGATCGTGCTGGTTGTAATAGGGCGTCACGCGCGCGATCTTGCCTTGATTGATCGCGAAGAACACGCCTGCCGTGAGCACGTAGCGCTGGCCTTGTGCGGGCGGCAGACCCGGCGCTTCGCCCTGATAGACGCCGTGCACGCAGAATTCCGCAGCGGCGCGCGTACCGTCGTCGATGCTCATGACGACGACGTCGCGCAAGTCCTCGCGGTAGCGGCGCGCGTGCTGTTCCATGTAGGCGCGCAGCGCCGCTTTGCCTATTTCGCGCTCGCCCTGGTTGATGTCGTGCACGACGTCGTCCGCCACGCAATCGAGCATGGCGTCGATGTCCCCGCGGCTGAATGCCGTGCAGAAACGCAGCACCAGCGCATTGGTGCGGTCCGCGGCTCGTGCGCCGTCGATGATCATGCGGTCGAACCCCCTTCCAAGCCGAAAGAGTGTACTCCCGGCGTGCGGCGAGCGACTACCGCGCGATGGCCTGCCAGGGCAGGCGGTCGAGATCGACGTTGCCGCCCGTCAGGACCACGCCGACGCGCCGGCCTGCAAAATGCTCGCGATGGCGCAGGATCGCGGCGAAGGCGATCGCCGACGATGGCTCGACGACGATCTTGAGCCGTTCCCAGAGGAGGCGCATTGCCGCGATCGTCTCGCCGTCGCTCGCCAGCAACACCCGGACCGCGTGCCGGCGCAGCAGCGCCAGATTGATCTCGCCGAGCGTGGCGCGCAAGCCGTCGCAGATCGTGTCCGGTTCGATATCCGCGACGCGCCTTCCGGCCTTGAGCGAGGCGAAGGCGTCGGCGGCGCCTTCGGGCTCGGCTGCGAACAAGTGGATTTGTGGAAAACGCGATCGCGCGGCCGTCGCGCAGCCGCCGATCAGGCCGCCGCCGCCGATCGGCGCGATCAGCGCATCCAGCCGGCCGGCCTCGTCGCAAAGCTCCAGCGCCGCGGTGCCCTGGCCGGCGATGACGCGCGGATCGGTGAACGGGTGCACGAGCGTCGCACCGGTCTCGCGCACGAGGCGCGCGGCGGCCTCATCGCGCGCGGCGAGCGTCGGCGCGCAGCGGTGCAGCGTCGCGCCGTAGGCGGCGATGCCGGCGAGCTTGGCGGCGACGGCGCCTTCCGGCACCACGACGTGCGCGGCGATGCCGCGCGTTCTCGCGGCGAGCGCGAGCGCCGCGCCGTGATTGCCCGAAGAATGCGTGACGACGCCGCGCGAGGCTTCCGCGTCGGCGAGCGACCACACCGCGTTGCACGCGCCGCGGAACTTGAACGCGCCGACGCGCTGGAAATTCTCGCATTTGAACAGGATTTCACAACCCGCCAGCGCGTCGAGCGAAGACGCGTGCAGCACGGGGGTACGCAGCGCATGCGGCGCGATGCGCTGCGCTGCGCGTTCGATGTCCTCGGGATGGATCGGTATCGATGCGGCCATGACGACGTCATCGTGCGGCGCGGCATTGTCGCACCCGACGCGCCGCGGCGAAAGCGGCTTTACGCAACCCTAACCGACGGCGGCTACACTCGCTGCAAGCATTCGCGCACGCGTTCGGTCTCTACGTCATGGCGAGGACGATCTTCATCGCATTAGCCGCAATGCCGGCGTTCGCGATTGCCGCGAAACCGCCTGCGGACGCTGCGCTTGAGCACGTGAACGTGAGCCTCGTTGCCGAGTCCAGTGCGCTCGTTCCAGGCACGGCCGCTTGGGTGGGTCTGCGGTTGCGGCACGAGGCGCACTGGCACACGTACTGGGTCAATCCCGGCGATGCCGGGCTGCCGACGAAGCTCGCGTGGCAGCTCCCGCCGGGCTACCGCGCCGGCGAGATCGCGTGGCCCGCGCCGAAGCGGTTCGACGTTGGCGGCCTCTACAATTTCGGCTATGACGGCGAGGTGCTGCTGCCGGTACGCATCGATGTGCCGGCCGACGCAAAGCCGGGATCGCGCGCAAAATTCGCGGTCGAGGCGAAATGGCTCGTCTGCCACGAGGAATGCGTGCCGGGCAAGACGGCGCTCGCGATCACGCTGCCCGTCGCCGCACATGCCACGAAGAATCCGCGCTTCGCGTCGCTGTTCGCCACGTCGTTCGCGCTCGCGCCGCAGCCGGCCACCTGGACGGGCGTGGCGACGCTCGCCGGCGACCGCGTGATCGTCGAACTCGACGGCGCCGGTCTTCCCGCGACCGCGGCGCTGCAGGTGTTCCCGGTGCAGCCGCGTGTCGTCGGCTATGCGCCGCCTCGCACGGAGGCGCGCGACGACGCGCTGGTGCTGATTTTTGCAAAAAGCGATTATTATACTTCGCCGCCGCAGACGTTCGATCTCGTGCTGCGTCCAGACGACCTGCACGCGTTCGGCGTCGCGGTGCCGTTTCACGCCGATCCGAGCGCCGCGTCCAACCGATAGGAGCTTCCGATGAAACTGCGTCTGATGTCCCTCGCCCTCTTGCTGCTCGCCGCGGCCGTTTCCGCACCAGCGCTCGCGGTCGCCATCGGCGAACCCGCACCCGACTTCACGTTGACCGACAGCAACGGCAAGACGCGATCGCTCTCCGAATACCGCGGCAAGGTGGTCGTGCTCGAATGGAACAACCCGGGTTGTCCGTTCGTGCACAAGCACTACGAAAGCGGCAACATCCCGAAGCAGCAGGCCGAAGCGACCGCCGCGGGCGTCGTCTGGCTCACGATCAATTCGGGCGCGGACGGCAAGCAGGGCCACGTCGACGGCGCGCGGGCGAACGCCTTTCTCGCGCAATACGGGGCCAAGCCCACGGCTTATCTGCTCGATCCGAACGGAAAAGTCGGCCATCTCTACGGCGCGCGCACGACGCCGCACATGTTCGTCATCGATTCGGCAGGCACGCTGCGCTACATGGGCGGCATCGATTCCATCGCGAGCACCGACAAGGAAGACATCGCCAAAGCCACGCAATACGTGCCGCAGGCGCTTTCGGAGATCAAGGCCGGCAAGACCGTGAGCGTGACGACGTCCCTGCCTTACGGCTGTGGCGTTAAGTACGATTCCTAAAACGTCTGCCCCGGTCGGCATCGGCCGACGGAACTCGATCGGCGCCGCAACACGCTGCTCGCCGTGTCGGCGCACGATCTGCGCGGCCCGCTTCAGGCGATCCTGATGAGCGGTGCTCGACCGCCGATGTGCGCTGGTATCGCGCAACTTCTCGGTAGCGGAGTAGACTGTCACCGTCGACGAAGGCTTCGTGGGGCAGCAGTGAGCGAGCTCATTGTTCCGGCGGCGGCCGATTTTCTGGCGTTGGTGTGCTTCGTCTCGGCGTTGGCCAAGACGATCCAGCAACCCGACCCGTTTCGCGCGCCGGGGAATTGGGTTCTGGCCGTCGCAAACGCGCGCTGGTTCGCCGCGGTCGAAGCCGGCATGGGCGCACTGCTGGCGCTGCCTACGCCACTGGCGGCACAGGCGCTCGCGGCGATCCTGCTCGCCGTCATCGTCGTCGACGGCCAGTTCTGGCACGCGAAGAACCCCGCGCACGAATCCGACGATTTCGGCTCGATCACGCCGCACAGCCAGGCGTTGTATTTTTCGATCGGCGTGGCCGTGTCGGCCGCTGCCGTGGCGATCGGTCTCGCCGCGCTTCGCGCACCGCTCGCGCGTGCTCCGTTCGATGCGCGCTTCGGTGCGGCGATGCTGATCCTCTTGCTCGCCGTCGCGGCGAAGCTCGCCTACGACCAAGCACGCGGCCAGGGCTATGCGAAGAAGGACGTGACGGCCGTCGATGCACTGCCTGCGGACCTCCCGATCGGCAGCGATGCGGCGGGCGCTCTGACGGCGGGCGATCTCGCGGCGCTCGGCCGGGCGACGCTCATCGTCGGCATCTCGCCGCACTCGCGCGACTGCCTGGACGTCTACGCGCTGCTGGCCCGCCATGCGCAGACGCTGAGCAAGGAGTTGACCGTCGTCGTCGTTGCGCAGAACGACATCGTGTATCGCAATGCGCAGAATGCTTCGCTGCGCCGGCTCGTCGATTCCGCGTGCCACCTGAGCCGTTTCCTCGGCTTGCGGACGCGTCCTTACGCCATGCTCGTGAACCAGGATCTCTCGCTGTTCGCGGCGCCGTCGCAAAGCTCGGCGAAAGTTCAGCGCCTGATCACGCTGCTCGTCACGCAAATCCAGAATGCGCCGGCGAGCTATCTCACGTTCGGCGACGCGAACCGGTGAGCCCGCCGCGCCTCACGTGCGCGTTTCGTTCTCGGCGATCGGCGGATCGATGTCGCCCGCGCCGGCGAGAATTTCCGAGGTGACGATCGATTCCGGCGGCGGCGACGCCGGTTCCGGCGAGTCGACGACTTTCGGCAAATGCGACACGCTGTACCAGGCGAGCACGAGCGCCGCGCCGACCATGATCGAGGCGAGCCAGAACGTCGCACCCGCAAACACATTGTGTAGGTTGGCGCCCGTGACCGCGGCGAAAAGGCGGGTGAACAGCGTCGGTGCGATGATCCCGGCGACGCTCGAAAGGCTCGCGACGGCGCCCTGCAGGCGCCCTTGTTCGCGCGGGTCGACGTGGTGCGTCATGATCGCCTGCGCCGCGGGACCGGCGACGCCCCAGAGCGCCGCGACCGGCATCATCGCCCAGAACCAATAGCCGGTCGGCGCGATCGCGTAGAGCGCGAAGCCGGCGGTGCCGCAAGCCAAGCCGAACAGCAGTGCGCGCCGTTCGCCGAGCGTGCCGACGATCCGCTTGATGAGCCCGCCCTGCACGATCGCCGCGAGCACGCCGACGAGCGCGAGCGTAATGCCGACCTTCTCGCTGCCCCAGCCGAAACGGTAGTCGGCGTAGAGCACGAACGTCGTCGGATAGACCATGTGCGCGAGCGCCATGAGGAACAGCACGCCGATCAGGCCGAGCACCTGGGGATAGCGCCACAGCAGCTTGAGCGCGCCGAACGGATTGGCGTGCGCCCAATCGAAATGCGTCGTGCGCTTCTCCGGCGGCAGCGATTCGGGCAGCACGAACAGTCCATAGGTGAAGTTCGTCAGGCACATGACGACCGCAATCCAGAACGGCAGGCGCACGTTGATGGCGCCGAGGAACCCGCCGATCGCGGGCGCGATGATGAATCCGAGCCCGAACGCCATGCCGATCATGCCGAATGCGGCGGCGCGCTTCTGCGGAGGCGTCACGTCGGCGACGTAGGCGTTCGACGTGCTGAAGCTCGCGGCCGTGATGCCCGAAATGATGCGGCCGATGAACAGGAGCGGCAGCGAATTCACCATCGCCATCATGAGGAAATCGAGGCCGAGGCCGAGGTTCGACAAGAGGATCACCGGACGCCGACCGAGCCAATCGGACAGCGCGCCCTGCACCGGCGTGAAGATGAACTGCATTGCGAAGAATGCGGTCGAGAAATAGCCGTACCAGATCGCCGCCCACGAAACGTTGCCGGCGAGGAAGTTCTCGATCAGGTGCGGCAGCACGGGAATGATGAGCCCGAACGCCAGGATGTCGATGAGAACCGTGACGAAAATGAAGGCGAGCGCCGCGCGCCGCGGTCCGGGTTGCAATGTGGTGTCGTTCACGGGCGGTTCTCGGGAATGTCAGTTGTGGGCGATGCCGATGAAGCGCAGGAATTCCGCGCGCGTACGCGCATCCTCGCGGAACGTGCCGAGCATCTGGCTCGTCACCATCGAGACGCCGCGCTTGTGCACGCCGCGCGTGGTCATGCATTGATGCGCGGCGTCGATGACGACGCCGACGCCGCGCGGTTTGAGCACGTCTTCGATGCAATGCGCGATTTGCGCGGTGAGCTTCTCCTGCACCTGGAAGCGCCGTGCGAACGCTTCGACGACGCGCGCGAGCTTGCTGATGCCGACGACCTTGTTGGTCGGCAAATAGCCGATGTGCGCGCGGCCGATGATCGGTGCCATGTGATGCTCGCAATGCGAGGCGAACTCGATGTCGCGCAGCACGATCATCTCGTCGTAGCCGGCGACCTCTTCGAACGTGCGGCGCAGATACGCGGTGGGGTCCTCGGCGTAGCCCGAGAACCAGTCGCGGTAGGCTTCGACGACGCGCTTGGGCGTGTCGCGCAGGCCCTCGCGCATGGGGTCTTCGCCCGCCCATGCGAGCAGCGTGCGCACGGCCGTCTCGGCGTCGGAGCGGCTCACCTTCGTCTTCTTGGGCGCTTTCACGGCAGGCTCCTTCGCTAGGCGCGCATTCTAACGTGGCCTAACGGCGCGTAAAGAGTGAAGTTTTCCACTTGTACCACAGCGCGGCCGCTCATACACTAGTCGAAAGCCAAGCCGGAGTATGCGTCAGTGAAAGGCAACATCTCACCGACCCTGCGCCGCATTCTTGCGGACGACTCCGCGCGCGCGGATTTGCGCAACCAGCTCATCCGTGGCGAAGACGGCAGAATCAGCGTCGGCGGCAACGCGTTCCGACTGCGCCTTAGACTCGATGTCGCCACCGCGCGCAAGAAGGCCGATCGGCGCAGCTGAACCCGCAGCGCATCCCTGCCGATGAATTTCGCGTTCCCGGCGCTGCTCGTCTTCATTCTGGTGCTTCCCGGCGTCATCCTGCGCTACACATTCGCGCGCGGCGGCTGGGGCTGGACGAGCCCGACGTCGTTGCGGCGCATTTCCGACGAGCTCGCCTACGGCGTGGTGTTCTCGATTCCGCTGCATGCTTGCGCCTTGCTCGCCGTGGGCATTATCGGCTTCCATCCGGATTTGCGCCTGCTGTTCGCGTTCCTGACCGGCCATTTCGGCAAGGACGACGAGCTCTTCGAGCCGAGCGTGAGCGCAATCGCGCAGCATTACCTCGCCGTCTCCGCATATTTCCTGCTGCTGTACGCGAGCGCGGCACTGCTCGGGTACTTCGCGCACGCCGCAGTGCGCAGGAGCGGACTCGATCGCCGCACGCGTCTGTTTCGCTTCGACAACTACTGGTACTACATGTTGCGCGGCGAGGTGGCGGCGTTCCGCGAAGGGATCTTCCCGGCCGACTCCGTTCCCGACGGCGTCTATCTGTCCACGGTCGTCACACATGGCTCCGGCAGCTATCTGTACCGAGGCATCGTCGAAGATTTCACGTTCGACGCGGACGGAGCGCTCGACACGATCGCGATCGTCGACGCGCACCGCCGCGCGCTCGCCGACGATCGCGTACCGAGCCGCCCGGTCGCCGCGGACGGCAGAGACGAGCGCTATTACGACATCCGCGGCGACTATCTCGTCCTTCGCTGCTCGGAAATGCAGACGATGAATCTCGATTATTTCTGGCTGCAGGACGAAGACGAGATCGCGACTGCTTGAGCCGCGTCACTCGACACGGCAGAACGCCGCCTTGAGATAGCGCGATTCGGGAACGTGCGCCTGCCAGGGATGATCCGGGCCGGCGCCGGTCACCTTGATGACCTGCAGCGTGCGATTGGCGTAGAACGCGGCGCGCCGCAGCATGTCGAGGAACTGCTCTTCCGAGACGAGTCCGGTGCACGAGCAGCTCAGGAAGATGCCGCCCGGCTTGACCGCTGCGAGCGCGAGCTTGTTCATGTCGAGGTATTTCTTGAGGGCCGGGATCACCTGCTCGCGATCGCGCGTCATCTTGGCGGGATCGAGCACGACGACGTCGAAGCGCTCGCGACCGTTGACGGCGACATCGCGCAGCCAAGCGAAGATGTCGGCCTGAATGAAGCGCACCTTGCTCTTGTTGAGCCGCGCGTTCTGCTCGGCGATCTCCAGGATCTCCTCGTCGAGGTCGACGCCGACCACTTCGCCCGCGCCGCCGAGCGCCTTCGCGTAGATGGCGAATCCGCCCGAGTTGCAGCAGAGATCGAGCACGCGTGCGTCGGCGCAAAACTCCGCGAGATGACGTCGATTGTCGCGCTGGTCGGCGAAGAATCCCGTCTTGTGCTTGGCGCCGGGTGCCGCGTGGAATTTGACGCCATGCTCGACGATCACGTTCGGCTTCGGCGCGGGCGGATGGGCGAAGTCGAAGCTCTCCTGCTTCTGCACGTGGTCTTCGGCGAACGCGTAGATCTGCGCGCCCGGAAAATGCTCGAGCAGGCAGCGTTTGATCGTCTCGCGCTCGCGGAACATTCCGGCGGCGAAGAATTCGATGACGAGCGTATCGCCGAAACGGTCGACGACGAGGCCCGAGAGTCCGTCGCCTTCGGAATGCACGAGGCGATAGGCGTCGGTGACGGCGTCGAGCTTGAGGATTCGTCGCCGCAGCGCCACGGCCTCGCCGATGCGCCGAGCGAAGAAAGCTTCGTCGATCGCTTCGTCGGGATCGGCCGTCAGCACGCGCAAAGCGATGCGCGAATGGCCGTTGTAGAAACCGCGTCCGGCGAAGGTGCCGTCGCGGTCCACGATATCGACGATGCTGCCCGGCTTCGGCCGCACGGCGGGCTTTTCGACCATCTTCTGGTAGATCCACGGATGGTTCGACCGGCGTTCGATCTTCAGATGGACGACGGGATTTGCGGATGCCGGGGCTCGATTCATCGCGGCATTTTATCAAGCCGCGCGCCTCGCGGACGCCTTCAGCCGGCCAGCAACGACGCCGCCGGCAGCGGGTCCGGCGGCGGATCGGAAGGTCCGATCACGCGATTTCGCCCGGCGCGCTTGGCGGCGTACAGGGCTTGGTCCGCGCGCCGCAGCAACGAGGCGAAATCGTCGTCGGGCGCGTCTATGGCGACGCCGATCGATATGCGCAGCGGGACAGCCCGGCGTTCCGCACTGAACTCCGCCTGTTCCACGGCCTGGCGCAGACGTTCCGCGCTCGCGAGCGCCGCCGTTTCGTCAGCGTCCGGCAGCACGACGACGAATTCTTCGCCGCCGAGACGGCCGAACAGATCCTCTGCGCGCAGCCCGCGCTTGAGCGCGGCGCAGATGCATCGCAGAGCGTCGTCGCCGACCTCATGGCCGTGCACGTCGTTGATGCGTTTGAAATGATCCGCATCGATCAAGAGCACGGCCAAGCTGCGCTTGTGGCGATGCGCAGCGGCGATCGCCCGACCGGCGAGCTCGTCGAGCGTGCGACGGTTGTTTATCCCGGTCAGCGCATCGACCGTAGCCTGCCGCTCCAGCTCTTGGTAAAGCCGCGAGCTGCACATCAGAAGGAATCCGAGCGTGCCGACCGCCGGAAAGATCGCGAGCGCGCCGAAGACGAGCGCTTGCATGGGCGTCGACAGGAGCGCGTTGTTGAGGCCCTCGGCGTTGAGGCCTTCGTACAAGACGCGCACGAGCATGATCGCGAGCAAGATCGCGAAGCCGGCGGCCGTGAGCAAGTAGCTGCGTCGCCACGTCCGCCGATAGGCGCCGAGCAGCGGCAGCAAGGCGTAGGGCAGCAGCGCGGCGAACAGCGACGATCCGATCAGAATGCGCACACGCGTATTCGGCACTTCGTAGGTGAAGAAGAGCTGCACGCAGATGCTCGCAGCGACGAGTCCGTACAACATGCGATGGCCGCCGCGCAAATCGAGGAAACGGCGCACGGCGTCGACCATCACAGCGTAGCCGATGCTGAGCAGCGCGTTGGCCAGCACGACGGAAACAATATCCGGCACGAGCCCGCGGACGGCGACGAGCCCCCAGGACAGCGCCTGCAATGAAATCCCGAGCATCCACTCGCGCATGCTCGGGCCGAGCATGGCGGGATAATCGCGCAGCACGTAGCGCAGGCTCAGCGCGATCAGCACGCCGAGCCCCGCACCCGTGGCAATGACGGTGCGGATATCGAGCAACATTCACCCCATCCCTCGCGCGCCGCAGTCTGCGCCTGCGGACCCCGCGGCGCAAGCGACCCGGTAAGGCGCGGGACCTTGTCCTGCCCGCTGGCAAGCCCCATGCTGAAGCGATGGACCTCGCAGCGCCCCAGCCGGACCCCAGCCAGCACGTCGTGCGCCGCGATCGCATGCGCGTCGGCTATGCGCTGCTCGGTGCCGCCGGCCTCGTGCTGGGCATTTGGCTCGCATGGTTCGGCGCTTGGCTGCTTGGCTGGAATCTCGACGATCTCGGCATCCGGCCACGCGATTGGCACGGTCTCGTAGGCGTGTTGACCGCGCCGTTCGCGCACGCGAATTTCGAGCACCTTATGTCCAACACGCTGCCGCTAGGCCTGCTCGCCGCAATCGCGCTTTATGCGTATCCGCGCGCGACCCGCTACGCGTTGCCGATCGTCTGGCTGGTCTCGGGGCTCGGCGTATGGCTATGGGCGCGGCCTTCGGTGCACGTCGGCATCAGCGGCGTCGTGCACGGGCTCATGTTCTTCTTGTTTTTCATGGGGCTGCTGCGCCGCGACCGGCTCGGTGTCGCGATCGCCCTGTTGGTGTTCTTCCTGTACGGCGGCATGGTCATGACGGTCTTGCCGCGCGAGCCGGACGTGTCGTTCGAATACCACTTGTTCGGGGCGCTCGCGGGCATCGCCGCCGCGCTCGCGCTCCATGGCCGCGACCCGCTGCCGGCACGCAAGCGCTACAGCTGGGAAGACGACGAGGACGACGAGGAACCCCGCGATCACGAGCTCGAACCGCCCGCGCCGCGCGACGTGCCCGTGCTCTGGGAGGGACCGCACGCCCGCGACCCCGAAGAAGAAAACGTCATCGCGTTCCCGCATACCCGCGGCAGCCGGCGGCTGCATTGATCAGGCTCAACCGGGCGCGCACCGCCGCGGTGGTAGAATCCGCACTAGTCGCCGTCGGACCGCCGCCATGAACGCTCAGCCTCGCCGCGTAGAACACCAGCAGACCGACAAAGGCACGGTCCCGGTGTACACCACGGCAGTCGTCGACCAGCCCTGGGAAAGCTACTCCGCGGCGGATCATGCCACCTGGGCCACGCTGTTCAAACGTCAGCAGGACGTCCTTGCCGGCCGCGCCGCGCGCGAATTCCTCGAGAACCAGCGCAAATTCGGCATGACGCCCGAGTCGATTCCGAAATTCACCGAGTTGAACGACGTGCTCGCTCGCGCAACCGGATGGAAGCTCGTCGGCGTGGAAGGCCTGCTGCCGGAGCTCACGTTTTTCGATCACCTCGCGAACCGCCGCTTTCCGGTCACCTGGTGGATCCGCAAACCCGAGCAGATCGACTACATCAGCGAACCCGATCTCTTCCACGACCTGTTCGGCCACGTGCCGCTGCTGCTCAACCCGGTGTTCGCCGACTACATGCAAGCCTACGGCTGCGGCGGCGTGAAGGCGCACGGCATCGGACCAGAAGCGCTCGTGAACCTCACGCGGCTTTACTGGTACACGGTCGAGTTCGGTCTCATCCGGCAGGACGACGGCTTGCGCATCTACGGCTCCGGCATCGTGTCGTCGAAGGGCGAATCGATCTACTGCCTCGAGTCGCCGGCGCCGAACCGCATTGCGTTCGATCTCCGGCGCATCATGCGTACGCGCTATCGCATCGACACCTATCAGAAGACGTATTTCGTCATCGACAGCTACGAGCAGCTCATGCGCGCGACGGAGCCCGATTTCACGCCCATCTATGCCGAGCTCGCCAAGCTCGATTCGGTTCCGGCGGGCAGTGTGCTCGATGCCGACCGCGTCTACCATCGCGGCACGGGCGAGGGCTGGGCGAAAGACGGCGACGTCTGATCGTACGGAACGCCGCGTCGCCGGCTAACGTTCGCGCAGGCGGTGGCTGTCCTCGGCAGCCAAATCCAGCCCGTACACGCGCTTCAAATCCGCGACTTTCTTGAGGGTTGCCGCAGAAAACGGCGGCTTGTTCTCCAGCGCGTGCAGCGCCATGCCCTCCAGCAGATCGCCGAGCGACAGATCGAGGTATTCGGCCAAGCCCTTCAGCACCTTGAGCAGGCGCTTCTCGAGCCGCACGCCGGTTTGCACACGTTCGATGTCCTTGAGGACGGTCTTCATGAGGCTCTCCGCAGCGCGCCCAATGGTATCCGCTCGACAAGCGTCCGTCATCGTGGTACGTTGGTACATAAATACCAACGGAGCGATGCCGTGCAACGTCTGTTCATGCTTGCCGCCCTCGCCTGGAGCACCGCCGCGATGCCCGCAACTCCCGCCAGCCGCACCGGCAGCTTTCGTCTCGACGCCGCGCCGGCGCGCGTGTTTCCGTTCTTCACGGCCGAGGGTGAGCGCGCCTGGGCACCCGGCTGGGAACCCGAAATGCTGAGCGGCGACGTGGAGCGCGGCAGCGTGTTCCGCACCCGCAATCACGACAAGGTGGTGACCTGGATCGTGACGGACTACGAACCCGCCGCTTGGCGAGTGAGCTATGCGCGCCTCGTGGAGGGCTCGAACATGGGTCTCGTCGACGTGAGCTGCGCGCCGGACGGCCGCGGCACGCGCGTGACCGTGCGTTACACCCTGACGCCGATCGCCGCAGACGGAGACGCCGCAGTGGCGCATCTGCTCGATGCGGCGCGCTACGCGGATTTCATGCAGGAGTGGCAGACCGCGATCACCGCGGCCTTGGCGCACGACGCGCCGCGCGGCGAGCCGTGATCGAAGGCCCGCGCCGCTTTCGATCGACGGTTTACAAGGACGCGTCGCGAAACGCCCGCAGCACCGCGTTCATGCGCGTCTGATAACCCGGGCCCTGGGCCTTGAACCACTCGAGGACGTCGGCGTCGACGCGCAGGGCGATCGAGGATTTTCGTGCGACGGGTTTGAGCCCGCGCCGGACGATGCCGCGGACGATGTGGCGCACGTCCGCCTCAGGATGCTCGTCGGTCGAGCGGATTTCGCTGCCGCGCATGCGTTCAGTCTTGGACATGTTGGAAATAGATCTCCGCTTCGCGACGGGTCGCTTCGCGGAACGAGATGACGTGGATTTCATGAGCAGTCTCCGTATGCACCATGGATACGACGGCCGCCGAGCAATCCCAGGGTCACGAAACGCCGCTCACCGTAGGCGAATCTGTCGTCCTCGAACGTGAACGTGACGCCCTCGAACGCCGCGGCGGCGTCGGCGAAGTCCAATCCGTGTGTGCGGAGATTGCGTCTGCGCTTTTCCTCGTTCCATGAGAACAGCATAGGCAAATTGTATATACGCCGAGGCGCAGGCGCAAGTCGGTCATCCTGCGCTCTTCTGCTCCGCCACGAATTCGCGGATGTGCCGCTCGAGCAGCGGCAGCGGCACCGAGCCGATCGCGAGCACGGCGTCGTGGAACTTACGGATGTCGAACTTCGGGCCGAGCTCGCGTTCGGCGAATGCACGGAGCTCGAGGATCTTGAGCTCGCCGAGCTTGTACGAGAGCGCCTGCGCCGGCCATGAAATATAGCGGTCGACTTCGGTTTCGACCTCGTGCTCCGACAGCGCCGTATGCCCGGCGAGATAGGCGATGGCCTGCTCGCGCGTCCAGCCCCCGTGGTGGATGCCGGTGTCGATGACGAGGCGAGCCGCGCGCCACATCTCGTAGCTCAGGCGGCCGAAATCGTCGTAGGGCGTCTCGTAGATGCCCATCTCCTTGCCGAGCTTCTCGCAGTAGAGCGCCCAGCCTTCGCCATACGCGGAGATGTACTCGTGGCGGAAATCGGGCACGGTCTTCTGCTCTTCGACGAGCGAGCCCTGGAACGAATGGCCCGGCGCCGATTCGTGCAAGGTGAGCGCCGTGAGATTGAACAGCGGACGAGACGGCAGGTCGTAGGTGTTGACCCAATACGTGTGCGGGCTGCCGCGGCCCGCCGTCCAGAACGGCGCGATCGCCGCGGGAACGGGCTCGATGCCGAAGCGGCCGCGCGGCAGCAGGCCGAAGTACTGCGAGAGCTTGCCGTCGACGCGCTTGGCGATCCACGAGGCGCGCATGAGGAGCTCTTCCGGCGTCTTCGCGTAAAACTTGGGATCGGTGCGCAGGAAACGCTGGAACGCGGCGAAATCTCCCGTGAAGCCCGTCGCGCGCATCGTCGCCTGCATCTCGGCCTCGATGCGGGCGACTTCCTTCAAGCCCGTCTCGTGGATCTTCTCCGGATCGAGATCGAGCGTCGTGTATTCGCGGATCTGCTGGCGGTAGTAGGCCTTGCCGTCGGGCAGCGCTTCGGCCGCGAGCGTCGTGCGCGCGTGCGGCACGTACTCGTCGCGGAAGAACTTCAGGAGCTTCGCATACGCCGGTACCACGCGCTTCTCGATCGCGGCGGCGCACTCCGCGCGCAGCTTGTCCTGTTCCGCTGCCGGAATGCTCGCGGGCAGCTTGAGAAATGGCTTGTAGAAATCGCTGTCCCGCGGCGTCTTTACGTTTATAAATGTGGAAATCGATACATCGCGGCCGGCGAGCACCGCACGCGGCACGGAAAAGCCGCGCTCGAGTCCCGCGCGCATATTCGCGATCTGCTCGTCGAAATAGCGCGGCACGTCGTTCAGGCGCGCAATGTAGTTGCGCGCGTGTTGCACGTCTTCGATCGGCCGGTTGGCCATGAAGCCCAAGTCCGACCAGAACTGCGAGTCGCTGTTGAACGGCATCTCGTAGGCGCGGAAGCGCACGTCGGCCGCGAGATTCTCTATCTGCGGCTTGTAAACCGCGAAATTGACCTGGTTCTCGGTCGAAAGCTGTTCGGTGGGGATTTGCTCGAGCTTGTGCAGCACCTCTTCCCAATAGGCGAGCCGCTGCTTCTGCGTCGCGGGGTCGACGGCGGGCAGGCGGTCGTCGTGTGCGCTCGCTTCGCGGTCCTCGTCGTCGAGCCCCGGGAACTGCTCGCGGCGCCACTGCCATTCGGCCGTATAGATGGCCTTGAAACGCGCATCGACCGAGTCGCGATCCGGAGTTTCCGCGTGCGCCATCGCCGCCATCGCCAGTCCCGCCGCCAGCCAGTACCCGATCGTCCGCCTCATCGCCGTCTCCGTACCGAGGCGGCGATCATCGCATTGTTCGGCGCCCCGCGCGTAGGCCGCAAGTCAAGCGCGCGCCGCGACGAGCCGCAATTCTGCCTCGAAGCCGCCCTGCTCCCGGTTGCGCAGTTCGAGGGCGCCGCCGTGCCAGGCGGCGATGCGCGCCACCGTCGCTAGGCCGAGCCCGCTGCCCGGCCCGCTGCGTGCGGCGTCGGCCCGGTAGAACGGCCGGCCGAGTTCGCGCAGCGTGTCGGCCGGCACGCCCGGGCCGCCATCGCGCACATAGACGACGGCGCCCGTCTCCTCGCGACGGAGTTCCGCGACGAACGGCGGCCCCCCGTGACGCGCCGCATTCTCGAGCAGGTTCTCGAGCGCACGCTTGAGCGCCAGCGGCTTGCCGTAAAGCGTCGCCGAGCCGTCGCCGAGCCGCTGCCACTCGCGGCCGACCCGCTGCTGGGCGGCGATCGCCTCGTCGAGCAGCGCGCCGACGTCGACGTTCTGGCTCGGCTCGTCGCGACCGTCGCGCACGAAGGCGATGAACTGGCCGAGGATCGCATCGAGCTCGGCGACGTCGGCCGCCATGCCGTCGCGGATCGCCGCATCTCCGTCGATGAGCTCGAGCGCGAACACGAGCCGCGACAGCGGTGTGCGCATGTCGTGCGACAGCCCGGCCAGCATGAGCTGGCGTTCCTCGGCGGCAGCGCGCGTCTGCGCGGCGGCACGATCGAGCGCGGCGGAGAGCTCGACGATCTCGCGCGCCGCGCCCTTCGGCAGCTCGGGCGCCGGTTCGCCGGCCAAGAGGGCGGGCGCCGCGGCGGAAAGCGTGTGCAAGGGCGCGACGAGACTGCGCGTCGCCCATGCCGCCGCGCCGAACACGAGCAGTACGGCCGCGAGCAGCGCGAGCGACGTGCTCCACCAGAGCGGACCGCGCAGCGCGAGCAGCGGAATGCCGATCCACCCTTGCGCCGGCGGTTCGGCGGCGATCCACAGCAGCGGTTCCGGCGCTTCGACGATGAACGGATGGCGCTCCGGGAGCCGGCGGGCGAGTTCGGCTTCGATCGCCCGATGCATGGGCCGCAACGCGGGCGGCGCCGCCGGACGATCGGCGCGGACCTCGATGCCGAGCGCCGCGAGGCGCGCCTGGGCGGCCGGACGCTCGGGATCGGCGACGAGCACGTCGGCCGCGACGATCTTCGTCTCGAGGCTGCGCGCGGTGTGCTGCAGCGTGATGTCGTACGTGGCCACACCGAGCAAGCCGAGGCCGATCAGCGAATTGAGCGCGAGCACGCTGCCGAGCAGCAGCACGAGACGCGGAAACAGCCGGCGCGGCATCACTCGCCTTCGCCATCGGGCACGAACACGTAACCGGTGCCCCAAACGGTTTGCAGATAGCGCGGCGCGCGCGGGTCGATTTCGACGAGCTTGCGCAGCCGCGACAGCATCACGTCCATGCTGCGCTCGTAGGCGTCGTGTTCGCGGCCGCGCGCGAGGCTCATGAGCTGGTCGCGCGTGAGCGGCTGGCGCGGCCGGCCGACGAGCGCGGCCAACACGGCGAATTCGCCTGTCGTCAGCCGCTGCGGGACACCGTCGCGGCGGAGCTCGCGCGTGCCGAGATCGAGTATACAAGTACCGAATTTCACCACGCCGCCGGTGCGCGGCGCTCCGGCGGGCGCGCGCCCGCGGCGCAGCACGGCGCGCATGCGCGCGACGAGTTCGCGCGGGCTGCCGGGCTTCGGCAGATAGTCGTCGGCGCCGATCTCGAGCCCGACGATGCGATCCACCTCGTCGCCCTTCGCCGTGAGCATGACGATCGGCGTTTCCACGCCTTGCCCACGCAGCCGGCGGCAGATCGACAGACCGTCTTCGCCCGGCAGCATGAGATCGAGGACGATCAGGTCGACGTGATGGCGCTTGAGCTCGCGATCCATTTCCTTGCCGCTGCCAGCCGTCAGCGCGGCGAAGCCCTGCTGGCCGAGATAGCGTACGAGTAGGTCGCGCAGGCGCACGTCGTCGTCGACGATGAGGACTCGGGGAGGCGCGTCGGTCATGGCGCCCATTGTGCAGACCCACGCGATTCCCGCAATCGATCGCCCGCGGAACTTGTAACCGGATGTTTCGGGCGCGGTGCGCGGACAAATCCGTTCGCATACGCCGGTCGGCCGGAAATGCCTGGCGCGCGTTTTCTCGCCATGCTCGCCATCACATCCAACCGGAGGACCCCCTCATGAAGAACTCTCTTGCCGCCAGTGCCCTGCTCGCCCTGCTCGTCGCCGGCTCCGGCGTTCATGCCGCGGAGCGCGTCAAGGTGCGTGGCGCACGCGAAAACGCCAGCGGCGGCGTCACGGCCGTCAGCGCGGGCGCCGTGCGCGGGCCGAACGGTGCCGCCGCGAGCGCCCACGCCATTACCACGAATGGCGCCGGCAGCGCGACGGTCGTGAACGGTAGCGCAGCACGGGCGTCGAACGGCGCGAGCTACGGGCGTGCCGGCACGACGACCGTGAACGCCGACGGCTCGGCGTCGCACAAATCGGGTTTCGTCGCCCATGGCGCCAACGGCTCGAGCGCGCAGAGCTCGGGCAGCTTCACGCGCAATGCGGACGGCAGCTACGGCGGTCAGCGCAGCACGGCCGTCACGGGCGCGAACGGCAGCTATTCGGGCAGCACGCAGTACGCGAACGGCAGCGGCACGCACACGAGCGACATCGCCGCGAAAAACGGCGACACCTACACCGGCACCACGAGCTGGACCAAGGGCCAGGGCGTCACGCATTCCGGGACCTGCAAGGACGCCGCGGGCAACGTGATCGCGTGTCCGTGAGCGCTCGCGATCGTAGAATCGCCATGATGTCCCTGCGTATCTCCCATTACGCGTTGGCGGCCGCACTCGTCGCCGCGAGCCCCGCTCGAGCGCAGTTGGATCTGCTCGACGACACTCGCGCCTCGTCGGTCACGGTGCCCGCCGGCGTCGAGGTGCTGCACGATCTGCACTACGGCTCCGCGACGCTCGAAACGCTCGACGTCTATCGTCCCGCTCGTGCGGCGAACGCGCCCGTTTTCGTCATGGTGCACGGCGGCGGCTGGCGGCTCGGCGACAAGGCGATGGGCCGCATGGTCGACAGCAAGATCGCGCGCTGGGCACCGCGCGGGATCGTTTTCGTTTCGATCGATTACGGCCTTTTGCCCGCCACGCCCGTGACGCGGCAGGTCGACGACATCGCGCAAGCGCTCGCGTACGTGCAGCGCCATGCCGCCGACTGGGGCGGCGATCCGAAGAAGATCGTGCTCATGGGTCATTCGGCAGGCGCGCACCTCGTCGACGTGCTCGCCGCCGATCCGGCGCGCGCGCGTGCGGCCGGCGCGCAGCCCTGGCTCGGTACCGTGTCGCTCGACAGCGCCGCGATCGACGTGCCTGCGATCATGAAGCGGCACCACATGCGCCTCTACGACGCCGCGTTCGGCGGCGATGCTGCGCAGTGGAAAGCGCTGTCGCCGATCGACCTCGTCGCCGCGCCGGCGCCGCCGATGCTCGCCGTGTGCTCGACGCTGCGACCCGACGATTCCTGCGGCGCGTCGCACCGCTTCGCCGCCCGCGCGGAGGCCGCCGGCACGCACGTGCGCGTGCTCGAAGAGGCCTTGACGCACGGCGAGATCAATTTCACGCTCGGCAATCCCGGCGCGTACACCGACGCGGTCGAGGCGTTCCTCGCGTCGCTCGATCCGGCCATTGCGCGCCTGCTGGAGCCACGCCGATGAGATCGCTCGCCCTGCTCATGTTCGGTCTCGCGGTGACCGGCCATGCCGCCGATGCGCCGCATCCGCCCTCGCAACCGATGCACGGCCCCGGCAGCGCCGAATATCTGCACGCACGCGTCGATGCGCGCGAGCTGCCCGGTGGGGCGCGCGGCGGCTGGCTATTCACGCCGGCCGATCCCGTGCCGGCGCGCGCCCCCGTCGTCGTGTTCTGCCACGGCTGGGGCGCGCTCGAACCCAAAGGCTATCGCGCTTGGATCGACCACATCGTGCGCCGCGGCAACATCGTGATCTGGCCGAACTATCAGGACAGCCTGCGGGTTCGCGGCGAGGATTTCCTGCCCAACGCGGTTGCCGGCGTGCATGCGGGCCTCGACGAACTCGCGAGCGGCCGCGAACGCATCGCGCCGGATCTCGAACGGGTGGCCGTCGTCGGCCATTCGGCCGGCGGCCTGCTGAGTGCGGAGCTCGCCGTGGTCGCCGCACGCGAACATTTGCCGGCGTTCCGCGCGGTCATGCCCGTTCAGCCCGGCGACGGCAGCCGCGACGGTCGACGCCGCGCGACCATCCCGAGCGTCGATTTCGCGCCGATGCCGGCCTCGACGTTGCTGCTCGTCGTGGTCGGCGCCGACGACCACTTCGCGTACGAGACGCTCGGTCTGCACATCTACGACAGCGCCAAGCAAATTCCCGCGACGAACAAGAACGTGCTCGAGCTCGAAACCGACGTGCACGGATCGCCTACGTTGATCGCCAACCATTTCGCGCCGGCGGCGCCGGTCGACTCGCACCTGCCCGTGCGCGATCACGCGCTGTTCGCGGAATTCGCGCACGCCGGTGTCGTCGATGCGCTCGATTGGTACGGCACCTGGAAACTCTTCGATGCGCTTTCCGATGCCGCTTTCTACGGGCGCGAACGCGATGTCGCGCTCGGCGGCGGTCCGGCGCAGCTCTCGATGGGAACGTGGAGCGACGGCGTACCCGTCACGCCGATGCGCGTGCTGCGGTGAGTCAAACGCGCTCGATCGCCCCTTCGCCGCCCACGATGCGCAGGTAAGCGGCGAGGCCGCGCTCGGGCGTTTCCGCGAAGATCTCGCCGGTCGGCTCGAAGTGTCCGATGCGATCGGGCCGGAAACTGCGGAAATCGCGGCGCAGCCGACACCAGGCGCCGAGCGTCCACACGCCGCCCCAAAACGCCAGACACAAGGGTTCGACCTCGCGGTCGCTCGCGATCTCGCCCTTGTCTCGGTATCGCATACGCAGCACGCGATGCCCGATCACCGCCTCGTGCAGGCGGTCGATGATGCGCGTCGACTCGAGGCGGCCGTCGACCGGCGGCGCGAAGATGCGCGAGCGATCCGTGCGTGCGCGCAACTCGGGCGGCAACACGGCTTCGATCTTGAGCAACGCCGCCGCGGCGTTGCGTGTCAGGCGTTCGCCGCCGAACGCGCGCACGAAGCGCGTGCCGACGACGAGGGCTTCGAGTTCATCGGCGTTGAACATGAGCGGCGGGATGTCGGCGCTCTTGCGTAACACGTAGCCGACGCCCGCCTCGCCCTCGATCGGCACCCCTGAAAGCTGCAGGTCGGCGACGTCGCGATATACCGTGCGCAGCGAGATGCCCAGCGTTTCGGCCAGGCGCCGCGCCGGCAGCGCGGTGCGGCGGCCGCGCAGGGCGTGGATGATCAAGAACAGGCGATCGGCACGGCGCATGCCGCGCATTATCCGGGATCGTTCGCGCGGCGGAAGACATCAGGCGCAGAAAGAACCGAGCTGCCGCGCCCGCGCTCCGGCGGCGAGGAACACCACCGGAGCGCTCGCGCAGCGTACGAGCTGGTTGCGGCAGATCGCCGTGGCGGCAACGGCCGGCCATTGCGCTCGCAGAAACATCGCCAGAACAGCGCGCAAACGCAGGTTCATACTGGCGACCACAGGCCGACGCGGTTGCCTTCGCAGTCGCGGAACTGCGCGAAAAAGCCCATGCCTTCGGGCAGCGCAGTGCGCGGCACGAGCGTATCGCCGCCGTGTTTTTCGACACGATCGAGCACCGGGACGAGATTGTCGACGCTGATATAGACGATGCTGCCCTGCACGCTCGGCCGGATCTCGTCCATCGCGACGAGCGCGCCGCTCGAGTTCGGCTTGGCGCCGCCGCGCAGCACGGCCATGTGGATGCCGCCGAAATTCTCGCGCAGCAGCGGTTGGGCGAGAACGGTTTCGTAGAACCGCTGCGCGCGGTCGAGGTTCTCGGTCGGGATTTCGAACCAGGCGGGAACGTTGGCGTTCAACATGATGCGTTACCTTCGGTCGGACGTGCGAAATTGCACGTCGCGAAGTGTGCGCGGGGCCTGCTGCCAACATCCTGTCAGCAGGCTGGCGCCGGCCGCGCCGAGCCGCGACAATGCCGCCTCGCCACGACGGAAACGCCGATGAACACGACCGCCTCGCCAGCCGTGAAGCCGATTTCGCTGACTCGCTTCCTCATCGAAGCGCAGCGCGACCGCGGGCGCATCAATTCGGACCTGCGCCTGCTCATCGAAGTCGTGGCGCGGGCCTGCAAGTCGATCTCGATCGCGGTCGGACGCGGCGCGCTCGGCGGCGTGCTCGGCTCGGCAGGTACCGAGAACGTGCAGGGCGAAGTGCAGAAAAAGCTCGACGTGCTCTCGAACGAGATCCTGCTCGAAGCCAACGAGTGGGGCGGGCATCTGGCCGCGCTCGCGTCCGAGGAGATGGACGACCCGCACCCGATCCCGCATCGCTATCCGAAAGGCGAATACCTGCTCGTCTTCGATCCGCTGGACGGTTCGTCGAACATCGACGTGAACATTTCGGTCGGCACGATCTTCTCGGTGCTGCGCTGCCCGCCGGGCATCGCCGAGCCCGACGAGAAAGCGTTCCTGCAGCCCGGCACGCAACAGGTCGCGGCAGGCTACGCCGTGTACGGATCGAGCACGATGCTCGTGCTCACGCTCGGCGACGGCGTGCATGCGTTCACGCTCGACCGCGAGCTCGGCAGCTTCGTGCAGACCGGCAGCCGTTTGCGCATTCCCGAGGATACGCGCGAATTCGCGATCAACATGTCGAACATGCGCCACTGGGAAACGCCGATGCGGCGCTACATCGAGGAGCTGCTCGCTGGCAAGACGGGCCCGCGTGGTGTCGATTTCAATATGCGCTGGGTGGCCTCGATGGTCGCCGACGTGCACCGCATCCTCACACGTGGCGGAATCTTCGTCTATCCGCGCGATCTCAAGGACCCGAGCAAGCCCGGCAAACTGAGGCTCATGTACGAAGCGAACCCGATGGCGTTCATCGTCGAACAGGCCGGCGGCATGGCGACGACGGGTCTCGAGCGGATTCTCGACATCGTGCCGACGTCCCTGCACCAGCGCGTTCCGGTGTTCCTCGGGTCGAAGAACGAGATCGAACGCGTGACGCGCTATCACCGCGACGCCGCCGCGTGAGCGCGGCGGATTTCATCGAAGTCTACGAGGGCGCGCTCGATGCGCAGGTCTGCGCGACGCTGATCCGGCGCTTCGAGGCAAGCGGCGAGGCCGTGCGCGGCGCGACGGGCGGCGGCGTCGACCTCGCGCTCAAGGACAGCTGGGACATCCGCATCAGCGGCAAGCCGCCCTGGGGCGATGCCGAACGCGCGCTCAACGCCGCGATGATGCACGGTCTCGTGCGCTATCTTCGCAAGTATCCCTATACGCTGCTCGCACCGCTGTCGCTGCGCATGCCAGACGCTTCCGGCACGCTCAGGCTGCTCGATGCCGAGCGCCTATCGGCGCTGCCCGACGACACGTTGCAGGCGCTGGTCCGCAAGACGCTGCGGCCGGGTTCGATCAATCTGCAAAAGTATATTTCCGGGCAAGGCGGGTACCCGTATTGGCATTGCGAGCTCTACCCTAAGCCGGGCGATCCCCAGTCCGAAACCCTGCACCGGACGCTGCTTTGGACGATCTACTTGAACGAGGGTTTCGCCGCAGGCGAGACCGAGTTCCTGCACCAGCAGCGCAAGATCGTGCCGAAAACCGGAGCCTTGCTCATCGCACCGGCCGCGTTCACGCACACGCATCGCGGCAACATGCCCGAGGGCGCAGACAAGTACATCGCCACGTCGTGGGTGCTGTTCGGACGCGCCGAGCAGATCTACGGCTGATCAGAACAGCTCTCCCTGCGGAGAGCCGCCGCGCGGCGGCCGGAACTGCGAGGTGTCGAGCGTCAGCGAACGCGCCATGCCGAAGCCGAATTTGCGCGCAGCGACGGCGAAGCGCTGCCGCAAAAGATCGGCGAATTCGCCCTGCCCGCGCATGCGCGAGCCGAAACGCGGATCGTTCTCGCGGCCGCCGCGCATCTGGCGCACGAGGCTCAGCACGTGCGCGGCGCGCTCGGGGAAATGGAGTTCGAGCCATTCGCGCACGAGGTCCTTGAGTTCCCAGGGCAGCCGCAGCACCGTATAGCCGGCCACGCGTGCGCCGGCTTCGTGCGCGGCTTCGAGGATTTTTTCCATCCAGCGATCGGTCAGCATCGGGATGATCGGCGCGACGAGCACGCCGACCGGCACGCCCGCGGCGCTCAAGCGGCGGATCGCCGCAATGCGCCGGTGCGGCGCGCTCGCTCGCGGTTCGAGCTTCGCAGCGAGTCGGTTGTCGAGCGAGGTGACGGAAACGAACACGCGCACGAGATTGCGCTCGGCGATCGGCGCGAGCAGATCGATGTCGCGCTCCACGAGCGCATTCTTCGTCACGATCGTGAACGGATGGCGGGACTCCGCAAGCACTTCGACGACGCTGCGCGTGATGCGGTAGCGCCGTTCGATCGGCTGGTACGGATCGGTATTCGCACCGAGATTGATCGCGCTGACGCGATAGGCGGGCTTGGCGAGCTCGGCGCGCAGCAACTCGGCGGCGTTCGTCTTGGCGAACAGCTTGGTTTCGAAATCGAGCCCCGGCGACAGGTTCAAATACGAATGCGACGGCCGTGCGAAGCAATAAACGCAGCCGTGCTCGCAACCGCGGAACGGGTTGATGCTCTGATCGAACGCGAGATCGGGCGAATCGTTGCGGCTGATGATCGAGCGAGCGCGTTCTTCGGTGACCTGCGTGACGATCGGCGGCAGCGGGTCGTCGTCGCGTTCCCAGCCGTCGTCGACCGCTTCGTGCCGCACGCTCTCGAAGCGGCCTTCGGGCGCGGATGCCGCGCCGCGGCCCTTCACGTAGCGCGGGCCGTCGAGTTTTGGTGTGTCGTCGGGATGCGTCATGACGCGGCCAGAATGCGCCGGCCGCGTCTCAGCACGCGCGATGCGTAGGAACCTAGTGCTTGGCGTACATCGCCATCACATCGCGCCGCAGGGCGGTCTGGCTCGTGCCGCGGCTGTAGAACATGTGTCCGCCCGGATATTCCTTGACCTGCACGCGCTCGGCGTCGTCCATGATCGGCATCTGGTCGACGATGAGCCTCGAGGCCATGAACGGGCACGAAAGATCGTCCCAGCCGTGCACGATCAGTACGCGCATCTTGGGATCGATCGCCACCGACTGACGCAGCTCGGTGACCGAGCCCTTGTTCACCTCGTCGTGGCCGTTCCAGGCCTTGTTGACCTCGTAGCTCAGCGCGTTGTAACGGCCGTCGTACTTCCAGCCGACGATGCGCGTGATGAAATCGACGACCGCCGTCGTCGTCGGCGCGATGATCGAATCGAGCAGCGGGTCGTTCGTGCGCTGCTCGGGCGCGAACGGGAACGGATCCCACTCGGTGACGTTCGAATCGTAGCGGCTGCCGAGCTTGCCTTCCGCGCGATAGACCTCGCGCAGATACGCCTGGGTTTCGAGACGGCCGCCGGAGCGGCGCACGAAGGTCGGATCGAGTCCCGAAAGTTCGGTGACGCGCTTGACGATGCGATCGAGCGCTTGCGGATCGGACCGGCCTTTCAAGAGATCGCGGACGTAGTCGCCGCGCGTGTACTCGACGATCTGGTTCATCGCCGCGTCCGTGAGCTTGCCTTGGCGCTCGAGATTCGCCGCGGCGATGCTCGGCAGCGTCATCATCCACGGCAGGGGCGAGAGGTCTCCGTTGTTCTCCGCCGTCGGCTCGAGATAGGGCGAGACGAGCACGACGCCGTTCATCGCCACGCCGAGGCGCGTTTGCAGGAAATGCGTGATGCGCGGACCGCGGAATCCGCCGTAGCTTTCGCCGACCAGGTATTTGCGCGAGCCCAGGCGCCCGTTCTTGACGAGCCAATCGTAGACGATGCGCGAGAGATACTCGATGTCGGCCGCCGCGCTGTAGAACTTCTTCTTGGCCTCCTCCTCGCCGACGCGCGCCCGCGAAAAGCCGGTGCCGACCGGGTCGATGAACACGAGATCAGTGAAATCGAGCCAGGTGCCCGGATTGTCGAGCAAGGTGGCGGGATCG
>Ga0070741_10005534_pt1 | contig 27951 bp, 25 predicted proteins | sample Coa_R1_4_FD_66440 | JGI IMG/M metagenome (GOLD analysis project Ga0070741, IMG submission 66440) | Surface soil microbial communities from Centralia Pennsylvania, which are recovering from an underground coalmine fire - Coalmine... | ecosystem: Environmental > Terrestrial > Soil > Unclassified ...
GTGCACTTCGTCAAGGCCTTCAATTCCGTGGGCAGCCCCAGGATGGTCAACCCCCAATATTCGGGCGTACGCCCGACGATGTTCATCTGCGGAGACGACGCGGAGGCGGCAGCAGGTCGTGGGCCGACTGTTGGATCAATTCGGCTGGGAAGTCGAGGATATGGGAGCAGTGGAGGCGGCGCGCGCGATCGAGCCTCTATGCATGCTCTGGTGCATCCCCGGCTTTCTGCGCAACCAGTGGACACACGCTTTCAAGCTGTTGAAATAGTGCTTCCGCAGCTCTGGAGGAGCCGATTCATCAGCGTCCCTCCCGAGTGCGAGGGCTTGGGATTACCGCGCACGGCCTCCGGACTTCTCGTATAGGACTGTGCCATCGAACACGGTCATGTAGATGCGCACCTTATCCAGATCCGCGGCCGGCATCCGGAAGATATCGTCGGTCAACACCACCAGATCTGCCAGCTTGCCAGGCTCGAGCGAGCCTTTGACCTGTTCCTGATGCTCCGCGTACGCAGAGCCGATCGTGTAGGCATGCACGGCTTGTGCGACCGTGATGCGCTGTTCCGGGACCCATCCTTGTGGATTCTTCCCATCCAGAGTACGCCGCGTGGCGGCGGCGTAGATCCCCATCAGCGCATCGAGCGGCGCGACGGGCCAGTCGGATCCGAAAGCGAGCATGGCCCCGTGATCCAGAAGCAGGCGCCACGCGTAGCTGGAGTGGATGCGCACCGGGCCGAGCTCCTTCTGCGCCCAGCGGCCATCGTCTATTGCATGGTACGGTTGCATGGAGGCCACGATCCCAAGCGGCGCAAACCGTCCCGCATCTTCCGGCCGCAGATGTTGAACGTGCTCGATCCTGAAACGTCGGTCTGCGGGGCCATCCTCCCGTTCGGCGCGCTCGAACAGATCGAGGACTGTGCTGATCGCACGGTCGCCTATGGCATGAATCGAAACCTGCAGACCGGCGCGATCCGCGCCCTGGATGCTGGCGTACATGGCCGCCGAATCCATGAGATCTGCGCTGGCGAGCCCACTGTAGCCCGGCCTGTCTGCGAAGGGTGCCTCCATCCAGGCGGTTTCCGATCCCAAGGCACCGTCCGCAAAGCTCTTGAGGTTGCCCATGCGTAGCACAGGACTGCCGAAGGCCGCCTGCACTCCGGCGCCCGCCAGCGATTTCCAGTCGCGCAACGGATTGGAGTTATAGATACGGACGGTGAGACGGCCGGCGCGCGCGAATTTCTGAAGTTCCCGAAATTTCGCTGCAGAGTACACATCCGCCGGGCTGTCCCACATGTTCTGAACGCTGGTCACCCCATGACTGGCAGCCTCATGCAGTGCTGCTTCGAGTGCCGCATCTCGCTCGCGCTCCGACGTGGGAGGAATGACGCGTTCCACCAGCGACGTCGCCTGGTCCTTGAGTATGCCGGTCGGATTGCCGTGCTCGTCACGTACTATCTCCCCACCGGGCACATCCTTCGTGTTGTGGTCGAGACCTGCGAGCTTCATTGCCAGTGCGTTGGCGAGCGCCATGTGTCCGTCGAGGCGCCAGACGAACACCGGATTGTCGGGCGTTACCGCATCGATCAGCTCATGCGTCGGGAGCGCTGCAGGGCTCCAGCGCTGATGATCCCAGAGGCCGTCTCGTATCCAGGTTCCTTTCGGCAGCGACCTGGCGTAATCGCCGATTCGGTGCCGAAATTCATCGGCACTGTTGGCATCCGCAAGCTGCACACTGATGAGTGAGGCGCCCCCGGCAAACAGATGCACATGAGCGTCGTTGAAGCCGGGGAGCACTCGGCGCCCGCCGAGGTCTATGACCCGGCAGTCAGGCGCGGCGAGTTTCTCGATGGCAGAGGAGGATCCCACGGCGATGATCCGGTTGCCCTCGATGGCGATCGCTTCCGACTCGGGCTGCTTGGGATTTTCCGTCCAGATCCTGCCGTTGAGGAGAACGAGGGTCGCGGAGCGGCTTTCGGCCACGCTCGCAGCGAGAGCCAACGCCAGCAGCCACGCGCAGCGATACCCGCTTCGCACCTTAGGGATCTCTCCGAGTCCTGCGCAGCATAGTAGATGCATTCGCCGCCGCCGGCGACTGGTGAATAGCGAGCATTCTGGGTCGGACGGCGCCCGGCCCGACTCGGCACCGGGCTACCCGGTCGGTGCGTGCTGGGCGGGATCGTGATCCGAGTTCTTGGTCAGCTGTGCGTTGATCTCTTCAACGAGCTGGGGGATCTCATCCTCGCCATAACCGAGGTGAATGGCGGCGATTCTGCCGTCGCGCCCGATCATCACCATGTGAGGGATGGAGTCGACATCGTACTGTCTGCCAAGATGGCCACTCTCATCGCTGATGAGTGTCAGGTCCACGTCCTTCAGGATCTTCTTGATGTAGACGAAGCGCTCGTGGCTTTCCTGCCAGTTCACCGCCAACACCACCAGCTCGTTTCGCGAGACGTTTCTCTGCAGGGCCGTCAGAGCGGACATTTCCTTGCGGCACGGTGGGCACCAGGAGGCCCAGAACGAAACGATGACGACCCTGCCACGGTAAGCGCTGAGATTCACGCGCTCGCCCGAAACCGCCCAGCCGAGCTTTTCCGGGGGCAAGTCCCCCACGGCCAGCTTGGGACCGGCATGCACGGCGCCGCCCGTCACAAGAGAGGCCAGCAGCAGAGTGAGACCCTGACTCAGCCCGTTGAAACGGGACCTTCTGCGCGCTTCCTGCATATCCAGCCCTGACTGCGTGTTGGTGTGGTCGGAATATATCATCGGGTTGGTGCTCGGCTGAGCAGCAAACGAGCGGGTTGTCGAGCCCATCGCGTTTTCCGCAAGCCCCACCGTTTGCGGACTGCTCTTCTCGCTGACGGGGCCCCAGATCGAGCGCGCTTTGCCGCCGCGCCGCGTTGCTCGATTCGGCACCGGACAGCGCTATAACAGAATGAATATAACGTTCCGGTCCGGCTGCATCGGCTGCCCTTACGGCGACGCTGGCTGCATTTTATCGTTACCCCTAAAGGGATATATTTCGCACGCGTCGAGTCGCGTGCATGGGTGCTCTATGGCTTATAGATTGAATGTCAATGGAGTGGTCCATCAGGTGGACGTTCCGCCGGAGATGCCGCTGCTCTGGGTCCTCCGGGATGAGCTCGGATTGGTGGGTACCAAATTCGGCTGCGGCAAAGGTCTGTGTGGAGCCTGCACGGTCCATGTGGACGGCGCCGCGCAGCGCTCCTGTCAGCTGCCGGTCGGAGGCCTCGGCCAGGCGAAGATTCACACCATCGAGCATGTTGGTGAGACCGCGATTGGCGCCCGATTGCAGCAGGCATGGCTGCAGATCGATGTGATGCAGTGCGGCTACTGCCAGGCCGGGCAGATCATGACCGCATGCGCCCTGCTGGGACGCACACCCAAGCCCGATCGCGACCAGATCGATTCCGCCATGGCAGGCAACATCTGTCGCTGCGGATGCTACAACCGGATCCGGAGCGCAGTCCGGATTGCCGCAGGCATCGAGCGGGCAGGATCGGAAGAGGAGAGCGGCCGTGTCGCATGATTTTCTGAACGCAAGCTTCGACAGACGAGCCATCCTCAAGGCCTCGCTGCTGGCCGGCGGCGGCCTGGCGCTCGAGGCCCTCATTCCAGCTCCGGTCCGCGCGCTCGGAGGCGTCGGCGGTAAGCCCGATACGGTCGTGGCGCTTTCGGCATTTGTCGCCGTCGCCCCCGACGGCGTGGTCACGATCGTAGCCAAGAATCCGGAGATCGGGCAGGGAGTGAAAACTTCCCTGCCCATGATGATTGCCGACGAGCTGGACTGCGCCTGGAGTCAGGTGCGTATCTCGCAGGCGGACGTCGATAAGCATCGCTATGGCGAGCAGGTGGCGGGCGGCAGTACCGCCACGCCCACGAACTGGCTACCAATGCGACGGCTCGGGGCGGCCGCGCGGGCCATGCTGCTCGAGGCCGCTGCCGCCAAGTGGGAAGTCAGCTCCGGAGAGTTGACGACCTCGAAAGGGAGGATCTTTCACGCAGCTTCCGGCCGTTCGCTGGGCTACGGCCAAGTCGCCTCGGCTGCCGCAAAACTGACTCCTCCGGAGCTCACGAGCGTGCCTCTGAAGGACCCCCCGCAATTCACCATCATCGGGCAGCGGATCGTGGGCGTCGACAGTTCGCGTATCGTGCAGGGAAAACCGGCTTTCGGCATCGATACACGCCAGCCCGGCATGCTTTACGCGGTGTATGAAGTGGCCCCAGCGCACGGTGGCCGTCTGATCAAGGCGGACGTCGAGCCGGTGAAGCGCTTGCCCGGAATCAAGCACGTGTTGCCGATCCACGGCGACGGGGATCCGGACAAAGGTCTGGCCGATGGCGTGGCCATCGTCGCCTCCAACTGGTGGTTTGCGAACCAGGCTCGATCGAAGCTCGTGGTCGAGTGGGACCTGAGCGCATCCAAGGGGCACAGCACCTCCGTGTATCAGGCGAAGGCGGATGCCGCCATCGCTGCAGGTGGGGGTGACGATCTGCGGCGCGATGGCGATGCGGCTGCCCGGTTGACGACCGCGGCCAGGCAAGTAGCGGCTCGGTACGATTACCCGTTCATCGCTCACGCCCCCATGGAGCCGCAAAACTGCACGGCGTGCTACCGCGATGGCAGGTTGGAGGTTTGGGCACCGAGCCAGAACCCGAACGAAGGATTGGCATCGCTCGAGAAGGCGCTCGGGATCGCATCCGAGCGGGTGACTCTGCATCTGACGCGCGCCGGAGGCGGCTTCGGCCGTCGACTTCTGAACGACTACATGGTTCAGGTGGCGGCGATTGCCCGCTCGATTCCCGGGGTACCCATTCAGCTCCTATGGTCACGCGAGGACGATATCCGCCGCGACTACTATCGTCCGGGTGGTTGGCACAGTTTTCAGGCGGGCCTCAACGCCCAGGGCGACCTGATCGCATTTACGGATCACTTCGTTACGTTTGGCGATGGCAAGACGACCGCGCGGGCCGCCAACTTCAATCTCGCTCTGCCTCCGGCTGGGCTGGTGGAGCACCTTCATTTCACTCAGACGATGCTGCCCACTGTGATCACTACAGGCTGGTTGCGTGCTCCGGCATCCAATGCACTCGCCTTCGCCTCGCAATCATTTCTGGACGAAGTCGCGATTGCCGGAGGCAAGGATCTGCCCGCCCTGATGCTGTCCCTGCTCGGTGAGCGTCGCGAGATTCCGGCGCCCGACAATCGGCCCGCGTTCGATACCGGGCGCGCTCGGGACGTCATCGAGAGAGTCGTGCAGAGCTCGAGCTGGACGCAGAAGCCTACGCAGTCCTCGCGCGGGAAGGGCTTCGCGTTTTATTTCTCCCATCGCGGGTATTTTGCCGAGGTGGTCGAAGCAAGCGTGTCGGCCGGCGATGTCGCGGTCCACAAGGTGTGGGTCGCAGGGGATGTGGGCAGTCAGCTCGTCAACCCGATGGGAGCGGAGAACCAGGTGCGCGGAGCCGTGATCGATGGGCTCGCGCAGGCCCTGACCGGCCAGGCCATCGAGTTCATCGACGGCGCCGTTCAGCAGAGTAACTTTCACGATTTTCCGCTGGCGCGCATGCCCATGGCGCCCGAGATCGAGATTGCATGGGTCATATCCGATAAGTCGCCGACCGGCCTGGGTGAGCCGGCATTGCCGCCGGTCATTCCGGCTCTCACGAATGCGATATTCGCCGCGACAGGGACCCGCATCCGCTCGCTGCCCGTGAGGCTGAAGACGGCCTGATCCGCCCTGCTGGGACCGGCGCGCGCCGCGCGCTCAGGCGCGCATTGCGCGGAGCACCCATTGAGCTCTCATCACCTGTCGTGCATCCGCGCGCGCCTTTGCCACGCAAAGTTGTTCGACACCATTACAGAAGATTGCGAATCTGAGTGAGCTGGCGCTGCGGCGCCCTCGCGGTTTCAAAGACCTTCAGGAACATGCGGCGCAATGGTTTCGGCCAGTGCGTTGTCTGCGGATGCAGACATATTCCGCGGCTGCGGCGAAATACATACAGTCGCGTGCGCCTGTGCAAACACCCAGGCTCCAGATGCAGGCACATAGCTTGCTCGCTGCCGAGATTCGCAAACGCAGCGGCGATCTTTCCACTACCATGTTGGTCGATCGTCAGGGAGCCGCCGGGCACGATTATGTAAATCGTGCCCGACGGGGCGAGTGCTTCGCAATCAACACAACAATCAGGAACTATGCGGTCTCCAATTCGACTTTTCCCAATCGGTGCAACCCTTCTGCTGGTTGCGTGTGGCGGTGGCTCATCCAATCCGGTTCCGACGGTGTCACTGACCGCCGCCAGCACGGCGGTCAGCAGCGGGGGTTCGACCACGCTCACGTGGAGCTCGACGAACGCAAGTTCGTGCACGGCTTCCGGCGGCTGGAGTGGCTCGCTGGCGACCAGCGGCAGCAAGAGCACCGGATCACTGACGGCGGCGACGACATTTTCCCTGACCTGCACCGGCGCGGGCGGAACGAGCCGGCCTGCGAGTGTTGCGGTCAACATCGTGCCCACCGCTACATTGGCCGCCTCTCCGCCGGCGGTTTCGCAGAACGGCACGTCGACTCTGACATGGAGCTCGACGAACGCAACTTCGTGCACGGCTTCCGGCGGCTGGAGCGGTTCGCTCGCGGCTAGCGGCAGCAAGAGCAGTGGGGCGTTGACGAAAACGACGACTTTCTCGTTGACGTGTGCGGGACCGGGTGGCACGAGCGCGGCGGCCACCACAACTGTCACGGTGAGCGCGACTACCTTGACCGCTTCGCCCACGGTGGTCGCGCCCAACGGTGTGGCGACACTGACCTGGAGCTCACCGAGTTCCGCTTCATGCACTGCCTCAGGTGCCTGGAGTGGTCCGCTCCCTAATATGGGTACCCAGAGCACGGGGCCCCTGACCGCAACAACGAATACGTACACGCTGACATGCGGCAGCCCCGGAGGTGCGACTACCACTGCGAGCGCGACGGTCACAGTCTCGAGCACGGCGATGAGTCTCACACCGAGCATCGCCGCGATCACGTTGACCAGCAAACAGCAGTTCACCGCGACAGTTCCCGGTGGTGGGGCGGCGACCTGGATGGTGGACGGAGTCCCCGGCGGTAGCAGCACCGTGGGGCAAGTCAGCCTGACGGGCCTTTACACGGCCGGAACCGTGCCAGGCCTTCACACCGTGACGGCGACGAGCGTGGCCAATGTGACGCAGACAGCCGATGCGTCGGTGGCGGTAACGGACCTGGCCGGGGTGTACACCTATCACAATGACCTGGCGCGCGATGGCGTAAACATCCAGGAGTATGCGTTGACCACCGCCATCGTCGGCGGGCATTTCGGCAAGCGTGCCTCATGCGCGGTGGATGGCGCGATCTATGCCCAGCCGCTCTGGGTGGCGAATCTGACCGTGCAGGGCGCAAAGCACAACGTGGTGTTCGTGGCGACTCAGCATGACGGACTGTTCGCCTTCGATGCGGACGCCAGCCCTTGCAAGAATCTCTGGTCGGTCAGCCTGATCGATGCCGCGCACGGAGGCACGAGTGGCGAGACCGCCGTCAGCAGCGCTCAGATCGGCTCGGGTTTCGGCGATATCCAGCCTGAGGTGGGTGTGACCGGTACGCCGGTGATCGATCCCGCGACAAGCATCCTGTACGTGGTCAGCAAGTCCGTTAATGGCACGACCTTCTATCAGCGTCTGCATGCCATCGATCTGGCCACCGGCAGCGAGAAAACCGGTTCTCCCATCGTGATCACGGGAACCTATCCCGGGACCGGCAGCGGCGGCACGACGGTGAGCTTCGATCCGCACCTCGAGCATCAGCGGCCAGGTCTCGCCCTCCTGAATGGAGTGGTCTACATCAGCTGGGCCTCCCATGAGGACTCAGGTCCATGGTACGGCTGGATGATGGGCTATAAGTACAACGGCAGTGCGTTGAGCCAGCAGTACGTGCTCAACGTCGCGCCCAACATGCAGCAGGGCGGTATCTGGATGAGCGGCGGAGCGCCCGCGGCCGATGCCAGCAACAATCTGTATGTGATCACCGGCAACGGCGGCTTCGATGCGACCAGCACGAGCGCCCCGAACAATGACTATGGCGATTCACTCCTGCAGATGAATCCCTCGCTGCACGTGCTGAACTATTTCACACCGACGGATCAGCTCTCCGACGCGCAGAATGACAAGGACTTTGGCTCCGGAGGCACGGCCCTTCTGGCCGATCTGCCCGCGGGCAATACCGTCACCCATGCTCTGATCTGCGGCGGCAAGGACCACGACCTCTATGTCCTGAACCGTGACCTGCTGGGGGGGCTCGGCGATCAGGCCGCGGTGCAGATCATCGACATGGGGAGTGCGATCTTTGCCACAGCTGCGTACTGGAACAATAACTTCTACCTGGGCACTGTCGGTGCCGCCCTGCGCGCTTACAACCTGAACACGACGACCGTGAAGTTCACCCTGGGCTCCTCCTCGAGTCATACCTATGGATTCCCAGGTGCGACCCCGTCGGTATCCGCCTCTTCGGCGAGCAGCAACGGCATCGTCTGGAGCATCGACGGGAGCCGCTACTGCACGCTCGAGTCCCCAGGCTGCGGTCCTGCCGTGCTGTACGCTCACGATGCGAGCAATCTCGCCACCGAGCTTTGGAACAGCTCGAAAGTGGCTACCGATGCAGCCGGCAACGGGGTCAAGTTCACGGTCCCCACGGTCGCGAATGGCTCGGTGTTCGTGGGAACCCGCGGGAACAACACGGGTGGGGCCGACAGCTCTTCGAGCACGCCCGGCGAGCTCGATATTTACGGCCTGATACCCTGATCGGTCTGTGAACTGGCGGGCGGACGGCGCCGTCCGCCCGCCGTCTCGGAGGCTTCGCGGGCGACCTCCGGGCTGCCGCATCGGATCCCGGACCCTGAGCAAGCGGTTTCCGGTACATTTGCGCATTGTTCAATGCGCAGACACCACCGGGGTCATCGATATGCTCGAGCGGAAACGATTGAAGAGATGGAGCGTGCCCGGTTGGGTTCTGCTGTGTGCCCCCGGGCTCGCCCTCTGCGCCGATTCGGCCAGCCAGGAGGTCGATGCGGCCTACCCGAAGGCGTTCGCGCTCTACACCGAGCTGCACCAGCATCCCGAGCTTTCCGGATTTGAAGTCCAGACCGCCGCCACCCTCGCTGGCCAGCTCCGCAGCCTCGGCTACTCGGTCACCGAGCACGTCGGCGGGACCGGTGTGGTTGCCGTGCTCAAGAACGGCGCCGGACCGATCATCATGCTGCGCACGGAGCTCGATGCGCTGCCCGTGGAGGAGAAGACCGGCCTTGCCTATGCCAGCAAGGTGCGCACCAAAGATGCAGCCGGGAGGGAAGTCTTTGTCGGACACATGTGCGGACACGATCTTCACATGAGCGCACTGGTGGCCACCGCGGGCATCATGGCGCGCAGCAAGGACAGCTGGCATGGCACCCTGATGCTCATCGGCCAACCTGCGGAGGAGACGATCAGCGGGGCCTCGAAAATGATCCGCGACGGCCTCTTCACGCGCTTTCCCAAACCCTCTGCCGTACTCGCCCTGCATGTCGGTAATGCGTTGCCAGCTGGTAAGGTGGGCGTCGTGCCGGGCATTTATTCCACCAACGCCGATTCAGTGCGGCTCACCATCTATGGAAAGGGCGGACATGGGTCGGCACCGCATACGGCTGTCGATCCGATCGTGACAGCCGCGCGCACGATCCTTGCGCTGCAGACCATCGTATCGCGTGAAGTCAAACCGGGTGAGATGGCAGTGGTTACCGTGGGGTACATCACCGCCGGCACCAAGAACAACATCATTCCCGATCAGGCCGAGCTCGGATTGACGGTGCGAACATTCAAACCCGAGATCCGCAAGCAGGTACTGGCCGCGATCACGCGGATCACGAACGCGGAGGCGCAGGCGGCCGGGGCGCCGCGCCCCCCTTCGATCGATGTCTACGAAGCCACTGAGGCGGTCTACAACGATCCCGCTCTCACACAGCGCATGCGCTCGGTGCTCGAGAGCGCGATTGGCAAGGACAACGTGCTCGTGAGCGAGCCGATGACGGCTTCCGAGGACTTCTCCGCCTTCGTGGCGACGGGAATTCCCGGCTTTTATCTCACTCTCGGCGGGGCTGATCCCGAGAAGTACGCCGAGGCGAAGGCCACGGGGACGCACCTCCCGTCAAACCATTCCTCTCTCTTCGCCCCCGACGTCGATCCGGCGCTGCATGTGGCTATCAGCAGCGAAGTGGCCATGCTGCGCAGCCTGCTCAAATCCGGGAGCGGCGCCTGAGGGCAGGTCGCCCGGGCTCTGTGCGCCGGGCACTTCCGCGTGGCGGCTCCGCCGCGCGGGGTCAGGGCGAGATCAGCCCTTCGGCAGCGCGATCGGGCGGTCGCGCCACAGGAGCACCCAGTCCCCCGTTTCCATGAGGGATTCGCGTCCCAGCTCGCGGATGAGGGCGCGCTCGCTCTCGTGCCGGCGTTTCTCGGCGGGCGTGGCTTCCAGTCTTTCGATCGCCTGCTCGGCGCGGCCGAAGATGGTGGCGAAGCGCGCATACTGGTGCGCCTGCGTTCGCAGGCCGAATCTTTCGCCGTAGGCCTCCCACAGAGCCGCGGCGATCGGCGCAAATCCCATCACGACCACGAGCCAGTGACGCCACTCGCCGAGGGGCGACATCCGATTCCAGAAGATGACCAGCACCGCGGTTGCGAGCAGGCCCGTGGCGAAACAGACCGAGGACAGATGCTCAACTCGGCTGATGCGCGTGGCCTGCAGACGCGCCCGGGTGCGGTAATACCCAGCCTGACCCTGCACCCAGTAACGCATCACCAGATCGAGCCGGGGTTGCCTCGAGGGTGGGACGGTGTTCGCACCCCGCAGCGCCTCGCGGATCCAGCGCAGCTCATCGAGCTGCTTGCGCAGATAGTTGGCCGAGGCGCTGTCGCGCAGACCGGCGACGCGCCAGTAGAATTGCACTCGCAGCCCTTCGGCGAGTGCTCGATAATCCAGGTAACGACCCTGCGCATCCTGGCGTTTCTGCCAGAGGTAGAGGCCTGCGACTGCGCAGAAGACGAGCAGATACACCGCCGGCACTTCCCGGCGCGGCAGAATCTCCGCGTACACTTCGAAAGTCAGTGCCAGCACGGCGGCAAGTCCCAGGATGAGGCGCAGCACCGCGTGCGTGAGACGCTGATGGTGACGCGCAAGCCGGTCGGCGTGACCGAAGATGCGCGCCACGGCCCGATCCCCCATGGGACGACTCTCGAGCTCGGGAAGCAATGATGCGGCCGCTTCGGTGCTCGCGAGCTCATCGCGTGCTTCAAGCGCGTCGCGGTTGAATCGCTCCAGGTATCGACAGACGACGTGGAACTGCTTTGCATCCGCATCGCGCGGGAACAGCCATCGGGCCGGCAGATCGGCGCTCGAGTTACTGCCCACACGTGGTGAGTGCACGTGAAACACCGGCCCCGTGTCATCGGAGTCGAGTGCCCGCGGATCGAGCGAGCGGGACCATGATTGTCCTTCCAGCTTCAGGCGCACGATGGCGGAGGTCCCGGCGATCGAGTCGTTGTCCTGCCCGTCCCAGAGCGCTAGGAGGATGTGGCTGTGCGCCGCCATGTAGGCTCCGGCCTCGCGGTAACTCAGATCGCGATGGCCGGCGGCGGACCAGTGAGGGGGGGCGTGGCCGGCGGTATGCTCGAGAACGAAGACGTGCTCTGCAGGGACTCTCTGCAGCAGCGCCCGGAATTCTGCGGTCGATTCGGGAAAGTCGCGCTCGTACTCGGCCGGCTCCAGAGGCAGCGGCACGAGCAGCTCGCTGCCCTGCTCGAGCGCCACTTCGGCGGCGAGCCGGTCGGCGCCCTCTGCCAGTGAGGACAGGATGCGCAGCGGCGTGGAGGGGTACTGCCGCCGCAGGTGCGCCAGAAACTCCACGATCCGGGCCCGATAAACCGGGTAGTGGGCTCGGTCGAGATCGCGGTGGCCGGTTACACCGATGATGAGCGGCAGCAGCCCGTTGGTATCCCGGAAGCTGGCCGAGTCCACCGCAGGGCTGGAGGCTGGCTGCGCGGGCTGATCCGAAGCCGAGTGCGGGAGCTGACGCGAGGCCGGTTGGATGGGGACGCTGCTCAAACAATCAGCCGCAGTGTGGTGGTCGATTGGCAGGACGCCACGAAACGGCGGCGCGCGGAGTCGGAATCGAGCTCCGAGGCCAGCCGCTGCGTGAGCTGGTCCCAGTCGGCAGCCTCGGCGAGTGCGCGCTTCACCAGCAGCTTCGCCACCGGACCGACGTGAAAGGCGAGGGTCTTCTCCAGGAACTGCTGCTCGCTGACCGTGACGGAAAGTTTGGGTCGCTTCGCGCCCGCGCCGGCGGCGGACTGTGCAGGCAGCTCGGGGGTGTCGGCAGTCAGCTTCAGCAGGCAACTCACGTGAGTGCACAGTCGGGCGTAGTGCTGCTCGCGTGGCAGCGTGTACGCATCGAGCCAATGCTGCGTGCTGAGAAAATATTCGAGGCTTTTCGATGGCAGCACATTCTCGATACGAAAGGGCAGCACGGGAATCTGCTTGTGAATGGCGCGCTCGACTTCGCGACGCACCTGCGGCGAGGCGTTACTGTGCGCCGAGAAGACCAGCACCATGAGACGTGACGAGGAGATCGCGTCGATGATCTCCGCGGCCCAGTCCGCCGATGGAGCCACGTCACGAGGGGCAACCCAGACGCTGATGGCCTGCGCCTCGAGATGCGAGACCAGCTCGAGCGCGCATGTTCGGTCGGGTTCGGAATAGCTCACGAAAACGCTGCGTCCCATGCTCATGACTCCAGCAGCTTCAACGCCTTGTCGAGACTGGTGCGCATCCGCTCGAATGCGCGTCCCAGGGCCGTGACCTCCGCACTGCCCCGAGCGGGGAATGCCTCCGGTGCCGGATTGCCAAGGCTCAGCTCGTCAGCCACGTGCGCAATGCGCCGGATGGGCCGTACGACGAGGTAGTAGAGCATGCTGTTCACCAGCAACAGGGCGAAGATCAGCACGATGAGGATGGAGCTCATGATTCGCCAGAACATTCTGTCGGCGCTCGCCACGGCGCTCGCCAGCGGGACCGAGACGATCTGGGCACCCACGATCTCATGCGCCTGCCACCCAAAGCCATTATCACGGCCGTAACGCGCCAGCAGCGAGGCGGGGGCCGCCGAGGGCAGGCTGTGACAGCCGAGGCACTCGGATTCGACCTGGATGGGCCGCGCCATGTACAGCGAGCGCCCCGTGGGGGTATCCCGTTCACCGACGATCTCATGCGTGTGGGCGTCATTTCTGAATTTCTGGATCAGGTCGGCCTCCCAGTCCGTGGCCCGGTCGCGCGGATTCGTCGGATTCAGCGTCGCCTCCTTGTAGGTGTATTCCGGATGCCGCTCCCTCAGCCTGAGGAAGTTCTGCGTGGCCGCGTAGAAGGGCACGCTCTGCGGCAGGAATTCGGTTCGCATCTGTGCATTGAGCAAGGGCAGGATCTCATCGGCGGTGTAGTCGCGAGTCGCCAGCGCGCTGTCGATCATCAGACCGGCCTGCTCCAGCACGTTTTGCTTCGCGTTCGCCTGCAACATGGTCGAACATACGTATCCCAGAGCCGCAGCGGCGATGATGAACGTTGCGGCAAGAGCGACGTTGATTCGGACGAGTAGGCTCAAAGCACCCCCAGCCGGCCCGGGTCCACTCCCCGTCAGCAGTGTGCCAGACTTGCGGGGGGTCGGGGGATTTCCTCCTAGTGCCGCGCGCCCAGGGTGCGCGCAAGAAACTCCGCAGTGGCCTCATCCACGTGCAGCCAGGTCGCGTGTCTGAGGAATCCGTGGATCTCGTTGGGGATCACCAGCTCCTCATAGGGCACCTTGTGTGCCTGCAGGCGCCTCGCCAGGTCCACCGTCTGCTGGAACGGGACGTTGCGATCATCGTCGCCCTGAATCAACAGCACGCGTCCCTTCCAGGCATCGATGCTGGCATCGGGTGAGGATTCCCAGGCCATGTGGATCGCCTCCTCACGATCGCCCTTCTCGTAGCGCGTCGGGGCTTTGCTGAAAGGCATATCGGGCAGGGCCGACCAGTCGTGCACGCCGTGCAGGTCCACGCCCGCCTTGAAGATATCCGGATCGCGAGCCAGCGCCAGGGCGGTGAGATAGCCGCCATACGAGCCGCCCCAGATGCCGATCCGGGCAGGATCCACGCCCGGCCGAGACTGCAGATATCGCGCGCCCGCTACGACGTCCTGATATTCGGCCGCCCCGCGAGGACCTGCATGCTCCGGGAAATGGTAGGCGCGGCCATAGCCTATGCCGAGACGATAGTTGATCGAAAGCACCACGAATCCGTGCGCGGCGAGGTACTGATTCACTGCGTAGGCGTTGCTGTAGTAGTCCATGTAGTGCCAGCCCAGCAGCATCTGCCGCGGCGGCCCGCCATGTACGAAAATGACTCCCGGCTTGCCGCCGCCGCCGCGTGCGCCTGCCCCTGCCCCTGCCCCTGCATCGAACAGCTGACCATGCACGAGAAGACCATCGGCTGCTTTGAAGCTCACCGAGCGTGGCGTCATGAATGCCTTGAGCGGAAAGTCCGTCGGCAGATCCTTGCCCACCCGCTGCGGCGCGTGGCGCCCATTCAACTCGATCACGGCTGGCGCCGGCGGCTGTTGGAAGCCCGCGGAGACGTAGGCGATGTGATCGCTCACAGTGGTGACGGGAGCCCACTCGAGAGTGTCCCCGGATGTCAGCTCGGCTGGACCGGGATGGTCCACGGCCACACGCATCAGGTGGCGCCGGTCGTCGTCGTCCTGAGTTTTGCCGGTGTTGGCATCAAAGACCATGAAACGACGATCGCGGCTCTGTGCGACATGCTCAACCATGTACGACCCGGGCGTCAGCAGAACCGGTGCGCCGCCAGCGACCGGGGTCGAATACAGATGCGGCCAATCGTCGAGATACGCCAGAAACACCAACCGATCGCCTGCTGCCCAGTACAGATTCGCGCCGTCCGCCACTTCTGGAAACGAGCCTGCCAGCGTGTCCGGGCTCTGCCACACCAGATGTCCTGCGCCATCGGCGATGTTGGCCACCCATATGGACCACGGATGCGGCACCTCCTTCAGCAGAGGCTCGGGCGCGCCACCCGTGCCGGGCTGTCGCACGAAGGCGATACGCGAACCATCCGGCGCCCAGCGCGGGGAGCTGTCATTGCCGGTGGATGGAGCGAGGTAACTGATCGGGCGATCCTTCGATGAGAAGATGCCTATGAACGCGTGGTCGCCCCGGTCGGATACGAACGCAAGCCGCGACCCATCATCTGACCAACGCAAATCGCTGTCCTTGCCGCGATCGAAGAACAGGCGCTCGGCCTTGCCCTGACCGTCGAGCGAGACGGTCCAGACGTGATCATCCTTCGTGTAAGCAAGTTGGCCCCGCGATGAGATGGCTGGAGTATCGCCTTCGGCGATCTTGACCGGCGCGCTGGCGTCAGTGCCCACGCTCCAGATCGTCGTCTCGGGCTGCTCGGTCGAGGAGTCGGGATCGGGTGCCAGGTTGCCTTCGGCCGGCCAGTTGGCATCGTGATCGCCGCCGCGCACGTACACGATGTGGTCTCCGTCGGGGGTGAATGTGAGCTGCGTGAGCTCCTGTCCATCATCCTGCGTGTAGTGAGTGGCTTGGATGGGCGTATAGGCCGGACCCTTCGCCACCCACACGTTGCGCACGCCTTGCAGGTTGCGCACCCATGCGATCACGTCCGCGTGCTCGGCCGCAACCAGCTCGCTGGTATAGGGATAGTCCAGCACGTCCGCCATCGTGAATGCGCTTTCGGTGCGCGCAGCGGCCGGGTGAGGCAGGGCGAGCAGCGCGGCGAGGGCGAGCATCGCCGTGCCGGTATGGAGTCTGTGAAGTGTTTGCATGTCGAGATTCTATGCTCGGGATGGAAGAGGAATCGATCCGCTGTCAGTTCGTCGCGCTCTCGCCCTCGAGGAAGGCGCCGATATGCTCGTTCAGGAATTTCGCATCCTCCCTGGAGGCACCCGCACCGGCGGGGTGTCCCCACAGCGAGGGTATCGGTACGAGCGAGCAGTGTGGAATGAATGCGGCCTCGTACCGCGCATCGCTCAACGGAAAGTAAAGGTCGGTCTCCGAGGGCATGTACAAGACCTGTGCCTTGATCGAACGCAGGGCCGTCTCGACGTTGCCCGCGAACGGCGGCGTATTGCCCACATCGTTGCTCTCCCACGTGCGCATCTGCAGGATCAGGTCGTTCGCATCCGCGCCCGGGATGAATTTCGTGCGGAAGTGCTCGAGCACCTGTGGGAAGGTGCTGCCGAGCGAGGCATCCGTGCGCCACAGCTCCCGGCGCCACCATTCCTGCGAGAACAGCCACCCGGTCCAGACCACTGCAAAGGCCTGCAGTCCCTTTTCGGGCGGAGTGCTGTAGTTGCCGCCCTGGAAGGCCGCATCGGCGGTCAGGGCCGCAATCTGCCCCTCCAGACGCACGATTCCATGACCGTAGGTCTTTGCCGTGCCCGAGGTCGCAACGATACGGTCCATGTAATCCGGATAACTCACTGCCCACTGGAAAGCCTGCTGCGCGCCCATGGAGAAGCCCACGACGGCACGCAGGTGATGCACGTGCAGCGATCCGAGGAGCTCGTGCACGGCGTGCACGTTGTCCCGAATGGTCATCACGGGGAAACGTGGCCCGTGCATCGGCTCCGCAGTGTTGCTCGGCGAGGACGAGCGACCATTGCCGAACAGCTCGCTCGTGATCAGGAACAGCCGGTTGGGATCCAGAGCCTTGCCGGGGCCAATCAGCCACGCATAACCATGCATTTCCGCCATGTAATGCGAGGGCAGCAGCATGGCGTTGTCGCCCGCGGCGTTCAGCTTTCCATAAGTGCCGTAGACGATCCTCGCCTCGGGCAGCACCGCGCCGCTCTCCGTCTTGAAGTTCTTGATGATGAACTCATGCTTCACCGGCTCGGGTTCGGCCGCGAGCGTGCAGGGTGCGGGCAGCCATGCCGCTGCAGCTGCAAACCACAGGCACACGAGCGGGCAACCGTTCTTCAAAGCAGTCGATGGCACGGAGGTCTCCTGGCAGAGTGAATCAGGGAAGTGCGCACCTGGCTGGTTGCCGTGCTCACGCGCCTTCGTACGTGCGAGCCGGGTGCCTGTATGGCGCCGCCTTTTTGGCGAGCAGCTCGCACCAGATGCTGAAGACATCCTCCACGGAGATCTGATCCGCGCGCACGCGCTCCGGTGGACCTCCGACTCCCATCACCGCCGAGCCCAATGCGCTGCGGGGCAACCAACGGCGTGGCGACTCCGCACCGAACAGTACGACGAGCGGAAGGCCCAACGCGGCTGCAGCGTGTGCCGGCCCGGTGTCAACCGAGATCATGCTGTGCGCAACTTCACAGAGTGCCAGCAGCGGCCGCAGCGGCAACTTCGCCTCCACCACACCGGCTCGGCGGGCGGCCGCTCGGATTTCCCCGAGCAGGGCCTCCTCCCGCGCGGTGCCGCACAGAAGGATCAGCGCCTCGGGCATGCGGCCCTGAATTCTCTCCAGCAAAGATGCCCACCTTTCGGTGGGCCAGAGCTTGTCATCAGCATTGAGCTGCCGCCGTTCGCGGCGCTTGCTCATGCTGCGGCGGTTGCCGGGTTGCACGAGGATGAGCGGCCGGCCGTCCCAGCCTTGCGAGCGGATCCATGCGTCCCGCTCGGTCCGCTCGGAGTCCGTTACACACAGCACGGGCGCCGGCACATCCTGCAGCCGCGGGAGCGGATAGTCCGAGGCGCGTAATGCCGCCGGGGTGCCGGCACTGAAGCGCACAAATCGGTCGACCCAGTGCTCCTCGTGGCTCGCTGCGAGGTCGGTGATGAAAAGGCATCGAGCCGGGTCGATCCCGCTCAGCCTCAGAAGCCGTCGGACGCGCGCGAGCTGCCGGGGCTGCCGCTCGCAGACGTAAATCGGTCCCGGGTGGCAGCGGCGCAGGGACCACAGGGCCCGCCAGAAAACCGGACTGAGGAAGAAGGGCACATGTCGCGGCAGCGACCAGACCTCCGCCACATCCGGCTGAGCCGAGAAAAGCGGGGCATTCCACTCGCCGGCGCCGAGGATCAGGCAAGGCTGCTGAAATCGAAGATGCAGGGGATGCAGCACCGAGCTGACCATTACCATGTCCCCGAGCCGGCCGAAGAGGATCACGGTCGGCTGCAACGAGGGAGCCCGGGCCCGAGGCGCCTGCGGGGGGGATACGGGCGTTTGCCCGCCAACCTCGTTCTGGTACGGGCAAGTCTCGGCAGGAGTCGTCTCAAACGCAGCGATCTGCTGCCCGGTTGAGCCGCGTGGCACTCTTTTCAGGCGCAAGGTCTCTTCCGAAGGGTGGCGAGGGTTCGATCACCCCTTGCGCCCGTGGAGAAGCTCATGATTTGCGGGAAGTCTAGCGAATCGGGGGCCCCACGGACACAATTGCCCGAGAGATTGCAGCAGAAAAGGCCGAATGAAGACCGATGAGCCCGCCGTCATCCCCGGATCCCTCCCCGCCGCGCCCACCGCCGCCGCAGCAGCCGCCCCGCCGGGGAGCGCTCGTTGGCCTGGTCCTCGTCGTGGTGCTGATCCTCGCCGGCTTGCTGCTGTCTCGGCTGCTCGGCCGAGCTGCACGGCTGCAGGACTGCGTCATCTCTGGACGCACCGATTGCTCATCCGCCAACTCGAGCTCGCGATGAGGCTACTGCCGCCTGACCTTGCTGAGTAGCCGCAGGATCTCCATGTAAAGCCAGACGAGCGTGACGAGGAGTCCGAAGGCCGCATACCACTCCATGTAGCGGGGTGCTCCGGCGGCCACCCCGGACTCGATCAGGTCGAAATCCAGCACCAAATTCAGCGCCGCAACCCCGACGATCAGCAGTGAGACCACGATGCCCAGAGGTGTGGCGGCATTCAGCACGGGCACGTTGATGTGGAAGAAACCCAGAGCCATCGAGACGACGTAGACGAGAGCGATCGCGCCGGTGGCGCCAATGACGATCGCGCGAAAGCGCTCGGTGACCCGGATGATGCGCATCCGGTAGGCAACCAACAGCACGGCCAGCACCCCGAACGTGAGGGCGACAGCCTGGAGCGCAATTCCCGGATATCGCCTCTCGAGCAAGGCGGATATGCCGCCGATCGCCAGTCCCTCAAGTGCGGCGTACGGCAGCGCCAGGTAGGGAGCTGTCGTCGCCTTGAAGCTGATGATGACGGCGAGAACGAGGCCACCGACCGCCCCGATCAGCACCGAGGAGGAGACGACCGAGGCATCTCCGGTCGCGAGGTATTGCGACCAGGGCCAGAGCGCGCCCGCCAGCAGCACGACGAGGAGCAGAAATGATTTGTTGATCGAGCCCTGCAGCGTCATGCGCTCGCCGTAGGCGGCGGCGCGGGGCTGGCTCGCGAATGTCCTCTCGTTCAGTCCGGGATTACCTGTTCGCGGGACGGGCAGCGGCATCGGGATCTCCTGTCGGGGCTTCGAGGACGATTGTAGTCGACCGGGAACGGCTGGGCAGGTTCCGCGACGGTTACTTCTCCTTTTCCGCGTCCTTGACCGAGCCGCAGCTCGCGGCGACCCACTTGCCCTCGATCTTGCTGTTCATCGTCATCGTCCTGCTGCCGGAGGTCATGACTGCGTTGACGGTGCCACTCATTTGCACCCCTCCGGATAGCTGGAAGTGCACGTCGACGGTGCTCTTACCATCGGGTCGGTTGCAGTCCTCGCGGATGTGCAGCTCGCTGCTGGAGCTGGTGAGCACGTTCCTCTTGCAGCTACCGGCCTCGCGCGGATCTGCTGCATCGAAACCCTTTGCGATCTTCTCCTTCGTCATGCATTCCTTGTAGACGCGAGGTTGAGCTGCGTTGCTCATGCCCTTCTTGAGGGCCTCTTCCATCCGAGCCCGCTGCTCGGGAGTGAGCTTGGCGAGCTCCTCCTCCGGGATGGGAATCTGTCCGCTCATCTGCGGACTGGTCGTGACCTCCCAAAGGCCAGGGCGGATGTCGGGCTTCACCAGGTCCGCAGCCTCGGCAAGCAGGCTGATCGCTGCGCCGAGTAGGGCGGCCATGGTGAGTCGCCAAGAGGAGATATGCATGAGAGGGCTCCTGCCGAGCGCCCGCAGGCGGCGCGTTGTTCATTCAATCACTGGCCGGCGGTTACCCGCTGGCGCGGCTCCTGGGGTTGCCCCCGGCCGCCCGCCACCATGGAGGCCGGCAGCACACCGGCCGGATCCACGGCCGAATCGCCTTCACGAATCTCGAAGTGGACGTGCGGCCCGGTGGAGTGGCCGGTGTTGCCGAGCAATGCGATCACGGCACCTTGCTTCACACGATCGCCCTGATGGACCTTCAGCTCGCTGTTGTGTGCATACAGCGAAGTCATTTGCTTGTCGTGCTGAATGATCACGACATTGCCGTAGCCGTGCAGACCGTCGCCTGCGTAAATGACATCGCCGCCCGCAATGGCGAGCACAGGCTCGCCGACATCCGCCGCGATGTCGAGACCCTTGTGCATCTTGCCCCACCGCGGACCGTACTTCGAGCTCACGATGCCCGCTTGCACCGGCCAGCGAAGCGCGCCGGCGTACTGGATCGGAACCGAGGTCGGGGCGCTTGCGTGCGTGCCTGCCTGAGTGCTCCCGGTAGCGTGGGTCGCCGGCTGCGGAGTGCCGCTTGACTTCGCCGTGCCGCCCGCGCCGCTCCTGCCATGGGCGATTCCCGAGCGATGCAGGACCTCCAGCACTTCCTTCTCGCTGTGCTCGCCGGCATCGTGGAACTTCATGAGCACGTCCTGCTCGGCGAGATAGTGTTGGGTGCGTTGCAGCGCTTTGCTGGTGGAGTCGGCGGCTACGTTGAATGCCTTGGTGGAGGCCGTTTTCGCATTCTGATACCACTGCTTGTCATCGAGGCTCGCGCAACCGGGGAGGGCGCTTGCCAGGGTTGCCAGGACGAGGACCCGATGCCAGCTCAACATAGTCCGCTTCGCACACTCGACCGCGCGCCGGGTGCCTCTTGTACTTCTACCGAGAATCTACCACGCACGCCGGGGTGCTGCACGCCCACGTGAATGCTGCCAGACTAGGCCTCAGCGTGAATGCTCTGCTGCGCAGAATCGATGGGTTGAGCTGGCTTGCCATGGCCTGCATCGTCGTGGGCTGGTTCGGGCTGGACACCCTCATCGCCACGTTCGGACCGGTTCGCCACAGTGCACACTTCTACGATCTTCCGGCCATCCTCCTGGATCCGCGGCGTCTGCTGTTCGGCCCCGATGTCGGGTTTTCCGCGGGCAGTTTCGCATTCGGGCTGCTGAGCCTGGCGATGATCGTGCTGTCGGTGCTGCCGCGCCTGGGCGTCCCGCGGGCCCGGTGGCTTCTGATCCTGGCTCCGCTCCTGTGGATGACGCTGTGCGGAATCGTGTTGTATGTCAAAGCGTCCTCGGCGCACATTTCCGCGCCGGAGCAGATGGGCCGTATGGGCGGTTATCTGGCCAGCTGGGCCAACGGGGCGATGCGCTGGACCGGGGACGTCGCCGCCCGACACATCACCATCGGTCCCGGTGCTTATCTGGCTTTCGCCGCTAGCTGTTGGCTCGCGCTGAAGGGTGCGAGCGGCCTGCGGGAGTCCGACACCGTACCGGCGGTTCCGACCGACTGAGAATCGTCGCGTGTGTGAAGACATGCAGCCGGGCCTTGTGCGCCCGGCCGAGGTAGGAGCGAATGCACGATGTGGTGACAGAGGAGCAGCTGCCGGAGCTCCTGCGGCTCGCCGAGGCTGCTGCTCGCAGTGCATCGGAGCTGATCCTCTCCGGCTTTCGCAGCCCGCGGCTCGCCGTCGAACGTAAGGGGGACGGCTCCCCCGTCACGCCATTCGATCGCGAGGCAGAGCGGACCATCCGCGCCTTCATCGCAGCCAACCAGCCGCGGCCCTGGCCGGTGCTCGGCGAGGAGCTCGGCGATGACACCGGGCAGTCCCGTTATCGGTGGGTCGTGGATCCGATCGATGGCACGCTGGGATTCACGCGCGGGCTGCCCAATTTCGGCACGCTCCTCGCATTCGAGGACGCGCTCGCAGGGCGTGCGCTAGTCGGCGTCATCCATCTGCCGGCAATGAGCGAGACCTACCGCGCGGCGCGCGGATTGGGGGCGTGGTGTGCCGACGAGCGCCTGAGTGTCGCGCCGCCCCGGGCGCTCGCGGATTGCCTGATTTCAGCGCCGCCCCAATCGCAGTTCCAGCTCGCGGGGACTGCCGCAAGTCACGCGAAATTACGCGCGCAGGTACCCCATCTGCGCTGCTTCGGAGACTGCTGGGCGCATGCCATGGTGGCCCGCGGACCGATCGATGCGCTGGCGGAATTCAACCTGGCGCGCTGGGACATTGCGGCCACCGAGGTCCTGGTGGAAGAAGGAGGCGGGCGGGTGTTCATCCGGGATGCGCGCGATGTGCATGGCAAATACGACATCGTGATTGGCAGTCCGCAGGCGGCCGCGGCGGTTGCCGAGCTGTTGCAATTCGGCGCTCCGGCGCAGGTCTGAGCCTCGCTCAGGTGGCGAGCGCTATTTCCACGCGCTTGTTGTGTTTGCCCTCATTGCGGATCCGCACCACGCGGATCGCGCCGATCTCCCCGATGTTGCGCACGTGCGTGCCACCGCATGGCTGCAGATCGATGCCCGGGATCCTGACCAGGCGAATTCGCCCGGCACCACGTGGCGGCTGCACGCTCATCGTCTTCACCAGCTCCGGCCGCGCATCCAGTTCCTCGTCCGTGATCCAGACTGTCTCGGTATCCAGCGCGCGGGCAATGAGTGCGTTGGTCTCGCGCTCGATGCGAGCGGCATCGAGCAGCGACAGCTCGATGTCGAAATCCAGTCGGCCTTTATCAGGGGAGATGTTGCCGCCGGTGACCGGTGCAGTCACCACGCAGGACATGACATGCAGCGCCGTGTGCAGTCTCATCAGGCTGTAGCGCCGCGACCAGTCGAGTTCCAGCGTGACCGGTTCACCGACCTGCGCGCGCATGGGTTCGCTTGAGGAGGGCACGTGCACGACGCTGTTGATTGCACTGCCCTTGCGGGTGTCGATGACTGGAATGCGCTCGCCGTTTTCGCGGATCAGCGCACCGGTGTCCCCGGGCTGACCTCCTCCGAGTGGGTAGAAAATAGTTCGGTCGAGCTCCAGTCCACGATCGCTCTGGGCAACGATCCGCGCCGTCGCCGTCTTCAGGTACGCATCTTCGCGGAACAGCAGATCCGTCGGGGTCATTCGGGCATGATCAGTCGAGCAGAAGGTTCTTGACGCATTCTAGCAAGCGGGAAGTCAGGGTCGAGGTCGAACGTTTGCGTAGACTTGACTACATGAAGGCTCCTGGAAGGCTCAAATGGGTGCTCGTGTCGTTACTCGGATCGAGCGTCGGTTTTGGTGCCGCAGAGCGGCCAGCTCTGGCGGTGCTGGACGTGGAGCTCACCGGTGATCTGGGCGGTCCGCAATTCGAGGCCGAGCATGCCGTGCGGCTGCGCATGGCCAGCGAGCGACTGCGGCAGGAGCTCGCGCGATCGGGTCTGTATCGGCTGGTGGACCTGGCGCCCGCCCGCGGATTGATCCTCAGGCTCCAGTCACAGCAACGCTACCTGCACGACTGCAACGGCTGCGATCTCGACGTCGGACGCCAGCTCGGTGCCGACCAGGTGCTCGTAGCCTGGGTCGATCGGGTAAGCGGGCTCATCCTGAGCCTCACCTACGAGATCCACGATGTGGCTTCGGGCCGCATCCTCGCCCGGAAGTCCTTTGATTTCCGGGGTGATAATGATGCTGCGTGGACGCACGCCATCGGCTACATGGTGCGCGATCTCGAGGCGAGCTCCCCATCCGGGCCGGATCCGGCATCGCACTGATCGAGATTCGGGGAGCGGCCCCTCGGGAATCGCCGGGACGATGGTGGCCATGGGTCGGCATTCAGCGCGACACCGTGCGCAACATCATCCTCGCCGCCTGGGTGCTGACGCTGCCCGTGTGCGTGGCCCTAGGGGCCACGCTCTTCGCGATGGGGCTGTTTTTCGTCCTGCGGGTGCTCGGCGTCCATTGAGGCGAGCCGGTCCAGATTAGCGCGGATGTGGGCGGCTTCTGCCGCCGTACGAGCCAGTGCGATCGCCTGGGTAAAAGCAATACGCGCCTCGGCCGTGCGGCGGAGCTCCGTCAGCAGGGCACCCTTGACGCCAAAAAAATAGAAGTACGCGGCCAGCGGCTCGGCGAGCGGCTCGATCATCTTCAGCGCGGCGCCTGGACCGTGCACCTTGGAGACGGCCACTGCACGATTCAGCGTCACGACGGGGGAGGGTTGCACTTGCTCGAGCACACTGTAGATCGCATCGATCTCAGCCCAGTCCGTCTCTGTCCAGCGCAGCGCGCGGGCGTGCACCGCGGCGATCTCGGCCTGCAGCTGGTAAGGGCCCGGCTGCTCCAGCCGCCGGGCCTTCTGTACCAGTACCAGGGCCTCCGCGATCAGCTCGTGATTCCAAAGCCGCCGGTTCTGATCCTCCAGCAGCACGATGTTGGAATTCGCATCCAGGCGTGCCGCTGCGCGCGCATGCTGTAGAAGGAGGAGCGCAGTGAGGCCGATGATCTCGCCCTGGCCCGGAAACAGCCGCAGCAGCAGGCGCGCAAGCCGGATGGCCTCCTCACACAGAGGCAAACGCACATGGGCCTCACCACCGCTGGCGGAATAGCCCTCGTTGAACAGCAGGTAGATCATCGCGGCCACGGCCGTCAGTCGCTGGGCACGCTCGACCGGGCCGGGCGTCTCGAAGGCCACCGAGGCATCGGCCATGGCGCGTTTGGCACGTGTGATTCGCTGCGCCATCGCCGCCTCGCTGACCAGAAAGGCGCTGGCGATCTCCTTGACCGAGAGTCCCGAGACGATGCGCAGGGCGAGTGCGATCTGCTGGGTGGCGGGCAAATCCGGTTGACAGCAGATGAACAGCAGGCGCAGCACGTCGTCGTGATATGCGGAGCTGTCGAGTTTTTCGGCCAGCGCAGCCTCGGTATCTTCCACGTCTGAAACCAGCTCCTCGTCGGCAAGCGAGTCGAGCTTGCTGCGACGGCGCATCTCATCCAGCGCGCTGTTGCGCCCTACGAAGATCAGCCAGGCGGCCGGGTCGCGCGGCGGTCCATTCACCGGCCAGCTCTTCAGAGCCCGCAGACAGGCCTCCTGAAAGGCTTCCTCCGCGACGTCCAGATCGCGGAAATAGCGCAGCAGCGCTGCCACCGCCTGAGGGCGGGCTGCGCTCACCGCGGCCCCTATCCATGCGGCATCCGTCACTGCAGACCGACGCCGGGATAGAACGTGGCGACCGGTCGAACCTCGAGGGCCCCCGTGTCTCCCACGAGATTGCGGGCTACGGCGATGGCCTCCTCCAGTGTTCGGCAATCCACCATGTAAAAGCCCAGAAGTTGTTCCTTCGTCTCGGCGAAGGGGCCATCCAGCACGACCGGTTCTCGGCTGGCTCGCATCGTCATGGCGGTCGTGGTCGGCATCAGCCGTGCCACGGGTCCCAGGCGCCCCTGCGCTGCCAGATGCTGGGCCACGACCTCTCGCTGCGCCAGAACGGCGGCTTCCTTTTCGCGGGGCCACGCCTCGAGCTCGCTTTCGAGGTTATAGCAAAGTATGCAGTAGAACATCGGATGGGCTCCTTCGCTCTACAAGGACGAGTGAGAGGGGCCGGCTGAGACATGGGCTTGCATACCAATCCGTGCAAGGCTGCGCGCCGCCCGCGGGTGGCGTGCGCGATCTGCTCAGAACCAGCCGTAGTTGAAGCTGATGCTGATGCGCTCGGAAGCGGACGGATTGGGCGCCACTTCGTGGCGCAGCCAGCTCTCGAAGAGGACCAGGGAGCCGGCTTGCGCAGGGATTACGATCCAGGCGCGATTGTGGATGCGGGCCCCGATTCGGGGCGGCACGGCCATGAAGCGATCCAGCCGCGGGTCCTCGAGCTTCAGACCGGGGCAGCCGGCGGGCGTGCGCAGGAAATAGGTGCCACTCAGGGTCGAGAGGGGGTGCAGGTGCAGGCCATGTGCCACACGCTGGGGCATGATGTTGACCCAGCAATCGGTCATGGTCAGCGGGCGCCGCCTTAGGTCGAACTCCAGCGATCGGGCGAACAGGCGGACATGCCGCCCCAGATGCCGTTCGAGCTCGGCAAAGGTCGGCGAGAGCTGATGCAGCCGGCTGACGGAGCCGTAAGAGGTGTAGCCGCCGAGATAATTCCGCTTCGACCATTTGCGTCCGGCCGTATCGTCTGCACGCAATTGCCGGCATTCGCGCAGCAGTCGCGGCTCGAGCCTCGCTCTCTCGCGGCTGCGCAGCCGTGCCTGGTATACCAGCGTCGGAAAGAGTCTCCGCAGGGTCATCCTGGGGTCCGGGAGTCCGGCGCCGCTGCCAAGTGCTGCACTGCCGGTGCGACAAGCGTCCCGGGCTGCGCATGGCGCAGCCACTCGAGAAAGGGTCCCGCGGCCCGGTCCCCCTCGGGCGGTGCCCAGGCGGCAAATTCGGCCGCCGACGCGGCATCGTACGGGCCTTCCTTGATCTCGAGAAAGGTGCTGCCATCGGCCATCGCAATGAGCGTGTGCCAGGTCTCCTGGGGCGTCTCGAATCCGATGCTGGGGGCTCCCTCACCGATCGCGTGACGTGCCGTGACCGTGCCCGCCGCATCGAATGTCAGGATGTCGAAGCGGCCGCGCAGCACCATGGCGAGCTCGGACTTCGTGTGGTGGCGGTGCGGCCGGAAATAGGATGCCTGGTTCGCGGCGATGAAGAAGCGCTGCACGCGATCGGCCGCCGAGAGGTGAATGTTGTGATTCGCGCGCAGGCGCGGGCTTTCGGCCGCGCGCGCTGCGAGCTCATCGAGCAGGGAACGGGAAAACAGTTTCATGGCAAGTGGCCCTGTACGGTGCGGGCGCCATTGTGAACGATATCGGGCGGCCACAAGCCGCGCCAGCATGAGGTGACATCGATGAGTGCCACGCAGAACGAGAGAGCTGATCGCTTCCGAGCCCTGCACGCCGCGGGTACTTTCGTGATCGCCAATGCGTGGGACGGCGGCTCGGCCAAGGTGCTCGCGGGGCTGGGATTCAAGGCAGTAGCGACCTCGAGTGCCGCGTTCGCCTGGACCCTGGGCCGGCATGACGGTCAGGTGAGCCGCGAGGAGGCGCTGGCCCATGCACGCCTCATTGCCGCCGCCACTGCGCTGCCTGTCGCAGCCGATCTCGAGAAGGGTTTCGGCGATTCGCCGGAGGCCGTCGCGGAAACCATCCGTCTTGCTGCACGCACCGGCCTGGTGGGGGGGTCGATCGAGGATGCCAGTGGCGATGCGCACGCGCCGATCTACGAGGCCGCTCTCGCCGCAGAGAGAGTGGCGGCCGCAGTGGAAGCGGCGCGGGCACTCCCTTTTTCCTTCACGCTGACCGCCCGGGCCGAGAATTTCCTGTGCGCCAAGCCGGACCTGGATGACACGATCCGGCGGCTTCAGGCGTTCGAGCGCGCTGGCGCCGATGTCCTGTTCGCTCCGGGGCTGCCGGACCTGGCCGCCGTTCGGGCGGTGTGCTCGGCCGTCTCGCGGCCCGTCAATTTCATGGTGGGCATGCGCGGACGATCGTTCAGCTTTGCCGAGCTGGCGGAAGCCGGCGTGCGCCGCATCAGCCTTGCGACTTCCCTGTACCGTGCGGCCATGGCCGGGCTCATGTCGGCGGCTCGCGAGGTCAGGGATCGGGGAACATTCGGATTCGTCGATAGCCCCGTCAACACGAGCGAGCTGGACGCGTTTCTCAGGGAGTAGCGGATAACGCGTTGCACGGCGGAACAAGTCCCTCCGCCGTGCGTGTAAAATGTTGGTACGCCGCTG
>Ga0070741_10005535_pt1 | contig 27944 bp, 23 predicted proteins | sample Coa_R1_4_FD_66440 | JGI IMG/M metagenome (GOLD analysis project Ga0070741, IMG submission 66440) | Surface soil microbial communities from Centralia Pennsylvania, which are recovering from an underground coalmine fire - Coalmine... | ecosystem: Environmental > Terrestrial > Soil > Unclassified ...
GATTACGGCGCCGGCAATCTGACGTCGGTGAAGAAAGCGCTCGCCGCCGTCGGCGCCGACGTCCGCGTGCCGCAGCAGCCCGGCGACCTCGCGGACGCGCAAGGCATCATCGTGCCCGGCGTCGGCCACTTCGGCGCCACCGAGCGGTTGAAGGGCGCGTGGACCGACGCGATCCTCGCGCGCGTGGGCGAAGGGCGCCCGCTGCTCGGCATCTGCCTCGGTATGCAGTGGCTGTACGAATCGAGCGACGAGGCTCCCGACGTGCCCGGCCTCGGCCTGCTCGCCGGCCGCTGCTACCGGCTCCCCGCGAACGGCGTCAAGATCCCGCACGTCGGCTGGAACGATCTCCACATCGTGCACGCCGCGCCGATCCTCGACGAGGTCGCGTCCGAGTCGCAGGTCTACTTCACGCACAGCTACGTCGCGCCCGCCACCAACGACACGGCGGCGACGACGGAACATGGATCGACGTTCGCGGCGGTGGTGCAGCGCGGACACGTCGCCGGCGTGCAGTTCCATCCGGAGAAGTCCGGGGACGTGGGATTGCGCATCCTCCGCAATTTCCTGGCGATGGTCGGGTAAGTGCTCTCCAAACGCATCATCGCGTGCCTCGACGTCCGCAACGGGCAGGTCGTCAAAGGGGTGAACTTCGAAGGGCTGCGATCGGCCGGCGACCCGGCGGAGCTCGCACGCCGCTACAACGCCGAAGGGATCGACGAGCTCGTCATCCTCGACATCACAGCGACGATCGAGGCGCGGCGCGCCCTCGCCGAAACGATCCGGCGCGTCGCGCGCGAGTTGTTCATCCCGCTCGCCGTCGGCGGCGGCATCCGCTCGGAGGCGGATGCGGCCGCGGCGGTCGACGCGGGCGCCGACAAAGTGAGCCTGAACACCGCGGCGCTCGCCGATCCGTCGCTCATCACCACGCTCGCCGATCGCTACGGCAGCCAGGCGGTCCTCGTCGCCATCGACGCGAAGCAGGCCGGCGATCGCTTCGCGGTCTTCGCGCGGAGCGGCCAGAGCGCCACCGAACGCGACGCAGTCGAATGGGCGTGCGAAGCCGAGGCGCGGGGCGCGGGCGAGATCCTGCTGACGTCGATCGATCGCGACGGCACGAAGCGCGGGTTCGACTGCGCGCTCACCGCCGCGGTGTCCCACGCGGTCTCCATTCCCGTGATCGCGTCGGGCGGCGCCGGCACGCTCGACGACTTCGTCGACGTGTTCACGACGGGCCGTGCCGATGCGGCGCTCGCCGCGTCGATCTTTCACTACGCGGAGACGAGCGTGCGCGCGCTGAAGGAGCATCTGCGCGCGCACGACATTCCGGTGCGGCTCTGATGCTGATCCCCTCCATCGATCTCAAGGGCGGCGCCGTCGTCCAGCTCGTGCAAGGCGAGCGCCTCGCGATCCGCGACGAGGACGTGTTCGCGTGGGTCGAGCGCTTCAAGCCGTATCCGAAGGTCCAGGTGATCGACCTCGACGCCGCGATGGGCAGCGGCGACAACCTCGCGCTCGTGCGCCGGATCGCGGGCGATCTCTCGTGCCGCGTCGGCGGCGGCATCCGCACCGTCGCGCGCGCGGAGGACGTGCTGGCCGCCGGCGCACGCCAGGTGATTGCGGGATCGTCGCTCTTCCGAGACGGCCGCCCGGACCTCGACTTCGCGCGCGCGCTCTGCGACGCGATCGGGCGCGAGCGCCTCATCGCCGCCGTCGACAGCCGCGGCGGCCACGTCGTCATCCACGGCTGGAAGACCGTGCTGCCGCTCACGGCGGTCGAGGCCGTCCGCGCGCTCGAGCCGTTCTGCGACGAGTTCCTGTACACGCACGTCGACAACGAAGGGCTGATGCGCGGCACCGACATGCGCGCGATCCGCGCGGTCGCCGGCGCGACGGGGAGGAAGGTCACCGCGGCCGGCGGCATCACGACACAGGCCGAGATCGACGACCTCGACGCCCTCGGCGTCGACGCGGTCGTCGGCATGGCGATCTACACGCGAACTCTTTCGCTGCCGCCTCCGTCAAAGCCCGCATGAGACCGCTGCTGGCCGCCGTCGCCGTTCTTGCACTTGCTGGCCCCGCCGCGCAGGCGGACGAAACGGAGACGGTCACGCGGACCGTGGCGCTGAACTCCGGCGGCACGCTCGACCTGAAGACCTTCTCCGGCCGGGTCATCATCACGCCCACCGACACGAACGAGGTCACCGTGAACGCCGTACGGCACGGCTTGCGGCGTCAGCTCGATCGCGTCCGGCTCGACGTGACGACGAGCGGGTCGACGGTCTATGTCGACGCGAACCGTCACGACCACTCCTGGTGGGGCGACAACGTCGTCGACACCGAGCTCGACATTCGCGTGCCGCGGCGCACGAATCTGCACATCACGTCGTTCAGCGCGCCGGTCGAGGTGGACGGGGTCGACGCCGCCGACGTCCAGGCCCACACCTTCAGCGGCACAGTCGACCTGCGATTTGACCGGTGGCAGCCGCACCAGCGGATCGACATCAAGACCTTCAGCGGCCGAGTCACGCTGCGCGTGCCCGAACACGCGGGCGCGCACGTCGACTTCAACTCGTTCAGCGGCCGGCTCGATTCCGACGTCCCGCTCGTCCTCCACAGCACCAGCCGGCGGTCGGTCTCGGCCGAGCTGGGGGCGGGCGCCGCCGACGGCTCACTGCGCGTCCACACGTTCTCGGGGAGCGTAAAGATTCAGCGGTAAGGGGCTGATACAATAGGTAGTTGCCCGTCCTCGGGCATGCCTATCTGTGAGCACCGCAGTTCAGGTCGATCCGCTGGTTCGTCGGGGTGCGATGCCGGCGGCCTCCGCCCGGATCGTCACTGACGGGAAGTTTCTGCGCCTCGGCGACGAGCGGTTCCTCGTCAAGGGCGTCACGTACGGGACGTTTGCGCCCGACGCCGACGGCTATCAGTTCCCCAGCCTCCACCGCATCGCCGACGACTTCCGGCTGATGTCGAGCCTCGGGCTCAATTCGGTGCGCACGTACACGCCGCCGCGGCGCGATCTGCTCGACGAAGCGGCGACGCGCGACCTGCACGTGATGATCGGCCTGCCGTGGTCGCAGCACGTCGCGTTTCTCGACGATCGCCGCCTGCGCAAACGGATCCGGCAGGAGCTCGTCCAAAAGGTGCGCGAGCTCGGCGATCACCCGGCCGTGCTGATGTTCGCGCTCGGCAACGAGATTCCTCCGGGCGTCGTGCGCTGGCACGGCCGCGTGCGCGTCGAGCACTATCTGCGCGAGCTCTACGACGCGGCGAAAGACATCTGCCCGGCGAGCCTGTTCACCTACGTCAACTTTCCGCCGACCGAATTCCTCGATCTGTCGTTCTTCGACGTCTGCGCGTTCAACGTCTACCTGCACCGCGAACAGGATCTCCGCGCGTATCTCGCGCGGCTGCAGCACGTCGCCGGCCACAAGCCGCTGCTGCTCGCCGAAGCGGGCGCCGACAGCGTCCGCGAGGGCGAAGCGGGCCAGGCCGAGATCACGTCGATGCACATCCGCGCGGCGTTCGAAGAAGGGGCGTGCGGCGCGATGGCGTTCGCGTGGACCGACGAGTGGTGGCGCGGCGGACATTCGGTGGACGACTGGCATTTCGGCCTGGTCGATCGCGATCGCGCCATGAAGCCGGCGGCCACGGCCGTGGCGGCGGCATTCGCGAACGCGCCGTTCGCGTCCGAGGCGCGGCAGACGTGGCCGCGCGTGTCGGTGATCGTCTGCGCGTACAACGCGGCCGACACGCTCGACGACAACCTGCAGTCGCTCGAGCGGCTCACCTATCCCGACTACGAGATCGTCCTCGTCAACGACGGCTCACGCGATCGCACGGGGGAGATCGCGCGCCAGTACGCGAAGGTCCGCGTCATCGACACGCCGAACCAGGGATTGAGCGCCGCGCGCAACGTCGGGCTCGCCGAGGCCACGGGCGAGATCGTCGCGTACACCGACGCCGACACGCGCGTCGATCCCGACTGGCTCACGTTCCTCGTCCAGCCGTTCCTGCATTCGGACGTCGTCGGCTCGGGCGGCCCGAACGTCGTGCCGCCCGACGATCCGCCGATCGCGCAGTGCATCGCGCGCGCGCCCGGCGGGCCGACGCACGTGCTGCTCGACGATCGCATCGCCGAGCACGTGCCCGGCTGCAACATGGCGTTCCGCCGCGACGCGCTCCTCGCCATCGGCGGCTTCAACCCGATCTACCTGCGCGCCGGCGACGATGTGGATGTGTGCTGGCGGCTGCAGCAGCGCGGCTGGAAGATCGGGTTCGCTTCGTCGGCGCTCGTGTGGCACCACCACCGCGCGTCGGTGAAGGCCTACTGGCGTCAGCAGGTCGGCTACGGCGAAGGCGAAACGTGGCTGATGGCGCACCATCCCGAGAAGTTTCTCGACGGCCACATGCTGTGGCACGGGCGCATCTACAGTCCGTTGCCGTTCGTGCGATCGTTGTGGGGCACGAAGATCAACGCGGGCGTGTGGGGCACGGCGGCGTTTCCGTCGGTCTACCGCACCGACGTGCATCCATTCGCGTTCCTGCCGCACTCGATCCGCTGGCAGATCCTCTCGATCATCCTCGCGGTCGCCGGCGTCGTGGTGGCCGGCCTCGGCGCGCACCAGTGGGCCGCGGCGCTGCTGCTCGTGACGGGCGGCATCGGCGTCGCGCTGACCGTCTCGAAGAATCTCGCCTACGCACTGCGATCGGCCATCGACGCGCTGCCCGGCACGCGCCGCTGGCTCGTGCGTGCGTGGTATCGCTCGACGATCGCCGGCCTGCATTTCCTGCAGCCGTTCGCGCGCATCCGCGGACGCGTCCGCGGCTTGTTGTCGCCGCCCGAAGTCGCGCTGCCCGAAGCGGAACCGCAGACGAGCCGCCGGCCGCGCCCGCTGCTGCAGGAAATCCGCCGCTCGCTCGTGCTGATCACGGGCAGCGTCATCGAAGATCGATTCTGGAGCGAGGCGTGGACGAGCGCGGATCGCGTCCTCGCGCAGCTTACCGACTGGCTGCGCCGGTCGCGCGCCGTGCGGTCGATCGAGGTCGACGAAGGGTGGTCCGACGACCGCGACGTCAGCGTGCTGGCGGGCCGCTGGGCGTGGCTCGATCTGCGCGCGCTCGTCGAAGAGCACGCCGGCGGCAAGGTGCTGCTGCGCATCAGCACGCATCTGCGGCCGACCTCGTTCGGCATCGTCAGCGCGGTGGGGCTGGGCGCGACGCTGCTCGTCGCGGCGAGTTACGGGCTGGCGCTGAAGTACCGCAGCGTCGGCGCGATCGCGGCCGCGGCGGCCGTCTTCGTCATCCTGTTCGTCGTCTGGCGCACGTCGCAGGCGTACGCGGTCGTCCGCCGCGGTGTCGCGCGCGTCACGGTGCAGGAAGGGATGCTCGCGATGAAGCCGGGACCGGCGCGGGCCCCGCTCGTCGCGCCGTCGCTGTTGCGGATGTACGGCCTGCGTTCGGCGGTCATCTTCGTGCTGATGATCGTGTCGCTCGGCGCGAGCACGTTCATGCTGCGCGAGGCGGCGACCGTCGGGCCGGTCATCGGCGGGCAGAAGGGCTACGCGGGCGATTACGGCCCGGCCATCGAAGCGTGGCTCGATACGCCGGGGGGCATCGCGCTCGGCCCCGGCGGCGACCTGTACATCGCCGACTCGAACAACCACATGGTGCGGCGCGTGAACGCGCGCGGCGACATCGAGCCGATCGCGGGCAGCCACGATCTCGGCGCCGGCTTCTCGGGCGACAACGGCCCGGCGATCGTCGCGCAGCTCGACACGCCCGACGGCGTCTGCGTCGCGCCCGACGGCGACCTCGTGATCGCCGACTCGCACAACGATCGCATCCGCCGCGTCGATCGGCCGACGCAGATCATCACGACGGTGGCCGGCTCCGGCGAGAACGGCTACGACGGGGACGACAAGCCGGCGACCGACGCCGCGCTGAACACGCCGAGCGCCGTCGCGTGCGCGCCGAACGGCGACATCTACATCGCCGATACGCTGAACTACCGCGTCCGCGTCATCGACGCGAAGACCGGGCTGATCCACACGCTCGCCGGCGACGGCGACGCGGGCGACGCGGTGAACGTCGGCGACGGCGGCCCCGCCGCCAAAGCGCATCTGAACATGCCGAGCGATGTCGCGCTCGATCGCACGACCGGCGACGTCTACATCGCCGACATGCACCACAACCGCGTCCGCAAGGTCAACGCGAAGACACACATCATCACCACAGTCGCGGGCAGCGGCGTCTGGGGCAACTCGGGCGACGATGGTCCGGCGAAAGACGCGCGGCTGGCCGGCGTGGCCGGGATCTCGGTGGTGCCGGAAGCCAACGGCAAGGTGACGCTCTTCATCGCCGACTTCTACAACGGCAACGTCCGCGCGGTCGGGCCCGATGGCATCATCCGCAATCTCAGCGACGAAGGGCACGTCGCCTTCGGCGCGCCGACGCGCGTCGCCTACTCCAATCGCCGCGGGCTGCTGTACGTCGCCGACTCGAGCACCGATCGCGTCGTCCCGCTGATCATCCCGAAGATCGCGCCGAACCTCGTGCCGCCGCGGCCCGTGGCGCCGGCTACGCCCGCGCGCAGGAGCGGCGCGTGATGGCGGCGACGCAGGGTCAGGCGACGCCGCCCGGCTTTCTCCGCTGGACGCTCGCGTACCTCAAGCCGTATCGCGGCAAGGTGTCGTGGCTCACCGTGCTGCTCGCGACCGAGACGGGTCTCGGGTGGCTGCAACCGTGGCCGCTCGCGATCGCGATCGATTTTCTGGCGGGCAAACGGTTTCCGCGTCTCATCACGTGGGCGCTGCCGTGGCTCAACGGCGCCGCGGTGACGCACGGCTTCAGCGTGCTCGTGGCGATCGTGATCGGCGGCGTCGTGCTGCAGATCGTCAACCAGTTCGTCTCCGCGTACGGCACGCAGGTGCAGGTCGATACCGGCCAGCGCATGGTCTACGACCTGCGGCGGCAGCTCTTCGAGCACCTCACGGCGCTCGGCCTCCATCACCACATCACCACGAGCACGGCCGACGCGGTCTACCGCGTGGACGTCGACGCGTACGCGATCGAAAACCTCGTGATGAGCGGCATCTTTCCGCTCCTGACCTCGGCCGCGTCGCTCATCGTGATGTTCGGCTACCTCCTCTACATGAACCTCACGATCGGTCTCGTCTCGCTGACCGTCGTGCCGTTCCTGTTCCTCTGCCTCCGTTATTACACGTCGACGCTCGCGAACCGCGAGGAGCGCGTCAAGGAGCTCGAGTCGAAGCTGCTCGAGCGCCTGTACGAGACGTTCGGCGCGATGCGCCTCGTCAAGAGCTTCGCGCGCGAGACGCACGAGTTGAACCGCTACGGCGCCGCCGGCGAGACGACGATGAACGCGCGGATCGCGATCACGTGGCAGCAGTCGCTGTTCTCGGTCGCGGTCAGCTCCATCACGATCATCGGCACCGCGCTCGTCGTGATCGTCGGCGGCAACTTCGTGATGAAGGGGCAGTTGACGATCGGCGAGCTGTACCTCGTCATCGCCTATCTCGGCGCGGTGTACGGTCCGCTGTCCGCGATCGCGCATACGACCGGTCAGCTGCAGGGCGCGCTCGCCGGCGCGCGCCGCGTGCGCGCGATGTTCGCGATCATCCCGGAGACCATCGACGCGCCGGACGCGATCGGCGCGGACGCCCTCGTCGGCGACATTCGGTTCGAGGACGTCGGCTTCACGTATCCGAACGGCAAGCACGTGCTGGACGCCATCGCGTTCACGGCGAAGCCGGGCGAGATGGTCGCGCTCGTCGGCCTCACCGGCGCCGGCAAGACGACGCTCGTCAGCCTGATTCCGCGCTTCTACAACACGACCACCGGTCGCGTGACGATCGACGGCGTCAACGTGCAGCGGTTCCGCGTCCGTCCGCTGCGCGAGAAGATCGCGATCGTCCTGCAGGATCCGCTGCTCTTCTCCGGCACGATCGCCGACAACATCCGCTACGGACGGCTCGACGCCACGCGCGACGAGGTGGAGGAGGCGGCGCGCGCCGCGCACGCCCACGACTTCATCGCGCGGCTGCCGAAGGGATACGACACCGAGATCGCCGAAGCGGGCGGCGGGCTCTCCGGCGGCGAACGCCAGCGCCTGAGCATCGCGCGCGCGATCCTCAAGAACGCGCCGATCCTGATCCTCGACGAGCCGACCTCGTCGCTCGACGCGATCTCCGAAGAAATCGTCTTCGCCGCCGTGAAGCGCCTGCGCGCCGGACGCACCACGATCGTGATCGCGCACCGCCTGTCGACCGTCCGCGACGCCGACCGCATCCTCGTCCTCGACGGCGGCCGCATCTCGGCGCAGGGACGCCACGACGAGCTGCTGCAGACGAGCGAGCTCTACCGCCGCATGTGCGCGCGCCTCTCCGTCGGCAAATCTCTCGACGAACCCGAAACGGTCGACGAGCTCATCGAGGCCGCCAAGCGGTGACCGCGTGAAGATCCTGTTCGCGGGCATCGTCGCCCGCTACCCCTTCGGCGGCGTGACCTGGTGTTCGCTGATGTACCTGCTGGGGCTGCGGGCGCTCGGCCACGAGGTGTTCTACGTCGAAGACACCGGCGAGTGCGTCTACGATCCGGTGCAGAACACGCGCGCGGTCGAACCGACGTACGGGACGACGTACATCCACGATGCGCTGGCGCCGTTCGGCCTGGGCGACCGCTGGACGTTCGTCAACTACGACGGCAGCTATCACGGTCAGCCGCGCGAGACGCTGGCGCGCTTCGCCGCCGACGCCGAGCTGTTCATCAATCTGTCCGGCGGCTCGTGGTTCTGGCGGGACGAGTACGCACGGATTCCGCGCAAGATCTTCATCGATTCCGATCCAGCATTTACGCAGCTCGCGATCGCGAAGGCCGAGCCGTGGTACGTGCAGTTCTTTCAGCGCTTCGATCGGCTGTTCACGTTCGGCGCGAACGTCGGCACCGCCGCGTCGCCGATCCCGGTCGGCGACTTTGCGTGGCACCACACCTGGCAGCCGGTGACGCTGGACGACTGGACGCCGACGGCGCCGCCGCGCGACCGCTTCACCACCGTCATGACCTGGCAGATCGAGAGCTTCACCGATGTGGGCGGCAACAAGGATCAGGAATTCGTGAAGTTCATCGATCTGCCGTCGAAGACGCCGCAGCGCTTCGAGCTCGCGATCAACGGACCGCAGACGCTGCTGCGGCAGCACGGCTGGGACACCGTCGACGCGATGCGCGTCTCGCGCACGCCCGGCGAGTATCGCGACTTCATTCGCGGCTCGAAGGCGGAGTTCGGCGTCGCGAAGCACACCTACGTCGCGACCCGCAGCGGCTGGTTCAGCGACCGCACCGAATGCTATCTCGCCGCCGGCCGCCCCGCGCTGGTGCAGGACACCGGCTGGACGGCGCATCTGCCGCATGGCGACGGCTTGCTCGCCTTCTCGACGCTCGACGAGGCGATCGCCGGCATCGAACGGATCAACGCCGACTACGATCGTCATGCCGCCCGCGCGCGCGAGATCGCGCGCGAGCACTTCGACGCCGCGCGCGTGCTGAGGAAACTGCTGGAGGCCGCGTGCGGATAGCGCATATCGGTCCGGTGGCGACGACGATTCCGCCGCCGAAATCCGGGTCGGTCGAAACGATGACCTCGCTGCTGACCGAGGGGCTCGTCGCGCGCGGCCACGACGTTACGCTGTTCGCCACGGCCGACTCGAAGACGCGCGCGAAGCTGTTCTCGCTCTATCCGCACGGCTACTGGCACGACGAGCACATGTGGCCGTGGGAGCTGTACGAGATGCTGAATCTCGCCGCCGCGGTCGAGCGCGCGCACGACTTCGACATCATTCACTACGAAGCGGCCTACTATCCGATGTCACTCGCGTTCGCGCGGCTGTCGCCGACGCCCGTCGTCCAGACGCTGCACCACTCGCCGAGTCCCGCCGAGGTCAAGCTCTGGCTGCACTACCCGGAGGCGCCGTTCGTCGCCATCTCGAACGAACAGGCGCGCCTGCTCGAAGGGCTGAACGTCGTCGCGACGGTGCTGCACGGCATCGACACCAACAGCTTCGTGTTCCGCGAGAAGCCGGACGACTACCTGCTGTTTCTCGGCCGGTTCACCGCCGGCAAGGGCGTCCTGCAGGCGATCGAGATCGCGAAGCGCACCGGCCTCAAGCTGGTGCTCGCCGCGGCCGAAGACGACTACTATCGCGAGATGGTGGCGCCGCACGTCGACGGCCGGCACATCGTCTACTACGGCGAAGCCGACTTCGCCGCGAAGGTGAAGCTGTACGGCGGCGCGCGGGCGTTGATCTATCCGATCCAGTCGCGCGAGCCGTTCGGCCTCGTGCTCGCCGAAGCGATGGCGTGCGGCACGCCCGTCGCCGCGCTCGACAAGGGCGCCGTCCGCGAGGTCGTCGACGATGGGGTGACCGGCCTGGTGTTCGACGATCTGGAGCAGATGGTCAACGAGCTGCCGCGCGTGTTCGATCTCGATCGCCGCCGCGTGCGCGAGCGCGCGGTCGCGCGGTTCGGCGTCGCGCGGATGGTCGACGAATACGTCGACGTGTACCGCCGCATCGTGGAGCACCGCCGTGGCTGACCTGTCCGGCCGCACCGTCCTCGCCGTCTTCGCGCATCCCGACGACGAGTCGCTGGCCTGCGGCGGCACGCTCGCCCGCCTCGCCGACGCCGGCGCGCGCGTGGTCCTCATCTGCGGGTCGCGCGGCGAATCGGGATCGATCAGCGATCCGACGCTCGTCAACGGCGAGGAGCTCGGCGCCGTCCGCACGCGCGAGCTCGCCGAGGCCGCGCGCGTGCTCGGAATCGCCGATCTCATCGTCCTGTCGCACCCCGACGGCGATCTCCGATGGGACGATGTACCGGAGTTCCACGCCGAGATCGTCAGCGCGATCGAAACGTATCGTCCGGACGCGGTGATCACGTTCGCGGAAGACGGGCTCTACTGGCATCTCGATCACATCGGCGTCCACGAGCGGACGTACACGGCCGTGAAGTCGTTCGGCGCCGCCGCCCCGCCGCTCTATTACGTGACGATGCCGAAGGGCATCATGCGCGCGATCGTCGAGGCGGCGCACGCGAAAGGCGGCGCGCCGCCGGACTCGAGCTTCTGGGGCATCGAACCCGACGCGTTCGGCGACGCCGCCGTCCCCGCGACGTTCGCGATCGACGTCCGCGGCTGGATCACGCGCAAGCTCGAAGCGCTGCGCTGTCACCGCACGCAGATGGGTCGCGACAACCCCATCGCGTGGATCGACGAAGACGATGCACGGCAGTGGCTCGGGGCGGAGTACTTCCGGCGCTCGTCGCTCGAGTCGGTGGACGGCGCCGCGCTGGAGCAGCTCGGAGAATCGCTTGAAGTCTGAACTGTTCGAGATCCTGCGATGCCCGTACTGCGGCGGCGCGTTCGATCTCGTCGAGTCGCTGTTCCATCGCGCCGAAGGCGACGAAATCCGCGACGGCATTCTCGGCTGCCAGTGCTGCATCTTCCCCGTCGTCGACGGCATTCCCGTGCTCCATCTGCAGCCGAACGCGACGATGGCGCGCGATCTGATGCAGGCCGGCCAGCCCGACGCGGCGCGGCGCGCGATGATCGGCCTCGAGACCGAATCCGAGGCGGAAGCGTTCGAAGCGACGGCGCGGTCCGAAACGGCGACCTATCGCGAAACGGTGGAGGCGCTGGGACCGAACTTCGAGGGTGGCTACTTTCTCTATCGCTTCTCGGATCCCACGTACGTCGTGGCGCAGAGCGTCGTCCGGTCGGTCGCGAAGACGGTGCTCGCGCCGTCGACGCGGTCCGGGCGGACGGACCGGCGGGCGATCGATATCTGCGGCGGCTCCGGTCACCTGACGCGGTCGCTGCTCGATCTCTCGACGAAGCCGCCGGTGCTGGCGGACCTCTACTTCGCGAAGATGTGGCTCGCGCGCCGCTTCACGGCGCCGGGATGCGAGCCGGTCTGCTGCGACGGCAACGCACCGATGCCGTTCGCGCGCGGCGCGTTTGCGTACGCGATGTGCACCGACGCGTTCATGTACATCTGGACGAAGCGGCAGTTCGTCGGCGAGATGGCGCGCCTGGTCGACGATCCGGCGTCGGATCCGGGCGCGGTGGTGATCGGACACACGCACAACGAGCGGACGTGGAGTCCGTCGCACGGCCAGCCGCTCTCGCCTGAGGGGTACGCGGCGCTGTTCGAGACGCTGCCGCCGCGCGTCTTCGGCGAGTCGTCGCTGTTCGCCGACGTCGTCGCCGGCGGCCCGCTCGACCTGACGCGGCGCGAGACGGCGGAGGCGCTCGATCGCGAGCCGGCGCTGACGATCGTCGCCACGACGCGCGCGGACGTGTTCGCGCGCCATCCGCTCGACGACCCGCCCGCGGCCGGGGGCGAGTTCCACGTGAATCCGTTGTACGTCGCCGAACCGGAAGGCGACCGGGTGAAGCTGCGGCTGCGGTTCCCGTCCGAGGATTACGCCGACGAATACGGCGCCTGCCGTCAGTACCTGCCCGACGAGGTGGTCGTCCATCGCGCGGCCTACGAGTCGCTGCCCGGGCCGGCCGTCCCGCCCGCGATGGCCGATCTCGCGCGCCGGCGCGTCGTCCTGAACCTGCCGAGGCGGTACACGTAAGCGCGACGCGCGGTTACGGTATACTGCGTAGCCATTACGGTGTTCGACGTAACTGAGAATCCGTTCGTGTACGGCGAGGTCGTGCCGGCGGCGGCGTTCGTCGATCGCGTCGACGAGCTGCAGCGCCTCGTCCGCGACCTGCGCGCGTCCCAGAAAGTGTTTCTGATCTCGCCGCGCCGCTACGGCAAGTCGTCGCTCGTCCGGCGCGCGCTGGCGGCCGCGGCGCGCGCCGGCGCCATCCCCGTCGAAGTGACCGTCGCCAGCTTCAGTTCCTACGTCGCCTTCCTCGAGGGGTACGCCCGCGCACTGGCGGCGGCCGAGACGCGGTGGGACCGCGCGCGCGCGTGGCTGCGCGACGCCGTTCGCACGGCCCGCGCCGAGGTGCGCTACACGCCGGATCCGACGCTCCACGCGCCCCGCGCGGGAACAGTGTCGGTGTCGTTTCCGGGCGTGCGGTCCGAGCGCGACGTCGCGCGGCTCGCCGAGGAAGTCTTTGCGCTCCCGGCCGCGCTCGCGGCGTCGCGCAAGCGCAAGGTGATCGTCGCGCTCGACGAGTTCCAGGCGATCGCCGGGTTCAACGGCGGCTCCGTCGAGCACGCGCTGCGCGCCGCCGTCCAGCACCAGCGCGACGTCGGCTACGTCTTCGCCGGATCCGAACCCAGCCTGATGGAGCGGATGCTCGGGCCGAAGCGTCCGTTCTACAAGGCCGGCCCGGTGATGCGCCTCGACAAGATTCCGGCCGACGAGTTCGCCGCATTCGTCGACGCGCGTTTCCGCGCGTCCCGCATCAAGCCCGAGCCCGGACTCGGCGCGGCGATTGTCGAGCTCGCAGGCAACCTGCCCTACGACGTTCAGCGCCTCGCGCACGAGACGTGGGACGATGTCCGCGCCCGCCGCAAGAAACAAGTGACGCTCGACGACCTTCACGAAACCTTGACGCGCCTCCTCGCCGAGCAGGCCACGCTGTTCGAAGCCATCTGGCAGCGCCTGACGCTGGCGCAGCGCGCCGTCCTGCGCTCGGTCGTCGTCGAAGACGGGCGCGGCATCCTGTCCGCGGACGCACGCGCGCGGCACCGTCTCGGCGGTGCCTCGACCGTACAGGCCGCGCTCGCCGCACTGGTCCGCGACGCTGTCATATCGCGCGACGGCGCGCGATACGTCGTCGTCGATTCGCTGCTGCGCGAGTGGGTCGCGCGGCAGACATTCTGATCGCTGCCGGGCGAATCGCACCTCGGCCGTAGCCGCACTTCGCGGTACATCGTTTGCTCCGCCTCGTTGTTCGACGATGATCGAGTCGAACTCCGCAGAGGTCGGCTCCGGCGGTCTCACCGACGCGTTTTCCTCCCTTCGATCGGTCGCGGCCACGGTGGAATGCTCGCGCGCAGTCGCGCTCGCGCTCACCGTGTCGGCGGCGCTGCTGCTCCGGCTGTTCGCGCTCGGCGCCACCGGGTTCAGCGAGGACGAAGTCAACAAGCTGCATGCGGTGGAGGCATACCGCCACGGCGACTTCAGCGCCAACGCCGAACATCCGATGGTGATGAAAGTCGCGATGTGGGGTTCGCTCGACGCGACGCGCTGGTGGAACGCGCATCTGCCGTCGGCGTCCGCGTTCGCGGTGTCCGACGAGGCGGCGCTCCGGCTGCCGAACGCGATCGCAGGCGCCGCGACGACGGCCGTGCTGTTCCTGCTTGCGGAGGCGCTGTTCGACACGACGACCGGCGCGTTCGCCGCGCTGTTCTGGGCATTCGACACCGGCGCCGCCGCCATCAATCGCATCGGAAAAGAGGACACGTTCCTGCTGTTCTTCCTGCTGCTCGCGTCGTATCTCTACGAGCGCGGCAAGCTCGCGTCCGCGTTCGACCCGCGCCAGGGCAACCGGTGGTATGCGCGAAGCGCGGTCGGCTTCGGCCTGATGCTGGCGTCGAAGTACATGCCGCACTACTTCGGGCTGCACGCGCTGTTCAACGTCGCCGGCGATCAACATCCCGAGGACAAGACGCCCGACAAGCGCTGGCCGTTCTTCGCGATCCTCGGCGCGACCTTTCTCGTCGCCAACGCGGCGCTGCTGCTCCCGTCCACGTGGCGGTACGTGCTCGGCTACATGCACGGCGACACGTTGCGGCACAGCGGCTATCTGTTCGCACAGCATCTGTACGTCAACAGCCTCGACGCGTCGCCGTGGGGATTGCCGGTCTGGTTCTATCCCACGTTCCTGCTGACCAAACAGCCGCTGGTCACACTCGCCGCGGCGGCAGCGGGACTGGCGTGGACGTGGCGCCACCCGCGTCACCGCGGTGCGGCGTTCGTGCGCGTCTTTCTGGTTTTCACGCTCGTGCCGTACTCGTTCGCCGCGAGCAAGTTCCTGCGCTACATGCTGCCGACGATCGCGGCGCTCGACATCGCGGCGGCGATCGGCGCCGCACGGTTCGTCCGGCGCGCGGGCGATCTCGGCGTCCTCGCCGCCGCGGCGATCGTGGTCGCGCTCGTCCTCCCGGCGGCGGCCGCAGCGCCGAATTACGCGCTCGCGCGCAACACGATCGGCGATCGGCTCGGCGGCCCGCCGCTGTTCCCGGACGACGAGCTGTACGACGCCGGCGTGCGCGAGGCGGTCGCCGAGATCGCCGCCGTGGCGTCGCCCGGTTCGGTCGTGTGCAGCGATGCGACCGCGGTCGTCGCCGAATATCTCGCGCGCGATCGGCGTCCGGACGTCGCGTCGCAGTCGATCGCGCACGACGGCATCCCGATGCACGGGCACGAGGTGTGGATCCTCGTGCAGGACGGCCACACGTACTTCGAAAACGCCGCCACGCTCGACGCCCTGCAACGGCGTCTGGCGCCCTGGTCCGAGATCCGCGTCGACGGCGTGTCGGCCGCGCGCATCTACCGCTTCCGATGACCGCGACACGCCGGCTGATCGTGAACGGCGACGACTTCGGCCTGACGCCGGGGGTCAACGCCGGCATCGTCGACGCGCACCGACGTGGCATCCTCACCAGCGCGAGCGTGTTCGCGAACGCACCGGCGACGGCCGAAGCGCTCGCGATCGCGCGGCGGACACCGTCGCTCGGCGTCGGCTGCCATCTGGCGCTCGTCGACGGCGAGCCGTTGTCGCCGCCCTCGACGATTCCGACGTTGCTCCGCGACGGCCGCTTCCGTCCGACGTGGACGTCGTTTGCCGCGGCCGTGCTCGCGCGCCGGATTCGCATGGACCAGGTCGAGCGCGAGCTCTCGGCGCAGATCGATCGCGTCCGCAGCAGCGGCGTCCGGCCGTCGCACCTCGACGCGCACAAACACGTTCACGCCTGCCCGCCCGTCTTCGCCGTCGTCGTCGCACTCGCGAAGCGCTTCGGAATCCCCCGCGTGCGCATTCCGTGGGAGCGGCCGGCGGCGGCGCTCGCGTTTCGCGTGGGAACCGTGTCGGGCGCTCGACGTCAGGCGCTCGAGAATCTCGCGCTGACGCCGTGGGCGTGGCGCGACGCGCGCCTGCTGGCCGCTGCCGGGCTCGAACGCGCGCCGTGGTTTCTCGGCCGTGTCCTGACCGGCCTGTTCGACGCCGATTCGTTCGCCGCACTCCTCGCATCGACGCCGCCGGGCACGAGCGAGCTGATGATGCATCCCGGCTACGTCGACGCCGCGCTGCACGGCGTGCGGACGCGCCTGCGATCCGCTCGCGCGCGAGAGGTCGCGCTGCTGACGTCCGCCGACGCGCGCCGCGCGATCGAGCGCGCGGGAATCATCCTGGTCACGCATCGCCCCCATTCGGAGCCGCACTCTCATGCCTCGTAATGCCGTCGCGCTCTCGGTCGTGATTCCGCTCTTCGACGAAGAGGCCACACTCGAAGAGCTCTACCGCCGGCTGACGGCGGTCCTCGTCGCGCTCGGCCGCACGTACGAAATCGTGTTCGTCGACGACGGGAGCCGAGACGGAACGTACTTCACCGCGTCGGCGCTGGGCGCAACCGATCCGGCCGTCGTGCTCGTGAAGCTCGCGCGCAACTACGGCCAGACGGCGGCGCTCGCCGCCGGGTTCGACCGCGCGCGCGGACGCGTCATCGTCGCCATGGACGGCGACCTCCAGCATGCGCCGGAGGATCTGCCGCGGCTCCTCGATAAGCTGGACGAGGGGTACGACATCGTCAGCGGCTGGCGCGAGCGGCGCGTCGACAACTACTGGACGCGACGGGTGCCGTCACACATTGCGAACTGGCTGATGGCCCGGCTGTCCGGCGTTCCGCTGCACGACTTCGGAACGACGTTCAAGGCGTACCGCGCGGCGGCGATCAAGCGCGTGTCGCTCTTCGGCGATCTGCACCGCTTCATCCCAGCGCTCGCGAGCTCGCACGGCGCGCGCATCGCCGAAGTGCCGATCACGAACATCGAACGGCCGCAGAACAAATCGCACTACGGGCTGTCGCGGACGTGGCGGGTGATGGCCGATCTCATCACGGTGCGATTCCTGCTGCGATACGCGACACGGCCGCTGCACGTGTTCGGCCCGATCGGATTCGCCAGCTTTGCGCTCGGCGTCGCGAGCGGCGCGTACGTCGCGCTGGCGAAGCTCGCCACCGGCGCGCCGGTCTTCCTCGAACATGGACCGCTGTTGCTGCTCAGCGTGCTGCTGATCCAGTCCGGCGTCCTGCTCGTCGGCCTCGGCGTCGTCGCGGAAATCCTGACGCGCATCTATTTCGATGGGCGCCGCCGGCGTATCTACACCGTCGAGCATGTGACGCAGCCGTTCCGCGCGCCGGTCGATCGGCTGGTGCGATGACGCGCGGCCGCCTGCGCGCCGTGGCGGTTGCCGCCGGCATCGGCGGCGCGGCGTTGTTCGTCTGGTCGTTGAAGACCGTCGGCGTCGCCGCCGTCGCCGAGGCGATGGCGCGGCTCGGCGCCGGCTTCATCGTCATCGTTGCGCTCGGCGGCGTGCGTCATCTCGTCCGCGCGTCGGCGTGGCGGCTGTGCTTCGACGATCCGCGCGCGCTGCCGCTCGGCTGGAGCGTCGCCGCGTATGTCTCCGGCGACGCGGTCGGCAACGTGACGCCGTTCGGCATCTTCGCGAGCGAGCCGTCGAAGATCGTCCTGCTGCGTCATCGGCTCGCCGCGGGCGAGGCGATCCCCGCACTCGCGCTCGAAAATCTCTTCTACGGCCTGACCGTCGTGGCGATGCTCGCAGCCGGCACCGGCGCGCTGCTGCTCGCCTTTGACGTGACGACGCAGGTGCGCACCGCCGCGCTGCTGATCGTCGGCGGCGTCGCGGGCGCGCTCGTCGCCGCGACGATCGCCGCGCGATGGATGCCGCGGCTGGTCGTGCCGCTCGTCGCATTCGTCGCGCGGCATCGAGAACGGTTGTGGGCGATCGGCGCGCTCGAGATCGCGTATCACGTGTCGGCGGTGTTCGAGATCTGGATCGCGGTCGCGCTGATCACCGGCACGCCGCCGACGCTGCTCGTCGCGTTCGTCCTCGAGTACGTCAACCGCACGATCACCGTCGTCTTCCAGTTCGTGCCGATGTGGCTCGGCGTCGACGAGGCCGGCACGGGATTGATGGCGAGCGCGCTGGGCCTGACCGGCGCGACCGGTGTGGCGCTGGCGCTCGCACGCAAAGCGCGCATCGCGGTCTGGACGGCTGTCGGCCTGCTGCTGCTCAGCGCGTTTCGGTTGGCGCCGCACGCGCCGGCGCCGCCGTCGTGGCCGCCGCCCTCTCCCGCACGGGAATAATCGGCCGCAACGGCGGGTTGAACAGGAGTGATGCGCACCATCATCGCGGGTGGGACAGGTTTTCTCGGCCGTCCGCTCGCCGCGGCCCTCGCGGCTGACGGCCACGAGGTGGTCGCGCTGCCGCGCGGCTCGACGGACGGCATCGACGGCGCCGACGTCGTGGTGAATCTCTCGGGCGAGCCGATTGCGGGCACGCGCTGGTCCGCCGCGCAGAAGCAGCGCATTCTCGACAGCCGCATCACGACGACACGGCGGATCGCCGAGGCGATTCGCGCGGCGCGCCGGCCGCCGCGCGTGTTCGTCAGCGGATCGGGGGTCGGCTACTACGGCCCGCGGGGCGACGAGATCGTCACCGAAGCCGAGGGGCCGGGCGGCGATTTTCTCGCCGGCGTCTGCGTGGCGTGGGAGGCGGAAGCGGGCCGCGCGGCCGATTGCACGCGCGTCGTCCGCGTCCGCACCGGCCTCGTGCTCGAACGTGACGGCGGCGCGCTGCCGCAGATGCTGCCGCCGTTCTGGTTCGGCGCGGGCGGCCCGGTCGGATCGGGACGTCAGTATTGGCCGTGGATTCACCGCGCGGACTGGATCGCGCTCGTCCGGTGGACGATCGAGACCGACGCGGTCGAGGGTGCAATCAACGCGACGGCGCCGGCGCCCGCGACCAACCGCGCGTTCGCATCGGCGCTCGGTCGCGCGCTGCACCGTCCCGCCTTCCTGCCGGCGCCCGCCATGGCGCTGCGGCTGATGCTCGGCGAGATGGCGGACGCGCTGCTGCTCTCGGGACAGCGCGCCGTGCCGGAGAAAGCGCAGCGGCTCGGCTTCACGTTCCGCTATCCCGAGCTCGATCGCGCGTTGACGGCACTGTTCGCGTAGCCGCCATCACGCGCTCGCGCACGCGCGGATGCGGCGCCGCCGCGATCTTCGACGCACACGCCGCGCACGCGGTCACATGCCCCTCGAACCGCGCGTCCTCGCGTGCGGTCAGGACGCCGCGCGCGTAGAGATCCGCCTGCACGGCCGGCGGATGGTCCCTGCCCACACTGCTTCTACGGCGCTCAGGCGAGAAGGGATGGCGGGAGGTGTTCCTCCGGCGGCACGATCAGGATCACGCGGCATCCTTCGTCGGTATAGAGCTCTCCGTGATCCGAATCCGGATCCGCGTGCACGAAGTCGCCCGCCGACAGCCGCCGGCCGCACGTCACCAGGCTGCCCGAGACGACGTAGCATTCCTCGGCGCCGCCGTGATGATGCGGCGGGAAGCGCGTGCCCGGCGCGACGTCGAGCAGCAGCGTCGCATAGCCGCGCGCTTTGTTCAGCACGAGGATCTTCATCCGGATGCCGGCGATCGGATGCGGCAGCCATCGATCGTCGTTCGCCGATGCGAACGAGAAGCCGGCCGGCGAATCGCCGGCGGCGGACGCCTGCACGCGGCGCATCAGCGCCTCGCGCAGGTCTGCGTGCGGCGCGGGCGCGGCGGCGCACGCCGCTTCGGCCAGCGCGAGCGCTACGGTGTCGTCGAACGTGAGGACGTCGAAATCGTCGGTCATGGCTGGCTCGCCACCTGCGCGAGTTGTTGCCGCAGCGTCTGCATCCCGCTCCGCACGCGTGTCTTCACCGTGCCGAGCGGCAGCTTGAACTTCTCCGCGAGCTCGGACTGCGTCAGCCCGAGGTAGTACGCCTGCTCGATCAGCACACGCTGGTCCGACGGCAGCGCGTCGAGTGCGCGGACGACGGCGCGCTGCTGCTCGGTGAGCGTCGCGCGCGTCTCCGGATCGTCGGCGCGCACCGGCGGCGGATCGGGCGCCGACTCGACGGCGCGCAGGCGCACGGCGTTGGCGCGCAGTCGATCGATCGCGCGGTTCCGCGCGACGCGCACCAGCCACGCGGCTGGCGAGCCGAGCGCGACGTCGTAGGTTTCCGCGCGCGTCCACACGAGCAGGAACACCTCCTGCAGCACTTCCTCGGCCTCCGCGCGATCGCGCAGCACGCGCAGAATCAACCCGTAGAGCAGCCGGCTGTGGCGATCGTAGAGCTCGCCCACCGCCCGCTCGTCGCGCGAGACGATGCGATGGACGAGCGCGACGTCGGCGCGAACGTCGACGTCCATCAATAGGCGGCCAGTTTCCGCAGCGCGTCGGCGATCGTGTCGGCGTTGGGCAGGTTCGCCGCTTCGAGGACGTGCGAGAACGGCACGTGCGTATCCGGATACGTGACTCGCATCACCGGCGCGTCGAGCGCATCGAACCCCTCCTCGACGATCCGCGCCGACAGCTCGGCGCCGACGCCGAGCGTCTTCACGTCCTCGTGCACGATCAGCACGCGGCTCGTCTTCTCGACCGATCGGAACACGGCGTCCATGTCGAGCGGCAGCAGCGTCCGGAGATCGATCACTTCGACCTCGACGCCATCCTTCGACAGGCGCTCCGCCGCCTCGAGCGACGGCGCGACCATCGCGCCGTAGGTGACGATCGTCGCGTCGCCGCCCTCGCGCCGAATCGCGGCGCGGCCGATCTCCACGATCTCGTCGCCGTCCGGCACGGGCCCCTTCGCGCGGCGGTACAGATACTTGTGCTCGAAGTAGATCACCGGGTTGTCGTCGCGGATGGCGGCTTTCAGCAGCCCCTTCGCGTCCCACGGCGTCGATGGCGCGACCACTTTCAGCCCCGGCCGGTGGACGAACCACGCTTCCGGATTCTGCGAGTGATACAGCCCGCCTCCCACGTTGCCGCCGCTCGGCGCGCGCACGACGATCGGCACCGTCGCGCGTCCGCCGTAACGGTAGCGCAGTGTCGCCGCCTGGTTGACGATCTGATCGAACGCACAGCTGATGAAATCCGCGAACTGCATCTCCGCGACCGGCCGGTAGCCGCGCAGCGCAGCGCCGATGCTGATGCCGACGATCGCCGATTCCGAGATCGGCGTGTCGACGACGCGGTTGTCGCCGAACTCGTCGTAGAGGCCCTGCGTGACGCCGAAGGCGCCGCCGTAGACGCCGACGTCCTCGCCGAGGACGAAGACTTTCGGATCGCGGCGCATCTCTTCGGCGAGCGCCTCGCGGATCGCGTCGAGATAGGTGATCTCACGCATAGAGATCAGTCGTCGCCTCGTCCGGCGTCGGATCGGGCGCGTTCGTCGCGTACTCCACCGCTTCGTCGATGGTCGCCTGCACCTTCGCCTCGATCTCCGTCTGCTTCGCATCGTCGAGGACGTGACGCGTGCGGAGGTAGGTGGTGAAGGTCGGAATCGGATCGCGGCTCTTCCACATCGCGAGCTCTTCGTCGCTGCGGTAGAACGCCTTGTCGTGCTCGGAGTGTCCGTGCCAGCGGTAGGTCTTGCACTCGATGAGCGTCGGGCCGTCGCCGCCGCGGGCGCGCGCGAGCGCGCCCTGCGTCGCCTGGTAAACGGCGAGCACGTCGTTGCCGTTGATGGCGACGCCGTCGAAGCCGTAGCCGTGCGCGCGCTCGGCGACGTCGTCAATCGCCATGCTCTTCTCGATCGGCACCGAGTAGGCGTACTGGTTGTTCTCGCAAATGAAGATGATCGGGAGCTGCTGCACGCCGGCGAAATTCAACGCTTCGTGGAAGTCGCCGACGTTGCTCGCGCCCTCGCCGAAGTACGCGATGACGACGTGGTCGGTCTTCTCCATCTTGAACGTCAGGCCCAACCCCGCGGCGACCGGCAGGTTGGCGCCGAGCATGCTCGTGTTGCCGAAGACGCCGAGCTCGTTCGCGCCGCTGTGCAGCGCCGAGTCGCGTCCCTTCGAGAGCCCCGTCTCCTTCGCAAACATCTGCGACATCATCGCGCGCGGCTCGATGCCTTTCATCAGGAACGATCCGAGATCGCGGTGCAGCGGGCAAATGAAATCCTCTTTCCGCAGGCCGTAACAGGTGCCAACGATGATCGCCTCCTGTCCGATGCCGGTATAGACGCCGCTGCGCACCTTCCCCTGCTTGACGAGCACGCTGAGGCGCTCGTCGAACGCGCGAATCAGCTTCAGCCAATAGAACATCTCGAGCAGCTGTTCCGGCGCGAGCTTGAACTTCGTGCGCTTAATCGGAGGCATAAGACAATTTACTCGATCAACCTCTCGGCCGCGTCCACGGCGTCGCCCCACAGTCCGCGGCCGCGCTCGGCCCGCAGGATCTCGACGACGCGGCCGATCGGGAGCTTCGCGCGATAGGGCCGCTCGGCGGACAGCGCGTCGAGCTGATCGGCAACGGTGAGGATGCGCGCGGCCGGCGTCAGTTGCTCGGCGCCGAGGTTGCGGAAGTAGCCGCGGCCGTCGAGCCGCTCGTGATGCGCGCTCGCGTCGAATGCCAGCTCGCCGAAAATCGGCACGCGCTCGAGGATCTGATACGTGTAGTAGGGGTGCAGCTTGATCGTCTCCCACTCGCGCGGCGTCAGCGGCCCCGCCTTGTCGAGGATGCGGTTCGGCACGCTCAGCTTCCCGATGTCGTGCAGCAGCGCGGCGCGGCGCAGGCGCGTCACCGCGATCGGCGCGAGGCCGAGTGCGCGAGCGATGCCGACGGAGTAATCGGCGACCCGCTCGGAGTGGTGATACGTGTACGGCGACTTCGCGTCGATCACCCACGCGAACGCCTCCGCGATATCGTCGAGCCGCGCCTCGTCCGCGGCGATCGCCTCGTCTTCGGGCTCGACCGCCGCGACGGTCTCGTCGAGATTCGGCGCCGCACACGCATTCCACACCGAGGCGTCGCCGGCAATCGCCGCGAAGGCATCGACGACCGTCGGATCGAACCAGCTGCCGCGCCGCTGCTGCGCGACGGCGACGGCGCGCGCCGGCCCTTGCTCGCTCGCGAAGATCTCGGCGACCTGCGCGAGGCCGATGATGCGCGCGAGCAGCGGGATGTCGTGCCGCCGCTTGCCGTCGGGATAGCCGCCGCCGTCCCAGTGCTCGTCCATCGAACGGATCGCGTCGGCCGTCGGCTGTGAGAAGCCGAGCGTGCGCGCGATCTCGGCGCCGCGATCGCAGCGGACCTCGAACAGCCACCGGCGGCTCGCCGGTCCTTTGGCCGCGAGGACCGCGAACCGGCGGACGCGCTCGAACAGCTGTCCCTCCGGTTCGACGTAGTCGAGCACGTACGCGATCTGCTCGCGCAGCTTGCGCCAGTCGCGGAGCCACACGGCGCGCTTCGCCGGCTGATCGTCGCCGCCGAACAACTGGAACACGCGCGCCGAATTGCTCGAGCAGCCCGCATCCTTCAGCAGCAGCGCGTAGAACAGATCCGACTGCTCGCGGTCGGTCAGCCCCAGTTCCCGGGCGATGCGCATCCCGATGAGACAACTGCGCGACGCGTGCCCCTGCGGATGCCCTTCGGTGAGGTCAAGGGCGTACGAGAGCCCCGACAGGATCGACGACAGGCGAAGGGTCGCGACGGGTTCGGCCACTGGAGCAGAGATCACCACAGAGGACACAACGGACACAACGCCCGCTTGGATTTCACCCGGTGGTCGTGATCGCCGCCTCGCGCGGCAGCGACCGGTTCCGGAACTTCTCGATCAGCATTCGCGCGAACAAGGCCGGCGATCGCCCGAAAATGCGCCGGCGGACGTCGCGATACGACCGGCGGCCAACCACGAGGTCGAGTACGAGCCGCGTGACCGCGCGCTCGCGGCGCGCGCCGGCGACGATCTGCGCAATGCGGCGACGGTCGGCAAACAGGTAGCGCTGGATCAGGATCGAATCGCGCAGCTCGGCGCCGATTGCGCGATCGCACGCGCGGCAGTAGCGCGCCGCCGCGGCGTCGAGGTCGCGCGCCGACGCGGCGACGGCGCGCGCCGCCAGATCGCCGGACACCATCGCGTAAAAGATCCCTTCGGCCGTGACGCCGTTCACGAATCCGCCCGCGTCGCCCGCGAGCAGCACGCGCCCGCCGGCGGGCCGGCGCAGCGGTCCCCCGATCGGGATCAGGAACGGCGTGAAGTGCTCGCGCCGCGATTCGCCGGCGACGATGCCGCGCTCGCGCAATTCGTCGACGAACGCGCGCTGCAGCTCGTACGGCGCCGCGTCCACCTCGCGGCGGAAGTAATCCAGGACGTAGCCAAGGCCGATGTTCACGTGATCGCGCTTCGGAAAGATGTACTTGTAGCCTTCGCCGTCGCCGTACGACACCCAGAGCGCCGACGGATCGACGTCGCGCAGCAGCGCACGCGGCGTCTCTTCCATCATGTCGATCGCGACCGACTGCGTCGGCCACCCCGAGTTCAACCCAAGCCGGCGCGCGACGACGCTATGCACGCCGTCCGCGGCGATGACCAGCGGCGCGCGGAACACGCGGCCGTCGCGCGAGGTCAGCGTCACACCGTCCGCGGTCTGCGCCGCCTGCGCGATGTCGACGCCAGTGACGATTTCGGCGCCCGCGGCCGCCGCCAGCTCCGTCAGCAACGCGTCGAACTCGACGCGTCGGATCGTCACCGCTGCCGGCTCGTCGGCTTCGATAACCGCCGAGGTCCCGTCCGGCGTTTCGAGATACAGACGGCTCAGCGTGTGGGTGGCAATGCGCGGCAGCGCGTTTGCGAGGTACGGGAAGCGTCGCACCGCCCGCATGCTGATCCCGCCGCCGCACGGCTTATTACGCGGATACTGGCGGGCGCGCTCGAGCAGACGTACCGGCACGCCGGCGAGCGCCAGCGTGCGCGCGGCGGTCGCGCCCGCAGGGCCGCCGCCGACGACCAGGACAGGTGCGGCAGGCGAAGAAAAAGCGATGGTTGCCAAAAAGTGCAATTATAAGCTGCCGAAGCTCTATACCGTCCGTTCGGTTGCGCCGTCGCCTCGGCTGTGGGATAGTGATGCACCGATTTCCGCCCATTTGCGGTTCATGCGTAATTTGTCACAGATTGTCCGGACGTCGATGAAGTCCGGTGCGATTCTCGTGCTGATGCTGTTCGCGGCATCGAGCGCCGAGGCTGCGCACCGTACGCATCACAACGGCGCAACGCGCCGTGCGACGGTGGCGCGCGCCGCGACGCTCAAGCAGTTCACGCGAACGCCGCACAGTTTCGGCGGTCCGGTCGCCGTGCCGACCCCGCGGCTGCTCGTCGGCCTCAACGATCCGACGACGCGCGTCACGCGCGGCACGCAGACCGACGACGACGACGACGCATCCGCGATTCAGAACGACGCCCCGGCGGTCCAGTTCGATCTCGAAAGCCATGGCGTCCCGCTGCTCGTGCCGCTCGGGCTGCTCGTTCGCCCGCGCGACGCGGGCCTTCGCACCGGCGCGTTCTGCCCGAAATCGCCTCGAGGCCCCCCGCTCGCGATCTGATTCCGTCAGGGTCAGGTTCGATGTCGGTTTACTTTGAGGTGACACGATGCGAGTGGTGCTCGCAGACCTAAAGAGCGATCGCGGATTCGTCAGCAAGGACACGGTGGTCGGCGGCTACGGCTCGCGGCTCGAGCCGTTCTCGCGCGTCACCGCCGTCATTTCGTACGTCAAGAAGCAGTTTCACGACGTCCCCAGCGTCCACATGGCGTACATCGCCGCGATCCTGGCCCGCGCCGGCCACGAAGTGAAGTGGACGCGCGGCGCCGAGGTGGACGGCGACGTCGCGCTCGTGCTCTCGTCGCTCGTCGATCACAAGAACGAAACCGCCTGGGCCGACCGGATGCGCGCGCGCGGCGTCAAGGTGGGCTTCGTCGGCATCACGGCGTCGAAGATGCCGGAGCTGTTCGAAGGGCACTACGACTTCATCCTGAACGGCGAACCGGAAGCGGCCGTCATGCGCATGGCGCAGACCGGTGAGATCCCGGCGGGCATGGTCGTCAGCGAGCAGATCAACGATCTGGACTCGCTGCCGTTCCCGCGGTGGGACCTCGTCACCGAGGATCGCGGCAAGAAGTTCGGGATCCAGTGGTCGTCGCGGCCGGTCGGCGGCGGCTATCCGCTGCTCGCGAGCCGCGGCTGCCCGGAGTTCTGCACCTACTGTCCGCATCGCATTCTCGCCGGCTACCGCGCGCGCTCGATCGCCAACATCGTCGACGAGATCGAGCGGCTGTGCGACCAGGTGCGGCGGCCGTACGTGATCTTCCGCGACCCGCTGTTCACCGAGCAGCGCGACCGCGTCCTGCAGTTGTGCGACGAGATCAAGGCGCGCGGGCTGCAGATCACGTTCGAAGCCGAAACGCGGCTGGACCGGTTGGACATCGAGCTGCTCGACAAGCTGTACGAGGCCGGGTTCCGCGCGATGAGCTTCGGCGTCGAGTCGCTCGATCCGGCGACGCTGAAGAAGTCGGGGCGCCGGCCCATTCCGCAGACGCACCAGCGCGAGATCATCGAGCACTGCCGCAAGAAGGGGATCGTCACCGCGGCGTTCTACGTCCTCGGCTTCCTGCAGGACGACTGGAATTCGATCGCCGCCACGATCGATTACGCGACGGATCTCGGATCCACGTTCGCGCAGTTCAAGATCCTGACGCCGTACCCCGGCACGCCGATGTTCAAGCAGATCGAACCGCTCCTCATCGAGACCGACTGGGAGAAGTTCGACGGCTACACGGTCACCTACAAGCACCCGAACCTGACGACGCAGGAGCTGCAGTACCTGCTCGGCGCCGCCTACAAGCGGTTCTACATGCGGCCGTCCTACCTCGCGAACTTCCTGAAGATTCAGAATCAGGCGGTCCGCGACTGGGTGAGCCGGATGGACGAGCGCGTCAGCGAGCGCCACTCGCGCGAAGAAATCGCCGACATCAGCCGGCCGGTCGCCTGCTGACGGTGAATTGGAGGATTTGAGGATTGGGGGATTTGAGGATTGATTGACCGATCGATCCTCAAGTCCGCAAATCCTCCAATCCTCAAATTTTGATATCGTCAGGTTCGTGTTCACGTCCGCGATCTCACGCTACGGGGCGCGGGTCTTCCACGAAACCGAGGACATCGTCGCCGGCTGCAAGAGGCGCGGCGAGTTCATTCGCGGTCCCCAGATCCAGGAGTTCGAGCAGGCGCTGGCGCGCTACGTCGGCGGCGGCACCGCCGTCACCGCGGCGTACGGGCGCATGGCGTTCTACTACATCCTCAAAGCGCTCGATCTGCCGGCGGGCTCCGAGATCATTTTTCCGTCGCTGACCTTCTGGGTCGTGCCGGAGCTCGCGAAAGCAGCGGGGCTGAAGGCGGTGTTCGCGGACGTCGATCCGCGCACGTTCACGATCGACCCCGCGTCGGCCGAGCGGATGATCACCGACAAGACGCGCGCGATCGTCCCGACGCATCTCTACGGGCTGCCGTGCGACATGGACGCGATCCTGGCGCTGGCGGCGAAGCACAATTTGATCGTGCTCGAGGACTGCGCGCACGCGCTCGGCGCGACGTACAAGGGCAAGGCGGTCGGCACGTTCGGCAGCGGCGCGCTCTTCAGCTTTCAGACGCTGAAGCCGCTGAACTGCTACGGCGGCGGCGCGGCGCTGCTGATGGATCCGGCGCTGGCGGCGAAGGTGCGCGCGATCGTCGACGCACTGCCGTGGCCGGGCGACGACCGCGTCACCAAACGGCTGCTGACGGGACGCCTGCAGCGCATCTTCATCAAGCCGTGGGTGTTCTCGATCTCGCTGTTCCCCGTGC
>Ga0070741_10005536_pt1 | contig 27936 bp, 25 predicted proteins | sample Coa_R1_4_FD_66440 | JGI IMG/M metagenome (GOLD analysis project Ga0070741, IMG submission 66440) | Surface soil microbial communities from Centralia Pennsylvania, which are recovering from an underground coalmine fire - Coalmine... | ecosystem: Environmental > Terrestrial > Soil > Unclassified ...
GGAGGGGGGTGGCTATCTCCCTATCCGCCGTCCCAACCACTTTTCACCGTCACGCAGCCCTGCCCACGCGTTTCATCCACCCAGCCCGGATTGGGGTCCCCTTCTTGACGACGGAGAACAAGGGGGGCTGGGGACACGCGGGCCCAGCGCCCATCCTGGGCCTCCCGTCGGCCCCGCGTGGGCGGCCGAGGTGGCGGTCTACCTGAGCTCGGCCAGCGCCTTCCGGGCCTCGTCCTTCCCGACGAACTCGGCGGGGGAGGCTACGGCCAGCTGAAGGGCCTTCCGGGCGGCCTCACGGTCCCCGGTCTGCTTGTACGCCATGCCGACGTGGTACTGGACCTGCGGGTTGGACCCCAGCTTGGTGGCGCTTTCCTTCAGCAGGCCCAGAGCGCGCTGGTAGATCCCTCGCTTGTAGAGAATCCAGCCGAGAGTGTCCGAGATCCGTGGATCGTCGGGCGCCAGCTCCTTGGCATTCTGGGCCAGCTGGAGCGCCTTCTCCTGGTCTCCGCCATGCTCCGAATAGATCCAGGCAAGGTTGTTCGCCGCCGCCGCGAAACGGGGGTCGATGGCGAGCACCTTCTCGTACGCCTCACGCGCCTTCGGGATATCGCCCTTCATCTCGTAGACGATGCCACTGACCATCAGGGGGCCCGGATTGCGCGGGTTCGTCTTGGCGGCCTGGTCGAGCTTGGCCACGGCGTCCTCGAACTTTCCGCTCTGCGCGTACAGGCCGCCCAGCGTCATGTAAGGGCCGATATTCTGGGGATCGAGCTCGATCGCCTTCAGGAGGGCCTGCTCGGCCTGCGCGTTGTCGCGCTTGATCAGGTACAGCCCCCCCAGCATCGCCTGATGGGCCCCGGAGCGAGGCGCCATCGGGAGCTGCTTCTTGACCCGCTCGATGGCGGCGTCCACCTGCTTTTCGGCAACCATTACGGTTACCAGATGGGTCAGGGGGTCGGCGGCGTCCGGGTCGAGAGTCAGCGCCTTCTCGAACTGCTGCCGGGCCTCGGCGTTCTTGTTCTGGCCCACCAGGCTCAGGCCCAGCATGTCCGGGCCCCGGGAGTCCTGCGGCGCCACCTCGATGATGGCCCGGGCGACGCGAGCCGCCTCCGGGAAATTCCGCTGGGCGAGATATGCGGTCGCGAGCAAGCCCTGGGCGGTCAGCAGGCCCGGATGCGCCTTCACGAGACGCTCCAGGTCTTCCACCGCCGGCTGCAGGGCCCCGGTCTGGATGTTCACGCGAGCCAGTGCGATGATCGCCTCGGAGTAGTTGGGGGCGATATCGATGGCCTGCTTCAGCTCCGCCTTGGCCTGCTGCACGTCCCCGGCCTGCAGCTGGGCCAGCCCGAGCTGGTAGTGGCCGGGAGCGAACCGGGGCTCCGCCTTCAGCACGGTGCGGAACTCCTGGATGGCGCTGGTCGTTTCGCGACGAACCAGGTGCAGGCGTCCGAGGAGCAAGCGACCATCCAGGTCGTTCGTGTTCTTCTTCAAAACGAAGTCCAGCGCCTTCTGCGCATCGTCCAGGCGCCCCTCTTGCAGGGCGAGCTCGGCCTGACGGCGCCACGCCGGCAGGTAGTCCGGCGCCTTCGTGTTCACGTCATCGAGGACCCGCCGAGCGTCCTCGCGCTTGCCGAGCGACATGTAGAAGTCGGCCAGGCGCAGCTGCGCGGCCGACCCGGGCGGGGCCAGGCTGGCGGCCGCCTTCAGCTCGCGCTCGGCCTCAGGAAGCGAGCGGCGCTGAAGATAGTACCCGGCCAGCTGCTGATGCACGTCCGGCGAGTTCGGATCGCGCGCGAGGGCCGTCTGGTACTCACGCTCGGCGCTCGGGAAGTCCTGCTTCCTCGCGTACAGGCTTGCGAGAATCAGATGGAACTTCGCCTCCGCGTCGAAATCCGCGCGCATGCCCTCCAGCTTGCGGATAGCCCCGTCGATCTCAGCGGGAGTGCCCGCGGCCCCCGCGAAGAGAATCAGGGCCTCCAGGTTCTTCGGCTGCTGCTGCAGCACCTTCTCCGCGGCGGCGCGCCCGTCCTCCTTCTTGCCGGCCAGGAGGTAGATCGTGCTGAGTCGGAGCGTGACGTCGGCGTTGTCCGGCTCGAGCTCCTGGGCCTTCATGAGGAAGCGGAACGCCTGATTGACCTGACCTACCTGGTAGTACGTGAACGCGAGCTGGCGGATCGCCTGAGGATCGTTGGCGTCGATCCGCAGCGCATTCCGGTACTCGATCATCGCCTCGCGGTACTTCTCTTGCTTGAAGTATCGATCGCCGCGCTCCAGGTAGCGCGCCTTCTTGGCCTCAGGCGACCGGCTGCAGCCCGACGCACCCGCGAGCATCATCGCTGCCACGAGGAACACGGCCACGCGCACAGTCCGGGACATCGACACTCCTCTCATCGCATCACTCGGGAAGATAGTTGCGGAGGATCGGCTGCAGGCTCTGGGCGTAGCGGACGAGCCGCGCCTTCGTCCCTTGAACGCCGTCGACCACCGGACCGGAAATTCGAACGATCGCGCCATCGGTGCGGTTCCGGAGGACGGCATTTCGCACCATCGCGACCTTTGCGTCGAGCTCGGTGGCTACGGTCGTGCCCTGCGCCTGGAACCAGTAGATCACCACCTGCATCTGGCGGTCTTTCTGGATGAGATAGTAGTTCGCGGTGATCGGAGCGGCCCCGGCGATGGGAATGGTCAGCAGGGCCGTCTCGATCGGCTCCCACCCACCAGCGGGCAGGCAGTTCTTGGGCGAGTGAATGTCCGCACCCCGGCGCTGCGATTGCCAGTACGCCAGGTACAGCCAGAGGCCGTGACCATCCGGATCCACATAGCGCCGGACGAGATAGTCCGACATCTTCAGCATGTTCACGGTGTCGGCATCGAAGAGCGTGTCGTCCCGGCCCTTCCAGTCGCCCACCACGGTCGGAAAGGAGTCGAACGACTTGCGGAGCGGTACCCCCTCGCTTCGCGACCGCATGTGCAGGCCGAAGAACGCAACCAGGAGCATCGCGACCGATACGCCCACTCGAGCCCACCGGCTCATCGCGCCCGCCTCCGGGTGGCCAGCCGGAGGAGGCTGAACACCCCCAGGAGGCAGATCGAGGCGAAAGCGTAGATGGCCAGGCCCGCGAACTCATGGAAGAACCCGGACGCGTAGTCGACTCCGATGTACTCCCCGATGAGCCCGGTGAGCACCACGCGCGCGGCGTTGGCCACGATGGTGATCGGCAGGGTCGACAGCAGGAACACCAGCGCCGGCCAGCCCATCGGCAGAAACAGGTAGGCCCAGGCCACCGCTCCCGCCAGCAGGGAGATGAGCGACCGGATTCCGCTGCAGGCCTCGGTGACGCCGAGGCTCAGCTGGGCCAGGTGAATCACGTTGCCGTCCAGCAACACCGGCACACCGAGGGCCTCGAGGGTCCACGCGGCCTGGCGAGCCGCGAGATTCTGCAGCGGAAAGGTGATCGCGTAGAAGATGATCCCCGGCAACGGGATCATGAAGAAAAGGAAGGCCAGGGGTACGCGTATGGCTCGGAAAATCGCGCGGCCCAGGTGGAACAGCACCAGGCCCGCGAGCACCACGATGAGGGAGCTCCGCATGAGGAAGTTGTCGGCGCCCAGGTCGCCGACCAGGAGAATGACGATCCCCGCGGCCATGACCGGGATGCCGATCAGGCTGCCTCGCACCGGCAGGCTCGCGAGGGTACTTCGCTCCCGCCACACCAGGTAGAGACAGAACACGGGCACCAAAAACCCGTGGCTATAGTTCGGGTCGCCCCACCACTGAAGGACCAGCGCGGTCAGGACGTTGCGGTAGGTCGCAAACAGGACGGCTCCGAGGATCACCACTACCAGCGCGCTGTCGGGCCGCAAAAACCCGCTCTTCGGCCGGCTACCCGCTGCTACAGATGAGAGGTCGGCCATATCGATAGTTCTTATACTCTACCGCAGCCGGACGATCCCGACCGCTCAAAGGCGGAACACCGGTCTGCCTGCTGGGGCTGTAGAATCAAGAACTTTGGGGCGCGGCAGGGCTGCCGGCCGACCCTGTACGGCGAGGGGACTACCCCATCGGCACTCCCTGCGGCGGGGCATCAGCGCGGCGCGATCGGCCCCTGCCTAGTACGTCAATCACCTTCGCCCATACACGCTCCCCGACATCGACAACGCGTCCGACCATCCTGGATAGCGGCTGCCGGCGGACCGCCGCATATTCGTGTGTGCCTCTCTCCTCGCTCCGGATCTGGTACCGCTCCTTGACACGCATCCACGCTTCCTTGCGCTCCGGCGTCGAGGCGAGTCGGTCGATTTCTCGCCCGGCCGGCTTCGTCCAATCGTGCGGGTTGACACATGTGACCGCATCGACCACCGCCACACGCCCCCGGAGGTCACGACCCATCGTATCCAGAAACCACCAGTCGCATCCCCACCCGATCAGCTCGGGGTCGTAGACAGCCATGAACGCATCGAGCTTGTCCCTCCTGAAGACTGGACACGTCATCTCGATGAAGCTCGTGAGCCGCAGCTCGTTCCTCCGGTCCACCCGCGTGATCGGCCAGCTGATCTTGCCCCGAGGGCTGAACGCCGGCTGCAACGCCCACAGGTCATATCGCTCCCGGATGTCGAACAGTCGCGACAATTGCGTTCCCGAGATGATGATGTCGTCATCGAACACGGCAATCGCCGCGTAACGGGCCAAGAGGTCCGCCCAGCCTTGATAGGCGACGTGAAGGTTCTGGTACTTCGAGCCTCGGTGCTCGTGGTAGTAGTCGGCCATCTGTAGATAGGGTGCCGGCCGCTGCCCGTAGTACGTGACCCATATATCGAAGTTCCGGCGGCCCCGCAGCCAATGATGGCAGTTGGCCTGGTCGCCAACTGAGCTGAACACGAGGTTTCGATGCCGAGGACTGACGAGCTGCTTGGCCAGCCTCATCGAGGCACAACGTGTCCGCTACACATCGCCAGCGCCAGTCACTTCCCATCGGCTCGGCACGTCGAACGTCGGCCCGAGCGCTTCCTCGATGAACGCCTCCCAGTCACATCCCTCGGGCCCCAAACCGTCGTTGAAGCAGACGAACTTCACGCCACGCCCGACGAGATCACGGATGAGCGTCTTCGGGCTCGGTGCGGATTCTGCGAACGCGGTTCTGCGTGCCACCATTTCGTCCTCTGCGTCGAAGCTGAAGCGCGCGTACCCTTCGCGATAAGCCAGATACTGGTACGCGAGATTCACACAGAAACCGCGCGCATGCCGGAATTTCGAGGCCCGCAGTACCTTCAACTCCCTGGCGAACACTCGATGGAACGTGGGCCACAGGCCCCGATGAAACGGTGCGATCGCTCGGGTCGGCGGGCGCGTAGATCAGATCCGGCGTCATGCGAACCACTGCCTGGCCCTCGGGTCGAAGAAGTCACCTTCCGTACATTGCTGAACGAGCAGTATGTCGTCGTTGAAATACACGTAGCGCTCGGACAGATCCCGAATTCGCCACAGGTACGCCTCGATCTGATCCGAACTGAACACGGGCAGGAGGTAGTCGTCCGGGAAGATCTCCCGATGGTCCACGACGCGGAGATCCGGCACATTGGGCTTGAGCCAGGGCGGCGGAGCGCCATCGACGACCAGAAACACCCGCCGAAAGAACGGGGCAAATCTCTCGATACTCCGGAGGCTGTACCTGAGCTCTCCATTGTCTCGAAAGCGGGCACTCAGGCTCAGTCCTGCATCTGCTGGAACACGAAGGCTGCGGCCCGCCGGCTCCACTCGGTGGGTGCTTGCTTCATCACGCGACCCTGACGCTTGCCACTCGGGCCATGATGTTGCCCACCTCACGTCCCCAAGCGTCCCAGTTCAAACGTTCGTCGAACGCTCTTCGGCTTGCGGCCGCCATGCGCTCATAGCGACCCTCGGTTAGAAACAGGGAGGCTATCCGCTCCGCGTACTCCTGACCCCGCGCCGCGAAAGGCAGCAGCAGGCCATTCCGCCCATCCTGGATGACGCCCGCCACGCCCCCAGTGTCGGTCGTCACTACCGGCAGCCCAAAGGCGTTCGCCTCGGCGAAGGCGATCGGGCTGCAGTCGGCCCGCGTCGGGACTAGCATGAGGTCGGACGTCAGGAGCAGCTGTTCGAACCGGGCGCGATCCCCGGGGTCGTCCTTGTCGAGGAAGGGGATCACGGTGACGTGCTCCGTTGCCACCGTCGGGGGCGGGGTGCACCCGCACACGATCAGCTCCGCCTTGACGTTACGTTCCCGCAGCGCGGAGAGCGCTTCAACGGCGATCTCCCCTCCCTTGCGATCCCAGTCGGTTCCCAGGAACAGCAGCCGGAGGGGCGAAGACGGAATCCGGCTCACCACCGCGTGCACCGGCGGCAAGGCCTCGACGTTCGCCCCAAAGGGCACCACGTGCACCTTCTCCGCCGGCGCGCCGTAGTCGGCCACCGCCGAGTGCGCCGCCCATGGAGACGAGTAGACGAGCGCGGCCGCACGTGCGATCGCCGATCGCTCGACCCAGTGCCCCTCGCGAACCGACACCGCCATGAGGCGATCGAGCCAGGGGTAGTAGCCGTTGAGGAGGGCGAACGTGGCATCCGACATGTAGACGATCGGGATGACCGTCCGCAAACATGCGATCTCGGTGGAGGCCACCGGCGCAAAAATCACGTCGCATTCGGCCTGGCGCAGGCGCCGGCCGATCAGCCGCGCATAGCCTCTGGACATCAGAATGCTGTGGAACGGGCTATAGCGGCGCGGCATCAGCGCATTCCATCGCTCCGCCAGCCTGTGCAGCGGCCCGGCAATCCGCGGCGCGACGGGTCCGATGTGAATGACTTCGCCGCAGTGGCGCTCGAGCGCCCGGGCCAAAAAGTAGTGGATGCCGGACCAGGCTCGCCGGCTGCGCGCGTCGCAGGCCGACACGTAGGCGATTCTCAGGCGGCGTGCCGGCGTCACGGCGCCTCCGGAAGTCGGACGACCTTTCCCAAGCTGCGCTTGAGTAGGCGAAGCGGACCGCGGGGCAGGTGAAGCCCGGCGAGCAGGATGACAGGGGCCCCGCTCGTGGGATTGCGCTTGACGAGCTGCATCAGATACCGCCGCGCCAGAGGACGGTCGGTGTGAAGACCGAAGTAGTAGGCCGAATACGCCGTCGCCAAGATTCGCCGCCTGATCTGCGCCCGGACCAGGTTCTGAAAAGCCGGTGCAGTGCGACTCAACTGCTTCTTCAGGACCTCGATGTCGTCCATGCCCCAGCGGATCTGCCGCAGGTGCTCGGGACCGGAAGCGCTCGTCTCCAGGTACCGCCAGCGTACGAGCTTCCTGCTCAGGAACGTCACCGGGAAGCGCTCGGCGATCCGGATGTACAGGTCCCAATCACTGCACACCGGAAAGGCCGGATCCGAAAGGTCCACGGTCTTGAACACGGCGCGCGGGATCATCACCTGGGAGGTGGTGGAGATCAGGTTGCGGCGCACGATCTGCGCGTAGCAGTTCTGCGTCAGCGTGCCGACCCGTCGCAAGAGATTCGCATACGGCGGCGCGAGCAAGGATTTGTTGCGAATCCGCGACCCGACGAATTGCACGCCATCCACCACGATGAGCCCGGACTCGGGGTGTTCCCGCGCCGCCGCGACCTGGCATTCGAGCTTGTCCGGTTCCCAGAGGTCGTCTCCGTCGAGAAACGCCAGCAGCTCACCGCTCGCCTCGCGGATGCCGGCATTGCGCGAGCCGGCGATTCCCTGATTCTCTTGCCGAATGATGCGGGCTCGGTCGCGGTACTGCTCGAGCCGGCGGGCGGTCCCGTCCGTCGAGCCATCATCCACCACGATGAGCTCGAAGTCGGTGAAGGTCTGGGCGAGAACGCTGTCCAGCGCCGGGCCGATGAACGCCTCATGGTTGTAGGTGGTGACGACCACGCTGACGGTAGGGGACACGGGATCCGAGCGACCTCATCCGTGCTGCTTGGGAGCGGTGAGGGCGGTGAGCTCGCGCAAGAGCGCCGCCCGGGCGGGCGAGAAGTACTCCCGCCAGCGACCGCCGACGAAGCCGAGGTTGAACCAGAGCCGCGCCTCGATGGCGAACGGATCCGTCCTGCCGCCCGGCAGGAGACTCACGAGCCAGTGCGCCACGTCGATCGGGATCCGGCGGTACATATGGGCCGGCACCCCGAAGAAGCGCCCCATGCGGGTGCGCTCCAGCAGCTCGTCACGCATCAGCGCGAGAAATCGCCCATGCCGGCGGTGCCAGCGCCGGTGGTACCGGCGGCGCATGCGGGCGGCATCGATCTCGGCGGTGATCACGAGCGCCGGAGAGTAGAGGCACAGCCCACCGGCGCGCCATAGCCGCAGCAGGAGCTCGTGATCCTCGGTCGCAACTTCCCGGCCGACGGCCTGCACGTGGGGGGAGTACAACCCGATCCGATCGAAGACCTCCCTTCGGAACGCGCAGTTGGCTCCGATGAGGCAGAGCCGCTGGTCGTCCCCGATGCGTACGGGCGCATCGCCGTAGTCCAACAGAGCGAGGGGCGCCCAGTGCTCGCGGGTGAGCCAGCGGGGCGGGAGACCCGGCCAGCTCGGCAATACCTTTCCGCCGACACACGCCACCTCCGGGTGCTCGCGGAACAGGGCGGCAATCGTCGACACCCAATCGGAGGAGGCTCGCACGTCGTCGTCGGTGAAGGCGATCAGCGAGGCCCGGGCAACACGTATGCCCGTGTTGCGCGCATGCGAGAGCCCCTGCTTGGGCTCGAACACGTAGCGGAAGTGTGAAAAACGCGCGCAGAAGGACTCGCCGATCTGCCGCGTACCATCGTTCGAGTTGTTGTCGACGATCAGCACCTCGTAGCACTCGGGCGGAAAGCTCTGCTGAGCCAGGCTGTCGAGCGCCCGAGGCAGCACGTGGGCCCGATTGTACGTACTCAGGACCACCGATACTTCCGGAGCACCGGCCGCGACAGACATCAGGCCTTTGCGCCCACGGCTTCGCCATCATCGCGCCGCGTGATGGTCCATTCGAGCAAAGGGCGCACGACGCCTTCCACCGGTCCTTCCCACCCGCCGCGCGCCGTATCCGGATCGAGGCGATCCACGACCTGGAACGCGACCACGTCACGCTCGCGGAAATGTGTGCGCTGCGGCTCGGGAGAGAACATGCTCGCCGTGACCAGCACGGTCCCCTCGGCGAGGAAGTTGCCCGGGATCCAGACGACTCCCGAGAAGGTCCCCAGATCGTGAAAGCGGCTACGCCATCCCGCCTGGGTATCGAACGTGGAGAAGAGACAGATGCCGGTATCGCTGAAGATCTCGTACTTGGGTACCAGGCAATATCCGGGCTTCAGGACCTCGTACGTCATCTCGATCCCCACCGGCCGCCGGATATCGGTCGATTCCACCAGAGCGCCGCTGTCGTCCACGACCCGGATCGCCCGCAGCCGCACGACGTCGTTTCCCGGAGGGTCCGTGCGATCGGTCCACTCACGGCCGGCCGGGACCTGTAGGTTCGTGAGGAGATACGACGTGGCCACCTCACTCGCGGGTCCGTCCTGCGCCAGGGCGCCGCCCGAGATCAGCAGCGCCCGCTGGCAGAGCCGCGTCACCGCCGACATGTTGTGCGATACGAGCAGCACGGTGCGCCCGTGATGGCGCACGTCCTCCATCTTGGCCAGGCACTTCCGCTGGAAGGCGGCGTCGCCCACCGCCAGAACCTCGTCCACGATGAGGATGTCCGGATCCAGGTGGGCCGCCACCGCGAAGGCGAGCCGCACGTACATGCCGCTCGAGTAGTGCTTCACCGGGGTGTCGATGAACTTCCCGATCTCCGAGAACGCGATGATCTCCTCGAGCTTGGCGTCGATCTCCGCCTTTCGCATCCCGAGGAAGGTGCCGCTCATGTAGATGTTCTCACGGCCGGTCAGCTCCGGATGGAAGCCGGTGCCCACCTCGAGGAGCGAGGCCACCCGGCCGCGGATCTCGACGCGCCCCTCGGTGGGGGCGGTGATCCGCGAGAGGATCTTCAGCAGCGTGCTCTTGCCGGCGCCATTCGGGCCGATGATGCCGACGATCTGCCCGCGCTCCACCTTGAACGACACGTGCCGCAGGGCCCAGACCGGCACATTCGGCGACCGACGGCCGACCAGCGTCCGGAGAGGGTGTCGCACGGCGTCGGCGATGACCTCGCGCAGCATCGACGGCGCGCCCGACGATGGGCCCCCGATCAGGTATTCCTTTCCCAGATTCTCGACCCGGAGAGCGATGTCAGGCATGACGGCTCAGATCACGTCGGCGAACGAGCGCTCGAAGCGACGAAAGAAGAAGAGACCGCCGAGCAGGATCAGCACCGCCGTCAAGATCGAGGGCCACAGCACGAGACCCGGCGCCTCGCCCAGCAGGGCCCACCGGAACCCCTCGACGACTCCCACCATCGGATTGAGCGCATACACGGCGCGCCAGCGGTCGGGGACCAGGCTGGACGGGTAGGCGATCGGGGTGATGAAGAGCCACACCTGCACGAGGTAAGGGATCACGTGCTGGACATCGCGGTACTTCACGCTCATCGCGGAGAGCCAGACCGCCACGCCGATCGCGGTGGCCAGCATCAGCACGACCAGGGCGGGAATGCAGAGAAGCCCCAAGGGGCGGAGCGGCACGCGATACCACACCATCATGCCGAGCAGCACCACGAACGCGAGTATGAGATCGGGCAGGCCGGCGAGGACCCGAGCGCACGGGATCAGGAGCCGCGGGAAGTAGACCTTCGTGATGATGTGGCCGCTGGCGATCAGGCTATTGGTGCCCTGGGTGAGGCCGCCACCAAAGAACCCCCACGGGACCAGAGCCGCAAAGCTGAACAGGGCGTACGGCATGCCGTCGGAGGGCATCTGGGCGAGGCGGCCGAAGAAGATGGTGAACACGACCATGGTCATCACCGGCTGGACGATGGCCCACGTGGCGCCGATCAGCGTCTGGCGATAGCGCACCTTGATGTCGCGCCAGATGAGGAAATAGAGCACCTGGCGGTACTCCCAGAGCTCGCGAAGCCTGATGGGAGCCCAGCCACGGGTCGGGGCGATGACGGTGAGCGCGTCGTGCATGGGTCGCGATCAAGTATACGGCTCATACCGGCTCGACCAAAGCCGAACCCGCCCCGCAATCCATTGCTTATTGTGACTTTTCCTGCACACGCGCCAGAACGCTGCGGCCCTCGAAGGTCGCCGGGATCGGGACATCCAGCAGGTCGAGCACGGTCGGCGCCACATCCTGTGTCCGGAGACCTTCGATCACGCCCCGCGAGAGGCCCGGCCCCTTTCCGAGAAGCAAGCCCTCCTGTACGTGGTCGCCGGTCCGGGGCGCGGTCATGGTGCCCGTCACGGTGCCGATCCGGGGGGAGCGGAGCGCGGTGATCGGCGCGACATGGCTCCACTCCACGAACAGATCGGCCAAAGCGTCCAGACGCGGCCCCTGGTACAGCTCGCGGGCCCGGCGCACCCACTGGACGGCAGGCGCCCCCGTGGCCGGGTTCTCCAGCTCGAGGAGGCCGTCGATCAGCTCCTGGCAGACGCGCTCGTACTCCTCGCCGGGCGCCACCGCCCCGAACGGCTCGCGGCCCTTGAGATTGATCCGGATGGCGCTGGTCATGTTGTTCGAGGGGATGGCGAAGGCCCGCGCGCCGGGCCTCCACAGGGTGGGGACCGGGTGGGTGAGCTGCCACAGCGAGTCCAGCGGCCGGCGCAGACCCGCCTTGAGCGCCTGGCGGACCGAACGGGGGACCAGATGCCGGAGACTCCACAGCACCCCGCCGATGCCGGAGATCGCGTAGGAGTCCCGGCCCGGGAAGCCGGGAGCCTCCGGCGGGGCGCCGAATCCCAGGCGGTCCAGGACCTCGTCGAGCAGGTGGGAGCCCGCGTAGTAGGCCCCCATGCCGTGGCTCAGGACGACCAGCACCCGCACGTCGGGCGGCAGGTCCTGGAGCAGCTCGCCCAGGCCGGTGTCGATGGCGCGGTACACGTCCCGGATCCCCGAGTGCAGCGTGGCCGGAGCCTCCGGCACGTGCTTCGGATGCGTGCGATCCATGAAGTGCCAGAGCTGGTGCCCCGCGCAGTGGCTCTCCGAGAAGACGCCGAAGAAGAACGCCCAGTCCTCGAGCGCCAGCACGTGCCGGAGCAGGGCCGTCTTGGTCCGCACCCCGGCGATCAGCCCGGCCCGGAGCGCCTCGTAGTCGGCAAGCGAGCGGTTCTCGGCATCGCAGTGGATGATGGGGTGGCTGCCGAACCGCGCGACCAGATCGTCGATCAGCCCGTCCGGCCAGGAGCATCGGCGCCAGCTCCACGAGTCGTGCACGCCCCAGTTCGTGACCTGCACGCCGTTGAGACCGGGAAGCGGGCGCGCGAACGGAACATCCACGACCGCGACGCGGCGGCCCGCCCGGCTCGCGTGATGCCAGAACGGCGCGACCGGCAGCCGATCCGCGAACATGCCGTTCTCGATCTCGTAGGTGCCCGGGCGCATGGACGCGAAGGACACCATCCCGTGGGTGGCCGGCAGCGAGCTGGTCTGCAGCGTGGGCCAGACGCCACCTTCCAGGACTCCCTCCGGAGTTTCCACCGGCGCGGCCAACCCCGAGTCGAAAAAGCTCGCGAGGGTGGGCAGGTATCCTTCGGCCGCCCAGCGCCGCACGAGACGCGTGTCGGCAGCGTCCAGCCCGATCATCACCAGTCGGTCCGTCGCCATGTGGCCTCCTTATCCCAGCACCGACTCGTACACCGCCCGAACCTCCTTCGCCAGCGTCGCGGGGCCGAAGCGAGCCCGGACCGATTCGAAACCGGCCTGGCCCAGCCGGCGGGCCAGCGCCTCGTCCCGGAGCACCAGAAGCAGCTTCGCAGCCAGGTCCGCGTCGTCCTCGTGGCGGTGGAGCAGCCCGTTCATCCCATCTTCCACGATCTCGGTCACCCCTCCGACGGCGGTGGAGATCGTGGGGCGCCCCTGGGCCATCGCCTCGATCACCGCCAGCCCGAACCCCTCGAAGTGGGTGGCCAGCACGAAGACGTCGAGCCCCGCCAGCACCCGAGGGATGTCGGTGCGGTACCCGGTGAAGATCACGTGCCCGCCCACGCCGCGCGCCTGGACCTCCTGCACCAGCCTACGATGAAACGCGCGATATGCCTCGGTCGTGTCGTGGTCCCCGACGACGAGGAAGCGGACGTCCTGCCGCTCCGCCACGACGCGCGCGGCCGCCCTGATGAACGTCGCGTGGTCCTTCTGCTCGGCCAGGCGCGCGACCATGCCGACCACCTGAGCCGATGGCGGAATGCCGAGCTCGGCGTTCAGCGCCTTCCGCGCCTCCTGGTGGTCGAGGGGAGACACGTCGATGCCGTCGTAGATCACCGAGCCGCGGTCGGGTCCCACCGGGAGGGCGAACCGCTCCCAGCTGTCGCGAGAGACGAAGATGAACCGGCTCACCCCGCTCAGCAGGAGCCGCTCACGGCGCGATAGGTGGGACAGCGGGTTGCGGATGTGGCACACGACCGGTATCCGCGCGAGGCGCGCGGCGAGGGTGGTGTAGATGCCCGCGGCCAGGTCCGAGCAGTGCACCAAGTCCGCGCCGAGGTGCCGCAGGAGGCGCGACGCTCGGAGCGACGCGACGAAAAATGGGCCGGGACGACGCAAGCTCAGGTCGGGCATCCGGTACCCGCAGGCACGCACGCCGCCTTCCTCCATGAAGCGGCTGGTCTGCGAGGGCGCCCCGGCGCACAGGGCGAGATGCCGCCACTCCGGCGACGAGAGGCCCCGGATCATCCGGAGGGTCGCGATCTCCGTGCCGGCCACGGTCGGCCACTGCAGCACGTGGACGATCGTTCGAGCGGCGGCCATCGGCTATCCGCGCCCGCGCCGCATGGCCTCGCGGATCACCAGTTCGAGCACTTCCGCCCGACGCGCCCAGGTGTACTCCTCGGCGAAGGCCTTCACGATCGACGGCAGCCGGGTCATGAACGGGACGGGATCGCGCAGGTACGTGAGCACCTGCTCGGCGAGCGCGGCCGGGGTGTCGCCTACCAGCAGCGAGCGCCGGATATCATCAGGAAGGAACTCCACGGCGAGGCTCGTGCCCGCCACGTAGGTCCCGCTCGCCAGCGCCTCGATCACCTTGTTCTTGAAGCCGCCCCCCGATACCAGCGGCGCCACGTAGAGCGCGCTGCGAGCGATCTCCTCGCGCATGTCCGGCACCGGGCCGGTCACGACCACGTGGGGCCCGGCGCGGCGGACGAGGTCCGCGACCGGATCGCGACCGGCCACCACGAACTGGACGTCCGGCCGTCGGCTGACGACCAGCGGGAGCACGCGATCGATGAACCAGATCGCCGCCTCGAAGTTGGGCGGAAAGCCCATGGCGCCGGTGAAGATGAGTCGTCCGGGTGTCTTGTCGAGCCGGGACGACTCCGTGGCCATCTCGGTGCCGTTTGGCACGAGCCGGCCGACGCCCCGTCGTCCGACCACCCGCTCGAACACGTGCAGGTCCACCGGCGAGACGAGCACGTTGGCATCCGATCGGCGACCGTAGTAGCGCTCCTGCAGCGCGCTCTGAGTCAGCCGCTTCACGGCCTGGAGGAGGGGCCGCCAGGCTCGCTCCTTCCAGTGGACCGCGGCCTGGCGCTGGTAGTACAGGGTGAAGGAGTCGCACCAGTCCACCACCACCGGCACCCGAGGCCGCAACCGCGGAGTCAGGAAGAGCAGGAGCCGGTCGCTGATGACGACCGCGTCGGCTCGATTCACGGCCACCAGATCCTCGACCGCGGCGGTGGCCTCCTCCTGAAAGCGGCCCAGGACACGGTTCGTCAAGCCGGGGTGGGCGAGGAGGTGCGCGCCCTTGCCGAGCCGGCGGGGGAAGCCATAGTGGGTTTCTCCCCAGCCGCTCAGACGCCCCTCGGCACGGAGCCGATCGAGAAACGCGCGGACGTCGTCCGTGTCGGGAGCCGCCGTCCCCCGATTCACCGAAAAGCAGACGCGGTGCCCTCGGGAGATCAGCTCACGGGAGTAGTTGAACCAGCGGAGCGCGCCCCCGTGCTGCATGCCGGCCCGGGGGTCGAAATCGATCAGCCAGAGGAGCGACAGCGGAGCGTCAGCCACGCCGGGACTCCATGTCGACTAGTATATGCTCACAGCGTGCAGACTCTAATGTTCCTCACCTCGGGACCGTACTTCTTTCCGACCCAGCGGACCGTTCGAGCGCGGTACGAGCTGCTGTCCGAGCACTTTCGCGGCTTCGTCGTGTCGTTCGTGTCGGAGCCGCAGTGGACGCACGCCGTGATGGGCCGCTTCGAGCTGGTGGGGCGCCTCGTGTCGGCGCGGACGTACGGCGCGCTGCCCCTGCGGCTCATCATCCGAGCGTGGTTCGTCATCACCACCGGGCTTCGCCTGCATCGGCGCCACCGCATCGACGTGATCATCGCCTACGACCCCTTCATGACCGGGTTCCTGGGCTACGTCCTGAGCCGTCTGACCGGCGCGCGGCTGGTGGTCGAGGTGAACAACGACTTCAGCAACGAGGCCAACTGGAGCCGGCGCTCCTGGGACGCGTTGACCTACGCGAAGTCCGCCTTCGTCAACGTGGTGGCGCCGTTCGTGCTGAACCGGGCCCACATGGTGAAGCTGCTCTACGAGGGCCAGGTGAGAGGCTTTCGTCGGCTTCGTCCCGGGATCCGGCACATGTGCTTCCACGACTTCGTCCCGACCACCCTCTTCGAGACGACCACACCTCCCTCCCAGCAGGTGCTGTTCATCGGCCACCCCTGGTACGTGAAGGGGGTCGACATCCTGCTTCGCGCCTTCAACGCATGCAGCGCGCAGTTCCCCGGCTGGGAGCTCCGTCTGGTGGGCTACCTTCCCGAGAAGGAGCAGTATCGGGATCTCTACGAGCACAATCCACGCATCCGATTCACCGGACCGGTCATGCCGGACGAGGTCCCGGCGCTGATGGCAGGCTGCGGCGTCGTGGTACTCGCGTCTCGCTCGGAGGGCATGCCGCGTGTCCTGATCGAGGCCATGGCGGCGGGTCGCCCCGTGGTCGCGACCAGGGTGGGCGGGATCCCATACTACATCCGGGACGGAGACAATGGCCTCCTCGTCGAGCCGGAGGACGCGGACGGTTTGTCCCGGGCGCTGGCGCGGCTCTTCGAGGATCCCGGAGCGGCCGCCCTTCTGGCAACCAACGGCAAGATGTCCGTTGACGGCCGCCTGTCCGATCGCTGCTGGGTTCAGGCCATGCGGCAGCTTCTCAGCGAGGCGGGCGCCGCCTGAGACGTCGCTGGACTGATGCCTCGCCGCGTTCTCCACGTCGTCGGGCGGCTCGATCGGGGCGGGGTAGAGACCTGGCTGCTCGCCGTACTGCGCCGCACCGATCCGGCGAGCTGGACGACGCACTTTCTGGTCCATACCGACGAGCCGGCGGCCTACGACGACGACGTGCGCGCACTTGGCGGCCAGATCCACCGTACCAGGCCGATGAACCGTTCCACACGTAGCGTCGACCGCACCGCAACCCTGGCACGCCGGTTCTACCTCGGGGGCATGTGCCATCTTTCCCGCCGCCACGCAACCGTCGGCTTGGCCGCGAGTGCGGCGGCGGCCGCGGCCCTCTTCGGCAACGACTGGCGGAGCGATCCTCGCTGGCGAATACTTCACTACGGAATCGACCTGGCCCCATTCCGGCTACCGCCGGAGCCAGCGGGTGTTCGAACTGAGCTCGGTCTTCCGCTCGACGCTTTCGTGGTGGGGCACGTCGGTCGCTTCGACGGCCAGAAGGACCAGGTGGCTCTCGTGGAGGCGTTGCCGGCCCTTATGAGGCAGGAGCCGAGCGCCCGGCTGCTGTTCGTGGGGGCCGACGGCCCGGGCTCGGTCGCCGACCAGCGGGCCAGAGCTTTCGGAGTGGCCGATCGGATAGTGTACGCGGGAGTGCGGGGCGACGTCGCGCGTCTGATGCTGGGCGCCATGGACGTGTTTGCGCTGCCCTCCCGGTACGAGGGTCTGCCCCTGGTGGCGCTGGAGGCCCAGGCGGCGGGTCTACCCTGTGTCCTTTCGGACGGGGTCTCGGACGAGGCCGATGCGATCCCGTCGTTGATCACGCGTGTGCCCCTCCACGCTGGTCCCGGGCCGTGGGCGGACGCCATCGCTCGGCTACGGACCGCCCGTGCCCCCTTTGGCACGACCTTGACGCTGCTCGATCAAGCGGGATTCTCCTCGGAGCGGAGCGCGGCTCATCTCTTCGCGCTCTACGACCAGGCCCTCGCCTGAGCCGTCGATGGTCCACGCCTCGACACGTGTGCACGTGGCAATACGGACACAACTTGCCCCACCTTGCGCGCTCACCTAGACTGAGGCAGGTAACAACAGCATCCATGGACCGACGACACTTCCTTCGGACGCTCGCAGGGGCTTCGGCCGCGGTCGCCGCGCCGTCCGCGTGCTCCGCCCAGTCCACGACGAAGCCGACGATTTCGGTCTCGACGCCGGCAAGCGCCCCAACGAACGTCGCCTCGGCGAAATCGGTCGTCCTCGGTGCCAAGCGCTTCGACAAGGGCGCCGGAACGGCCATTTTCAGCGGGACGGTTCCCTTGCTTCCCGGCCAGTTGCACGAGTCCGGAATCGGTTCGGTCTCTCTGTGGGAAGGCTCCGTCGAGCGGAGCCTCGCTTTCGCCGATCTGGGACCGCGGCATCCGGACGGGTCGCTGAAGGCGATAGCCATCCATGCCTCTCTAGAGCTCTCGAGCGGACAGACCAAGACGCTCACCCTCGCCCTCGACCGTCCGCGGAAGCTCGCGCCGCCCACGGCGGCCCGGATCGACAGCGCGTGGATGCGCGCGCCCCGGCTGATCGGATGCACCGACGCGGCGCACCTGTGCGCCTCGAGGATCGCCCCGTACCCACTCGTTCCCCTGAACCATCCCCGGCTGCCCCAGGCGTGGAAGACCTTTCTCTCGACCCAGTTCGACGGCACCGATCCCGATTTCCCGGCCTACGGGAATGTCCGCCCGTACGTACAGTCCGACACCAAGTACCCGGCCGTCTACTGGGGCGGCAACTCCAACTACAATTTCCTTTCAGCGCTCTACTACCGCTATCTGGTCAGCGGTGACCTCGACAAGCTCGCGGACGCCCATCACTGCGCCCAGTACGCCTTCGGTTTCAACGTCAAGGTGCAGGACCTCACGTACGGCAACGGACTGGTGCGCTACGCGTCGCCATTCGGCGGGCACCGCGCGCTGGAGACCTTCACCACCAACTTCGAGTATCCGAGTACCCTGCCGCAGCCGCTCGGAACTACCGAGTGGAATTCGGGCTTCCATGCCGACATGTACGTCTGCTACTGCCTGTCGGGCTGGCCGCAGGCCGCGGGCACGCTCATCCCTTACGGGATCCGCAATCTAGTTGGTTCGTGGGGCGGCGGCAAGAACTTCGGCAATCCCACGGGAAGCTACGATGCCTCGGGATACGGCGGCCGCTTCGACTTCCGACTGAGCCGCGAGCCCGAGATCTACTTCGCGATGCTGAACCTGCCGATGGACCTTCGCTGGGACATGTACTACACGGTGGTGGCGCCCAGCATCCGTAGCAACCGTGAGAAGTATCTCGAGTACCTCCAGGCCAAGTGCTTCGACTCGTTCGAGTCCTGGAGCAAGCGGTTCCCCCAGGGCCACTATCTCCATGGGATCTGGGGCATGGCGCCCTCGTTCGCGGGAGCATTCGGAAGCGGGCCCGGCACCTATCCGAATTTCCAGGGCATCACCTTCTTCAACACCGTGCTCCTGCTCTATCTGAATCTCATCAAAGACCCGCGTGTGCCGGATCAGATGGTGAAGTACGCCCGGCTGATGGCGGCCCAGACGAGGGGACCGGTGAAGGCCTGGAAGAGCGGCCTGCCGCTCTACCGCATGCCCTACATGATGACGGACGGCGCGAAGATGAATCCCGCCGCGGCCACGTCCTTCTATACGACCGCGATGCTGGTTCCGCTCTGGGTGTACGCGTGGCGCGTCACGGGTGACCAGCATATGCTGGTTCTGGCAGACGCTCATGCCACGAACAAGGCCTGGGTTTACGACACCAACCTGGGCTCCGCGGGAGTTGGCTGGAAGCAGATGGGTGAGGTCTATCACATGGCGTTCCCCGCCGCGGCGTGGAGGGCCGGGGTGCCGTTCGACGGATGGACCGTGGCATAGCTGGGGAAGCAGGCGCCCAGCGTACGAATCCTCGTTTCGGTCGTCGTCCTCGATAGCGTTCGTGTCCATCTGCAGAGCGATCGATTGGTCATCGCACACGAGCCTCTCCGGCACATTTCTCGAGGACGTGTACTTCGTGGTACCCGCCCTTCGTCGGCTCTGGCCTGAACTGAGCCCCCCGGATGGCTGGATGAACATCCCGGCCGTCGATCCGTGGCGGCTCACGTCGCTCGAAAGTATTTGGGTGGTATCCACATACCTGCGTCTCAAAGCAAAGGGCTGGAACGTCAAGATCAGCGACAGGGTGGTACCCGATGCGATCAATGTCTGCGCAAGTGACGACGTCATCTACGTACCGGACAGCCACCGGGCTTTCATTCTTGCCATTCAGGCCGACCGCGGCCCCTTGGGATGGGGTGACTACACGTTGGTTCAGAGCCCGTTGCAAGCGAGACGTGCGCGAACCTGTCTGATCGACCACTGGCCACAACCTGGACTGCTGTCGCGGGACCCCGCACGCGGCGATCACATTCGTCGGGTAGGGTACCTCGGGTACTCCGAGAATCTAGCGCCATCGTTCCGCAGTGAACGATTTCGAACCGAACTCGCCGCTTTGGGCGTGGAATGGGTCCTGAAGGAGAAGCCGACCGAATGGCATGACTACTCCGACCTCGATCTTTGTCTAGGCGTCCGCGGCACGTCGCAGGTCTGGGTCCGAAACAAGCCTGCGACCAAGCTGTTCCATTCGTGGATGACCGGGTCTCCTGCACTGCTTGGCAACGAACCGGCCTATCGATACTGGGGGGATCCCGGCCGTGACTATTTGGAGGTGAGTGACCTGGCCTCAGTGCTGAATGCAGTTCGTAGGTTACAGCGCGACACGACAACTTACCGGGATCTGCGGGAACGTGGACGAGCAAAGGCTGCTGACCACGACGAAGCGGCGGTCATGCGTCAATGGATAGGGGTCCTCTCAGGGCCTGCGTGGCAAGCCTTTAGCCAGTGGCGAAGCGCCCGGCCAAGCCGCATTCTGGTGCGTGCAACTGCACGGCATCTAGCACAAGTGACCGTCCCAGCTCGGCGTCGTATTTTCTTTCTTCGAGCGGGAGGAGTGCGGCGACGAGTCGACAAGCTCTGGGGGCTGATCAGAGCCTACGTCGTGCGCTGAGATCTTTTCAGCCCAGTATTGGCTGGCGGGCCGTTGACTAATTAGCGTATAAGCTCGTGGCTGACGTCATGGTAGTCGGTCGGGCCTGGCTACTTCTTGCCTCTTTCGCCATCGCCAGCCGTCTGCTTCTCCTCATAGCGATGCCGATGGCGCCGCTTGCAGAGGTGGCCGTGACCGGTGACGGTGACACCCGCTACTACGTCCACATTGCTCAGCACTTGGCGTCGACCGGCGAGTATGCCCAGTGGAATCTTCGCGCTTACATGCCACCGGGCTATCCGTTCTTCCTCAGTCGACTTCTCCTCCTGGGCGCCGATTCGCGGGTGCTCCAGATTGCACAAAATGTTCTTTATCTGCTCGCGGTGCTGATTGTCGTCGTATTCGCTGTGCGGCAAGGCGAAAGGCGGGTGGGCGTGCTCGTGGGCGTACTCGCGCTGCTGAGCCCCAACTGGCTACTGTTACCTCAGAAAGCCATGTCCGAGACGTTGTTCCTGATCTTACTGGCGGTGGGCCTCGTGCTCGTGTTCGCCAGGATCACGCTTTTGGGCATCGGCCGGGCGCTATCCGCGGGAGTGATCTTCGGGCTCGCCGGGTTGGTGCGGGAAGTGGCCGTCCCGCTGGCGATGGCTCTCGCGCTTGTTGTGGGAGTCTGGGTGGGGCGAACGTACTGCTTGCGTCGCGGTGTCGCGCTCGGAGTTGCGCTCCTCATCGGCACCGGCCTCGCCATCGTTCCGTGGACGGCGCGCAACTACACGATCTTCGGGGAGATCGTTCCGATCGCCCTCAACGGACCGATCAACCTGTACATCGGAAACAACCCGCGGGCCACCGGGATATACGAGTGGCGACTTCCCCCGGCGGCTCAGGCGGTCTGGAACCAGCCGGACGAGGGGTGGTCAAAGGAGCTCTTCGCGGCCCGGCTCGCGGGGCGCGAAGCCGTTAAGTACATCCGCGAGAATCCACGGAATGCGGTGGCGCTCATGCCTCGCAAGATCGCGACGCTCTGGGGGCCACCGGTGGCGCTCCACCCCGGCCACGATCTCGGCGCCCTCGTGAGGGACGGGATGGCGCTGGCGTGGTTCGCCGCGCTGAGCCTTGGCGTGGCGGGGTTGTGGATGATGCGCCATCAACCGCTCGGCTGGTTCATCGCAGGGGCGTGCATCATGGCCACCGGGCTCCACGCCGTGACGTTCGGAGACGTGCGGTTCCGGGCCCCGCTCGAGTACCTGCTGATGCTGCCGGCTGGTCTGGCGGCGGCCACGCTGTGGGAGAGGATCCGGCCGCACGCGAGGCCCTGACTCGCCTCGCCCGAGCGCGATCAGAACGCTCGGGTCTTCACCACCGTGCCTTCCGAAAGGCCCCGCGTGGCCCGGGAGCGCTCGAGAGCCTGCAGGCGGCGGGTCACGGCCAGCGCCAGCCCGGGCGCCATCCACTCGAGCAGCGGCGGACGGAAGTCGTAGAAGGCCCACACCTCGGGTCGCAGCCCGGCGGCGTTGAGGTCGCGCTCCAGCTGCCCGTACCGGAACGGCGCCATCGGAATATCGAGATGGGGGGCCGAAGGCTTCCCGAGTCGAGCGCGCACGTGATGGTAGAGGCGCCGGAGCCCCGAGTGCACCCGCGCGGTCACACAGCGCGAGTTCGAGACCTGCACGATCGCCGCACCTCCCGGCCGCAGCACCCGACGGATCTCGCGCATGCCGTCCGGGGGGTGTTCCAGATATGCGAGCACGCCGATGCACATCACGGTGTCGAACGACGCGTCGGGGAAGGGGAGCTGGGGGAGCCGCCCCTCCACGAACCCCGCCCGCCGTGGGTCGCCATTCCGCGCGAGGAGTCGCCGCGACTCACGGAGCATCTCCAGCGAGATGTCCACCTCGCACAGGCGTGTCCCTCGCTGGAGCAACGATGCGGTGAGCACGCCGGGCCCGCTGCCGATATCGAGGATGCGCCCCGGCGCCGGGTCCAGCATCTCGAGCGCGAGACGCCGCCGGGTCGCGTACGAGAGCTGGTCGCACCCCGGGCGCTGATAGCGCTGCTCGAGATACCGCGTCGACTCGCCGTCGAAGTACGTCCGCACGTCGGGCGCGGTGGAGGGGCCGGGCCGGGTCGCGCTCACGTCCGGCTCCGCAGCACGCGAGCGGGGTTGCCGGCGGCGATCGAGAGGTCCGGCACCTCGCGCGTGACCACGCTGCCGGCCCCGACCACGCACTGTCGGCCCACGTCGGCCATGATGATGGCGGCGTTGCCGATCCAGCTATCCGATCCGACCCGGATGCGCGAGAGGCGCCCGGCCTGCAGACGGATGGGGCGATCCAGGTCCTCGATGCCGTGCTGAGCCTGGCCGCTCAGCAGATGGACGCCGCTACCGAGCAGGACGTCGTCGCCGATCTCGACGCTGCCGATCACGCAGTTGGCCCCGATGTAGACGTTGTCGCCGACGCGTGCCGCCGGGGTGGAGAAGATCGTCCCGAACTCCACCTGCACGTCCCGGCCGAATCCTTCGAGGGTGGCCCCGTAGAAGGCGCCCCGCAGGTAGTCGCCCCCGAGCCCCGGGATCCGGCTCAGCAGGTGGGATGAGGCCCGGAACGCCTGATCGCCGAGGAAGGCCCGCCGCACCCGGTACGAGGCGAGGACCGGCAGGATGGCGAGGCGGGCCAGGCCGCGCGCCACGCCCTTCAGCGCCCCCTTCACGGGCGAGACGGGCCGCGGGGCGGCGCCCTCCAGGGGGGCGCTGAGGGGGCCCTGGGCGTCCATCACCTCGAAGCCCTGGACGGCCACAGCGACGCGTACACGGCCTCGTAGCGCCGTACGGTGGCCCGGAGGTCGAAGCGTTCTTCGATCCGGCGGCGCGCGGCCGCTCCCATGGCGGCCGCCTGCTCCGGCATCCCGAGCTGCCGGCCCAGGGCCTCGGCCAGGGCGGCGGGCTGCTTCAGCGGCACTGCCAGGCCGGCCCCGTCGCCGAGCAGGGCCGGGATCTCGCCGACCGCCGTGGCCACGACGGGCCGCGCGGCCGCCATGGCCTCGAGCAGGGCCACCGGGAGCCCTTCGTTGACCGAGGACAGCGCGAAGACCTCGAAGTGCGGCAGCAGGTCGGCCACGTCGGAGCGGGCCCCGAGGAACGTGACGCCCTTCTCGATGCCGAGGGTCCGGGCGAGCTCTTCGAGGGGCCGGCGCTGGGGCCCATCGCCCACAATGACCAGGCGGACGTCTGGGTGCGTCGCGGCGAGCGCCTGAAAGGCCATGAGCAGTGTCGACTGATCCTTGGCCGGATCCAGCCGGGCCACATGGCCGATCAGGCGGCCCTCACCGGGTAGGCCCAGCGCCTCACGCGACCGGAGCGGGCTCGCGGAAAAGCGCCCCATGTCCACCCCGTTCTCGATGACCGTCACCTTGCCGGCCGGGATACCGATCCTCTCCACGAAGTAGTCGCGGATGTCCGACCCGACGACCACCAGCCGATGGCACAGGTGCGCGAGCCGGCGCAGCCGCCGGCTCGCGATGGGCTCCGCGAACGTGAAGCGCTCGTGCTCGACGTGGACCAGCCTCGCGCCGGCCAGCCGGGCCGCGGCCGCGGCGTAGATGAGGGGCGCCAGGTGATGGGTCTGGACGACGTCCACCGAGTGCCGGCGGAAGAGCCGGTGGAGACGGGCAATCAAGCGCCAGTCGAATCCGGGTCGCCGTCCGGTCACGTGAACCGGAATCCCGGCGGCATCGAGGTCTGCCTGAAGCGGGCCGCTCTCATCGAGCGCGCAGACCGAGGCGCGAAAGCGTGCGGGGTCGAGCGTGACCGCGATGTCCCGCGCGAGCGACTCGGAGCCGCCGTGCGCGAGGCTCAGAACCACCTGCTTCACGTGCAGCCGCGCGTCAGCCGAGGAGCGTGTCATAGAGCCCCTCGATCCGTCGCGCCCGCTGGATCGGCGAGTGCTGCGACGCGATGCGCTCGCGGCCCGCCTCGATCAGCCGATCGCGCAGGGGCTTGTCCTGCAGGGCGCGGACCATCGCGTCGCCCATGATCCTCGGCTCGCCGGGCGGGACGAGGAGGGCGTGCTCACCGTCCACCACGACCTCCGGGATGCCCCCGACCGCGGTGGCGACCACCGGGCAGCCGGCGGCCAGCGCCTCGAGGAGCACGTTGGGGATTCCTTCGGTGAACGAGGGGATCACGACGAGGTCGGCATCGCGATAGATCGGCGCGATCGGCCGCTGGTAGCCGATCCAGTGCACGCGGTCACCCAGACCCATCCGCCCGATCTGCGCCGCGACGAACGCCTCGTCCGGGCCCTCGCCGACCAGCACCGCGTGGAGGTTTGGCACCGCGGTGCTCGCGGCCGCGAACGCATCCAGGAACACGCGCTGGCCCTTCTCCGAGGAAATGCGTCCGATCACGGCCACGAGCGGGGCCTCCGGCGGGATGCGGTGCGCCTGCCGGAAGGTGCCCGGCGCCGGCTGGGTGCCCGGCACGTCGGGCTCGATCGCGTTGTGCAGGCGCACCAGCCGGGCGGCGGGGACTCCCATTTCGCGCAGCTGCTCTTCCAGACGCCCGGACACGACCACGGCTCGATCCGCGTAGCAGAGCAGCCACGCCAGGCGATGATAGAGGCGCACTCGCCACGTTTCGGTCGTGAAGCCGTGCTCGAAGCCGATCCAGGGCAGGCCCAGGGTCAGGCGCAGCGAGAGCCCGAGCAGGTGGGTCTTGTAGCCGTGCGTCTGTACCAGCGCCGCGCCGTGCTCGCGGGCGACACGGCGGGCCGCGCCGAACAGGCGCCAGTCGAACGCCCCGGACTGCTCCAATACCACGTGGGGGACTTGGCGGGCGGCGGCCTCGAGCTCGGCGTCCGTTCGACTGGTCACGGCCCCGCGCACCAGGCCGAGCAGGGGCCGGTAGCGGCTCGGGTCCAGGTGGGCGACGTACTGGAAGACGCCCTTCAGAGGCCCGCTGACCCGCTCGGTGGCGGTCAGGATCAGCACGGTGCGCGGCTGCGCGGGTTCCGACATCAGGCCTTCCACCAGGGCAGGGGCGATAGGCCGACCGGCGCGGTCGCCGCGCCCCCGGCACGGCGGGCGAGGCGACGGTGAATCATGTGGCGGAAGAGCACGGCCACCGCGACCAGGAAGTAGAAGATCTCCGAGTACGCCTGCGAGAGGGGAAGCGCCCCGATGATGTAGGCGTACGTGGCGACCTCCAGCCCGCTCGCCAGCCGGTGGTAGTAACGGAGCCGTCGATCGGGCCTGGTCAGCCGGACGACCTCGCGGTAGTTCCTGATCGTTCGATACAGCAGGAAGAGGTAGAGCGCCAGGCCGCCGAGACCGAGCTCGGCCGCGATCTGGATGTAGGAGTTGTGGGGCGCGGTCCACTTGCCGTGCGCGTGGGTCGCGCCCTCGGCCAGAGGGAAGCTTCCGGCGCCCACCCCGAGGATCGGGTTGCGCATGACAATGCCCATGCCCGTCTTCCACAGCTCCCACCGGGCCGTCTCGAGGCCTCCCTTGAGGTACCCATCCGTCACGCCCTCGCTGCTCCAGGTCGTCGAGATGCGGTCCCAGTAGCTCTGCGACGCCATGGCTGCGAAGAATGCGACGCCGAGCACGAGGATTCCGACGCGCATGAACGGCACACGGGACGGCACGCGGAACAGGATCAACGGCGCCACCACCACCAGCGTCACGAACCCGCCCCGCGACTGGGTCGCGATGATGGTGGCGAGGGCCAGCAGCGACATCGCGAGCAGCAGCCACCGTGCCATCCCGCGGGCGACCACCCAGAGCGAGACCACCACCGGCAAACCGCAGATCATCACGAACGCCAGATCGTTCCGATCGTAGGTGGACGTCACCAGCACCGGACCGCCGGTCTTCGCCGCCAGCGCCGCGCACTCGAGCGTCCCGATGGCCAGTATGAACGCCCACCCGAGGCGTTTGAGCTCGGTCAGCGTGCGGATCGAGTAGAGCAGCAGGAAGAAGAAGATCAGGACCTTCGAATACCCGTTGAGTAGCAGCCCGAACGAGGCGCCCGGCCAGTAGCTGGTCGGGATCGTGATGATGAACAACGCCAGGAGCCCACCCACCGCGTAGACCTCGCGAGACTGGAACCTCCGCATCACGGGTCCCGGCTGAAGCATCAACGCGAGAGCGATCGCGGCAAGGCCGACCAGCAGGATGATGCGGAACATCGACAGGCCCGGTACCAGCTCGGGCAGCCGGCTGATCAGCAGGAACGTGTAGACCGTGATGGCCGTGGCGGCCGCGGACGGAGCAGCGGCTCCAAGCCGCCCGGCTTGACGCGGAACATCGGACGGGGGCCCCTCGGGCCCGGAAAGCTCGTGCGGCTGGATCGCCATGTCAGCGCCCGGCCCGCACCGCGGAGGGGGACCTCGCCAGAACCGCTTCGTACGCCGCCACGAGGCGCTCCGCGATACGCTTCCACGAGAACTCCGCCTCTGCGACCTGCTGCCCGGCCAGCCCGATGCGCGCGGCGCGCCCGGGATCGGCGAGCAGCTCCAGCGCGCGCCCGGCCATCTGCTCGGGATGGTCCGCCACCACCAGGTGCTCGCCGTCGCGGCCCGGCAACCCTTCCGCGCCGAGCTTGGTGGACAGCACCGGCTTGGCCATGGCCCAGGCCTCCAAAATCTTGAGCCGCGTCCCGCTGCCCACGCGCAGCGGCACCACGACCAGAGCCGCCTGTGCCAGGTGCGGTCGCACGTCGTCGACGGTGCCGGTGAACGACACCCCGGGCTCGGCCGCCAGCTCCGCCACCAGGGCCGGCGCCGGACTGCGACCGACCACCACGAAGCGGGTCCGCGGGCGCTCCCGCCGGATGAGGGGCAGCACGCGGCGGGTGAACCAGACGACCGCGTCCGCGTTCGGCTGCCAGTCCATGGCGCCCGAGAACACCACCAGGTCGGGATCGACCGGCATCGGGCTCGGCTTGAACCAGTCCACGTCCACCCCGTTCGGCACGGTCCACACCGGCACGCCGGGGGCGATCCGCGTCAGATGCTGTCGGTCCACCTCCGACATCGCCAGGGCCCCGTCGAAGCGGCGATACGTCCAGCGCTCGGCGCGCGCCACCTTTGCGGCCTGCCAGTGCACCAGAGCGCGGCGGACGCGGCTCGGCTGGACCCTGGCGAGCCGCCGGACCAGCAGACTGTCGACGTTGTGGGCGTTCAGCACGCGCGGCGGGGTGCTGATCGCGAGCACCGCGTGTGCGATCTGCACGTGATCGCAGTGGACGATGTCGTACGCGCGCTCGCCGAGCGACCGCGCGACGTTGTCGATGAACCGTCGGTCGCGATAGGCGGCCCAGGTGTAGGGCAACGAATCGAACGGGGTTCGGAGGGCCCGCGCGGCGGCCCGGAGCGGAGTGTTGCGGGGAGGCACCCGCACCGCGCGCAGCTCCATCGCGGGAAGCTGCTCCCGGAGCGCCTCGGCCGCCCGGGCCTCCTCGTCGTTCTCGATGCCGGTGATGAGGGTGACCCGCTGGCTCTCGCTGAGCTGCGTGAGCAGGTGGAACGATCGGATCCGTCCCCCCGAGTTGAGGGGATAGGGAACCCGGACGGTGACGAAGGCGATCCGCATCGCTC
>Ga0070741_10005537_pt1 | contig 27928 bp, 19 predicted proteins | sample Coa_R1_4_FD_66440 | JGI IMG/M metagenome (GOLD analysis project Ga0070741, IMG submission 66440) | Surface soil microbial communities from Centralia Pennsylvania, which are recovering from an underground coalmine fire - Coalmine... | ecosystem: Environmental > Terrestrial > Soil > Unclassified ...
GCGCACGGACACGCGATGATGAGAACCGCGACGGCATTGACCAGCGCGTGCGCCATTCGCGGCTCCGGGCCGAACATCGCCCAAACAATGAATGTGATGACCGCGACAAGCACAACAGCCGGGACGAACCAGCCGGCGACGAGGTCTGCCACGCGCTGAATCGGTGCGCGGGTACGCTGCGCCTCGCCAACCATGCGGACAATCTGAGCGAGTACGGTGTCCGCTCCCACTCGTTCGGCACGCATAATCAGGCTACCCGTGCCATTCACTGTGCCGCCGGTGACCTTGCTGCCGGTAGCCTTTTCTACGGGAACCGATTCGCCGGTGAGCATGGATTCATCGACAGTGCTGATGCCATCGAGAATGATGCCGTCGACCGGGATTCGTTCGCCGGGCCGGACACGCAGTGTCGCGCCGATCTGCACATGATCGAGAGGAACGTCCTGCTCTCGCCCGCTGTCGCCGATCACGCGTGCTGTTTTCGGAGTAAGACCCAACAGGCTCTTGATTGCGGCCGAAGTCCGTCCGCGGGCCCGGAGTTCGAGAACCTGTCCTAACAGAACCAGGGTGACGATAACGGCGGCCGGTTCAAAGTAGACGGCGAGATTGCCGGTATGGTGGTCGCGGAACGAGTCTGGAAAGACTCCCGGAAACAGAGTTGCCGCCATGCTATACGCGTATGCAGCGCCGGTGCCGAGCGCAATCAGCGTAAACATGTTCAGGTGGCGGTTGACCAGCGATTGCCAGCCGCGAACAAAAAACGGCGATCCGCCCCAGAGGACAACCGGAGTGGCGAAGAGAACTTGAACCCAAAGCAGCTTCACAGGTCCCAATAGTGCCTGCAGAGGTTTTCCGGGAAGCATGTCTGAGATCATCAGCGCAAGAATCGGCGCGGTGAGCACAACGGAAGCCCAGAAGCGCCGCGTCATATCGACGAGTTCTGGGTTCGCTTCTTCGACGGCGGCAACGCGCGGTTCCAGCGCCATGCCGCAGATCGGGCACGATCCAGGTTCGCTGCGGACGATCTCCGGATGCATCGGACAGGTATATTCGGCCTGCGGGTCGTGGACCCGGGACGGCTCCTTCTCCCTTTTCTGTAGATAGCGCTCGGGGTCGGCTTGAAACTTCTTCAGGCAGCCTGGATTGCAAAAGTGATACGTGACGCCCTGATAACTATATGTACCGGCGGAATTCGCGGGCGAAACAGTCATCCCGCAAACCGGATCCACCGCGCCGCTCGAAAGGATCGGCAATCTGTGATCAGTCTGGTGCTGGCTCATGTTGGCAACCTCAGCGCAAATGCTTGTAGATAATATCGAGCAGTTCGTCGTGCATGTCCGTGGCAGCCCGGCCCCCCTGCTTCAAAGCCTGGGCCGTGCAGTGTTGAAGATGATTGCGCATCAGCGCGCGCGCAACGCCGCGGAGCGCTTCCTGCACGGATGATACCTGGACGATGATGTCAGGGCAGTAGCGGTCTTCGGTGACCATTTTCTGCAAGCCGCGAACCTGGCCTTCAATCCGGCGAAGCCGCTTGAGATTGGCCGACTTGATTTCCGGATCCACCCCGGCGGCTTTGCGGGGCGCGGAACGCGCTTCGCATCCGCACACGGCAGCGCCGGCAGCCGCGACTGAACAGCCATTAACCATCGCCTTTGCCATATACCCCCCACCCCTATTGTATGTGATGGGGGCGCCGGCAGGGGCAAGGACGCGCCCGCGGGCGTGTCAGGCTGTTGCGGCCTGCAGTTCTCCCTTGCGATATGCGCGGAGGAAATTTTTACAATTCCGATCTCGCCCGAGCAGCACGTCGGCTGCAAGCCGGTATTCATGACTCTGCTCGTCGAGCGCAGCAATCTGATCAACGCGAGACGTCACCGGATCGATGATTCCGGAATCCGCTCCAGCTTCGAGCGCCAGTCTCAGAAAGACGTCATTAATCAACCGGCGGCAAGGCAGTCCGAAGGAAACGTTGCTGAAGCCGCCGGTAATATGGATCTCCCGTCCGTACCGTTCGCGCAGCCGCCGGATTGCGTCCAAAGAATGATTGCCAAAGCGGCTATCGACGGAGATTGGAAAAATCAGCGCATCCACGAAGATATCGTCTAGCGGAATGCCTTTCGCAAGCGCATTCTCCACCATCTGCGAAGCGTTCGCCACTCGCTGCTCATCGTTTTCGGGCATTCCTTTCTGGCCCGCAGCCGTCACAATCACGCGCAGGTTCATGCTCCGGGCCAAATCCAGCGCTTCCAGGCGCTCTAGTGAGGCGGAGTTGAGCATGGGACGGCCCGCCTTTCCTTGGCAGGCCTCCAGGCCGGCTTTGATGATCTCGACGTTGGAAGAGTCCACGCACATCGGCACGTCAGACATGGGCTCGACCGTGCGGACCAGCCAGCGGATGGTTTCTTTTTGCTGCTCTGTTCGTAGCGACACCTCGTCTACATTGAGATCCAGAAAGTCCGCTCCGGCGTGCAACTGCCGGGCGACGAGCATGCGTATATATTCGAGTCCCACTCCGGCGGCAGGCTCGACACCCGCCATGGCTGCGCGAATGGCGATCGAAACGTGCTTGACGCGGCCCTCTTCATAAGTCTGAGTGCGTTTGATATCGTCCGGTATCACGAGATATCGAGTGTCATTGCTCGTTGTCGTAAACCGAACCGCTTCGGTGCCGTCCGGAGAGGTGGTTACCAGTTTTCCATTCCGCAGGACTACGCGCGTCGTATGAATGTTTTCGCCGATAATGATGAATTCTTTGCCGCCATCCAGCTTCATACTTTCTCCAGTAACCGCTCCGGCGTGAATTCGGCCGGCATTTGTTTGAACTGGCAGCCATCCACGAAGACCTCGAAGAAATCGGGAGTAGTCTCCAGTTCCACGTGTTCGATCCGCCTCACCAGTTCGTCGATGGCTTGCCGCTTCCGCCTGGAAAGCAGCATCTCTTTCGCGCCCTGAATCGCCGCGTTGCCAACCTTCAGGATGCGATCCTCCGGGACGGGCGCCAAAAACCCGATCTCGACTGAGTTGCGCACATTGATGTAATTCGCGAAGCCGCCGGCCAGATACAGCTTGGAGATGTTCCGCGGCTCCGCGCCGAACTTTCTCATCGCAATGAACTGGCCGCAGTAGTTGGCTGCTTTCGCTTGCGCCAGGTTGCTGGCGTCTTCACGCGAGAACGTAATGCCGTAATCCGGAACGACCGTCATTACGTACGATCGATCCGTGAATACCCCCTTCGGTGTGATGCGTCCGTGGCGCCGAAGCTCCGCCAGCAGGTCGATCAGCCCGGAACCGCAGATGCCCTGGGGCGGCGCGCCGCCGATCGTTTCGTATTCGAAGCCTCTCTGCGTGAGGCGGATCGATTCGATGGCGCCCTCGCTAGCGGGCATTCCGTACTTGACGAGGCCGCCTTCAAATGCGGGTCCTGCGGGACAGGATGCGGCAAGCATCTTCCCGGCATGGCCGATCACGACCTCCGTGTTCGTGCCTACATCCACCAGCATCACGGTTTCCTGCTGCGCCTCCATGTCGATCGCAACAAGATCCGCTGCGGTATCCGCGCCTACGTGACTCGCGACCAGAGGCGGCGTGACGACTCTGGCGTGCGGATGCGCCCATACGCCAAGCTTATGGGCCTTTTCGACCAACGCTGTTGTAGTTCGGGTTCCGGCCAGATATTCATGCTCTACGACCGACTTATACGGCCGCTGTCCGATCGAATGGACGTCGAAACCGAAAAACAAATCGCGCATCGTGGAGTTGCCGGCCAGCATGATTTCGTAGATCTCGTGCCGGGTGAAGCTTAGCCGGCTGCACAGTTCCTGCAACTCGCGATTGACGGCGGTGATCACCGCTTTCTGCAGCTCCCCACGGCCCGGGCCGGAGTCGTAAGAAATCCGGTTCATTACATCGCTGCCGCCAAAGCGTTGCGGATTCTCAAACGACGCGACGGCAACTGTCGAACCGGTTTCCAGGTCTACCAACTCCATCACGATCGTGGTGGTTCCAAGATCGATGGCTACTCCGTAGACATGTCCCCGGTAGCGATCGAGTTCCTCGCCGTTATAAAAAATCCGATCGTGCCTTCGCGTAACTGTGGCGTCCATTTCGACAGGTTTCTCCGAAGCCGGCGCGGTCAGGATTCTGGGACGGCGCCGCAACGGACTGAAAACTACGTCGACCTCCGGATTGGAAATAACAGCCTGGCACGCGAGGCGGTAGTTGCCGCGCAAAAAGGATTCAGCTTCTGTAGGGGGTGACAGCGCTTCTAGGCCGCTGGTCACCTCAACAATGCACTCGTGACAGTGCCCCATGCGCCCGCAGGATGTGGGTACCAAAACGGCCAGTTCATCGGCGAAATCGAACAGAGTTCTCCCGTTGACCGACGCAGCCTTCGAACTGTTATGCGAGACCTGTTTCATTCCAGCGGGAGGGGATTATCTGGTCTCCCATGCCTTGCGGTAGTCTAGCTTGTCGTCACCGATGCAGACCGGTAGTTCGCCGGATCGGGATCGCCGCTGATTCCGGCAGCCAAACTGGGCCGTGCAGCGGTTGAACCGGTTTTTGTAGGGACAGCGCATCGTGGAGAGCTCATCGGCGTGCACTGCGATCGCCGCGAACATTTCCGTTATGCGGTCCAGCCGTTTCCGGTATTCTTCCGGATCGATCTTCTGCATCGGTAAACAGCCCTATGCCTTGACTGCGACGCCAAGCAGGCGCTTCGCGGTGGCTACGCAGGCCAGTGCGTCTTTCCCGTAGCCGTCGGCCCCCATGTCGTCGGCGAACTCCTGGGTCACTGGCGCGCCGCCGACCATAATTTTGACCTGATCGCGCAGGTCTGCATCGATGAACGCCTCGATGGTTTTGCCCATGTTCGGCATGGTCGTTGTCAGCAGCGCGGACATGCCCAGCAGCGGCGCCTGGTGTTCCTCGACGGCTTCAATAAAGCGATCGGGCGACGTATCGACGCCGAGGTCGATGACCTCGAAGCCGGCCCCCCGAAGCATCATGATGCAGAGATTCTTGCCGATGTCGTGAAGGTCGCCCTTCACAGTGCCCATGATGACCTTGCCGACTGGATCGATGCCCGAAGCCGAAAGAATCGGCTCAATATGGACCATGCCTGCCTTCATGGCTCGCGCGCAGGCCAGGACCTCCGGCACGAAAATGAAATTCTGGCGAAACTTGATTCCCACGATGCCCATGCCGGCAATCAGCCCGTCATCCATGATCTCGAGCGCCTGGATGCCTTCCGCGAGTGACTCGCGCGTGAGCCGATCCACGGTCTCGTTATCGCCGTCGATCAGAGCCGCGGCGATCTCCTGCATTTTGGGACGAGCCTTCGAGAAAATCGAGATCGTGCGCGCCCGTTCATCGGGCCGCTCGATATAGTCCTCGATCTCCTGCCGGATGAAGTCGTTGGAAATGTCTGTAATCTCTGCCATCTTCCTGTCCGATGCTAGTTTGCCGACGCATGCTCCCGGTGCCAGTCCCGCACAGCCCGCGGAATTTCTTTCAGGTTTTCGATCGCCGTTTGCAGCGGGATCGCGCATTCGGGCCCGACTAATTGAACTCCGGAATCCAGGTTCTTATAGACTTCCGCCCGCACTTGTTCGGGACCCTTCGAGAAGAGCGTCTCGGGGTTGTTGATATTACCGACCAACGCAATCCGCCCGCCGACCGCTTCCATGGATTCCTGCGGCTGATTCTTGGAGTCATAGTGGAACGCGGCCATTCCCGTTTCGGCGATGTACCCCATGCGATCGACGGTCCGCCCGCAAATATGGAGAATCAAGGGCAGTGGAATCCTCTCGACCATTTCGATGTGCAGGTCCCGCAGGTATCGCTTGTAATACTCGGCATTCACTAGGTCGCCGGTTGCGTGGTCGGGCAGGGTTAGTGCGTCGGCGCCGGCCTCTAGCTGCGCAACCCCGAACTGCACGGTCACTTCTTTCAGCTTTTCCAGGCAAAGCTTTGTCTTGCCGGGGTCGTCCAGCGAAAGCAGCAAAAACTGCTCCACGCCGAAGCAATGATATCCAAGCGACCACGGCCCCATCGTCTTTCCGATAATCGCTACCTCGTTGCCGAACTCCTTACGCAACAGCCGGATCGCATTCAGAACACAAGCAGTATCCGGGTGCGTAAGAAGATCTGGCGGAATGCGGATATCGTCGGGCGTCGTCCAGATGGGCTCCCGCATCTTCACGGTCGGCCAGTTGTCTTTTTGCTCCCACTGAATCTTGCAGCCCAGCGCCGAAGACTCCTGAATGATCGAGAAGACCGGCATGATGGAATCAAAACCCAACTCGGTGTACCCGGTCGCGGCAAGGCGCGCCATGGCATCGGGTTTACGGCAGGCATCAGGAAACGGCGCGTCCACAAGGTCCATCAGCTCGACCGTCGCGACGGATGTCGGATTGCATGCCGGAGTGCGGTCCACGGGTTCGCGGCGCAGCGCAGCCAGCACGCGCTCGCGGCTGGTCATCGTTTTTGTGGTTGCTGTAGTTGCGGGCATCGGTTCCCCTCTCATCGGCTCATTTTTGGGCGCTGGGCGCCACGAGAACGCCGCGCGAAGCAGCCATCTCTTCTTCGCGCAAAGCCGCTCTCACGTTCAGCGCGCGCGCCAAGAGAAGACCCACAACGGCATCGTGCGCCTGGCCGCAGGCGAATGCAACGGATTCGGGCGCTGCTTCGGGGCGGATCATCTCCGCAAGTTTGGCGAGTCCGTTGGCGATCGCGGCAGCCCGCGCAGTTGCGTCGTCGCCGCCGCTTCCGGGGACCACCTCGTAAGCCCCCTCTCCCTTCGCCCGAACAACAAATTCTACGCCGGATTTCTTATCGAGAATTTGCAGCGGGCGCTGCTCTGGGACGCCTTCCGGCTTCAGCTTACAGGCCTCCAGAAAGATGCGGCGAGCAGCTAGCAGGTGCGCATTCCCGCACGAGAATCGTAGCAGACCCTCAGCCTGCTCCATGCCGCCCAGAATCGCCATGGCCCGCACTAGGAAATCCAACCGCTCACGAGTACCTTCTTTCCGACTATAAGAATGCACCAAGTACACCGCCGCCGACCTTTGTTCCTGCTGAAACAGACCGATCGAGATCTCGTGGAAATGGGGATCCATCGAGATTAGTTCAACGCGTTTGCCGATATACGTCGTCACCCCCACTGGATTGCCTCCGGTCCGAACCGCTATTGACTTACGTTGCGGGCTACCACTACTATAGGCATTATCTGATTGTCAGACAAGCGGGAATGGAGCCGGCGTAGTGAATTGCGGCTGTGGGGGCATGTGCGTCGGAAGCGATGATTGAGAGTCTCAAGCCTGTCGGCCGCGCCTCGCTCAGCGATAACATCATTGAACAGATCCTCGGGTTGATCTCCAGCGGCGTTTTGAAGCCAGGCGACCGAATTCCTACAGAGAAGCAGCTTTGTAAGCAGTTCCGTGTAGGGCGAACCTCCGTCCGCGAGGCCTTACGTTCCCTTTCCGTGATGGGAGTTCTGACGGCTCACGCCGGCGAGGGCACCTTCGTTGCCGAAGACAGCAGCCGCCATCTGGAAAAGATCCTCCAACTGAGTTTGTTGCTGAACAGCAAGGTCGTCGAAGATCTGATCGAAACCCGAATCATGCTCGAGTCGCAGACCGCCTACTTGGCGGCGCAGCGCGCCAAGACGCCGGACCTCGAAGAAATGGCGGCGGCAATTCAAGGTATGTCACAGTCGATCCGCCAAACCGATTTATATCTGGGATATGACCTGGAGTTTCACGTTGCAATTGCGAAGGCCTCCCAGAATTCGATTCTCTGCCAACTTCTGAGCATGATTCGCGGATATTTGCAGGCCTGGATCAAGCAGACGCTATCCTCTCCAGTGGCGCGGGATTCGGAATTGCGGGCGCGGAAATCGATCACGGAGCACGAGACAATTCTTAAAGCGCTCTCGAACGGAGATGCCGAAGAAGCAAGGCGCGCTATCCGCGAGCACATCCTATCAAGCAGCGCGGATTTCCGCCACCGCCTGCCCGAAAAAAGTGCGGGCTCGTTTTCGGTTTAAAGCTTGGAATCAGCGAGCTGAGTCGTAGTTCGTTTCGAGTTCACGCAGAACTTCGTCCAGCACCTCATCGGGAGACCCCGGCCGTTCCTGCTTTCGTGTCCACCTCCACTGAGCCAGGTATTCATCGGAGCCCGAAAGTCCCTCCCGCATAGCGATCCGATCGATCTCTTCCTGAAAACGCGCCGGCATAACCTTTGAGACCGGCCTGCCTTTCTCGGGAAAAACTTTTACCTGAGCCGGTACGTGCCGCCAATAAAGCACCTGATATTGCGCCATCACTGCTCCCCCGCTCACAGTCCCGCGCTGCGCGCGGCGACGCGCGCAATGCTGGACAAGTCAGACGCTGCCTGATCAAAAGCCATGGCGGACATGGCATCGAAAATGGGCCGCCAGCGGTCCACGTTCTGCGCGGCTCCGGCCGCGACAACCAGCAACTTCTTCGCAGAAGCAGCTTCGGGGCGGCCAAAGACAGGAGCCCTCAAGTATTGCCGGCCACGTGCAGAGTGTTCGGCGGTGAGCCGCCGTGCGAGCGCTGTGCTGATTGTGCTGGAAGAGACATGCAGCGCGCCGGGCTTCAACACCGGCGCGAAGCCGCTTTCGCCGAATACCATCTGCTGGACGGCATCGTCGGCGAGCATGGTGATGACCGCTTCGCAGTCGCGCACATCAGCCGCCGGCGAGTTCGCCACACGCGCTCCTTCCAGAGGCAGCGGGTCGGCTTTGCTGCGTGTCCGGTTGTAAACGGTTTACGTGGTGGCCGGCAAGGAGCAGATTTCGTGCCATACCGGAGCCCATGCCACCTAATCCGATGAAAGCGATTTCCATACGGACAGCATAGATTGTATTCGCTGGGATTCAGAGCGGCGCGACCTCCGCCGCTTTTCTGCATCCTATGTGCCGGAGCCTTGGCTTTCGATTTCGACACAGAGGAGGATGTATGAAGATCGGCATCATCGGCGCAGGGCAAATCGGCAGCACGCTTACGCGTCGCTTCCGGGCGTTAGGACACGACGTATTTGTTGCAAACTCACGAGGTCCGGCCTCGTTGGCTGAGTTGGCGAAGGAGACCGGCGCAAAAGCAGTCTCGGCCAGAGAAGCCGCCCGGGCAGGCGACGTGGTTGTGGTGACGATTCCCGAGGGAAAAATTCGCGACCTGCCAAAGGATCTGTTTTCCGGTGTTCGCGAAGACGTAGTCGTGATTGATACCGGCAATTATTATCCTCGCGAACGCGATGGACGAATTGAGGAGATCGAAGCCGGAATGACCGAAAGCCGCTGGGTTGAGCGTCAACTTGGCCGGCCCGTAGTGAAAGCGTTCAATAACATTTATGCTAAGCATCTGCTGGAGCGAGGACGTCCGGCCGGCAGTCCTGGACGCATCGCGCTACCCGTTGCCGGCGACAACCAGCGGGCAAAAGCAACCGTGCTGCGCTTAGTGGAGGAACTGGGATTTGATGGTGTAGATGCAGGCGGCCTGGATGACTCCTGGCGGCAGCAGCCGGGCACGCCGGTTTATGCTACCGATCTCGACGCCGAGGGCGTGCGACGCGCGCTGGCAGCCGCGAGCAGAGAGCGCACGCCGCAGTGGCGCGCGACGGCTAGCAGCCCCGGCACATTTGCAAGTCCCGCTTAAGATTTAGCAATTAGCCGCACCAGCCCGTAACAGACCAGGCAGATCCAAAAGTCTACCGCGAGCCCCCAATCAATTTGATAGATGTGATGTTGCGCGCGCGGAGGCAGAAATCGTTCCACGCTGAAGTAGATGGCATTGCCCGCCAGTACGGCTATCAGCGATTGCCAGAAGGAGCGTTTCATCTATTCAAAGCCGGATTTTGCAAGTGGTCGAACGGTCGCTAATTCTCATTCGAGAACGGCTCCCATCAACATTTATCTTCAGCCATAAGCGTGTCTTTTGTTGCAACGGGCCGGGAGTTGCTCTCTCGTAGCAAGGAGGTGAGCCTTATGGCACAGAACACAAAGCGATGCGCGCATACGGGATGCACTTGCAAGGTTGCCGAAAACGAACAATACTGTAGCCCGAGTTGCGCGACCTCAGCCGATGCAAATATGAAGGATACCTGCGCGTGCGGCCATCCAGGCTGCGCCAACAGCACGAGCAACGCAGGTGCCGAGGGGCGTCCGGCCTCAACCATCTCACAGCGGTAGCTCGCGAACGCAGAGTCTGGAATGAGTGAGTTCTCGATCAGAACGTAGGCGGCCGTCTGATTAGCGGCCGGGCTTGAAAAACGGAGTTTGGGAGAGCGTCAGAAATTGAAGCGCAGGCTCACCTGCACGCGCCGCGGGATCGCGCCCACTAGTGACTTGGCCGTAATTTCCGTTTCGCAGGCTGGTATTTACGGCTTAGTTGGTATGGTTCAAAGCGTTAAGAAACTCACCTGCTAGCACGACGGCGGTCTGGATCTGCTGCGTTATGATGACCGACGGAAGCATGATGCCCGACGGAAGCGCGCCCTCTGTGGTTTGCAACTGCGCTTGAGTAGCCTGAACGTTTACCGTTTCCTGAAAGCTGCCGACTTCCACTATAATATCGCGTTGCACGCGAACAGTCGCATCTACAACAACTCCGCCTACTGAATAGGACTTAAAAACCTGCGCGGTGGCCGTCAGATCATACATTCCGATTGGGACGCGTTCAAAGGCATATCGGCCAGGCTCGGCGTCCTTGCTGAAGCGTCAGTCGAGTGTCGGCGTTTGACAGTCGGTGCGCTTTTGCGATATAGACTTGAGTCACCGGGGGGTGGTGATGCGTTTCTTTCTTTGTTTGCTGTTGGCGAGCGCGCCGCTGCTGTACGGGCAGGGTGGCGCAAGCGGGACGATTATTGGATTCGTCAAAGACGCCAGCGGCGCAATTGTGCCCGATGCCACTGTCTCGATTCGGAATCTGGACACGAATTTAACGAAAACGGACAAATCCGGTGAAAGTGGTGAGTACAGCTTCACGTACTTGCCCCCGGGCAATTATGAGATTCGCGCAACGAAGACTGGTTTCCGGGCCTCGGTGATACCGCGCGTCAAGCTCGATACGGGCGCCACGTACCGTGCAGACGTCTCCGTCCAGGTTGGCGAGGTTACCGAGAGCGTCGAAGTTGAGGCGTCGGCGCCGATGATCCAGACAGAGGAGGCTTCGGTCGGGCACCTGGTCGAGCAGAAGCGCATTGTCGAACTGCCTTTGAACGGAAGAAAGTTTGAACAGCTACAGATCCTCTCACCCGGCTCCGTCAATGCGTTCAATCACCAGACCAGCGCCGGCCTGGACGGAGGAGCAAGCGCGCTCCAAAGTACCAGCCAGCCTACAGCAATCGCAACCAACGGCTCACGCGCGAATCAGACACTGATTCTCGTGGATGGCGGCAGCGTCGTGAATAATTTCGGCCGTACGGCAACGGTAAGTCCGAACCCCGACGAGATTACGGAATTTCGCGTCACCAGCTCGAATTTTTCTGCCGAATACGGGTACGGGAGCAACGTTGTCAGTGTCTCCACACGTTCCGGGACCAATGGTTTGCACGGCACTCTTTGGGAGTTTCTCCGAAACCAAAATCTTGATGCTCGCAATTTCTTCGCCGCTTCCGCCGAACCTCGTAAACGGAACCAGTTCGGAGCTGCGGCGGGAGGCCCGGTGCTCATCCCTCATGTGTACAACGGCAAGGATCGGACGTTTTGGTTCTTCAATTTTGAGGGTCAGCGCGAGCGGTTGGGGCGCACCATCATCTCCTCGGTGCCGACAGCTCGTATGCGAGGCGGTGATTTGAGCGAACTGCCGGTCAGGATCTACGACCCGATGACAACACGTCGCGACCCGAGCTCCCCGACCGGTTTCGTTCGAGATCCTTTTCCGGGCAACGTCATACCCGCCGGGAGGCTCGATCAAGCGGTGGGCCAGCGATTCCTGGAGTGGATTCCGCTTCCAAATCAGCCGGGCTTTGCCAACAATTATCGATTTACCACTTCGGAAATCAATGACTACGAGCACTACAGCTTCCGTGGAGATCACCGGCTTACAGACAAAGACCTGCTGACGTTTCGCGGGTCTTTCCAGCCCAGTAAGTTTCCGTATTCGACGGGACCTTATGGACCGGCCGTTAAGCCGCCTTACGAAGTGGGTACCGCGCCGAAGCAGGGCGCCGGCAGCAGCTATGTCTTGGGCTGGACACGCACGATTTCCCCCAGCACGCTGAGCGATACGCGAATCGCTTTCGCCCGTGTGTCGAATCAAATCCAGAACAAAGCCGTGATCCCGGGAGGCACGGATTGGACGACAACCGCCGGAATTCAAGGCTTCGGGCCCGGCGTGTCGGACTTATATCCATCCTTACCCAACCTTAGTTACGCTGGATTCACTGGATTGCCGAGCAACGGTGGTTTCGGTCTTGCCGACTTCGGGAACAACTGGGAATACGCCGCTAACTTTACCTTCATTCGGGGCAAGCACAGCATCAAGACCGGATACGCGCACAGGAGATGGCAGCAGAATCTGACTACCTGGGGTCAGGGCGCCGGCACCTTTTCTTATACCGGCGAATATACCGTTAATCCTGCGTCGCGGGCTGGTACCGGCAGCGGCTTGGCGGATTACCTATTGAGCCTGCCGTTCAGCGCCGGCCGCTATATTCCGCTCGGCTGGTTTTACGAGCAGATGCGAAACCATTGGCTCTACGTGCAGGACGATATCAAAGTTACCCGCAAACTCACAGTCAATCTTGGCTTGCGCTATGAATTGAATTTCCCTACTCAGGAGAAGAACGGATCGCTCGGCTCATTCGACCCGAGTGGCCGGGGAGGGAAGGGGGCGATTGTGGTCGTCAGCGAGGAAGCCTTGCAGAAGGGTGTCGCCCTGCATCCAGCCACGAGGCTCTCTCTAAGCACCTATCGGCCACTGATCCAAACGGCAAAGGAGCTGGGAATCCGCGAAGAATCCCTTCGCGTTCTGGGTAAGAAATCTTTTGCTCCACGGTTTGGCTTGGCTTACCAGATAACGGATAAGACGGTGGTCCGCGCGGGATACGGGATTTTCTATATCCAGCTTGATGGCAACCGTGAGTCTGAGTTTATCAGCCCCCCATTTATTGTGCGGGAATCCGGCCTGTTGAACCAGGTGGATGCGAATGGTGTTCCGCAGCGTACCACACAAACGATTCTTGCGGGCGCACAGTTTTCGCCTCGTCCCAACCTTTTGGCGCATTCACCCTATGACGGAAATTTCGGGTATAGCCAGGAATGGAATTTCTTTTTGCAGCGGGCGCTTCCTTCCAACTTTGTGATCGACGCGGGTTACGTTGGAAATCGCGGTAATCGTCTGCAACAATCCCGCCCGCTCAACGTACCGCGCCCCGGCCCCGGCGCCGTGGATCCGCGACGGCCCTTTCCCGAGTTCAACTCCATTACTTTCAGCGAGCAATCAGGTTACTCGATCTATCATGCGTTCCAGGTGAAGTTAGAAAAACGCTTCAGCGCGGGGCTGTCTATGAGCCTGGCTTATACGCGCTCGAAGCTAATTGACCTGAACACCGGTAACACGTCGGTCGGATTCGATCCATACAACCTTCGCGCGGATCGCGGCTTGGCGGATTATGATTCTCCGAATATTTTCTCGGGCAGTGTCGTCTATGAACTCCCGTTCCTACGGCACGCGCCTCAGCGCATCGTACGTGCAACGCTGGGCGGATGGACCACTACCACGCTGATTACCGCCAGTAACGGCTATCCTTTCACGCCGAGCTGGTCGGGCGATACAGGAAACCGCGGGTCGAGCTCACGGCCGGATCGCGTGTGCAGCGGCCAATTATCAAACCCGACTCGAGAGCGATGGTTCGATACAAGCTGCTTTGTCACTCCGACTTCGCAAGGGCCGTTCTCGATCGGAAATAGCGGACGGAATATCCTCCGCGGGCCCAGGCTCTTCAATTGGGACTTCGGCCTTTACAAGGATTTCCAGTTCGCCGAGCAGAAGCGCTTACAATTCCGCTCGGAGTTTTTCAACTTCACAAACACGACCAACTTTGGATTGCCGGCGGCTACAATCAATTCCGGAACGCCGGGTGTAATTACCAGCGCAGGACCGGCGCGCATCATTCAGTTCGGACTAAAGCTATATTTTTAGAGTGGCTTCGCTGGGACGAGTTTGGGTTCCCGCCGTAGCGGTGCTTCTGTGCGGCGCGGTCGTCCGCGGGGATACCGTCGCTCCCGATCTTACCCGGCGCGCAGTCGAACTTTTGCAGCAAGGCAAACCCCGGAAGGCCATTGCCGAGCTGCAGCGAATTTTACGCGAGCACCCGGCATACTTTCCGGCTTACAGCCTGCTTGGAGTTTCGTATTCTCAGCTTGGCAGGCCCGAGCAGGCGCAGCCCTACTTGAAGAGGGCTGTGGAATTAGCGCCAAACTCGCTGGAAGCGCGTATCAACCTGGGTTCTAATTACCTCGCCTTGCGACAACCCGCCAAAGCCGCGGCCGAATTCGAGAGAGTACTGGCGGCCAACCCCGGCCATGTAAACGCGTGGGTGAACCTGGCAAACAGTCGATTGCGAATGGGAAAGCCCCAGGATGCGCTCGCCGCCCTGGAGCGTGCTCAAGCGCTTGCGCCGGGCGATCTCGAAGTGCAGCTCGTGCTGGCCGATGTTAAGTTTCACATTGGCCGGACCGGAGAAGCGCTCGAACAGCTTGCGCGCATTGGCAGTGAGTCGCCTGACCCGAGCGTCCAACTCGCTTTGGGCCTGCTGCTCGAACGGAACGGGCACAGTCGAGAGGCGGCTGTTCATCTTAGCCGCTGTGGTCAGGCTGATAGCGGCGGTCTCATGGCCTTGGCCGAAAAAAGTATCAACGAAGGCGAGCCGCGAGTCGCTCTGGCGTTATTGAATGCAGTGGTCCGCCCCGTTCGTGGCTCGGCAGCATGGCACGCGCTGATTGGCTATGCGCAATTTAAGCTCGGCAATGCGCAGCCCGCGCTTGAGCACTTGCAGCAGGCCGTACGCCTCGATCCGGAAAACGAAGATTATTATCTTGAGTTAGCGGAGTATCTGGGTTCGAATAATGCGGTAAGCACGGTTGTAACTGTGTTGGAAACGGCCGCTAAGCGCTTGCCGGAATCGGTCAAAATCCGAACGGCGCTCGGCGTCGCATATCTTATGCAGTCTGATTTCGAAAAGGCGGAAGCGACTTTGACGAGTGTAATACGCAGAAGCCCCGGCAGCGAAATCGCGCACCAGCTTCTCGCTGATTGTTACAACCGGATGCAGAATTGGCCCGCCTTGAAAGAAGCTGCCGCGAATCTTCGAAGACTCGATCCGAAAAATGCGCTCGGGTGGTACTATGGCGCGATTGCCGAGCACCAGATGTTTGAAAAAAGCGCGGCAAACGCATCCACGGAAAGAATCCGCACTTACACGGAAAAGGCGGTTCACCTTGATCCGGGTCATTGGCGTTCGCAAGTGCTTAGGGGAAAGCTGCTGGCGCGCGACGGCCTTCAGCGCGAGGCGATCGCGGCATTTCGCAAAGCCGTGGCCGCAAACCCGGAGGAGCCGACTCCGCACTATCTGCTGGCGACCACGCTGCGCCAGGCCGGTCAAACGGACGAAAGTAAGCTTGAATTCGAGGCTTTTCGCAAAGCGCAGGAGAAGGACAAGGCACGACGATTCCGAACTCTGGTTGTTGAGATCCAGCGCCGCGAGCTTGTGACGCCATAAGCCAGAGCGTAGGATGCAGCCTTCGCTAGACTGACGATCCTGCTCGAATGCGCGATACCGACCGCATCGTGACGGTGCGGTTGTCCGGGCCTCCGAGCCGAGGTAGACTGAGATTCCGCTCCGGACCGCACCCGCGCGGGCGGCGGCAGGGGAACTGTCTGTATGCTAAAGCATGCCGCTGTTGCGGTAGTGGTCTCTGCTCTCGTCCTAGGAAGCGGGTGCTCCCGCTCGGGCCCGCCGTATTCGCCGGAAGAGGCGCTCAAGAAATTCCAGTTGCCGCCTGGATTTCGCATCGAACTCGCGGCCGCTGAACCGCAGGTGGTAGATCCCGTAGCGATGGCTTTTGACGAGCACGGCCGCCTTTTTGTGGTGGAGATGAGCGACTATCCGATCTCCCCGAAGCCACTTGGCAAAATCAAGTTGCTGGAAGATCGCGATGGCGACGGCCGCTTTGAGCACAGCACCATGTTCGCTGAAGGCCTGCACTTTCCGCACAGCGTGATGCCCTGGAAGGGCGGCGTTCTGGTGGCCTCCGCGCCGGATATTCTGTATCTCGCCGACACCAATGGAGACGGCCGCGTCGACGTGCGGCGCGTGGTGCTCACCGGCTTTGCCCAGGTCAATCCGCAGTTGCGCGTCAACGCTCTTACCTACGGATTGGACAATTGGATCTATGCCGCGTATCCGCGCTTCGGCGCCGGCCGGCGGTTTCCGCAATTCAGCGATCTCGGAAAACCCATCCGTTTCCCGAATCATCCCGAAATTCCGCCAGTGGACATCTTCTCCAGGGGCATGGACCTGCGCTTCAAGCCTGAGCAGCTCAAGCTCGAGCCGGTCTCTGGAAATTCGGAGTACGGCCAGGCCTTCGATGCCGCCGGGCATCGCTTTCCCTCCTGGAACGACAAGCATTTTCAGGAAGTGGTGATCGAGAGCCGCTATCTCTCGCGCAATCCTTATCTGGCGGTGGCCTCCACAATCGAGTTCGGCTCTGATCACGGCGATTCCGCCGAGGTCTACCCTATTGCCGAAAAGCCGATCTTGCGAGAGATTCGGCAGGCGACGGTCATGTCGCAACTGGGCCACTTCACTTCCGCATGCGGCCAGTCAATTTATACCGGCGGGGCTTTCCCGGAGCCGTACCAGGGCGCCTACTTCATCTGCGAACCGGTACACAACCTGGTCCACGGCGACCGGCTGACGCCCAAGGGCGCCAGCTTCCGCGCTAGCCGGATCACCGGGAAATCCGAGTTTCTGGCCTCGCGCGATAGCTGGTTCATGCCCGTGTTCACCACCACCGGGCCGGACGGCGCGCTGTACGTGGTGGACTTCTATCGCAAGATCGTAGAGCATCCCGAGTGGATCCGCGATGACCTGGTGCATGCGGAGAAGCTTTTCAACGCGGGCAACGACCGCGGGCGCATTTACCGCATTGTAGCCGAGGGCGCGAAGCGTCGGGCGCCGCCGCGTCTCGACCAGACCAAAACCGCGGAGCTGGTGCGCCATCTTTCCGATGCCAACGGATGGTGGCGTATCACCGCCCAGCGGCTGCTGGTGGAACGGGGAGACCTCTCGGCAATGCCGGAACTGCGCCGCCTGGCCACCGAAGGCAGCGTGCCGGAAGGCCGCATGCACGCGCTCTGGGCGCTGGAAGGGCTGGACGCGCTGGATTCCGGCCTGGTCTTGCGGGCTCTTAACGATTCCAGTCCCCTGGTGCGAGAACAGGCCGTGCGGCTGGCGGAAAAGTTTCTTTCCGAAGTGAGCGTGTCGCGCAAGCTGGCGGCCATGAAGGGAGACTCTGACAGCCATGTGCGCTTTCAGCTCGCCTGCACGATGGGCGGGCTGCCGGCGAAGCAATCGTTCGCCCCGCTACGCGAGCTGGCCGCGCGCGATATCGAGGACCCCTGGATGCAGATCGCGGTGCTGACCTCGGCCAAGCAAAATGCCGGCCAGTGGTTCGCCGCCACCGTGCACGACCAGGCCTTCGTGCATGCCGCCTCCGAAGCCAAGAGTGCGTTTCTGGCGCGGATCACTGGGATCATGGGCGCGCGGCGGGAGAGCACCGAAATCGGACAGGTGATCGCGGCTGCCGGCAGCCCGCGCAGCGAGGCCGCCTGGTGGCAGGCCGCCAGCTTGCGGGGGTTAACGGATGGCTTGCACCGGGCGCAGGCCGGGCGCATGCATCTGCCGGCAGGACAGGAGCATCAGCTTGTGGCGCTGCTCGAAGCGCCGGCCGCCCCGGTGCGGGCTGCCGCAGTCGAACTGGCCGTGGCGGTGGACCTATCGGACTCTTCACCGCTTAAGGCCGTGATCCAGAGAGCCGCGCGCCGCCTCTCGGATGCGTCCTCCGACGCTCTCGCACGGGCGCAGGCGGCCGCGATTCTGGGCCTCGACAGCTCGGGGTCCACGCTGCCGCTGCTTGAGAGCGTCTTTACTCCACAGCAGCCGGAGGAGGTTCAACTGGCCGCCGCGCGGGCCTTGCTGGGCATGCCTGGCGCGCGTTCCACCGCCGCGCTGCTGAAGCACTGGGACGCTCAGACGGCCGCGGTGCGCGACGTGGTGCTGGCCGGATTTCTGCGTGAGCCGGAGCGCGTTTCCGCGCTGCTCGACGCCATCCAGGCCGGGAAAGTTCCCGCGGCTAGCATCAGCCGCGCCGCCCGGCAGCGCTTCCTGCGCGTACGCGATGAAGGCATGCGTAAGCGCGCCACGGCGTTATTTGCGAACCTCTCGAGCGACCGCGGCCCAATCATCGCCAAGTACCGCCCGGCCGCCGGCCGGGCCGGCAATTTCGGGCGCGGCCGCGAGGTCTTCCGCGAAAATTGCAGTGACTGTCATAAAATCGGCGATCTCGGAGTCCAGGTGGGGCCGGACCTGCTGGCCATTGGCAACCAATCCAAGGACGAGTTGTTGGGCAACATCCTCGACCCCAATGCGAACATCGCTCCGGGCTACGAGGAGTACATGATCCAGACTACGGATAGCAAGCTCATCACCGGAGTCATTGCCGGCCAAAACGCCACCTCCGTCACTCTGCGCCGCCGGAAGGGTGAGGAAGACACAGTCATGCGCAGCAATATCGCCGAGATGCGTGTGCTGACGGTTTCCGCCATGCCCGAGAACCTCGAGGAAGGCATCGACCTGGACCAGATGGCGGACCTGCTTGAATACTTGAAGGCAGCGGGCGTAACGAAAGTGGCCGGAAGGTAAGAATAATGCACGCATGCGAAGCATCTTCTGTGTGAGTTTGTGGATCGGTACCGCGGTAGCGTGGGCCGTGCCCGGAAATTTTCGCGCGGGCGCTTATGCCATCGATGTCACGCCGGTGAAGTTCCCGGTCTTAGTGAACGGCATGTTTCTGGAGCGCCTGGCGGAGAAAGCTTACGACCGCATTCACGCCCGCTGCCTGGTGATGGATGACGGGGCGGTGCGCGTCGCCGTCGCAGTGGTGGATAGCTGCATGATGTCTCGCGAGCTGTTGGATGCGGCCAAGGAGATGGCGCACGTCCGTACGGGCATCGCTGTGGAGCGCATGCTGATCTCGGCCACGCACACGCACTCGGCGCCGGCGGCTATGGGCTGCCTGGGCACCGATGCCGATCCGGATTACGTTCGCTTCCTGCCGGGGCGTATCGCTGAGGGAATCGAAAAAGCCGCCGCGAGGCTGGAGCCGGCGCGCGCAGGTTGGGCCGTGATCGACGATTTCGATCACACGCATTGCCGCCGTTGGATCTTCCGCCCCGACAAAATGCGCCAGGACCCGTTCGGCGCGATCACCGTGCGCGCAAACATGCATCCGGGCTATCAGAACCCGGATGCCATCGCGCCCTCGGGTCCCGTGGATGCGGCGATCTCGCTGCTGTCCATCCAATCCGCGGACGGCAAACCGCTGGCCGTGCTGGCCAATTATTCCCAGCATTATTTCGGCTCCCCGATCGTCTCGTCGGATTATTACGGCCTGTTCGCGTCGAAACTGGCCCGGCGTATCGGCGGCGGAGAGGGATTCGTGGCCATCATGTCGCAGGGCACCAGCGGCGACCAGATGTGGATGGACTACAGCCGACCGAAAAGCGATCTCACGCTGGAGGGCTATGCGCAGGGCGTGGCGGACCGGGCGTACGAGGCCTGGCGCAGCATCGAGTACCGCCCGGCGGTGACGCTGGCGATGGCCGAGACGCGGCTCCGGCTGCGCCGCCGGGCTCCGGACGAACAGCTCCTTGCCTGGGCCCGACAAATGCTGGCGCGCATGAATGGCTCTAAACCGCGCACGCAACCGGAAGTCTATGCGCGCGAGGCGCTCTTTCTGCGCGATGAGCCGGTGCGGGAGCTCAAACTCCAGGCGCTGCGCGTGGGCGATTTGGGAATCACTGCCATTCCCAATGAGGTCTTCGGGATCACCGGGCTGAAGCTCAAGGCACGCAGCCCGCTTCAGCCTACGTTCAATATCGAGCTGGCGAACGGCGCCGAAGGCTACATTCCGCCCCCGGAACAGCACAAGCTGGGCGGCTACACCACTTGGCCGGCTCGCACGGCCAGCCTGGAGGTGGAAGCTGAACCGCGCATTGTTGAAACCGTTCTCACCCTGCTGGAGAAAGTCTCCCGGAACCCGCGGCGAAGGCCGGTAGAGGCGCGCGGGGCATATACCGGGGCAGTGCTGTCGTCGCGGCCGGAAGCTTACTGGCGCTTCAGCGAGTTCACCGGCCCACGCGCCGAGGATGCTATGGGGCGCCATCCCGCTACGTACGGAGACGGGATCGCCTTTTACCTGACCGGCCCGCAGTCGCCTGATTGGGGGAACCAGATCAACCGGGCCGTGCATCTTGCCGGCGGGCACATCGCCGCGAATGTCGAGAAGCTCGGGCCGCGCTATACCGCCGAGATGTGGCTGTGGAACGGGTTGCCGAATGACGCGCGGGGCACCACTGGCATTGTCTTCGCGCGCGGCGCCGACATCCTGGTGTTGGGGGGCTCGTCGCGGGCGCCCGGTCGCCTGCTGTTCGCAGGGACCGCGGGACGTACTGAGGTGATTCCCAAGACCTGGAATCAGGTTGTGCTGGTGCGAGAAGGACAAAAGGTGAGCGTGTATCTGAACGGCAAACCAGAGATCAGCGGCCGATCCGAACCGGCCGCCGGCGGCGAGGTATTTATCGGCGGCCGACCTGGTGCAGTCGAGAGCTTCGAAGGCAAAATCGACGAGGTGGCGATCTATCGCCGCGCACTCTCCGCTGGGGAAGTCGCGCAGCACTTCCGCGCGGCGGGTTCCATACGCGAGTAGATCGTGCACTTCGGGCTTCGCTGCCGAAAGCTCCTGCGCTCTCTAAACCCAAACCTCGTTCTCAAATCTCCACATCCAATCGTCCGAGATCCGTGCTGGTAGATTGATCAGGCTTTCTTCGTACTTCTCCAGAAGGTAAAGGACGTCAGCCGTGTAATCTTTCTCCTCACGGAATACTCCTTGACCTGCCTCCCAACCAGCCTCCCTGTAGGCCTCGGCGGCGTTGTTCTGCCATAGGCGATAGGCGTCCTTTACGGCCTGATGGTCGATGCCGGCAGTCGCTGCTTCGGGTCGGTCATTGATTGTAAGCAAGATCGTCCCATCCCCGGAACGCTTCAGCACACCGCTTCGCCGTTGAAGCGGCTTGGTGTGAGCGATGACATGGGCGCAGGCGGCTAGCAGGGCTCCTCGCAGGCAATTGTCTTCCGAAAGGCTGTCAGCCAGGTTGAAAGCCAACGGAAGAATTGTTTCATGCCCGAATATCTCGACTCGCAGCATCTCGGCTATTCTCGACCGGTCTACCAACTGAGAGCGCACCAAGTCCCATGGCTTTACATTGTCCACCCACAACTGGCATGGCAGGCAATGCGCTGCATTCTCTTCCGCGCTGCCGGTTACGGTAAAAACTTGGGCCTTGCTCCAGGTCAGCACTGGCTGAGGCCGTGGGATGTCTCCGAGATTGCGCATCAGGCTCAGGCAGGAGAGCAAGTGAGCGACCGCCTGGTTGCGCCCAGAAGTATGGTTGACTGCTTGGACGAAATACATGCTATCGAAGCGCTGAACCGTCTTTTGCCGGAACTCTTCGTATTTGCGAATAGCCGCACCCAAACCCTTTCTTCTGGCCGCATCGATTTTTTTCTGGCCACAGGGGGTTGCCATTTTCGTGTGGGACTCATTGTACACTCACGCAACCTACTCGAGTGAAACTTCGGCTCCTGGTGGGCGGCTAGGCGGTGTGCGGATCGTGCGCTGCGAAGCGGGCTGCCGGTCTCGATTTTTCCCGGGCCTCGGGCCGCGCCGGTCAGAAGACTAATTTCAGCCCCATCTGGATGACGCGCGGATCGGCGGCGGCTACGACCTTGCCGAACGTCGGAGAGCTGAAATTCGTACTGACGGCACTCGCTCCCCCGAAGAACGGAGTATTGGTCAGGTTGTAGAATTCGCAGCGGTACTGTAGCCGGAGATTTTCGCGAATAGTCGTGTTCTTTACAACCGAGAAATCGAAGTTCACCAGTCCGGGCCCGCGAAGAGAGCCGCGGCCGGCGTTGCCGAAGAAATTCCCGGCGGCGATTTCAGCGTCGCTGGGAATTGCGAAGGCGGCCCGGTTGAACCAGTCATCCGGCCGATGCGACGTGGCGGTCGGATCTCCAATGATATTCGGACGACTGTTGGTAAATGTGCGGCCGAGCGAGATGCTCAGCGAGGGAGTGAGCGGGAAGCCGCCTTGCAGCGACGTGATGCCGTTAATCTGCCAGCCACCGATCAGCGTGTTTGCAATGGGCGAGGCGCCCCCGAGCAGCGGTTTCCCACGTCCTATGGGCAGCTCATAGTTGTAGCTGAAGACAGCTCGCTTCTGGACGTCGAACTCCAGCGGGCCGTACTCTCGCTTGAAATCGAGCGGATTCTGGACAGCGGAGGTGTTGATGCCGAGCACAGTCGGCGGCGCGAATCCAAGCGCGCGGGACCAGGTGAAATTCGCCAGCAGGCTGAGGCCCTGAGAAAAGCGCTTTTCCGCGCTCAGCACCATGGCCGTGTACGTGGACCATCCCTGCGGCGCGTAGTAATTGAGGTTCCCGAGCACGGTGGAAACGCGGCGGCGAGATTGAGGAGAAGACGAGTCACCCGGCAAGGCGGGCGCCGCGTCATTCACGGAGTTGTAGAACATCAACCGGGAACTGTGATTGCCGACGAAGCCGAGTTCCAGCAGCCACGAATTCCGGAACTGCCGCTGCACGGTGAGGTTGTACATTTGGGTGAACTCCGGCTTGATGTTCGGATCGAAGATGGCGAAGAAACTGGGGTTGGTGAGCGCGCGTCGGAACGGATCCGCCCCGAAAATAGAGCGATTGATGAGCAGCGTGGGGTCGAGCGTGTTCGACGCTTCCGTGATCGACAGATTGCCCGGGGGGCTTATGGACAGCACCGCCGAACTGGTGGCGTCCGGGAAGCCGTAAAAGATCCCATAGCCGCCGCGAATCACCGTCCTGGAGTCCAACTGGTACGCGAGGCCCAGGCGCGGTGCGAAGTTGCGATAGTTCGGACGCACCAGGCCTCGCCCCAGTTCAGGAGTCTTGCGGACCGGTATGTAGGGCATCAGAACGTCCCGAAGGAACGTGAATGTCGGCTCCGGCATACCCTGGGGAACGGCCAGGAATGCATTCGAGAAGCCGGGGCCGTAGATGACATTGCTCATGAGGTCGCGCGCTTCCCAATGGGGCGCGTGATATTGATACCGCAACCCGACCGTTACCGTTAGCTTTCGGTTTGCCTGCCATTTATCCTGTACGTAGAAGTCCGTGTCGCGGCCGACATCTTTTTCGCTGCGCACGCTGCCGAGCGTTGAATCGTTTACCGTTCCCATCAGGAAATCGGCCACCGCGCTGCCGGTGTTCGTAAAGCCGGGCTGCCGGGTAAATACGCCGTTGAAGTTCATCAAGCCGCGGCACGAATTGCACGCATTTCGATTCTCGAAAAGCTTGAGCTGTCCCTGAAAGCCGAACTTCAAGTTGTGCGCGCCGCGAATTACGGTAAAATTGTCCGCGATCTCGTACTTGTTCACGAACTGCGGAAAGGTGCCGCCGGCCGTTCCGAGACTGACGAAGCCGGCAATCCCGATGCTCGCCATTCCTCCCAGCCCGGGTCCCGGGAATGGGAATGGAATCCCGAACTGCTCGTTGAGCCGCTCGTTCGGCTGCAGTTGCCGCGTATCGCGGTGGTTCCGGAGATACCCGAGGCGGAGGTCGTTGAGCGTACTGGGGCTGAAGACGTGCGTCCATCCCAGGCCGAAGTGGCGCTGATTAGAGCCGAGGGTGAAGCCGCCTCCGTCGATCACTCCGCCTAGCAGTCCGGCAGACAGACTATGTTGGTCCGAGTAGATGAAGTGTCCGAAAACCGAGTCCTTGACAGACTGCACCCAGTCGACCCGTCCCGCGAACGTATCGATGTTGAGCGGGTTGCTCAGCTCTCGAACGAAATTCGGAGATCCCGCGGTGTTTGGCGGCGGTACGAGGTCGATCAGGGTTTTGGAGACCGGATTCAACCGGCTGGCCGGGATGATATTTCCCGGAAACGGGTCCCGCACCGCGGCGCCGTTGGAAAGGCGCCGAATCGAGAACGGATCGAAGATCTGGCCTTGCGCGACCGGCCTGCCCGCCGCGTCCGTTCCCACCTGTGATCCGAGCTGTGCAGAAAAATTTCCCGACTTCTGCGCGTCCGTGAACACCTGCCCCGTGACCACCTGATTCTGACGCTCGCGGTTTCCCTCGTAGTTGAGAAATGCGAACAGGCGATCGCGCTTGATGGGGCCGCCGAGGCTTGCGCCGAACTGGTTGCGGGTGAACTGCGGCTTAGTTGCGGTTGGCGACGCGAAGAAATTCCGCGCGTTCAGCGCACGGTTCCGCAGAAACTCGTAAGCCGTGCCGTGAAACGAGTTGGTTCCGGACTTGATACTGGCATTTACCACCGCGCCGCCCAGCCGCCCGGTATCGGCAGTGTAGTTGTTCGTTTCGACCTTAAACTCCTGTAGGGAATCAACGGGCGGATACGCGACCGCCCCCGCGGAGACAAAGTTGGAATTGTCCGTGCCGTCGAGCAGATAGTTGGCCTGATTGGTGTGGGTCCCGCCCAGATTCATGACCACATTGTTCCGGTTGCCGCCTTCCGTGTTGAAGACGTTCACGTAGCTGACCGTCGCCGGAGCCAAAGTTGCAAGCTGCAGCCAGTTCCGGTTATTGAGCGGCAGGTCGACGATTTTTTGATTGTCGATCACCTGGCCCGTGGTCGCGTCTTCGGTCTGGAGCAAAGGGCTCTGGCCTTCTACTGTAAGGGTTTCGGTCACCTGTCCCACTTCGAGCGCGATATCCAGACGCAACCGGTCGCTGACGCGGACAACGATGCCCTCCCGTATCTGCGTTCGGAACCCCGGCTGCGTAATCGTGACGGTGTACGTGCCGGGAGGCAGTTGCGGAATGCGATAAAACCCGGTCGCATCCGAAGCCGTTTCGAAAACCGCGGCATTGGCATCGTTGCGCACTGAGACGTGCGCGGCGGAAACAACCGCTCCTGCCGGATCCGTGATTTGGCCGGCAAGGCTGGCCATCTCCTGGGCGCGCATGGTGGAAAGCGCGAACGACAATCCCACAACCATGACAATGAGTTGTTTGATGCGCATGTCGGACCTCCGATCCCCTTTGCGGAAAGAATCCAGGGGATCATATCTTACCTGAACTGCCGTTCAATCGTTCATGGCTGCGCGACATATAATTGATAAATCTGCTGAGAGCGTGAGGTTGCGCGCGGTGGAATTTCCGGCGGACCTCGGGAAGCAGCGGCCGGTACCGGACCGGTTCAGCGATATTTTGCAAGCGAGGCGCAAGAATGGCACTACGTGACGATTTCAAACTGCTCTGGCTAACCGGCCTGTCGCGCCGCAAACTGTTAGAGCAAACCTGTCTCGGCTTCGGCAGCATCGTGCTGGCCGACTTGCTCTCGGCAGCCTCGCCCTCCAATGTGACTGTCTATAATGACCTGACCGCGCGCCGCGGCCACTTTCCAGCCAAGGCGAAGGCGGTCATCCAGCTTGTCCAAAACGGCGGTCCCAGCCAGATGGACCTGTTCGATCCCAAGCCGGAATTGCAGCGCCTGGCAGGAAAGCCGCTTCCCGGCGGGGTGGAGATTCATCAGCCGAACAACGTCAACACACTCCTGCCCTCGCCTTTCCAGTTCAAAAAGCACGGGCAGTGCGGCATGGATATTTCCGAAATGCTGCCACACACCGCCTCGATCGCGGACGATCTCTGCTTCATTCGGTCCATGCACACGGAGCACAACAATCACCTGGAAGGGCTGAACATGCTGCTCACGTGCAAGATTTTTCCGGGGCGGCCTGTGCTCGGGGCTTGGGTGACGTATGCCCTCGGTACCGAGAACCAGAATCTGCCGGCGTACATCGTGCTCCGCGATCCCTCGGGCTACACCATCGGCGGTAAGCAGCTTTGGGCGAACGGATATCTCCCGGCCTTGTATCAGGGCGTGGAGTTCAGCATGAAGGGATCGCCCGTTCACCATTTGAGCCCGCCGGAAGCGGAGCCCGCAGGCGCGCAGCAGGCCAGCCTGGCGTATCTCGCAAAACTGAACGAGGCGCACCTGCGCGATCATCCCGGCGAGTCGGAACTGGAAGGCCGGATCCGCAATTTCGAACTGGCGGCACGGATGCAACTGGCGGCGCCCGAAATCGCGGACATCTCGAAAGAATCGGACGCAACTAAGAAGCTTTATGGCATCGACGACCCCGTGGCCGGACCGTATGGGCTGCGCTGCCTGATGGCCCGGAGGCTGGTGGAGCGCGGCGTCCGGTTCGTTCAGGTGACGACCAGCCCGGGACAACCCTGGGACCATCACAACAGGATCAAAAGGGACATGCACAAGATCGCCACGGAGGTCGACCAGGGTTCCGCAGCGCTGGTGAAGGATTTGAAGGGCCGAGGCCTGCTTGATAGCACGATCGTCATGTGGGCCGGCGAATTCGGACGTCTGCCGACGACCCAGAACGGCGACGGCCGCGACCACAATCGCAACGCCTTTACTATATGGTTCGCGGGCGGCGGGTTCAAGAAAGGGCTCATTTACGGCGAAACGGACGAGTTTGGCTATAAGGCCGTTGTGGATCGCGTACCTGTGCCCGATATGATCGCGACCGTTCTTCACCAATTAGGCCTGGACCACCGCAAAGTGCAATATCCCTACGGCGGCCGCCTCGAAACGCCATCCGACGTCACGGTTACCGGCGCCAAACTTGTCCCGGCGCTAGTGGACAATCCAACGAATATCGGTTGACAGGAGACTGGCATGATCCGATGCTGCTTCCGCGTGCCCGCTGCTGTGATCAGCTTTCTCGCGTTCGCTATTGCGGCTGAAGCAGCCTCCTCGGGATCGGACACGCCGCGATTCGAAAAGGACGTCCTGCCGATCTTCACGACGTACTGTTTTACCTGTCACGGGCAAAGCTCACCTAAACTCGGGCTCGATCTGCGGACCGCAGCTTCGACGCTGAAAGGCAGCCATAACGGTGCTGTGATCGTGAAAGGCTCGCCCGAGGAGAGCCTGCTGTGGCAGAAAGTTTCCAAGCGATTGATGCCTCCCGCGATTTACGGGCAGAAGGTCCCCGAGGCGGATCTGGAGATCATCAAGCGATGGATTGCCGGCGGCGCTCCTTTCGATGCCGAATCGAGCGGGGCCGGTCAAAGCGCAGCGGCGCAGCGGGAGCGGTTCGAGAAAGACCTGCTTCCCATTTTCACGGCGCGTTGTATTTCCTGCCATGGCGAGAAGCACCCTATGGCCGGTCTGGACCTTCGAACGGTGTCGTCACTCCTGCGCGGCAGTTCCGATGGCCCGGTGATCGTAGAAGGGTTTTCCGAACGCAGCCTGCTGGTGCGAAAAATTCTCGCGAAAGCGATGCCGCCGCCAGCGGCGGGCAAGCCGCTGAGCGAATCGGAGGTCAGGGTCATCCGCGAGTGGATCGACAGGGGCAACTTCGCCGAGACTGTGGCAGTGGATTCTGCGGAACGTCCGTTCACGGCATTGGAGGCCCCGCCGATCACGCGAGAACAGCGGGGGTTCTGGTCGTTTCAGAAACCGGTTCGGGCGCCCGCGCCCAAGGTGCGCTCGACGCGGCGGGTGCGCACGCCGATTGAC
>Ga0070741_10005538_pt1 | contig 27924 bp, 28 predicted proteins | sample Coa_R1_4_FD_66440 | JGI IMG/M metagenome (GOLD analysis project Ga0070741, IMG submission 66440) | Surface soil microbial communities from Centralia Pennsylvania, which are recovering from an underground coalmine fire - Coalmine... | ecosystem: Environmental > Terrestrial > Soil > Unclassified ...
GCTGAGCCGCGCCGAGACCCCGCTGTCGTCCTCCAGCCGGGGCGCCGATCGTGCGCAGCGTCACGCGCGGGGTTTGCGCCTTCTCAGCGTCGAGGACAATCCGTTCGGCCGCGTCGTGCTCAATGCGGTCCTGACCGAGCTCGGCCATCAGGTGGAGTTCATCGGGCGCGGCGAAGATGCCGGCGAGCGCATCATGCAAGGCGGCTTTGATGCGGTCCTGATGGACATGGTGCTGCCGGGCATCGACGGCATCGAAGCGATCCGGCGGATTCGCGCGCTCGCGCCGCCGTTTGGTGGCATTGCCGTCATCGGCGTATCGGGCCGGAGCGACGACGAGGCGGCGGCGCGCGCGGCAGGCGCGGACGCCTTCCTGGTCAAGCCTGTCTCTCCGAGGGCCTTAGCGATTGCGCTGCTTGAAGTGACACGCCCCGCGGCAGCCGCGACTTGATGATCGCCGCGTTGAGCTCGCCGCCATAGACGAAGATCGCCGCGATAAAATAAAGGAACACCAACGCGATGATCACCGAAGCGAGCCCCGCATACATCGTGACATAGTTGTTGGCGAAACGCGCCAGGTATTGTCCGAACACCGTGCCCGATATCAGCGAAGCGACCATGGTAAACACGATGCCGGGCAGGATCTGCAAAAAGCCCCTGCGCCCCGCAGGAAGCCAGGCGTGCAGGACGAACAGCGCGACAACCAGCGCCAGGATGGTGACGCCATAGCGTGCGATGTTGAGGAGCTTCTCGTTGCTTTCGACGATCAGTGGAATGTGACGCCGCGCCGCCTCGACGATCAGCGGCTCGAGCACGATCAGGAAGGCCATCGCAAGCGACGTGAAAACGGCGACCAGCGTATAGCCGATCGACTCCAGCCGCAGCCAGTACCATCGCCGCGGCTCGATCACCGAATAAGCGCGGTTCAGCGCGACGCGCAGCGCTTCGACGCCGTTGGAGGCAAAGTAGACCGCGAGCACCGCGCCAATGGTCAGGATGTCGCCGCGGGTCGTGGTCAGAACGTCGTGGATTTCGCCCGACAGCGTGTCGGCGACCTGCCGCGGCCATACCTGAAGCAGAAGCCCCGCCGCCTGGTCGGCAAGCTCCTTCGAGCCGAAGAAGCCCGCCACCGACGTCAGCACGATCAGGAATGGAAACAGCGCCATCAAGGTTGACAGGGCGATGTGGCTCGCAATCGCCCAGCCGTCATCGGCCAGAAACGTGTAAAAGGCGTCGAGGCTGACGTGAAAGATGTAGCGAATGAGCCGCACCGCGGACCCCAGTGAAGTTAACCAAGCCACCTTCTGATATTATGTCTGCAAAAGCCAGTGCTGCCCGGCGATGGCGCACAGGCGGCGACGATGTTATGTAGGAAAAATGGCTTCGTTTCTTGCTGCTTTTATCGTGCCCATCGCGGTGGCCGCGGTTGCGTTGGTGCTGCTGCTCGGTCTTCTCAACATGATGCGGGGCGGTTCGCCGAACCGTTCGCAGAAATTGATGCGACTACGGGTTTTGCTTCAGTTTGTCGCTATCGTCATCATCATGATCACCGTCTGGGCGATGGGGCGATAGGCCAGCGAGGGAGATTAAAGGCATGGTCGTCCTCAACCGCATCTATACGCGAACCGGCGATGACGGCACCACCGCGCTCGGCAGCGGCGAACGCCGTCCGAAATACGATCTGCGCATCGCTGCCTACGGCACCGTTGATGAGACCAATGCCGCGATCGGCGTTGTCCGGCTGCATCTGGCCGATGCGCCGGAACTCGACGCGATGTTGGGGCTCGTTCAGAACGACTTGTTCGATCTCGGCGCCGATCTTGCCGTGCCACAGCGCGAGGGCAAGGCGGAGCGGCTGCGCGTGGTCGCGAGCCAGGTCGAACGGCTCGAGCGCGATATCGATCGCCTGAACGCCGACCTGAAGCCGTTGAACTCCTTCGTGCTGCCGGGTGGCACGCCGGCCGCCGCTTTCCTGCATCTGGCGCGCACCATTTGCCGCCGGGCGGAACGGATCATGGTGGAACTGGCGGCGCAGCCGGACGAGCCTGTCGGCGACGCGGCCATCCAGTATATGAACCGCCTGTCCGACTTCCTGTTCATTGCCAGCCGCACGGCCAATCACAATGGCGCCGGAGACGTGTTGTGGGTGCCGGGCCAAAACCGGTAATGGTAAGTGGGCGGCCCCTGGCGGCTGGCGGATGTCAAATCCACTTGCACTAGTGCCCACTTTCCGAAGTTCGTGTTACATCGCAGCAACCACGGTTTATGAACTTCGGAAAGTCATGGGCACTAGCAAACTTATGATTCTAGTGCCGCTTTTTCTATTTGACGTTCCTGGATCGCATTCGCCGCTTGTACTTTAGGAACGTCAAATAGGCGGCACTAGCGTTGACCGGGGTGGGCCGGCGCTTTAGGTTCCGCGCCCTAAGCCTGAATACTGATGTTCCAGCGAAAGAGGGTCGATGAAGGTCCTGGTGCCTGTGAAGCGAGTGGTGGATTACAACGTCAAAGTCCGCGTCAAAAGCGATGGAACCGGCGTTGAATTGGCCAACGTGAAGATGTCGATGAATCCGTTCGATGAGATCGCCGTGGAAGAGGCCCTGCGCCTGAAAGAGGCTGGCAAGGCCACCGAAGTGGTGGTGGTTTCGATCGGGCCGGCACAGGCCGCCGAGACCATCCGGACCGGGCTCGCCATGGGCGCCGACCGCGGCATCCTGGTCAAGGCCGAGGGCAATGTCGAACCGCTGGCGGTGGCCAAGATCCTGAAAGCCGTGGCCGACGAGGAGAAGCCGGGGCTTGTGATTCTCGGCAAGCAGGCGATCGACGACGACAGTAACCAGACCGGACAGATGCTCGCAGCCTTGCTCGGCTGGTCGCAGGCGACCTTCGCCTCCAAGCTCGAGGTCGACGGTTCCGATTTCAAGGTGACGCGCGAGGTCGACGGCGGCCTCCAGACCGTGAAACTCAAGGGCCCGGCCATCGTTACCACCGACCTGCGGCTGAACGAGCCGCGCTATGCGAGCCTGCCGAACATCATGAAGGCCAAGAAGAAGCCGATCGCCGACAAGAGCGCGGCGGATTACGGCGTCGACCTGACGCCGCATCTCGAAATTCTCAAGACGTCCGAACCGCCCGGCCGCAAGGGTGGCGTCAAGGTCAAGGACGTCGCCGAACTCGTGTCGAAGCTCAAGACCGAAGCGGGGGTGCTGTAATGACCACGCTTTTGATGGCCGAACACGACAACGCATCGATCAAGGATGCAACCCACAAGGCGCTCACCGCGGCGCTCGCCCTCGGCGGCGACGTGCATGTGCTGGTGGCCGGCGAGAACGCCAAGGCGGCCGCGGATGCAGCAGCGAAGCTCTCCGGCGTCAAGAAGGTCCTGCTCGCCGACAATGCGGCTTATGCGCATGACCTCGCTGAGCCGCTTGCTGCGCTGATCGTGTCGGTTGCGGGGGGCTATGACGCCTTCGTTGCGCCGGCGACCTCGCGCTTCAAGAACGTGATGCCGCGCGTTGCCGCACTGCTCGACGTGATGCAGGTCTCTGAAATCATCAAGGTGGTGTCGCCCGATACGTTCGAGCGGCCGATCTATGCCGGCAACGCCATCCAGACCGTCAAGTCGAAGGACGCCAAGAAGGTCATCACGGTGCGGACCTCGACCTTTGCCGCCACCGGCGATGGCGGCAGCGCTGCCGTGGAGACTGCGGCGGCCGCAGCCGATCCCGCTCTTTCCAGCTTCGTCGGCGAGGAAGTCGCCAAGAGCGACCGTCCTGAACTGACCTCGGCGAAGATCATCGTGTCCGGTGGCCGGGCGATGCAGAGCCGCGAGAATTTTACCAAATATATCGAGCCGCTGGCCGACAAGCTCGGTGCCGCCGTCGGTGCCTCGCGCGCCGCGGTCGATGCCGGCTATGCGCCGAACGACTGGCAGGTGGGCCAGACCGGCAAGGTCGTGGCGCCGGAGCTTTATGTCGCGATCGGCATTTCAGGCGCCATTCAGCATCTCGCCGGTATGAAGGATTCCAAGGTCATCGTGGCGATCAACAAGGACGAGGATGCGCCGATCTTCCAGGTTGCCGATTACGGCCTGGTCGCGGATTTGTATCAGGTGGTTCCCGAGCTGACCGAAGCGATCGGCAAGCTCGGAAAGTAGATGCGATAGCGGCGGGGCGCGCCGCTTGATTGAGATGTCGGGATGGCGGTCATGATAAAAAAAATTGGCGTGATCGGTTCGGGCCAGATGGGCAACGGCATCGCTCACGTCTCGGCATTGGCCGGCTTCGACGTGGTGATGAACGATCTTTCTTCCGACCGCTTGAAGTCGGGCATGGCGACGATCAACGGCAACCTGTCGCGCCAGGTTGCCAAGAAGGCCATCACTGACGACGCCCGCAAGGCGGCGCTGGACCGCATCGTCCCCTCGGAATCCATGGATAGCCTCGCCGACTGCGACCTCGTCATCGAGAGCGCGGTCGAAAAGGAAGACGTCAAGCGCAAGATCTTCCAGGAGGTCTGTACGCTTTTGAAGCCCAGCGCCATCGTCGCTTCCAACACCTCCTCGATTTCGATCACGCGGCTCGCCGCCTCGACCGACCGGCCGGAGCGCTTCATCGGCATTCATTTCATGAATCCGGTGCCGCTCATGGAACTGGTCGAATTGATCCGCGGCATTGCCACGGACGATGCGACCTTCGATACCGCCAGGGAATTCGTCACCAAGCTCGGCAAGCAGGTGGCGGTGTCCGAAGATTTTCCAGCCTTCATCGTCAATCGGATTCTGCTGCCGATGATCAACGAGGCGATCTACACCCTCTATGAGGGCGTCGGAAACGTCGAGGCGATCGATGCGGCGATGAAGCTCGGCGCCCATCATCCGATGGGACCGCTGGAACTCGCCGATTTCATCGGCCTCGATACCTGCCTGTCGATCATGCAAGTCCTTCACGAAGGCCTGGCCGACTCGAAATACCGTCCATGCCCTCTGCTCGTGAAATACGTCGAGGCCGGCTGGCTGGGGCGCAAAACCCAACGCGGCTTCTACGATTATCGCGGCGACAAGCCGGTTCCGACGCGCTGATTCGGTACGATCTCCAGTTTTTGTTAACCCTTGCCAGATAGCGTCCCCTCCGACAGGAGTGACGCGTATGGACGTTGCAAGCTTGGCTTTGAGTCTGATTTCGCTGCAGGCGGGCAATACCCAGCAGCAGATCGCAACCTCCGTCCTGAAATCGAACCTCGACGCCGAGAAAAACTCGGTTCTGACCCTCCTCGGCGGTTCGCCCTCTCTCGCCAATGTCGGCGCGGGCATCGGCGGTAACCTCAACATCTCGGCCTGACGCCTGTCCCAGCGGGCCTGATCCGCTGATTTCTCGGAGCTTGCGGCATTGCCCGCTATCGCCGCATGCGATAGCGAAAGGCCCGCCTCACGCTTTCAGCAGGGACAGCAAATGAAATTCGCAACGTTCAAGATCAACGGCGCCACCAGCTGGGGCCTCATCGAAGGCAACGACGTGGTCGATGTCGGCGCCGCCTTGCGCGGCCGGTTTGCCGATCTGAAAGCGGCCATTGCGGCTGATGCCCTCAAGGAAGCCGCCGGCGCCGCAGCCAAGGCTGCGCGGCATCCGCTCAACAGCATCACCTGGCTGCCGGTGATCCCCAACCCGGACAAGATCCTCTGCATCGGCCTCAACTACGAGACCCATCGCAAGGAGACCGGCCGCGACGAAGTCGCCAATCCCACCGTGTTCGGCCGCTTCGCCAACAGCCAGACCGGGCATCTTGCCAACATCGTCCGGCCGAAAGTGTCGACCGACCTCGACTACGAGGGCGAACTCGCGGTCGTCATCGGCAAGGCTGGCCGTTACATCTCGCGTAAGGATTCGTGGGGCCATATCGCAGGATATGCCTGTTACAACGAGGGCAGCGTGCGCGATTATCAGCGCCACACCCACCAGTTCACGCCGGGCAAGAACTTTCCGGATACTGGCGCCTTTGGCCCATGGATGGTCACCCCCGACGAGGCCGGCGAGCTCGGACCGCTCCGGCTGCAAACCCGGCTCAACGGCGAGGTGGTTCAGGATGCCCTCATCAGCCAGATGATTTTCGATATCCCGCGCCAGATCGAATACTGCTCGGCCTTCACGCGGCTCGAGCCGGGCGACGTGATCGTCACCGGCACGCCAGGCGGCGTCGGCTCCCGCCGCACCCCGCCTTTGTGGATGAAGCCGGGCGATGTGGTCGAGGTCGAGATCGACCGGATTGGCCTGTTGCGCAACACCGTCGTCGACGAGGCGTAAGGACCCCAAACGGGCTCCGTCAGGAGCCTGTTGCGGTCGCAGCCTGGATCAGCTTGACCGCGTCGTCGCTGTCCCATTCGGCGGGGCCTGCGATGGTCGCGATCTCGCAGCCCTTTGCGTCGACCAGCACCGAGGTCGGCATGCCGAGTGCCCGGCCTATCGCTTTAAGATCCTGAAAAACCTTAGCTTTTTCGTCGCTGAAATAGCCGAGATTGGTCAGCTTGGCCTCTTTCAGGAAGTTTTTCGGCTTCTCGGGATCGCGGGTGTCGATATTGATCGCCACCACCTGGAAATCCTTGCCGCCGAGCTTGCCTTGCAGGCGATCCAGCGCCGGCATTTCCCGGCGGCACGGCACGCACCAGGTCGCCCAGAGGTTCACGAGCACTGTGTGCCCCCGCCAGTCCGACAGCTTCTTCGGTTTGCCGTCGGCGTCGTCAAAGGTGAGGTCAGGCAGCTTCAGCGGCGCAGTCGCCATGGTTAGCGCGGCCACCTCGCCATGAGCGAGCGGCGCGATCCTTTGCGAGAGGTTAACCGCCGATGCACAGGCGGAATCGCCTGACGCGTTGCGCTTGAGGCCGCCAAACCCGTATACCCCGGCGAGTCCGATCAAGGCGCCGATCAAGACCGTCCCGATCACATAGGGGATACGGCGTGTGGGCGCCGGGGCAGGCGAGGGGCTTTCAGGCATATCGTTTGTCATTCTACTTCAGATACGGCTATTTGGATGCATTGTTAGGCCCGCCATCGGCGGCGAATGAATATGGTTAGATGGTCATGAGCAACAAGATGTGGGGCGGCCGGTTCACCGAGCGTCCCGACGCGATCATGGAGGAAATCAACGTCTCCATCGACGTCGACCGGCACATGTACGCCCAGGACATCGCCGCGTCCAAGGCCCATGCCGCCATGCTGGCCGCGCAAGGGATTATCACGGCAAACGATGCGAAAAATATCGCGAAGGGTCTAGACACGATTTTGTCAGAGATCGGCAAGGGATCGTTCGATTTCAAGCGCGCGCTCGAAGATATCCATATGAACGTGGAGAGCAGGCTTGCCGAGTTGATCGGGCCTGCCGCCGGGCGGCTGCATACCGCGCGTTCGCGCAATGATCAGGTGGCGACGGATTTTCGGTTGTTCGTCCGCGACACCATCGACGAGACGGATCGCGCGCTGGCTTTGTTCCAGGAGGCGCTGGCGAGCCGCGCGCTGGAGCATGCCGCGACCGTGATGCCGGGCTTCACTCATCTGCAAACCGCCCAGCCCGTCACCTTCGGGCATCATCTGCTCGCTTATGTCGAGATGGCCGCGCGCGATCGCGGCCGGTTTGCCGATGCACGCATGCGCCTCAATGAATCGCCGCTCGGCGCAGCGGCGCTCGCCGGCACATCCTTTCCGATCGATCGGGCGGCAACGGCGAAGGCGCTTGGCTTTGACCGGCCGATGGCCAACTCGCTCGATGCGGTCTCCGACCGCGACTTTGTTATCGAAACCTTGTCGGCGGCGGCGATCTGTTCGATGCACCTGTCGCGCTTTGCCGAGGAGATCGTGATCTGGACCTCACCGCTGGTGGGACTGGTGCGGCTATCGGACAAGTTCACCACCGGCTCGTCGATCATGCCGCAGAAGCGCAACCCCGACGCGGCCGAACTGGTACGTGCGAAGACCGGCCGGGTGATTGGCGCGCTGAACGCGCTTTTGATCGTGATGAAGGGCCTTCCGCTCGCCTATCAAAAGGACATGCAGGAAGACAAGCAGGGCGCGATGGAAGCGTTCGGCGCGCTGTCGCTCGCGATCCGGGCGATGACCGGCATGGTGCTCGATCTGGTGCCGGACGAAGCGCGCATGAAGGTCGCCGCCGGTGAAGGTTACGCCACGGCGACGGACCTCGCAGACTGGCTGGTGCGGACGCTGAAAATGCCATTCCGCGACGCCCATCATGTCACGGGGCGGATTGTCGCAAAGGCGGCAAGCGACGGCGTCGCCCTGCCCGAATTGCCATTGAAGGCAATGCAGGCGATCGAACCCAGGATCACGAAAGACGCGCTTTCGGTCTTGTCGGTCGACGCGTCGGTGAAAAGCCGCACGAGTTTTGGGGGCACCGCGCCGAAGAACGTGGCCGCGCAGGCCAAGTCCTGGCTCAAACGGCTGGAAAAAGAGCGAAAATAGGGCTGAGTTACAATTCTTTACCCGAAATTCAGCCGTGCAAAGTGTGGCCAGAACGGATCAATCTTTGTATGGTGCGGCCCGCATTGGGGATTTTTGACGTGACTCGTGACGACCGCCCAAACACTCGCTGGGCTCTCATCCTGTTGAGCGCTGCCGCGTTGACACTGGGCGGTTGCGGCCGCAAGGGACCGCTTGATCTGCCGCCGACCGCGTCAGGTCAGCTGCCGGCTCAGTCTGCCGCCGTGACGGATCCGAACGCACCGCCGCAGCCCGGCAATCCGAACCTGTTCGACCCGAACAATGGCTCCGGCAACCTGCCGACCGCGGGCAGGGGGCCAAAACGGCCGTTCGCTCTCGACCCGCTTTTGAACAGCAACTAAGTTTTGTACGGCGGATGTGTTCTCCGCCGCTCCGTGGAAAATCATCATGAATCACTTCGATTATCGCAACGGCGTGCTTCACGCCGAGGCGGTTAGTCTGGTGGACCTCGCCGACGCCGTCGGAACGCCGTTCTATTGCTATTCGACTGCGACGCTGGAACGCCACTATCGCGTTTTCAGTGAGGCCTTCACCGGCGAGAAGGCGCTGGTCTGCTACGCGCTGAAGGCGAACTCCAATCAGTCCGTGCTGCGCACGCTGGCAAAGCTCGGCGCCGGCGCCGACGTCGTGTCCGGCGGCGAACTCAAGCGCGCGCTTGCAGCCGGCATTCCGCCCGATCGCGTCGTGTTTTCCGGCGTCGGCAAGACCGAGGCCGAACTGCGCGCTGCGCTCGCCGCCGACATTCTCTGCCTCAATGTGGAGTCCGAGCCGGAACTGGAATTGCTGTCACGCCTCGCAACAGCGCAAGGCAAGACGGCGCGGGTTTCAATCCGCGTCAATCCGGATGTCGATTCCGGCACGCATGCGAAGATCTCGACCGGCAAGTCCGAGAACAAGTTCGGCATTCCGCTGACCCACGCGCGCGAGGTTTATGCGCGCGCGGCCAAGCTGCCGGGCATTCGCGTGACCGGTGTCGACGTGCATATCGGCAGCCAGATCACCGATCTCGTGCCGCTCGAAGCCGCATTCCGCCTGCTTGCCGACTTCGTGCAGACGCTGCGCGCCGATGGCCACACCATTTCGCATGTCGATTTCGGCGGGGGTCTTGGCATTCCCTATCATATGGACGGCGCGGTGCCGCCCTTGCCGTCAGCCTATGCCGCGATGGTCAAGCGGGTGACGCATAATCTCGGCTGCACGCTGTTGTTCGAGCCCGGCCGGATGGTGGTCGGCAATGCCGGCATTCTGGTTTCACGCGTGATCTACGTAAAGCAAGGCGAGGCGAAGAAGTTCGTCATCATCGATGCCGCGATGAACGATCTGATCCGTCCCACTCTGTACGAAGCGCACCACGACATCCTGCCGGTGCGCGCCGCGCCCGCCGGCGCGCCGAAAATTACCGCCGATGTGGTCGGGCCCGTCTGCGAAAGCGGCGACTATCTCGCGCTCGGTCGCAACATGGTCGAGCCGAAGGCAGGCGATCTGCTCGCCATCATGACGGCCGGCGCTTACGGCGCGGTGCAGTCCGGCACCTACAACACGCGCGCGCTGGTGCCGGAAGTGCTCGTGAAAGATGATCAATACGCGGTGGTGCGTCCGCGCCTCGACGTCGACGCGCTGATTGCGATGGATCAGCCGGCGCCGTGGTTATAGCCCTCGTGTCCCGGACGCGTTGCGTCATGAAATGACGCGACGCTGATCCGGGACCCAAGATGCGTGGACCCCGGATCTGCAACGCATCGCCAGCGCTGCGTTGCGTCCGGGGAACGAAAAACTACTTCCCCGCGATCCCGCCCTTGGGGCCGCCAACCACGACGCCGGCCTTTTTCTCGATCGGCTTGATCGCCGCGGTGAAATCTGAATCCGCCCCGATGTCGCGGATCACCACTTCCCACAGCCGCCCGACGGCCTCGGCGACCTCCATCGACAGCCCAAACGATTTCATCTCTTCGAGCGCAAGGCGGACGTCCTTGACCATCAAGCCGGTGGCAAAGCCGTAATCGAAGCTGCGCGGCAGCACCGAGCGCGGAAACTTGTCGCGGCTCGCCGTGTTCATGCCCGAACCCGAATTGATCACGTCGACCATGATCGCGGGATCGAGGCCGGCTTTCACGCCCATCACTACAGCCTCGGACGTCGCCACCATCGCGGTCGCGGACAAGAAGTTGTTGGCGAGCTTCATGGTCTGGCCCGAGCCGGGTTTTTCGCCGATGAAGAACGCCTTGCCGATGACGTCCAGCGCCGGCTTGATCGCTTCGTAGTCAGCGCGCGGGCCTGACACCATGACCGCCAGCGTGCCCTTCTCGGCGCCGCCGACGCCGCCAGACACGGGGCAATCGATCTGGACCAGGTTGCGCTTGGCGAGAATGTCGTGGATGCGCACCGCCATTTGCGATCCGACCGTGGAAAGATCGACAAAACGCTTCACGCGCGTGCCCTCAATCACGCCGTCCTTGCCGGTTGCGACATCAAGCGAGGCCTGGAGCGACGGCAGGCTCGCCATCACAGTCTCGGCGTGATCGGCGACGTCCTTCGGTGACGACATAGCCTTCGCGCCGAGCGCAACGAGCTTGTCCATGACCTCTTTTCGGGAATCGAAAACGAAAAGCTGATGCTTGGCCTCGATCAGTCGTCGCGCCATGGGAAAGCCCATGTTGCCAAGGCCGATAAATCCGATGTCCATGATTTAGATCCTGGGAATATCTGATGACCTCATCCTGAGGAGGCCGCAACGCGGCCGTCTCGAAGGATGAAGTGGTGGCTTGATGGTTCGAGACGGCGCAAGCGCCTCCTCACCATGAGGTAAAGGGATCATGCCTTGTCGAGTTCGGCAAAGACTTCGCGCGCGATGCGGAAACTGTCGACGCCGCAGGGAATGCCGGCATAGATCGCAACCTGCATGAAGACTTCGCGGATTTCGTCACGGCTCACGCCATTGGTGAGCGCACCCTTGATGTGCGCGCGCAACTCATGCGGCCGGTTCAAAATCGAGATCATCGCCAGATTGAGCATGCTGCGGGTCTTGCGCGGCAGTCCGTCGCGGCCCCAGCACGCACCCCAGCAATATTCGGTGACCAGTTCCTGGAAAGGCTTGTTGAACTCGTCGGAATTCTTCAGCGCGTTGGCGACGTAAGCCTCGCCGAGCACGGCTTTCCTGATTTCGAGTCCCTTGTCGTGTGTCGTCTTGTCCATGGCGTTCCCTGATGGTTTTTGGATAGTTCCAAAAATGACGTTACGTGCTTGCTGAGGTACAGTCACGCCTTCGTGTTATGCGTTAGGCTAGTGGCGCCCATTCGAAGTTCCTGCACCACAAGCGGCAAATTCCCTTTAGGAACTTCGAATGGAAAGCGGCACTAGAATCAGATGTTTGCTGATGCCCCTGATTTTCCGAAGTTCGCGAAAGGTAGGTGCTGAGGCAGAACACGAACTTCGGAAAGGGCGCCAGTTGTGGGATACCCCACCTGCGTGGGTGCCTCACGGCCGCCGTTGTGTTAGTCTTGGATGACCGGGCAACCTGGAGAGCTGATTGAGCGGACCCACCCCCGTTTCGCCGGAGCAGGAACGTAACCCTGACGCAGCCTCGCGGCTGCGGATCGCGCAAGCCCTGCGGCGCGCTGAATTCGCGATTGCCTGGGAACGAAGCTGGCCGCATCTGGCGCGGTTTTTGACCGTCGCGGGACTGTTCCTGGTGGCGTCCTGGGCAGGCCTGTGGCTGGCGCTGCCGTTTGCCGCCCGCGCTCTCGGGCTCGTCCTCTTTGCCGTTCTTGCGCTCGCCGCGCTATCGCCCCTGTTCCGCTTCCGCTGGCCAAGCCGCCAGGACACGCTGATCCGGCTTGATCGCGGCACCGGCATCCGCCATCGCCCGGCGACGACGCTGACCGACACGCTAACGACGCAGGATCCCGTCGCGCTGGCGCTGTGGCAGGCCCAGCGCGAACGCACGTTGGCATCGATCAAGCGGATTCGCGCCGGTTTGCCGTCGCCGCGGCTCGCCATTCACGATCCATGGGCGCTTCGTGCGCTGGTCGTCGTGCTGATGGCCGCGACCTATTTCGCGGCGGGCGATGAAAGGAACGTCCGCGTCGCCGCGGCTTTCGACTGGAACGGCGTATTCGCCGCGGACAATGTCAGAGTCGATGCCTGGGTGACGCCACCGATCTATACGGGGCGGCCACCGATCATCCTGTCGGCTGCGAACAAGGAGGCCGCGCTTCCACCTTCAGGGCCGCTTGCGGTGCCCGCCGGCAGCACGCTGATCGTACGCTCGAGCGGCGGCGCGCTTGACGTGGTGGTGGGCGGCGGTCTCGCCGAAGCTGCCGCCGCAGAGCAGGCGCCCAAAGGCACGAGCGAAAAGCATTTCACCATCACCGGCGACGGCACCGCGCATGTGCGCGCACCGTCCGGCCAGCCACAATGGCGCTTCAGTGCCTTGCCCGATCATCCCCCGACCATCGCGCTCGCCAAGGATCCGGAGCGTCAGGCGCGGGGCGCGCTGCAGCTTGCGTACAAGGTCGAGGACGATTACGGCGTCACCGAAGCGCACGCGCAGTTCGCGGCGCGGAACGGCGCGGGTGACGCGCGGCCGCTGTTTGAAGCGCCGCAATTCCCGCTGGTGCTGCCGAATGTCCGCACCCGTAACGGCGTGGGCCAGACCGTCAAGGACCTCAGCGAAGATCCTTACGCCGGCGCCGACGTCAGGCTGACGCTGACGGCCAAGGATCAGGCCGGCAATGAGGGGCATAGCGAGCCCTTCGATATGCGTCTGCCCGAACGTCTGTTCACCAAGCCGTTGGCGCGCGCGCTGATCGAGCAACGTCGCACGCTGGCGCTCGATGCCAACCAGCGTCCCCAGGTCGTCGATGCGCTGGAGGCGCTGCTGATCGCGCCGGAACTGTTCATGCCGGAAGTTGGCCAATATCTCGGCCTGCGCAGTGTGACGCGGGAGCTCGAACAATCGCATTCCGACGATGCCTTGCGCGGGGTTGTCGCGAGCATGTGGGCGCTCGCGGTGACGATCGAGGATGGCAACATCACCGATGTCGACAAGGCGCTTCGCGCGGCGCAGGACGCGCTCAAGGAAGCGCTGGAGCGCGGCGCCAGTGACGAAGAGATCAAGAAGCTCACCCAGGATCTGCGCGCGGCGCTCGATAATTTTATCCGCCAGCTCGCCGAACAGCTTCGCAACAATCCGCAGGCGCTGGCGCGGCCGCTCGATCCCAACGCCAGGATCATGCGCCAGCAGGACCTCAACAGCATGATCGACCGGCTGGAGCGGCTGTCGCGTTCGGGCGACAAGGACGCGGCGAGGCAATTGCTCGATCAGTTGCAGCAGATGCTGGAAGGCCTTCAGCTCGCGCAGCCCGGCCAGTCCGGTGATGACGAGATGGATAAAGCGCGGAACGAGCTCAGCGACATGATCCGCAAGCAGCAGCAGTTGCGAGACAAGACCTATAAGCAGGGCCAGGATTCGCGGCGTGACCGGCAACGCGGCAAGCAAGGCGATCAGGCCATGGGCGATCTCCAGCAGGACCAGCAGGGTCTGCGCGACCGCCTGAAGAAATTGCAGGATGAATTGGCCAAGCGCGGCATGAGCCCCAATCAGCGCGGCCAGCAGGGGCCGCAAGGCCAACAGGGAGGTCAGGACGGTGATCCGCAGGCCGGTGATGACGGTGACAATCTCGGCACGGCCGACAACGCGATGGGCGATGCCGGCGGCAAGCTCGGCGAGGGTAACGCGGATGGCGCGGTAGATGCGCAGGGCCAGGCGCTGGATGCCCTGCGCAAGGGCGCGCAGGATCTCGAGGCGATGCAACAGCAGCAGGACGGCGATGGTCAGGGCAATGGTCCCGGCAACCGGGTCGGCCGCCAGCAGGGCAATGGCCAGCAAAGCGATCCGTTGGGCCGGCCGTTGAGCAGGAGAGATGCCTCCGACGACCTGTCGGTGAAGGTTCCCGGCGAGATCGACGTGCAGCGCGTGCGCCGGATTCTCGAAGAGCTGCGCCGCCGCGCGTCCGAGTCGCAGCGCCCGCAGATCGAGCTCGATTACCTCGAGCGGCTGCTGAAGGACTATTGAGGGGCTAGTTCGGCTGGCGTGACGCCAGCGCGTCCGCAACGGCGGTGCGGATATCGGCCACCGAAAACGGCTTGCTGATGACGTCGTGCGCGATGGCGCTGAGGCCGGAGGCGCGCTCGCGCTGTTCGGCATAACCGGTCATCAGCAGGATCGTGACTTGCGGAAAATCCCGCGCCGCCGAAAGCGCGAGCGCAATCCCGTCCATCACCGGCATCTGGATATCGGTCAATATCAGATCGAATGAACCGTCGGTGCCGCCCAGGATTTCGAGCGCCTCGGCGCCGTCCGAAGCGGCGGTGATCTCGTGGCCGTCCATCGCGATGGCGCGGGCGACCAGAAGGCGCATCGATTCCTCATCGTCGACGATCAGCACGCGTGACATGGCAACACCGGATTTGTGAATGCGTTTGGTCGGCCAGCTTCAGGCGTGGCCGCCGGTCAGATCTCTTTTGTTAAAAAAGCGAACGTCGATATTGCGGCCTTCCGGCGGCGGCGAGGCGAGGCGAGACTTGAACTGCGCCCGCTCGCCCGGCCGCAGGACGGATTGTTCGAGCACGGCGTTCCAGGCGTAGATTTCGGCGCCTTGCGCATCGCGCACGGAAAATCGTAGCCGTGGGATCTCGACCGGCTTGTTGGATTCGCCCGTGATCGAGCCCTCGATCACCAGCACGGGCTTGCCCTCGACCATTTCCGAGGAGACCTTGACGTCCTTGAACTTGAGGCCGCGCAGATTGACCTCGAGGCCTACCAATTTGTAGAAGGCGGCGGTTTGCGGCAACAGCCGCACCATCTCGACGCGCCAGATCACGATGGCCAGCGCCATTGCCCCCATCGCGGCACAAGCGGTGGCCAGGCTGATCGGAGCCGTGCGGCGCGACGTGGAGCGGCCGGCATTCGGCCTCATGAATCGGCCGAGCCCAAGTTTGCCAAGCAATGGGAAGCGCCGAGGCTGCGAGCCTTCCGCATCCGCCTCGTTTCTCGCGTCCGCCTGCCAGTTGGAGGAACCCTGCCAATCGCCGGCGATCGAGGGGCTTTCGACATGGGGGGCGTCGCCGGAGTCATCCTGTTCGCGAGCCATCGCCTCCCACTCGGCAGCGGCGTCCTGTTCGGCGTTATGCTGGCTTGGTGCCGTCTGATGCGCGAATTCGATCGCATCCTCGGCGCGGGCCAGCCAAACTTCCTTGCAGCGGGAACAGCGCACGGTGCGGCCGGCCTCGCCAAGCTTTGCCGGATCAATGCCATAGGACGTTGAACAATGAGGACAAACGATCTGCATGGGGCCGCTCTCCGCTGGGGACGGGTGCCGACGCCTGTTCCGAGGTTCGCGCCATCTGATCGCCAGTTGACGGGACTTCGCAAAGCGGGGCTCCAGGATGCTACAAGGCGACCGTTAACGAATCGGAAACCATAAACGACGCAAGTTCCCGGCAGCGGGCGAAGCCGGGCTCCGCGGGTTTCCCGGCTTCTTGCCTCGCCTTGATCGAACGGAGCTGAACTTGGTTCGGTTCGAAAATGTTGGATTGCGATACGGGCTCGGCCCGGAGATTTTGCGCGACCTCAGTTTTCTGATTCCCGCCCACTCCTTTCAGTTCCTCACCGGCCCCTCGGGCGCCGGCAAGACCTCGCTGTTGAAACTGTTGTTCCTGTCGCTGCGGCCGACCCGCGGCCTGGTCAATCTGTTCGGCCACGACGTCTCGCTGCTCTCCAAGGATCAGATCGCGGACCTGCGCAAGCGGATCGGGATCGTGTTGCAGGATTTCCGCCTGCTCGATCACATGACCACCTATGAGAATGTGGCCTTGCCGTTTCGGGTGCTCGGCCGGGACGAGTCGAGCTATCGCAAGGAAGTGATCGACCTTTTGAAGTGGGTCGGCCTCGGCGAACGCATGGACGCGCTGCCGCCCATTTTGTCCGGCGGCGAGAAGCAGCGGGCGGCGATCGCGCGCGCTGTCATTTCGCGGCCGCAATTGTTGCTGGCGGATGAGCCGACCGGCAACGTCGATCCGACGCTCGGGCGGCGTTTGCTGCGATTGTTCATCGAATTGAACAAGTCGGGGACTGCGGTTGTCATCGCCACCCATGATATGACCTTGATGGACCAGTACGATGCCAGGCGGCTGGTGCTGCATCAGGGACGATTGCACATCTATGAGTAGGACCGATCATCAGCTTGGACCCCTGGTCGACCTCGGAACCGAGCGTCCGCAGGTGCCGGCGCGGGCGCGCAACTTGTCGCCGATCGTGCCGCGGGGCTCGATTTCCGGCAGCGCGCTGGTCGCGGTCGTTGCGATCATGACCTTCCTGGCCTCGATCACGACCGGCACGGTGCTGCTGGTCAGCGCTTCCGCGGCCGAATGGCAATCGGAAGTCGCAAGCGAAATCACCGTTCAGGTGCGCCCCAGCCCCGGACGCGACCTCGATCGCGACGCCGTGGCCGTCGCGGATGCGGTGCGGGCGCAATCCGGCATCGTCGATGTCAGACAGTTCACGCGCGAGGAGTCCGCCAAGTTGCTCGAACCGTGGCTCGGCAGCGGGTTGTCGCTCGACGACCTGCCGGTGCCGCGCGTGCTTGTCGCCCGTGTCCAGCCGGGATTGGCGATCGATCTCGAAGCGTTGCGCCGGCGCGTGACGCAGGCGGCGACGACCGCGAGCGTCGACGACCACCGCGCCTGGATCGACCGGATGCGTTCGATGACCAGCGCCACGGTGATCGCCGGTCTCGGCATTCTGGTGCTGGTGATCATCGCCACGATCATCTCGGTCTCGTTCGCCACCCGCGGCGCCATGGCCGCGAACCGCCCCATTGTGGAAGTGCTGCATTTTGTCGGCGCCGGCGACCGCTTTATCGCCAACCGCTTCTTGCGGCATTTTCTGCGGCTTGGTCTCGAAGGCGGGATCATCGGGGGCGGCATTGCCATGCTCGTCTTCGGCTTCTCGGAATCGATTGCGAACTGGTTTTCCGGCACCCCGGTCGGGGACCAATTCGCGGCCCTGCTGGGCACGTTTTCGCTGCGTCCTTCCGGCTATCTGATGCTGGCGGTGCAGGCCCTTGTGATCGCCGCGATCACGGCCTGGGCGTCCCGGCGCACGCTGTTTGCAACCCTCAACGACATCGAATGAGCCGGTTGACGACCATTCGGACGCGAAAACTGGTTCCCGTTTTTCCCGATCATGCCTTACACTCGGACTCGAGTGGACGAGGGATCGCCAAGTTGCCATGAACGGGCCGTTGACCAGCCAGCCAGACGCCCTGGCTTCTGCCCCGCCGCGGAAGCGGTGGGGCGTTGCCACCGTGAGCGTTCTTGTTGCGGCCGTTGTCGCGGCCGGGTGCGGCTTCGCCGGCTTTCTTTCGCAATTGCGCGGCACCGAGAGCAGGCCGTCGCGCACCGCCGACGGCATCGTCGTGCTCACCGGCGGGTCGTCTCGCGTCTCCGATGCGATGGAGTTGCTCGCAGGCGGCTATGGCAAGCGGCTGTTGATTTCCGGCGTGCATCCGCTCAGCGGCGCCAGCGACATCTCACGCTCGCTGCCTGACAATCAATCCTTGCTGAACTGCTGTGTCGATCTCGATCGTTCGGCGGTCAATACCCGCAGCAACGCCGCCGAGACGCGGCGCTGGGCGCATGAACGCGGTTTCAAATCGCTGATCGTGGTGACGTCGAACTACCATATGCCGCGCGCGATCGTCGAATTGTCGCACGCGATGCCTGATATCACCCTCATTCCATTCGCGGTGGTCGGCGATAAATGGCGCGAGGAACCCTGGTGGAGCAATAGCGCGACGCTGCGCCTGGTGCTATCGGAGTACGTCAAATACGTCGCCGCCGAGGTGCGGGTGCGTCTGGCGGATATCGGTCTCGACGTCATGCGCGAGGCCAATGACTCGCTGCCTCCTGCCGCGCCGCGCCCGCCGGCGACCGCGCAAGCGAACTCGGCGAACTAATCGGTATCGACGATGACCTCGATTTTCCTGCGCTCGTTGATCTACAACGTGCTGTTCTACGTTCTTCTGGTCGGCTGGCTCATTGCCGCGATTCCGACTTTCGTGATGCGGCGATCGGCGATCATGACCTTGGCCCGGATTTGGTCACGCCAGAACACCTGGCTGCTCCGCGTCGTGTGCAATGTGAAGGTGGAGTTTCGTGGTGTCGAGAAAATCCCGAAAGGCCCGCTGGTCGTTGCCTCCAAGCATCAGTCGATGTGGGAAACATTCGCGCTGCTGCAGGTGCTGGAGCATCCGCTCTATATCCTTAAGCGCGAGCTGACGCGGATTCCGTTTTTTGGCTGGTACCTGATCAAGGCTGAGATGATATCCGTCGACCGCAGCGCCGGAGGCCGAGCGCTTCTGAAGATGGTGCGGCAGGCCAGCGAGGAAGTCCGCAATGGCCGCCAGTTGATCATCTTTCCGGAAGGCACCCGCAGGCCGCCCGGCGCCCCGCCGGATTACAAGCCCGGCGTTGCGCAGCTTTATGCGAGCTGCCGCACGAACTGTTTGCCGGTGGCGCTCAATTCCGGATTGTTCTGGCCGCGCCGAACCTTCATGCGCTATCCGGGCACGCTGGTGGTCGAATTTCTCGACCTGCTGCCGCCGGGTCTTCCACGCGACGAATTCCTGACGCGCATTTCCACCGTCATCGAGGAAGCGACGGCGCGGCTCGTCGAAGCGGGACAGCGCGAGCAGCAGCAATTATTTGGCCGCGTGCCGAATTCGGCCTCCGCCAACGCGTGAAGCCCCAGGTTTTGTTTTGACGCGTTTTCTTCACGCGAACCGGTGCCCACTTCGCTCGAAAACGCTTTAGCGATGCAGCGGCGCTTCGTCGTGCAGCATCGTCGCAAGCTGATGCAGTTGCGGGTCGCGAAACCCTTGCGCCTCGATCGAGCGCACGGTCTCGAGCACATAGTCGCGGTTGTTGCCGGAACGGCCGTGGCCCTGTCGCACGTAGCGTAGCTGGTCTTGCAGCGAAAGCCGTCCGGCATATTGGACATGGCCGCGGTCGACGACGTAAGCCAGCGCGGCGACCCGATCGCGCGGTTCGTTCTCCAGCCAGACCGAGCGCATGACCTCGCGATAGACGTGGGTGGTCTGCTCGCGGCCGCGCAAGTAGCCGATCACCTCATCGCGCTGCCTTGCCGCGACACGAAAGGCAATGCCGCGACAGGCGCCGCCGCGGTCGAGGCCGAGCACGAGACCGGGCTTTTCCGGAGTTCCACGATGGTCGAACGAATAGACGCATAGCGCGCGATGCTCGCCGATCAGCCGCGCGGGCACCTGTTCGAGAAACGCAAATCCCGGCCGCCACATCAGCGAGCCATAGCCGAAGACCCAGAGATCTTCGTCGGAGAGATCAGGCGTGGAGGATTTTTCGTCGGGCATTAACGTTCATGGCTATCAGAACATAATTGTGAAACGAAGCGCAATCCTCAAGGCCATAATCGCCCAAGGTGCCGCTAACATTTGACAAAATTCGCCGCCAATGGTCGGTCTATGGCTGCCATGACCCTTGCTTCCGATACGCCGCGCCGCCGCTCGCGCTGGCCGCTTTTCGCAATGCCGATCCTGCTCCTGATTGCCTCCGCGGCATGGAGCGTGTTCTGGTTCTATGCCGTCTCGCAGGCCGAGGTGAAGGCCGACGCCTGGCGCGCGCAGGAGGCTAAATCCGGGCGAAGCTACGACTGCGCGAAGCAGTCGATCGGCGGTTATCCGTTCCGCCTTGAAGTGCGTTGCGACGGCGCACGCGTCACGCTGACCTCGCAAACGGCCGGTGCAGCTCAGCCCGTCACGATCGGCCTCGGCGAAATCCTTGCTGTCGCGCAGGTCTATGATCCGAAATTGCTGATCGCCGAATTCCACGCTCCCGCAACAATCTCCGAGACGCAGAACGCGCCCGCGATGCAGGTGAACTGGGCGAGCGCGCGCGCCAGCGTCGTCGGATTGCCTGCGATTCCTCAACGCGCCTCGATCGCGTTCGATGACGTCGCGATCGATCGCGTCAATGACAGTTCGGTTCAGGTGCCGGCGGCGCGCGCCAAACATGTCGAACTGCACGGCCGCCTGGCTGCAGGCTCGACGTCAAAGGATCCGGTCATCGAAAGTGTGTTGGAGGTCCAGTCCGGCAGCGTGCAGGACGTCCATCCGCTGCTGGCGCGGCCGTTCACCGCCGATATCCATGCCAAACTGAGCGGCCTCAAGGATCTCGTACCGAAGCCGTGGCCGCAGCGATTTCGCGAGCTTCAGAGCAATGGCGGGCATGTCGAGATCGTGCAGTCGCGGGTTCAGCAAGACGATCTGATCGCTGTCGCCGCCGGCACGCTCGCGCTCAACGCGCAGGGCCGTATCGACGGTGAGCTGCAGATGACGGTGACGGGACTCGATAAGATCATCCCGGCGCTCGGCATCGAAAAAATGCTGGATGAGGGTGTGCCGCAGGCGACGCTCGATCGCGTCGCGCCGGGCGTGAAATCACAGGACGTCACCAATCTGCTCGGGGCGCTCGACAGGGCCATTCCCGGACTCGGCAAGGTGGTCAGGCAGAACGCCAATGCCGGTGTCGCGGCCGGCATCAATGCCCTCGGCACGCCTGCGACGCTGGAAGGCAAGCCGGCGCGCAGCTTCCCGCTGCGCTTTGCCGATGGCGCGGTCTATCTCGGCCCGCTGAAAGTCGGCCAGGTCCCGCCGCTGTTTTGATTCCGTTTCAGGCGAAACTCGTCCATACGCGGGCTTGACCCGCGTATCCATCTTCTTTGCAAGATGGATTGCCGGATCACATCCGGCAATGACAGCTAGGACTTCTTCGTCAGCTGCTCGTGTGGACGACCGAAATCGGCCGCCGCCGAATCCTGTCCGATCTCGACGATGCCGCGGCGGATCGCGCGGGTGCGGGCGAAGTGATCGAACAGCGCTTCGCCGTCGCCGCGGCGGATCGCACGGGTGAGTTTCGAAAGATCCTCGTTGAAGGTGCCGAGCATCTCCAGCACCGCATCCTTGTTGGTCAGGAACACGTCGCGCCACATGGTCGGATCGGATGCGGCGATGCGCGTGAAGTCGCGAAAGCCGCCGGCGGAGAACTTCAGCACTTCGGATTGCGTGACGCCTTCAAGCTCATCCGCCGTGCCTACGATTGTATAAGCGATCAGATGCGGCAAATGGCTGGTGATGGCGAGCACCATGTCATGATGCTCGGGCGTCATGATCTCGACCTTGGCGCCGATCGCGGCCCAGAACGCGCGCAGCTTCTCGACCGCCTCGGGCGCCGTGCCCTCGGGCGGGGTGAGTATGCACCAGCGGTTGATGAAGAGTTCGGCAAAGCCCGAATCGGGCCCGGAATTTTCGGTGCCCGCGACGGGATGCGCCGGCACGAAATGGGCGCTCGCGGGCAAATGCGGCGCCATGTCCTTCACGATAGCCGCCTTGACCGAGCCGACGTCGGAGACGATCGCCCCTCGCTTGAGATGAGGCGCGATCTCCGCTGCGACAGGGCCGCAGGCGCCGACAGGGATGCAGAGGATGACGAGGTCGGCATCTCTGACGGCTTCGGCATTGGTCTCGACGACGCGGTCGACGATGCCGAGCTCCATGACGCGCGCGCGGGTTTTCTCCGAGCGCGCGGTGGTGACGATTTCCTTTGCGAGGCCCTGCGCACGCGCGGCGCGCGCAATTGAGCCGCCGATCAGGCCAAAACCGATCAGCGCGATGCGATCGAAGCTTGCAGCCGTGTTCACTTCGACCCCAATGAATTCGACGTCATGAAATCACGCAAGCCGTCGACCACCAGCCGATTGGCTTCCTCGGTGCCGATCGTCAGCCGCAGCGCATGTGGCAGCTTGTAATTCTTCAACGCCCGCAGCACGAGGCCGCGCTTGGTGAGGAAGGCGTCCGCGTCTTCCGCCGTCTTGCCCTTGTCCAGCGGGAAATGGATCAGCACGAAATTGGCCACGCTCGGCGTGACCTTGAGGCCAAGCTTGTTGATTTCGTCCGTCAGCCAGTTGCGCCATTTCTCGGTGTGGGTCTTCGACATCTGCTGGTGCGCAGTGTCTTCGAGCGCGGCGATTGCCGCCAGCATCGCCGGCGTCGAGACGTTGAACGGCCCGCGGATACGGTTGCAGGCATCGATGATGTGGGCGGGTCCGAACATCCATCCCACGCGAAGCGCGGCAAGGCCGTGGATTTTCGAAAACGTGTGGGTCATCACGGTGTTTTCCGTGGTCGCCACGAGTTCAATACCCATCTCGTAGTCGTTGCGCGAGACATAGTCCGCGTAGGCCGCGTCCACCACCAGCAGCACATTGTCCGGCAGTCCGGCGCGCAGCCGCTTCACCTCGTCGAACGGCAGGTAAGTGCCGGTCGGGTTGTTCGGATTGGCGAGCCAGACCAGCTTGGTCTTCGGCGTGACGAGCTTGAGGATCGCATCGACATCGGCTGTGAACTCGGCCTCGGGCGCAATCACGTTGATGGCGCCGTTCGCCTTGGTTGCGATCGGATAGACCAGAAAGCTGTGGGTGGTCGAAATCGCCTCGTCGCCCTGGCCGAGATAAGTGTGCGCCAGCAGGTTGAGGACTTCGTCGGAGCCCGCGCCGCAGATGATGCGGTCGGGATCGAGCCCGAAGGCGCGCCCGATTGCCTCGCGCAAAATGTGTGACGTGCCTTCCGGATAGTCCTCCAGATGCGCGGCGGCGTTCCTGTAGGCTTCGATCGCCTTCGGCGAGGGGCCGAACGGCGTCTCATTGGCGGACAGTTTGAACACCTTGCGGCCCGGCTCCGCCTTCGGGCTCTTGCCGGGCGTATAGGGCGCAATATCGAGAATGCCGGGATTCGGCACGGGTCGGGACATCTTGGGCTCCGGGGTAACGGGGGCTATTTAGCCTGCCCGTTGGGGACGGTATAGCGCGTTGCGTGGCTGCCGACGAGAGCCGATGAGCGCACCGAGGCGCCGGCCGCGATCAGGGCCGACTTGATCTTTTCGAGGTGGCCGGCGGCCACCGACACCAGCAGCGCCGCGCCGTCAAACGCCGTATCGGGCACGGCGACGATTTCTGCGAGCGGCGACAGCGCGCGGGCGATTTCGGCATTCCAGCCGGAGACGCGCACGCTCCATGTCTCGACCTCGGTCACCATCGCGCTGTCGGCAACGCGCGACACCACAAACACGGGCAACGCCGCGGGATGATCGGCGCGCTCGACGAACGGCAACCGCGCGATGATCTTGGGCGCATCGTGTGGTTCGAGCGCGATCCACCATGGCGAATGGCTTGATGTTGCCGACACCAGCGCCAGATCGCCCTTGGATTTGGCGACCGCCTCGACCGCGGCCGACGCGTTGAAATGCGAGACGTAGGGCACGGTGAAGCCGAAATGAAACCGCGCCGAATCCCGCATCAGGGATTCGCCGACGGAGATATCGGCGTGCACCGAGAACGGCGCTTGTACGTAAGTGAACGTCGAGATGATGACGCGCCAGATGCTCTCGACGGTGTCGAGCGGCAGGATGCCGCGATGGCGCTGCACCAGGCGACGCATCATGTCGGCTTCGCGCGCGGGCCGGAAGGCGGAGCCGACCTCCTGGGTCTGCTTCACCTGGATCAGGCGATCGATGATGTCGCCCCGCTGCATCAGCAGGCTGTGCACCTGCGCATCGATCGAATCGATCTCCTGGCGCAGTTCGGCCAATGACGGCGGTGAGGGGGGCGGCTTGGACATTTGGCAATCCGGCGAAGTCTCGTTTCCGTTCTCTCTCATGGCTTGCGGCAGCGCAAGAGCACGTCCGGGCCACGGGGCCGGGAGGGTCTATTAACCACGGCCTTGCCTTGACGGTGAGAGGCCAAGCGACTAATTTTATGACGTTCCGTGGTCATTTGAGCCGGCCGGCTTGCAGCCACGTTAAAAAACTCGCTAAACAGGCCGGGGACAGATTGATCCCGGCCGAACTTTCCGTTCAGGCCGGATTTTTTATGGCCTGATTTCCGGGTGGCCTGACAAGCCTCCCGAGGGATCGGTATCAAGATGGTCAAGGTAGTTCAGTCCGTAGCAAGTCCCGCGATCCACGCCGACGAACGGCTGCAGGAGGCGGATCATCCGAGCTCCAAGGTTGCGCAGTTCGGCGCCGACCAGCCGTTACGGCTCGATTGTGGCGTCGATCTCGCGCCGTTCCAGATCGCCTATCAGACCTATGGCGAGCTGAACGCCGCGCGCTCCAACGCCATTCTGGTCTGCCATGCGCTGACCGGCGATCAGCACGTCTTCAACACCCATCCGGTGACCGGCAAGCCCGGCTGGTGGGAGACCATGGTCGGCCCAGGCCGCCCGCTGGATACGGATCGCTATTTCATCATCTGCTCGAACGTGATCGGTGCGTGCATGGGATCGACCGGGCCGGCCTCGATCAATCCCGCGACTGGCAAGCCGTGGGGGCTCGATTTTCCCGTCGTGACCATTCCGGACATGGTGCGCGCGCAAGCGATGTTGCTGGATCGCCTCGGCATCGACACGCTGTTCTGCGTGGTCGGCGGCTCCATGGGCGGCATGCAGGCGCTGCAATGGACGGCAGCGTTTCCGAACCGCGTGTTCTCGACGCTGGCGATTGCCTGTTCGACGCGGCACTCGGCGCAGAACATCGCCTTCCACGAGCTTGGCCGTCAGGCGGTGATGGCCGATCCCGAATGGCACAACGGCCGCTACTTCGAAGAAGGCACCCAGCCGCATCGCGGCCTCGGTGTGGCCCGCATGGCCGCGCACATCACCTATCTGTCGGACGCAGCCCTTCACCGCAAATTCGGCCGCAGGATGCAGGATCGCGACCTGCCGACGTTCTCGTTCGACGCGGATTTCCAGGTTGAAAGCTATCTGCGCTACCAGGGCTCGTCGTTCGTCGAGCGCTTCGACGCCAACAGCTATCTCTATCTGACGCGGGCGATGGATTACTTCGACATCGCCGCCGATCACGATGGCGTGCTGGCGCGGGCGTTTCGCGGCATCCAGACCCGCTTCTGCGTGGTGTCGTTCACGAGCGACTGGCTGTTTCCGACCTCGGAGTCGCGCGCGCTCGTGCATGCGCTCAATGCCTCGAGCGCCCGGGTATCGTTTGCCGAAATCGAGACCGACCGCGGGCATGACGCCTTCCTGCTCGACGTGCCGGAGTTCTTCGAAATCTCGCGCGCGTTCCTGCAATCGGCAGGGAAAGCGCGTGGGCTCAAGGACGGCGCATGAGCGTGCAGCAGCAGGTTCTTCCCTTAAGCCCCGCCCTGACGCGCGACGGCGCGGGCGAGCGCGCCGACCATCTACTGGTCGCGGAAATGGTCGCGCCCGGCTCGAAGGTGCTCGACGTCGGCTGTGGCGACGGCGATCTGTTGCAGCTCCTTGAAAGCCGCGGGATCGACGGCCGCGGCATTGAGCTGTCGCGCGAGGGCGTCAATCGCTGCGTCGCCAAGGGGCTCGCGGTGGTGCAGGGCGACGCCGACACCGACCTTGTCAACTATCCCGACGACGCCTTCGACTATGTGATCCTGTCGCAGACCTTGCAGGCGACGCGGCAGCCGAAGGTGGTGCTGGAAAATCTGCTGCGGATCGGCCAGCGCGCCATCGTGTCGTTTCCGAATTTCGGCTTCTGGCGGATGCGCTTGCAGCTTCTGATCGGCGGCCACATGCCGCGCACGGAGAACCTTCCCGCCACCTGGTACGACACGCCGAACATTCATTTCTGCACCATCAAGGATTTCGTGCAGCTCTGCGACGAGATTTCGGTCAAGATGGAGCGCGCGGTCGCGCTCGATCTTTACGGCCGGCCGCTGCGGCTCAACGCGCCCTGGTGGTTCTGGAACATGTTTGGCGAGCAGGGCGTGTTTCTGCTCAGCCGCGGCGGAAAGGGGAGATAGGTTTCGCCGTCATTGCGAGCGAAGCGAAGCAATCCAGAGTGTAATTTGGAGGCTGGATTGCTTCGTCGCTGTCGCTCCTCGCAATGACGATCAAACCACGGATCACGCCCACCCAGCGGTTGAGCCTCACGACTGCGCCGGATCCGCAGTCCTCATGATGTGACGATGTTTGGCTCACTAAGTCGTCCCGGCGAACCGCGGCCGCCGCCAAGGTTGGCCCATCGCCCCATTGTTCGCCTCGCGCTTATTCTGGCCCATCGGGCCAAAGCGGAAATTGGCCACGGGGACTGTGCAACAGGATCGATCGAGAAGGTGCTCAAAGCCGACTACTTGATTTTAGCCAGGCACTCCTTCAGCTTCTCAAGCTCCGAACGAACCTGCGAATCCAGGACGCTTTGTAGTGCGGCCATGCCCCTGCTGGAAAACTCCGCAGAAGCCTTTCTGTCCAGATTTTGCTGCCAATCCCGGATTGCCACTTTCGTGGCCCTTTGGGCCGTCGACACTGCCTTGGCGTACGTCTGTATGCAGGCGTCAGCCTCGGAGCACGATTTGCATTCCTGAGCGGCGACCGGACTTGAAACAAGCAGGCCCAGCGTCGCAATGAGGATCTTCATCGATCTTCCTCCCTCCGCTTAGGTCTCAATAGCGCGCCACAATCGTGGCGCGAGTTCGGGCAACGCAAATTTCTCGATGGCTGTGGTTACAAAGTGGACAGCTATGCTGACCTATTTGCGAAGTCCCGAGAGCTGCTTGTTTCGACGGGCAATGACGCTTATGCCACCATCGACCACACGCACGTCCCAGCGATTGAGCCCCGCGACTGCGCCGGACCCGCAGTCCCTGATGTGACGACGTTTGGCTCACGAAGTCGTCCCGGCGAACCGCGGCTGCCATTCATTAGTTCTCGTGTCGAATAGCCACTCACCGTTGTCCCGGCCGAGCGAGCGTTTGCGAGCGCGAGCCGGGAGCCCGGCGCGGTGCTGACAAGGCAAGATGTTTCGACTAACCTTCAATGCGGACCATCAAGGCGAGCAGGAACAAGGCGCACGACAGGTGATCGATGAGCACAGTTAAAAGCGCGCTGGCCCACAAGTCTGGCGACCTGATCCATGTTCGTTCCGGCGACATGGTCGTCGAAGCGCTGCGCCAGATGCGCGACAACCGGGTCCGGTCGGTGCTGGTCATCGACGACGACGTGCTGGTCGGTATCGTGACCCAGGGTGACTGCGCCATCAAAGTGCTGCTGCCCGGGCTCGATGCGAAGCAGACGCCGGTCGGCCAGGTGATGACGCGCAACCCGGTGACGGTCGGACCGGACGGTCGGCTGCAAGGCTGCATGACGATGATGGCTGCGCGCGGCTTTCGCCATCTGCCGGTGCTGGACGCGGGCAAGGTCGTGGGCGTGATCTCGATCGGAGACGTCGTCAAGGACATCATCCGGGATTTGGAGCACAACGTGGACGACCTGATGGGCTACATCATGAA
>Ga0070741_10005539_pt1 | contig 27923 bp, 23 predicted proteins | sample Coa_R1_4_FD_66440 | JGI IMG/M metagenome (GOLD analysis project Ga0070741, IMG submission 66440) | Surface soil microbial communities from Centralia Pennsylvania, which are recovering from an underground coalmine fire - Coalmine... | ecosystem: Environmental > Terrestrial > Soil > Unclassified ...
CCCCAAATCGATTGATCGCCCCAAATCGATTGATCGGAAGCGATAACTTGGGTGCCCCAGACCGATTGGAGGCTCCAGATTTGTCCTTGCCCCCAGAGTTGGCCGGCACATACGGTCGCCGCATTACACTGGACCAGCGCGACCTGCGTGCTCGGGTCTGAACCGGGAGCAAGTGTCGCTGTAGGGGAGAGTGCGGTACCCCAAAAAGGCGTTGTGTCCGCGAGGGCGGCCTGTATGTCCAGGTACCCGGCGCCGACGGTGAAGATATCGTACTCGCTCGTATAGGTTTGACCGGTCGTCGGATCATAAGCCGTGCTTGTTTGTGGAAATTGCTTGTAGGCCGTCAACATTAGCTTGGCCTTTACCTGGTCTGGAGTGAGATAAGGATTCAGTTGCAGCAGCAGGGCCGCTGCGCCACTGACTACCGGAGCAGCCATGCTGGTGCCGCTTAACGAGAAGTAAGAGTTGGAAGCTTGCGACTGATCTGTGTATTGGTAGTAGGTTAGCGATACCGCGTCCTGCGGATAAAGGCTTTGCAGCGTGCTGCCTGGCGACAATAGGGAAACCACCAAATTGCCTGGCGCAAGCAGATCGGGCTTAACGATATGATCAATCACCGTCGGGCCCTTCGAACTGTAACTGGCGATGAGATCATCCGCTCGGTCGGGAGTACCCATCGCCTTCATCGCGCCCACGGTAATGACGTACGGGTCATTGGCCGGAGAGCCAATAGTGCCGTAACCATTGTTATTTGCTGAGTTGTTGCGCCCATCATTTCCAGCCGCGACCACCACCACGATTCCAGCCTGCCAAGCTGCTTCAACCGCTTGGCAAAGCGGGTCGAATTGATAACTTTCGTAAACGGGACGTCCAAGTGACAAGTTAATTACACGTATGTTGTATTGAGCCTGAAGTTGGATAGCTTGCTGAATGGCAGCGATCACCGCGCTGTCAGTTCCAGTTCCGTTTTCGTCGAGGACACGGAGGTCAATCAAGTTTGCATTGGGGGCCATTCCCACAAAATGGCGGCTGCAATACCAGCACCAGGAATCGGCTCCATTACCGGCTAGAATTCCGGAGACGTGCTCGCCATGTCCAAAAGAATCGGTTGCGTCCGTGCCTACGAAATTCTCGCTGTACACGATGCGACTTCCGTTCGCTCCCTGCAAATCGTCATGAGCCGAAATGCCGCTATCGATTACCGCAATTCCAATTCCCGATCCATCCAACCCCCACCTCCAGGCGGCAGACGCATTTACCGCGCCAGCAGTGTTGTCGAGTAACATGTGGACCGGACGATCCGGAACAATAGACACAACGTTGGGGTTACTTGCCATGGCCCTCACATTGCCGGCCGTGGTGGAATACGCAGCGCTGTGGATCTTCCCCAAACCCCGCCTAAGATTCGTTCCAGGGATTGCCGCGAACTTCATCGAAGGAACTACGGAATTGTTTTGTCCAAACTGCACAATGACATTGACGGTTGAATTGGGATCTGCATTGAGTAATTCAGGGGAAATATAGGCAGTCTGGCTGATGGCCGCAAAAGAAAGGCCCATGAGCATCGCGAATGTGACAGCAATCTTTTTCATTTTGAGTCCTCTGGAAGCGCGCGAAGCAGGCGGTAGGAACGCGAGCAGACGCAAATTTAGCGAAGCATAAGTAAGCTTCTTATTCGGTGAGAATCAAGAAGAATAATGATGGATTCGGCACAACGGCCTAGGCCAATTGAAAAAATCGCTTGACTATTGACTATTGGTCAGAGTTTCCTTAGATTATAAGCGGAAGCGTGTAAAATATACAGGCTTTTCCATAACAGAATAGTAAATTTGTCATTTTATTTTTGTGCCGTGCTTATGCAAGGGCGCGGCTGCCCCACGGTTGTGTTGGGCGGCTCTCGCTATTTTGGCAGGAAGCGCCTACGCTGGCCCTAGTCCTACAGATTCCCATTTCAAATTTCATCAGGATGTGTGGAGGACCGAACAGGGGCTTCCGCAGAACACTGTGCCCGCGATCGTTCAATCGCGCCAGGGTTACCTGTGGATTGGTACCGAGCTGGGCTTAGCGCGCTTCGACGGTTCGCGATTTATTGTCTTCGACAAAAGCAACACGCCGGAACTTCAAAGCAACGTTATTGACGCCCTGCTTGAAGATCATGAAGGCAATTTATGGATAGGAACTGTTGGCGGAGGCGTTACTTGCCTTAGCCACCGGCGATTCCGCACGTACACGATGCGGCAAGGATTATCTAGCGATTCAATCCATGCGCTGCTTGAAGACGAGGCGGGCGACATCTGGATAGGAACCGATAGCGGAGGATTAGACCGTCTTCACAACGGACAAATCACGTCGTTCACGACGGCAAACGGTTTGCCCGACAACGAGGTGTTTTCGTTGGCCCGCGGCGCGAACGGTTCTTTGTGGGTGGGTACGCACGATGGCCTAAGCCGTTTCTCGGACGGCGTCTTTCACAACTACGGAAAGGCTGATGGCTTGGCCAATCCATATGTGCGCTCTCTTTACGTGGCGGGCGAGACTTTGTGGGTCGGCACATACGGCGGAGGCCTGTGCAAGTTAGAAAAAGGAACGTTTAATTGCTTTAACACCAGGAATGGACTGTCCAGTAATGCGGTCACATCCATCCGCCAGGACAGCAGCGGCACTCTGTGGGTTGGCACCTATGGTGGCGGCTTAAACCGGCTAAGGGGAACGACATTCGATTCCTATACAAATAAGGATGGTCTGCCAAGCAACGATGTGTGGGCCATCTTTGAAGACCGCGACCGGGATTTATGGATTGGAACCGGTGGCGGTGGACTCACGCGATGGACGGCCCACAGTCTATTCACGACCTTCGATCACACAGACGGTTTATCGAACGATGTAGTCCTGCCGATCTTTGAAGATCACGAAGGGACTATTTGGGCCGGAACGAACGGCGGCGGGTTGAATCGTTACCGCAACGGGCACTTTACAGCGTTAACCGCAAAAGACGGATTGGCGGATAACCTCGTGTTTTCCATTGGCGAAGACCGCGACCACGATTTGTGGATCGGCACCAGAAAAGGACTGAACCGGCTGAGCAACGGACGCCTCAGTACTTATCGCAAGGAAAACGGTTTGCCGAGCGACGTCGTGTTGGTGACGTTTGTCGATTCAAAGGGCACGCTGTGGATTGGGACACGCGCGGGTTTGAGCACGTTGCAACCTGGCGGCGCCGGTAAGGCAAAAGATGGCGGCGAAACTTTCAAAACTTACACCACTGCGAATGGATTGAAAAGCAATGTCGTCCGCACCATCTATGAGGATCGGGAAGGCCGGCTGTGGATTGGAACCGGTGGCGGCGGTCTGAGTATGTTCAAGAACGGCCATTTTGAAACGTACGATTCGCACCGAGGCCTTTCGAATAACGTTGTGCTTGCCATCTACGAAGACGCTGACAAAGTACTTTGGATCGGGACCGATGGCGGAGGACTCAACCGGTTCAAAGAGGGCAAATTTACGGCATACACCATGCGTAACGGCCTGTTAGATGACGCGGTGTTCCGGATTCTTGAAGACAGCGCCGGCAATCTGTGGATGAGCAACAATCGTGGAGTCTTTCGCACTAGTAGGGCGGCTCTGAACGAATACGCGGATAAAAAGAGAAGCCGTGTGGAGACGATCGCCTACGGTGAGTTAGACGGCATGAATACCGCTGAATGCAACGGCAGCTTCCAACCGGCGGGATGGAAAACCCGGGACGGCAAGTTGTGGTTCCCAACGATGCACGGCATCGCGGTAGTCGATCCGCAAAAGGCGACAGGTCAGAAGCCGCCTGAACCGGCTTCCGTTGATGCGGCGTTCCTCAATGGCCGCAAAGTGCTGCAGAGTGGCATGGAAGTGCCGCCAGGTCCGGGAAAACTGGAATTTTATTATTCATCGCCTAACTTTCGCGCTCCGCAACGAGTGAACTTCAGGTACAAGCTGGATGGCTTCGACCATGATTGGGTGGATGCTGGGAAACGCCGCGGAGCTTACTACACGAATATTCCGCCGGGACATTATCGTTTCGAAGTAGTCGCCACCAATGGCGAGGGCGTTTGGAGCACTCCGAACCTTTCGTTCGACCTGAGACTACAGCCGCATTTCTACCAGACGATCCTCTTTTACTGTTTGTGCGCGCTCTCGTTTGGCGGCATGGTGATAGCAGTCCACTTCGCCCACGTACGCGAACTGCGTGAACGAGAGAGATCGCTGGAGCATAACGTCGCTGAGCGCACTCGCGAGTTGAGCGAGGAGATCGCCGAGCGAAAACGCACGGCTTTAGAACTGCTGAAGGCCAAAGAATCGGCAGAGCAGGCGAGCCGCGTAAAAAGCGAATTCTTGGCTAACATGAGTCACGAAATCCGTACGCCCATGAATGGAATTCTGGGGATGACGGAGTTAGCTCTTGCGACGGACTCGAAAGCGGAACAACAAAGTTACCTGGATGTCGTGAGGAATTCCGCGGAATCGTTACTCACCGTCATTAACGAAATTTTGGACTTCTCCAAAGTGGAAGCAGGCAAGCTGGAGCTCGATCTGGTTGACATTGATTTGCGTGAATGCTTGACCGGGACGATTGCTTCCATGACCGTCAGAGCGCAACAGAAGGGGCTTCGCCTGTCATGCACCATCCATCCAGGCGTTCCTTCTATGATCAAGGCCGACCCGGTGCGGCTCAACCAGGTAGTGACTAATCTGTTGGGCAATGCAATTAAATTCACCTCTGAAGGCGAGGTGGAGTTAAGCATTGCATGCCAATCGAAAGATGCGAGCGGAGCGTCCCTGTACTTCACGGTGAGGGACACCGGAATTGGGGTGCGCCGCGAAAAGCTGAAATCTATTTTTGAGGCTTTCTCGCAGGCCGATACTTCGACTACCAGAAAATTCGGCGGCACCGGACTTGGATTGGCAATTTGCCATCGCCTGGTTCAGTTAATGGGTGGCGAGATTTGGGCAGAGAGCGAAGTGGGACAAGGAAGCGAGTTCCACTTCACGATAAAGTGCGGCTTAACGAGCCAAAACGGCGCTCCGTCGCGCAACACAACGCCGATGATAAGCCGGTGGACGCAAGCCAAACTTGCAATGCCGGACGCGAGTGAGTTTTGCGTGCTACTTGCCGAGGACAACCCCGCCAACAGAATGGTGGCGCGCGCAAGCCTGCAACAGGCTGGCTTTCAAGTGAAGGAAGTAGAGAACGGGCTAGAGGCGATTGAGGCCATCAAGCGCTTCCAGTTCGATGCCGTCCTGATGGATTGCCGTATGCCATTGATGGATGGGTATTTGGCCACTAAGTTCATCAGGCAGCTTCCGGGAACGAGCGGCCAAGTTCCGATCATCGCTCTCACCGCGAGCGCTTTCACAGAAGACCGTGAAAAAGCAAAGCAAGCAGGCATGAATGACTTCATTGCAAAGCCTTTTCATTCCTGGGAGCTGGTTGCCAAATGTATGCAGTGGATAAAAGTTCATCGCGCGGCCAACCAGAGCGACGTTCCTGGGCTGGCGGGTGTGGACGGAATTGATGGCGAACAAGATTCGCTTTCTTTTATGACCGAGGTCAAACAAGTTTTTCTGGATACGGCCCCAGCGGTTTTCCAAAAATTGATTCGTGCCTTGGAACGCCAGGATTGGACCGGAGCAAAGGGTTTCGCCCACTGGCTGCAAGGCGGAGCCACCCGCATGCTCAATCCTGAACTGCAGGATCGTTTGCGCGAGATAGAGAAGGCGTGCGGCCAACCGTCTCCGGCGCCTGTCGTAGACATTGACCAACTCAGAGCGGCATTTGAAACCGCGCTCAACACGGCAGAACTAGATACGGGAGAGCAGAAAGCGTTCATCGCTAAGCTTTGAGCGCGTGCCCGCGTTAGCCTGATCTGGTGGGCTTTGCATTATGGATTGACGCCGAGGAGGGTGTCGCCTGGGCGCAGGGAACTCACGAGTATCGCCCTATGGGAACAGCCGCCCTCAGCAGAGTTGGCCAGTTCCGCCGCGTAGATTTTCGCCAAGCTCTTCGGCGTCCGAGGCGATTGGACAACTGCTTTGTCGGCTTTTTCGGATCGCTCGAAAGCGTAAATGAATTCTTGCGACGGGAATGGATGCCGCCAAAGCGCCGGACGCCGGCGCATCTGTTATAAATTGGCGGACGCTATGCAAATACTTCACCTCACGCGCTCAAAGCTGTTCCTGCTCTCGATCATAGGTTCGTGCGCGGCGATAACTGCTTATAGCCAGAAGCTATCGGTCAAATGGGAAGAGCTCACGGCAGCAGATTTTGCCCACGCGATCAAGCAGGCACAGAACACATGCGTGCTGCCGTTCGGCATTATTGAAAAACACGGGCCGCAACTGCCGCTGGGCACAGATCTGATCAATGCGCGCTATGCAGCGCTGCATGGATCGGAGAAAGAATATGCAGTGGTTTTCCCCGAATACTACTTTGGACAGATTTTCGAGGCTAAGCAGGAGCCAGGAACCGTGGCGTATAGCGCCGCTCTGCAATTGGAATTGCTGCAAGAGACTACGGATGAAATGGCGCGCAACGGCTGTAAAAAAATCCTCATTGTAAATGGCCACGGCGGCAATCAATATCTGCTGCCGTATTTCGCGCAGTCGCAACTTGCGAAGCCGCACGATTATGTGGTTTATGTCTATCTCTCTCCAAGATATCCAAACAATCGACCGGCCCGGAAGTCCAAAGTTGACATGCATGCGGGTGAATCAGAGACGTCGCACACGCTGATATCACGTCCTGATTTAGTGCACCTGGATCGCGCGGGGAGCGAATCGGGCGAAGATCGAAATCGTCTGGACCTTCCCGAAGGCGTCTACACGGGGATCTGGTGGTACGCAAAGTTTCCGGATCACTATGCAGGCAATGGCGCGCTCGCAAACAAAGAGCTAGGCGAGTTCGATATGAATGCCTGGAGCGACGATGTCGCCAATGCATTGCGTGCCATTAAGAGCGACCAGAACAGTCTCAGGCTGCAAAATGAGTTTTTCGAGAAAACTTCACATCCTCTGGATACGCGCCAGTGAGTGTGCGCTCTATGCGTAGGGGAATTGGCAGGAGCTCAACTCAGCAGGGTCATCGCCGGCCTGCCGCATCAGCGTTTTCAACCGTTCACGCAGTTGCTGCTCAATCGGCATGGTTTCGCGCCTCCCGGCCAGGTTCACGAGTTGATGAGGATCTGCCCGATTGTCATAAAGCTGGAACGCGTAGTATTCAGGCGCCTTCGGCTGGGGTTTGAATGGAGCGGTTCCGCGCGGTGCGGCCATAACGTACGACCATTCGGGCGTTCGTAGGCCGCGACCTACCCAGTATTCCGATAACGAGATGAACACTTCGTTTGTCCAACCCACGCGATTGCCCGAAAGCAGAGGCACCGTATTATGACCTTGGACTACAGAGGGAACGGCGACACCGCATGCCGTGAGCAGCGTTGGCATCACATCAACCATGGCGACAAGATCGGTAACCTCTCGATTTCCGTCGAAAACGCCGCCTTCGGCAATGAACGGAACGTGCGTAGATGCGTCGTGAATGCTGCGCTTGTACTCGGTATTGCGAGTCATGAAGTGGCAGCTATGGTCGCTGATGAAGATAACGATGGTATTGCGATCAAGGCCGTTTTCAACGAGCGAAGCACGGATTTCGCCGACCGCTTCGTCAACACTCTTTATGCAGCCGTAATAGTCCGGTAGCTGCTGCTGCCAATCGCCCGGAATCTCCAGCAGATCGCGTGGAACAAAGGGATTTCGATAACGCTCCGCATAGCCTTTCGGCGCGACCATTCGTCCCATGTCGTTCTGATGGTGCGGCTCCAAATAAGAAACAACCAAGAGAAACGGCGAACTCTTGCTGGTGTTCTTCAGAAAACGCTGAATGCGGCTGGTAAGAAAATTGACCCGGTATTGATTCTCGAAATGAATGGGGCGGCCGTCTCCGTCGTACATGTCGCCTTCGTACGGATGTGAGGTGTGCTCAAGTACGTTGGATGCTTCCCAAAGATCCAAGAAGCCGCCGCGCTCAGATGGCGGGACGGGACCAACCGCGTCCTTGGCAAGATGCCATTTGCCGATGTAATTTGCCGAGTAGCCGGCTTTGCGTAGTTCCCCCGCAAGCGTAGGCGCGTTGGGATTAAGGCCGATTTCCTTCCCTGCATTGGCCCAAACGCCATTGCCAGCCTGATACTGTCCCGTGAATAAACAAGCCCGCGAAGGGCTGCACACCGGGTGATTTGTGAATGTATTGCGATAGAGTGTTCCGCGCTTCGCCACCGCGTCGATGTTCGGTGTAAGGCCCGAAGGATTCACCCCGTATGCGCCGACCGCATCCCAACGGACCTGATCGGCGATGATGACCAGAACGTTCGGTTTCCTGGATGAGTCGAAGCGATTCTGCGCGGATGCTGTTGAGCTTGCGGTTGCTGCAACCGCGGTAGCGCCAAGAAAGTCACGTCGAGAGGGCGTGGATGGAGATTCCGCCACGGTCGAAGGGACTTAAGCGATTCGCGCTTTTTGAACTTTGCCGTTGCGAATGCAGGAAGTGCAGGCGCGAACGCGTTTGCCGGCGCCATTTACAAGCGCATGAACTGTCTGAAGATTTAGATTCCAGCGACGCTTTGTCACATTGTGGGCGTGACTGATACGATGCCCGAATTGCGGACCACGACCGCAGATTTCACAAACTTTTGCCATAGATGCACACTCCCGCCGGGCCCTAGAGCAAGCGGCTGAAATACCAATGTAGCAAGCTCGCTATAGCGCGCGCAACCGCGGGTTGGTGAGATATTCCACAGCCCTTTCAAGCACTTCGTCTCTGCCGCGCCGTGTGCCGTTCACCGTAGGAGCCACCAGTACAGTGGGTTGCAGGCCGAGACGTTGGAGTTTACCGGCATTTGCATGACGAACATCTTGCCCGGAGAACGTGATGGTGATGCCGCCTGGAGTCACGAAGTTGGAGGTTGCGCCATTGGCTCCGGCGCTAGGCGTACCGACAAATGCGGTGTTGTTTGCCGCTTCGAGCCACAGGCCCAGATGTTCGGCCGCCCCGATAGTGCGCTCATCGATGAGCATCACGGTCTTGCCCGTGTACTTTGGTTCGATTGGGTCCGGTAGTTTTTCGACGAAGAAGTAGCTCGCTGTTGAAGTGAGAGATTGCGTCGTGGTTACGTCCGGCGAAAGAGTGATCGGACCGGTGATAATTGCGCCAGCCACGTCTTTGGCGTTGTTCAAATGGGCGACCAATGCTTGTGCCGCGCGTCCGATCTCACCGCGTGCGTCGAAGATGATCGCCCGGGTATTCTGGAGCTTTTCGAAAACGGCCGGTGTTTGATCGTCTCCGATACGAGTAAGGTCCGCGTAACCGATATTGTCCGGAAGTATCCGCACGGGATCGCTAGTGCGTTCCAGTTGCTTGAGCGCCGTCGTGAAAGCGGCTGTGCGCTGCAGTTTGATTTCTTTGGTGGGTCCTTCTTGTGTGCCCACCAAAAGTGTGGCGGTGGAACCGTCGGGGCCATTCAACACCTGCTGAATGGAATCGTAACCGCGACGTTGTGGTGTGCCGGCAGAGATGTAGTCCTGGATGCGATTAAAACGGTCGGCGATTCTTTGTCCATCCACACTGGCAACGATGTCGCCGATACGCAGGCCGGCCGATTTCGCGTTTTCATCCAGGATCTCCGTAATAACCGGCTTCTTCTCAATGAGCCGAAGACGCAAACCAACTGCGGCACGGCCGAAGTAATCCGCCAGTTCGTCACTGCTCACCGTAACGTGCGAATCCAGCGTATGGGTGAGCATGTCCGCCACAGTCAGGCTGTACTCGTGCGCGTCTTTCGCGGAAACGAAACGCGGCAAGAAGTCAGCGAAGACGGTGTCCCAGTCTTCGTCCATCAGATCGCGATAAGCAAAGAAGTAATGAATGACTCCCCAAATTTTGAAGGCAGCGAGGATGCGGTATTCGGTGGAAGGAAAACGACTCGCGTCGTAGGAGTCCGGCTTAATAGTGGGAATTGCCGCCGACTGGATAGGTTCAGAGAGCCTGATGGAAGCTGTGATGCCGTCGCTCAGAGGAAGGCGGGCAATTTGAGCCGCAGTTGCGGACCTGCTGGCGAAAGCGGAATAGAAAACGCCTGGATCGGGGCCGAACTCGGGAGGAAAACCATGATGCATCCACATGCGCTGGCCGCCACTCTCCTGGATCTCGCGATCACCATCCAGTACACGCGTGGCGGGATCTTCCAAAGCCTGTAACATCGACTGCAGCGCCGCAGCGTAATCTTGCTTGTTTTGAGCGGCGCGAATTTTTGGCAGCGCATCGATGAGCGCCTTGTCCCAATCGATATTGCGGTACGCGAGATAGGGATGAAAATACTTGACCGTAATCCAAAGCTTTGCGGTCTGGATGAGACGGTCGTTTTCAGATGGGTTAGAACTCTGGGCCGCGGCGAGCGACCCAAACAGAAGTGAGGCGGCGATCAGTTGCCGAAACACGATTGGAAACTTACGTCGTGGGCGGCCCGACTTGCAGTTCGTTGTCCACGTCCTTTACGCCTTTGACTTTTTTCGCAAGTTTGGTCGCTTTCGACTTACCCTTGTCGCTGTCCACGCGGCCTTTGATCGTAACGACGCCATCTTTTACTGTTACGTCAAGGGCGCCGCCCTTCACATCGGGATCGACGGCAAGCTTCTGGCGCACCTGGTCATATATGCGGTCGTCCGGGTTAGTCGTTTTCTGGCCGGCTGCAAGCGTACTGAACGAAAGCAAAGCTATAGCAATAAAACGTTTCATTCGGGAGTATCTTCTGAGCCTAGCATCGAGCGCCAATCCACAGCACTCAGGAAAGACGGATCTTCCCTCCAATTTGGTTTCACTTTCACGAAAAGAGAGAGAAATACTTTTTGATCGAGCTTCCGTTCGAGTTCCTGACGGGCTTGAGACCCGATTTTCTTCAGCATTTGGCCCTTATCTCCAATCAGGATCGTTTTTTGACCCGGCCGTTCGACATAAATCGTAGCTGCGATCTTTGTAAGCTTCGGTGTCTCTTCCCAGACATCTACCAGAACGGCTGTGGCGTGGGGAACCTCTTCCCGGGCGGCGCGCAGAATCTGTTCACGAATCGTTTCAGCCGCGATAAACCTCATCGGCTGATCCGTGATGTAGTCATCGGGAAAAAGCGCAGGCCCTTGCGGGAGGTGTTGGATGATGACGCGTTTTAGTTGCTCAATGCCGTCGCCGGTTCTCGCGGAAACGGGAACGGTTTCGGCGAATGGATGAAGCGCGGAGTAGTTTTGCGTCGCGGGCAGAAGCAGGCGCTTGTCTTCCAGACGGTCGATTTTGTTGAGAACCAGAAGGGCTTTCGCGTCGCGAGGCAAAGCACTAACCGAATGCCGCTCTTCTTCTGAAATTTGTCTTGAGGCGTCTGCGACAAACAAGATGAGATCGACGCCGCTCATGGAACTCCGAACGGTCTCCATCATCCGTTTATTGAAGAGGGTGTCGGATTTGTGAATACCGGGCGTGTCGACAAAGACAATTTGGGCATCGGGCGTAGTCAAAACGCCCTGGATTGTTGTACGCGTTGTCTGTGCCTGATGCGCGGTAATTACGATCTTTTCGCCCACCAGTGCGTTGAGCAGAGTCGATTTGCCGGCATTTGGACGCCCGACGATGGAGACAAAGCCGGCGCGATGCAGCGAATCGCTCAGATGCAGCGAATCGCTCAATGGATGGCCTCAACCGGCGAAGGAGCAGGCGCGCGCGAAATACGAACCTCATCGACGCGCCGCTCATTTCCGGCGAGCACCTCTACGCGTATGCCATCGCGCTCGGCCGCTTCTCCCACTTGTGGCACGTGTCCCAGCCATTCCGCAACCAGCCCTGCGACCGTAGTCGATTCAGTGTTGTAGTCGGGCCGGAAGCCGAGCAGATCGTGCAAACGGTCAAGGTCGAGGCTTCCCGGTGCAACGAACACGCTTTCCGATTCCTGACGCACGTCGCGGTCGGGTTCGTGCTCATCTCGAATCTCGCCCAGAATCTCCTCTACCAGGTCTTCCATCGTTGCCAGACCGGCGGTGTTGCCGTATTCGTCTACAACTACGACCATATGGGAGCCGTCGTGCTGCATTTCGCGGAGTAGATCCGTCACCGGTTTAGTTTCGGGAACTAGCGGAACCGGGCGGATGAGATCTTTAAGCGCCTTGGATTGAAGATCGTCCGGACTGAGTTCAAACATGTCGCGAACGTGGACAAACCCGACGATGTTGTCGATGGTTTGGCGATATACGGGAATGCGTGAATACTGTTCGTGGATGACAAGCTGGCGCAAGTCTTCAAGCGTTTTATCAATTGAGATGGCGGTGATATTCGGCCGCGGAGTCATCACCTCGCGAACGTTTTTATCGCCAAAAGCGACGACCGAATGAATCAGCTTGCGGTCTTCTTCCTCGAGAATGCCCTCTTCGGCTCCGGCGGTAATGAGCGCTTCAATATTTTCGACAGAATCTGCGGGAGCGGGTTCGCCATTGGCGTCCTTGTTTAGATCAAGCAGCGATTGAAACAGCCGCACGATCGACACTAAGGGCCGGGCGCACAGCGCAAGCAGCTTGATGAACGGTACGGCCTTCGCCATCCATTGGCCCTTGGTGCGCCGGTAAATGACGGTAGGAACCAGGTAGGTGGAGAGCAGCATCGCAAGCAGCGAGAGACCAAGTGCCTCAAGCACGCTCTGCCAATGGGGTGCGTTCGGTCGCACTAATGCACACAGATAAAACAGGCCGATAGAGAAAAGTGAGACATGCTTGATGAGTGAGAAGGCGAGTGAGCCATGCTCGGGATCAAGACCGATTTTCCCCGCCAGCGTTTCGCGGAAGAATTCAAGCGAGGGAACCTCGCGGCGAATCAGACGCAACGATTCGAGATACAGCAATTGAACATAGGAGACAAAGGTAAGCAGCGCGGTTAATAAGAGGGCGATGGCCAGGCAAAGGAGTGTCATCGAGTTGCGCCCCGGCGCCCGTAGCCATTTCCATCTGTTCTGGCAATCAAAGCCGTCGGAAGACCGAATTCCCGGCGCCACTTATTTTCCGCGCGAGCCATTTCGCCCTTGTCGCACTCGTGATCCATGCCCGCGAGGTGTAGCAAACCGTGCAGCATCAAAATACGAATCTCGTCGATGCGACCGTGACCAAACTGAGAGGCTTGGGCCTCCGCGCGCTCGGCGGAAATAATGATTTCGCCCGCATGTTCGCCTTCGGGGACTTCGGGAAACGAGAGAACATCGGTCGGGTAATCGTGCCCTAGAAAGATGCGGTTCAACCGGTGAAGCTCGTCGTCATTGCTGATAACGCATGTGAACGCACGGCGATTCACAACGCGCGACGAAACCGTACGCGCGAACGCTTTCAAACTGCGTTTCTCTTCCGCGGAGAACTTGAGATGAGATGGCAGCTCTCGAAAGAGCAATGTACTACCACTTTCAGACATTAGGCGAGGGAGGGAAATTCCGGAATTTCCACGGCAGTGTTCGGCGGAGGCTCCGGAACTACTTCCGGCACGGTCTCAGAGCCGAGTTTGAGAGCCAACTGACGACCTACCCCAATCATTTCGTTGTAGCGATCATATGCCTTCACGATTTGCTGGACGAGATGATGGCGCACAACATCCCGCTCATCGAAGTTAATGAAGGCAATGCCTTCCACACCCTTCAAAACGTCGATCGCGTTGAGTAGTCCGCTTTTCTTGCCGCCTGGCAGATCGATTTGTGTCTGATCGCCCGTAACGACCATTTTGGAGTTGAAGCCCTGGCGGGTCAAAATCATCTTCATCTGTTCGGAAGTTGTGTTTTGAGCTTCGTCCAGGATGATGAAGCAATCGTTCAACGTACGGCCGCGCATAAAAGCAAGCGGCGCAATTTCGATAGTGTTGCGTTCCAGCAGTTTCTCCACTTTGTCGGCATCGATCATGTCAAACAATGCGTCATAGAGCGGGCGCAGGTATGGGTCGATCTTTTGTTGCAAAGTACCGGGAAGAAAACCAAGATGCTCGCCGGCCTCAACAGCAGGGCGAGTAAGGACGATGCGGCTGACACGCTTATTTAGCAACGCGGAAACCGCCATTGCCACCGCGAGATAGGTTTTTCCGGTACCGGCGGGTCCGACGCCGAAGGTGAGATCGTGATTTTCGATCGCGTCCACATAGCGGCGCTGATTGACAGTCTTCGGGGCCAACACCTTCTTGCCAAAAGATCGTGATTTGCCGCTTTCCACGAGCCGGCGCAAACTGACGTTCGGGTCGGCCGTCACCACTCGCATGTAACTGTTCAAGTCACCGTTGTTGAAGATGTGACCTTCTTGCACCAGACCGACATAGTCTTCCAGAATGCGTTCAGCCCGGCGCACCTGTTGCTCTTCGCCTTCGATCTCGAGCGAATCGCCATCCATTAAGCGGGTGCGCAAGTTGAGTTCCGATTCAAGCAGGCGGATATTCTCGTCACGGGTGCCGAACAGGGATTCAATTCCACGAGAGATCTGAACAGATGACTTCATCAAGAGGGTTTGGCGGATGAACTAGCGGGAACGGGCTTGGTAGCGAAGGAACAATGTACGGACAAGGCCAAAAAACAGTTAGAGGCGGGAAAGCGTCTCAGAAAGGCCGCATGCTGAACCCACAGGCGCGTACGCCAGAAGCCCATTCGTTTTGATTATAGCAATTTTTCCGCCGTTTATGGCCGGATTTTGATGGTTCCGAGGGCCGGGGATCAAGGCCAAAACACAACTGGCGCCAGCCCCGAATAGGGGCATTTTTGCCTGGTTCCGAAAAGGTAGTCACAAAAGAGAGAAAAAAATCTCAAAAAAAATTTCTCGCTTCGAATCAGCAGCTTAGGAACGGTTGCAAGAGTTGCACGATGGTTGTAGCCGTCCGTTTTTGCTGGGTTGCATGCTACGTTCAAATCGTTCGCGAGAGAAACTCGCGAACAGCAAGCCGGGATTCATTCCCGGCTTTCGCATTTTTGAAAGGAGCCTCAGCAAAAAAAATTATGGGCGAATTGATCATGATGCCGTCGCGCAACACAGAAACCGAATCCGTTGACTCGCAAGATTTAGGCAAGCCAGCCAAGGTCGTCAGCATCGAAGACGCATTCGAAAATCGCTCAACACTGGACGCGCATCATGAACCGGCCCAGAACACGAAAGCCGTCGGCGAAGATCCATCGGCGACTGATTTTTCCATCTGGCGGCAAGCTCCGAAAGAACGCACACCGAGTTACTTTCCCACATATTCCGCTGTCTCCCGTGCGATGCAGGCAGCGATGCGTGGATGGGTTCGCGAATGGTTCCAGGCCAATCCCGACATCCTGATGCGGCCACAGACTGCGTATCCGATTCTGGTGTATCAATGCACACGGCCGTTCGCGGGTAAGAAAACCAACATCTTTACTTACGACATATTAGAGACGGAGACGCTGGATAAGGCATTTTCCTCTGCTGCGAAAGCCTTGAGCCGCGAACTGAAAACGCTTGATACCAAGCGATTCAACTGGTTTACGCGGGAGCACTACTTTGCATACCGCAACAATGAGGTTGTCAAGCACGTCAAGAAGAACCGGCGAGCCATCTACAAGATGTTGACCGTCGATACCGTGTTGATGGACAGCGTCCTGAACTTCGCCGTGGTTGATATTCCAACCGTGGGACTTGATGCCGCCGTCAAAATGTTGCGGCGTGCGTTCGAAATCCAGCTTAGACGATTCTCAACCGAGATCGACATGACCGTGCGTGTCGATGAGTTGCTGAAAGTGGCAACCGATGCTCTGTTGGCGAAACTCGCCGCCGATAAAGTCGTTGACCTTCCGTTGGAGATGCCGCTGGCGGCTTAAGATTTTCCTGTTTGCGTTTGGTGATGCGTGGTGGACTCGAGGAGCAGGTGTGGCTGCCTGCTCCTCTTTTTTTCTAGAGCTTCACTGTAACGGTCTTGATTTCGGAGTATTGTTGTAGGCCGTACTCGCCTAATTCGCGGCCAATTCCCGATTGCTTGAACCCGCCAAAAGGCGCTCCAGCATCGAAAACGTCGTAACAGTTAACCCAGACGGTTCCTGCCCGAACATCATTAGCAATTCGGTGAGCCTTTGAAATATCCCGCGTCCACACGGCAGCAGCCAAGCCATAAATGGTCTTGTTCGCTCTGTCGACAAGCTCATCCATGTCTTTGAATTTCATCACGCTCATTACCGGTCCGAAGATCTCTTCTTGAGCGATCTTCATCTCGTCTTTTACGTCGGCAAAGACTGTCGGCGCGACGAAGTAGCCTTTGTCTCCGACACGGTCGCCGCCGCAGACGAGTTTCGCGCCTTCCTTCTTGCCGGATTCGATGTAGCCCAACACTTTGTTGAACTGTTCGTTATCCACTTGTGGCCCTTGTTCCGTCTTCGGGTCTAACGGATTGCCAACCGTACGGCGTTTCGCGCGAGCGCCGCTGCGTTCAACGAACTCGTCATAGACCTTTTCTTCCACGAAAACTCGCGAGCCTGCGCAGCAGCATTGTCCTTGATTGAAGAACAGCGCGAAATGAGAGCCTTCCACCGCCTGTTCCATGTCAGCGTCCGCGAATACGATATTGGGACTCTTACCGCCCAATTCGAGCGTGACGCGCTTGAGGTTGGTTTCCGCGGCGGCCTTCATGATGAGGTGGCCTACTTCGGTTGAACCTGTGAACGCCACCTTATCGATATCCATGTGACGGGCGATGGCGCCACCCGCGGTCGGTCCATAGCCGGGCAGGATGTTGACCACGCCTTCAGGGAAGCCAGCTTCAAGAATCAGCTCGCCCACGCGAAGCGCGGACAAAGGTGTCTGCTCTGCAACTTTCAAAATCACGGTATTGCCGCATGCCAACGCGGGGGCCAACTTCCAGGCCTGCATCAGCAACGGGAAATTCCAGGGAATAATTTGACCCACCACGCCAACGGGCTCGTGCCGTGTGTAGCAGAAATAGTCGCCGCTGATGGGAATCGTTTTACCTTGAATTTTGTCGGACCAGCCCGCGTAGTAGCGATAGCAGGCGATGGTTAGCGGCAGATCGGCTGTGCGCGCGACGTGCTTCGGCTTGCCGTTATCTAGCGATTCAAGCGTGGCGAGTTCGTCCGCATTCTGCTCAATCAGATCCGCAAGTTTCGTCAGGAGCCTGCCGCGTTCGGATGCCGACATGCGGCGCCACGGCGCTTTTGCATGAAACGCTTTGCGCGCGGCTTTGACAGCAAGATCTACATCCGCGGCGTCAGCTTCGGCCACTTTCGCTATGACGTCTCCCGTTGCGGGATTCGTGGTGTCGAACGTCTTGCCAGAGACGCTGTCCACCCACTTGTTATTGATAAGAATCTTGGTTTGCTTAATGGGGGCTTGGGTAGAAGTCGGTTCGGTCAGAACAGTAGCCATGGTTCTCTCCTTTTCGCGATCACAACTAGGATCGTACGCGTTTCATTCTACGCCAAGAAAACCGAGCGAACGTTACCGATCTACCTTCACGCGCTTCCACCTTTTACCAACCCGCAACACAAGCGTCCCCGTAGCTCCGGCGAGCAAGAGGTCCTTCTGTATCTGGCCGTTGATTTCGGCGGCTCCCGCTTTCAGCTTGCGTACGGCGTCAGTAACACTTTCCGCCAGCCCAATCGTCGCCAAAAGTTTGTCGATTCGAATGCCTTTTTCCGTGCGCACCATTTCGGGCAGATCCACTGTCTCAATGTCGGCTGGTTCCTTGCCTTGGCGAACTTCGCGATTAAACGCCTCGCGGGCGGCATCGGCCTCGGCATTCGTATAGTAGTCGGCGACAAGCTGGCGCGCCAGATCCATCTTGACTTCCATAGGATCGCGGCGGCCTGCGGCAACATCGGCGCGCAAGGCGACGATCTGCGCCAACGGCATGTCGGTAAGCAGTTCGTAGTAGCGGTACATGAGATCGTCACTGATCTGCATGGTTTTTCGAAAGATTACTTTCGGCTGCTCATTGATGCCGATGTAGTTGCCTTTCGATTTCGACATCTTTTCGATGCCGTCAGTACCTTCGAGCAGGGGCACAGTTGCCACAATTTGCGGTGGCTGACCAGAGTCGCGCTGCAACTCGCGGCCAACAAGCAGATTGAATTTCTGATCTGTGCCACCCATCTCGACATCGCACTGAAGTGCTACTGAATCGTAGCCTTGCGCGAGCGGATACAGAAGCTCGTGTACGGAGATCGGCAGTCCTTCTTTAAAGCGCTTGCTGAAGTCATCCCGCTCCAACAGGCGGGCAACGGTGTACTTGGAGCAAAGCTCCACAATTTGACGGAAATCCAGCGGCGCAAGCCAATCGCTGTTGAATCGAACTTCGGTTTTTTGCGGATCGAGGATTTTAAAGACCTGTGCCTTGTATGTTTCCGCGTTGTGTTCGATTTCCTCGCGTGTCATGGGCGGCCGCGTGACGTTGCGGCCCGTGGGGTCGCCGATCAAGCCTGTCATGTCGCCGATCAAGAAGATGACGGTGTGGCCCAGATCCTGAAAGTGTTTCATTTTTCGCAGCAGGACTGTATGCCCCAGATGCAAGTCAGGAGCAGTCGGATCGAAACCGGCTTTGACGCGAAGCGGACGATTTTCCTTCCGCGACGCAATCAAGCGTTCGCGAAGATCCTCTTCACGGATGAGTTCGGCTAAGCCTTTCTTGAGGTATGTGAGCTGTTCGTCGACAGGAGCAAATGGCACGTTTCGTCTTATTTTAGAAGCCCGGCATAATCTTTCCTGAGTTGATATCCTGAACGAACCGCTCTACTGCCGCTCTCCAATGCCTGGACTCCCGTCTTCTCTTCCGCGGATTTGTGTTGCTCTGGGGTTGCCTAATGCGGCTCAGCTCACCAGGGCCGCGGAAGCAGAGTATAAAGATGGCAACACATTTCTGGAGTTCCGGCTCGATTATTTGGCCGATCCTGCTGCGGGCGCGGAACTGATTCACAATTTTTGCCGGCGCTATCCGGATGCGCAAGTTTTGGCAACCTGCCGGCACAAACAGAATCACGGACGCTTTTCAGGCACTGTTCAACAGCAACTCGACATTTTGAAGGCAGCGGCGGACTCGGGTGCCATTGCTGTGGATCTTGAGATTGAATCGGCCGAAAAAATCAAAACTGCGGCGAATGATTTACGCGCAAACGCGGCGCTGATAGTCTCTTATCACTCGTTTGATAACACGCCGGCGCTTGCTGGAGTTCTACGCCGGTTGCGGCATACGCCCGCGGATGCTTATAAGCTCGCGACCACGGCGCATAAGCCCGCCGACACCTTGCGGTTGATCGACTTTGTCAAGGCGCATCGCGGCGAGCCGCTCATTTCGTTCGCGATGTCTGAAGCAGGTTTGGCGACGCGGATCTTGAGTCCGGCTTTTGGGTGCATATTCACGTATGCTGCGCCGTGCCAGGATGACGGAACTGCTCCCGGACAGATTGCGGCGAAGTTGATGCGCTCCTTGTATCACACCGATAAGCTGAGCCGCCAAACTAGAGTTTTTGGCGTTATCGCGGACCCGGTCGCCCATAGCAAATCTCCCGTAATTCACAACCGCGCGTTTCAAGCGCGCCGTATTGACGCGGTTTATCTTCCATTTCTGGTTGCCGCGCCTCATCTGAGCGAATGGATGAAGCTTGCGGAGAAACTTCCAGTGCGTGGATTCAGCGTAACCATTCCCCACAAACAAAAAATCATCCGGCATCTGAATGTTGTGGAACCGCTGGCGAAGCGAATTGGAGCCGTCAATACGGTTTGGTGCAAAGCGGGCAAGTGGCGCGGAACAAATACCGATGTGGACGGGGTTCTCAAACCGTTCAGCAGGCACATGCGGCCGGCGCATAAATCCATCCTCATTGCCGGCTATGGAGGAGCTGCTCGCGCTGCGGCAATCGTTTTGGCGGATGCCGGAGCGCAAATCACCATTACCGGGCGCAAACCGGATCGCGCCCAAGCGTTAGCGCGGGTAGTGAAAGCCGGTGTTGTCTCGTTAAAGCAGGCGCAAACACGAGAGTACGATGCACTCATTCAGGCAACGCCGGTGGGAATGTCGCCACGGCCCAATGAATCTTTGTTCCCGAATCGTATCCCTGCCGCGGTCGTATTCGACATGGTCTACAACCCGCATGAGACGCTGCTGCTCAAGCATGCGAGGCAGCAAGGCTGCACGGTTATTTATGGATCGGAAATGCTATTGGAACAAGCAGCCCGGCAGTTTGAAATTTGGACGGGCGATTCCGCGCCGCGAACTGTGATGCAGAGTGCGCTCGAGCAGGCCTTACAAGCTTAACGAAATTCCTCGTTTTCGATTCCTTTGACCTTGTTCAGTCGACGTACATGCCGCTCCTCGCCGCTAAATTTTGCGTTTAGAAATGCTTCGGCGGCGTCGCGCGCCATCATTGGCCCAATGATGCGCGCACCCAGGACCAGCACGTTCATATCGTCGTGCTCGACACCTTGATGAGCGGAGTAGTGGTCATGGCAAAGACCGGCGCGAATCCCTTTATATTTGTTCGCGGCCACCGATACGCCTACGCCGCTACCGCACACGAGAATTCCACGGTCGACATTGCCCGACCGAATATCCTCGGCGACTAAAGTCGCATAGTCGGGATAATCGTCCGGTTTGCCCGGCTCAAATGTGCCGACGTCATGCACGGTATGACCTTGTTGCTTAATGAAGTCGATCAGGTCCTGCTTCATGTCATACCCCGCATGGTCCGCGCCAATTGAAATTCTCATAAGGCTCTTTTGAACACGAGCGTAGCATTCAGGCCACCGAAGGCAAACGTGTTTGAGATCGCTGCCTCAATGGAAGTTTTGCGCGGTTCGTTGGGAACAATATCCAGGTCACAGGCAGGATCGGGCGCGGTGAAATTCGCGGTCGGCGGCACAATTCCGTGCTTTAAAGCCAAAATCGTGATAATTGCCTCGATTGCACCAGCTCCGCCCAACGTATGTCCGTGCATCGATTTGCTGGAACTGACCAGCAACCGGTCCGTGTGCGCGCCGAACACGCTGTGGATGGCCCGCGTTTCGGTCACATCGTTCGCTTGAGTCCCAGTTCCGTGGGCGTTGACGTAGCCCACTTGCTCCGGCTTGATGTTGGCATCTTTCAAAGCCCATTCCATTGCTTTTGCTGGGCCTTCAACGCATGGTTGAGTGATGTGGTGGGCATCGGAACTCATGCCGAAACCGACAATTTCACCTAAGATTTCCGCGCCGCGAGCCCGCGCGTGGTCCCAGTTTTCAAGAACCAGAATGCCTGCTCCTTCGCCCAGCGAGAGACCGCGCCGGTCCGCCGAAAATGGACGGCAGACGTCGGGCGAGACTACGCGCATCGCCTCCCAAGCCCGCAACAATCCTTCGGCGAAAACGGCCTCACTGCCGCCCGAGACCGCTGCTGTAACTTGCCCGCTGCGAACCATCCAAAACGCCTGGCCCAGGGCGTGGTTCGACGAAGAGCAGGCTGTAGATACCGTATAGGCGGGGCCATGAATGCCGAATTCCAGCGAAATACGGCTGGCGCCGGCATTTGACATGGTGCGAGGAATGGTCAGCGGCGCAACTCGGGGATTATTTTCCCGATAGAGGCGGATGTAACCTTCTTCTTCCGAAAATTGACCACCGACGCTGCTTCCCGTAATAACCGCCGATGCGTCGGCCAATTCGGAATCAAACCTCAGCCCGCTCTGTGCTATTGCTTCGCGAGCGGCCACGGTTGCCATTTGCGCGAAACGTTCCAATAGCAGCAGGTCTTTTTCAGTGAAGTAATCGAGTGGCTGAAATGTCTGCGCTTCCGCGCCAAAGCGGAATTTATATGGCGGATTGCCAGGATCGCGTAAGGGGCGAATGCCGCATTCTCCCCGGCTGATTCGTTCCCAGCTTTCGTTCGTGCTGTTGCCGAGTGCGCAGACCAAGCCCAGTCCGGTCACCGCGACGCGGTTCACGCGACCTCCGTCACGCCACACTTGTCAGACCGCACCTGTCAAGCCACACCTGGGCGAACGGTTTGACTTTTTTGTTCAATTAGCTGACGAACGCCGGCAACAGTCTCGCGAACCGATTTAAGATTCTGGACGCCCTCGTCGGGAACTTCGATCTGGAATTCTTTCTCCAACTCGAAAACAATATTAATGCCGTCGAGAGAGTCGATCTTTAATTCTTCGAAAGTACTGTCGAGGCTGACGGATTCAACGGGAATCCGTTGTGACCGGGCGATCACCCGGATAACATGAGCCCCCAAATCGTCTGTTTCCAACTGTTCGGGCATGTACAGAACCTCATGATAACTCCCGCCCGGAAGCTAACATCCGGAACAATTGGATCGAAGAGCGAGCTTTAATTCAGAAGACCGCCGTGGCCCAGACAACCGATCTCCCAACCGGAAATACGGTATTTCGCAAGCATCGGTGGCAGCAGAACATCTAGGATATTCGGCTTAGGCGAACGGAAACAGCAGGGAGCCGAGACGACCGGGATGTCGTCCTTATAGGTAAGCATGGTCAAGTTGCCCGGCTCGACCGGCGCGAGGAACCGTTCCACGTGCGCGCCTAAACGAACTAGCGCTCGGCCAATCACATCTTCGGGGCCGGAGGGAGCTGTCGTAGAGGCGACCAGAATTGCCGAGGGCTTGCTGCGTAGGAGATGTTGAAGCGAGCGCGCCACGCGATCTTCTTCTTCAATCGCCGAGAGCGCGTACTTCAAAGTGGCGTCGTATCGCTCAAGCCGTTGCTGCACTACTGCTTCAAACATGACCCGGGCGCGGTCGCCGTGAACGGGATCCGTATAAAGCATCGCCACTGTGGGATCTTTTACTGGGCGAGCCTGGAGAATGGGACCGGCATCCGTGAGGATGGATAAAACAACCTCCACATGAGCTTTTGCCACCGCAAATGGAGCGCTTTTGACGGTAGCGATTCTGTCGCCCTTGCGCGCATAGCGATAGTTCGGCACTGTTGCAATGACAACACTGCCGCTCATGTTGATCTTCCTCAGTAGATCGTCGTCTACTAATGCGCAGCAATTCTCGGTCGCGATCAGATTCGCCCGCCCGCCGGCAGCTAATCGAATCTCAACCGAGCCGCAGCACATGCTCTCGGCGACTGCCATAACGGCAGCATCTTCGCCGATTTCTCCATCCTCCAATTCGGTAACCCAGACTTGGTTCATTCCCTCTGCTTGCAGCAGCCGGATGTCTTCAGAACTCAGGATGTGCCCCTTTGCGAGGAGCTTTCTGCCTCCGGGTTTGAATATTGTGCAACACAATATACGACCGGCAGATTCCTGAATATCCATGGTTAACGCGCGCAATTTGGCCCTCCTACCAGTTGGCTCTGGTACAAATAGGTGTTAGTAGTAGTACCTGAGCCATGAGTATACTAGTACTCAAGCCAAATGTGCCAGAAAAAAATACAAAACTTTTGAATTTTTTACTTTGTGGGTCGGTTTTGGTGTGAATTACCCGAATTAGCGGTTTACAGACGCCGCCACCTGCGGCAACTGGACCAGATGATCGGCCGCGGAAGCCGGTCGACGCCTCGAAAAAGACAAATTCCCCACGTTTCGGAGGCGCTTCAGCACGGCGATCTCATCGCAATTCTGAAATTTTGGACATCGGAGACAATCTTTCCAGACCTTCAACGGCAACTCGCCGCGCTCCACTTCGCCAAATCCCAGCTTTTGGAAAAAGCCCGGAACATAAGTAAAAGCGAAAATGGCATCCAACTCGTTTTCGCGAGCCTCGGCTTCCAACGCTTCTACTATTACCCGCCCGATCCCGTGCTGCTTCATTTCCGGCAGAACCGCGAGTGACCGAACTTCCGCTGTCGTAGGCGTATAAAAATGCAGCGCCCCGCAACCAGCCAGCGTTTCGCTGTCGTAGGCGACGGAGAAATCGCGGATATTTTCCGACATTTCGAATTCGGTTCGAGGCAGCATGATGCCGCCCGCTGCATAGGAATTGATGAGCGCGAGGATGTTGGGAATGTCGCGCATGGCGGCCTTACGAACGGAGACTTGAACCGGAGCGGTTGTCATGAGCGTAAGGCCTCTGCCGCGGCAGATAGCCGAGTTCCGATCCCTTCTCCAGCAAGCAAACGCCGGCAAACATCGGGCTCAGTACCCGAAGCAATAATTACTTCTTCGAGCCCGCAAGCGAGGGCCGAAATGGCGGCTTCCAGCTTGGCCTGCATACCGCCGTGAGCAACTCCGGCACTAATCAAACCGCGGATTTGATCTGTATTGAGATTGGGCGCCACCGTTCCCGACGCATCCTTAACGCCCGGAACATCCGTCAGGAAAATCAACTTGCCAGCACGCCATCCCGCAGCGCAGGATACTGCCATCTGATCCGCGTTGACGTTGAAGATTGTGCCTTTAGAATCGCCTGCGATACATGCAACTACAGGCAAATAGCCGGAATTAACCAATAAATCGAGCAAACGTGCGTCTGTCTTGACCGGCTTGCCTACAAATTCCATTTCTGGCGATAGTTGGACAGCGCTCGTTAATGAGCCATCGACGCCAGAAAGCCCGACGGCGGCCTCGCCTAGAGCAGTGATCGTCGCGACCAGACTCTTATTCACGCTCCCGGCAATGACCTTGGCGACGCCGTCAATGACAGCCGAATCAGAGACGCGCATTCCATTAACGAATTTGCTCTTAATTCCCTGCGCTTCGAGATAACGAGTAAGCTGTTTACCGCCACCGTGGACGACAACGGTTTCGTACTCGCGGGCGACTTCGACGATTTCAGCCGCAATTCGAGCGCGCGATTCCGATTCGTCGAGTAACGACCCGCCCAGCTTGATCAAAACCTTCACAGCAGGGCCTCGGTTTCCTTGAAGCCTAGCATCAGGTTCATGTTCTGCACCGCTTGTCCAGCAGCTCCTTTACCAAGGTTATCGATGGTCGTCACGATAGTGGCACGCTGGCTTTCGCTATCGAATACGAATCCGATATCGCAAAAATTGGTGCGCTGAACGGCACGTAAATCAGGTACCTTGCCCGGCGCGTACAAGCGCACAAATGGCTCGCCTTCGTATGCCTCTTCATAGATGGACAACAAGTCCACGGGCTTCTCGACTCGCTGCGTACGTACGTAAATGGTTTCCAGAATGCCTCGATCAAGTGGCAACAGATGCGCGGTAAAGGTGAACTCGCGTTCCCCAATACCGGAATTTTGCAACACTTCCGGAACATGCCGATGAGTAGCGAACCCGTAAGCAGAAAAATTCTCTGTCACTTCACAGAAATTGTTTTTTAGCGTCGGATGGCGTCCAGCCCCGCTTACGCCAGATTTGGCGTCGCAGATGATTCCGCGAGAACGATCGGCGACTTCTGCGTTGATCAATGGCCGGATCGCCAGGTTAGCCGCGGTGGGGTAGCAACCTGGATTGGCCACCAATCGCGCACCTCGAATCTGGTCGCGGTAGAACTCAGACAGGCCATAAACAGCCTGATTCAGTAAAGCGGCAGCAGTGTGCCGTTCGTTGTACCACCGGGAATAGGTTTCAGCATCGCGGAGCCGAAAAGCGCCGCTGAAATCGATTATTTTCGCGCCTATTTCCAGAATGCTCGGAGCAAGCTCGATCGATGCGCCTGGCGGTGTCGCCAGGAAAACTAAATCCAGCTTTTCGCTCTGAATGGCCCCGGCCGTGGCGGGAATGGTCTTTAGAGGAGTTTGGCCCAACGGGCCGACATGCCCATCAACGTCTGAGCGATGTTCGAGCAGAATCAACTCGACGTGCGGATGCTTACGCAGCAGGCGCACGAGTTCGGCGCCGCTATAACCGCGGGAGCCCACGATGCCTACTTTGCATCCTGAGTAATTATTCACAACAATGAATAATTATACTATAGCTGCTCGAATGCAGATCGTGCAGCCAAATCCCCAAGAATCGGCAATCTAACTTGCTGGTTTTGCGCGGCCTTCACTAAAAGATAGATCCAGCAGAGAATTACCACTAATTTAATCAAGCCAAAGAGGCCCCAGCCTGGGACGCCGGAAATTAAATTGGGAATGGCCGAAGAAAGAATAAGCCAGGCTACAAAAAGATAGAGCGACTGAAAAGCGTCAAAACGAACCCACATATTGCGCCGAAATCTTTGAGAGGCAAGGAAAATGATCGCCGGAATAACTCCGAACACCGGAATGTAGCAGAGTATGGAGGCAGTACGGTTGCTGATGCCCTCCAAAAAATCGCTAAATTGTGCGGTAGGGCGCGGCTGGGCTGTTCCGCAGTTGCTACAGAACGAAGCGTTCGCGTCGACACGGCTACCGCAATTGGTACAAAAGGGCAAATTCACTCACTCCTACTACTCTGATCTTGTAATCAAAACTACGTGATTGATCGGACGATTGTTCCGATCATGCTGCAAGCAAACCATTTTGATACGATCGGTGCGCATGCGACTCTTTTCTCTCGCTATTGCAACATTCCTGACAGCATCGATTGGCGCAGCGGCAAACAAACAGCTCGAAATCTTTTTTATAGACGTAGAGGGCGGTCAATCTACGCTTTTTGTAACGCCGGATAAACAATCGCTCCTGATTGACACAGGTTGGGGATACAACGCGTATCGCGACGCGAATCGGATTGCAGCCGCGGCCAAATTGGCGAAGATCAAGAAGATCGACTATGTTCTGATCACGCATTATCACCAGGACCATGTGGGTGGTGTCCCGCAGCTCGTCGCGAAACTCCCGGTCGGAACGTTTATCGATCACGGCCCGAATCGGGAAGACACGCCTGCCGGACAGCACGTCTATGACGATTATCAGAAGGCAATCGCCGGCAAAAACCACATTGTTGCCAAGCCGGGCGATACCTTGCCCATCAAGGGAATTGATGCCGTGGTGGTCAGCGCGGATGGAAATCTGATTTCGCAGCCCTTGCCCGGAGCCGGACAAGAGAATTCAAGCTGCTCGGGCGTGCAGCAAAAGGCGACTGATCCGAGCGAAAATGCACGGTCTTTAGGAACTGTGCTGACCTTTGGCAAGCTCCGAATTGTAGATCTCGGCGATCTGACCTGGAACAAAGAGTTGGAACTGATGTGTCCAGTGAATAAATTAGGCCATGCGGATATTTTGGTCGTGTCCCATCATGGTCTGGACCAGAGCAACAGTCCCGCTTTGGTGCATGGGCTTCAGCCGCGCGTGGCAATTTTCGATAACGGCGCAAAAAAGGGCGGCAGCCCATCGGCATGGGACGTCGTTAAATCATCGCCTGGGCTGCTGGACATCTGGCAACTGCATTTTTCGGACGCCGGCGGCAGCGAGCACAACGCCCAAGATCCATTCATTGCAAACGTTACCGAAGCAGACACGGGCTTCTATCTGAAGGTCACAGCCAATGAAGACGGAAGCTTCGAGGTCTACAACGCAAGGAACAAACTTGCAAAGCAGTACCCGGCGCGGTAAACCCGCAGGAGGTTATTGTCCTTTCAGCCACTCCGGCTCAATGAGCGCGCGCACTTCGGGCTTCGCCAGATCGGCCTTCACAATGACACGCGCCGGCAATTCCACCTTTTTGGGCGGCGTCTGGCCGTTCAGCTTCTCTACGAGCGATTTCACAGACTCATAGCCTAGCTGATAGGGATTCTGCACCAGCATGGCGTTCGTCGTTCCGTCGCGCAACGCCTCTACATGCGCCTTGCTGAAATCGAAAGTCACCAGCTTGATTTTTCCCGAAAGATTGCGATTCTTGATCGCTTGAATGCTGCCCAGCGAAGCGGCCTCGCTCGATGCAAAGATACCCGCCAGATCGGGATGGGCCGTAAGAATATCCTCAGCCGCCGCGCGCGAACGAGCCGGATCGGCCATGCCGTACTGCCGCGCCGCCACCTGAACGCGCGGAAATTCCTTCGCG
>Ga0070741_10005540_pt1 | contig 27922 bp, 30 predicted proteins | sample Coa_R1_4_FD_66440 | JGI IMG/M metagenome (GOLD analysis project Ga0070741, IMG submission 66440) | Surface soil microbial communities from Centralia Pennsylvania, which are recovering from an underground coalmine fire - Coalmine... | ecosystem: Environmental > Terrestrial > Soil > Unclassified ...
GGCGGCACGCTGCTCGTGCAGGGCGAGCTCGCCGAGTTCCCCGGCTTCCCGCTCGCGAAGGTGACCGAGAAGGCGATCACGATCAAGAGCGCCCGCGGCCACAGCTACCGCGCCGTGGAGCTCGCGCTCGAGCAGCTCGCCTCGCGGCGCTTCCCGCTCGAGCTCCTGACCACGCACGAGTTCGGCCTCGCGGACGCCGACCGCGCGATCCGGACCGTCGGCGGCGAGCTCGGCGACGGCGCCATCCACGTCTCCCTCCTGCCGTGGAAGGAGTAGTCGTCACGCGCGTCGAGCGCGCCGCCAGGGAGGTCGTCGACGGCTTCGCGGCCTTCGGCGTCGCGACGGTGCACGAGGCGCAGGGGCGGACGGGCCTGCTCGCGGCGGCGATCTCGCCGATCTACCCCGGCGCGCGCGTCGCCGGCTCGGCGGTGACCGTCGCGGTGCCCGCCGGCGACAACTGGATGATCCACGTCGCGGTCGAGCAGTGCCGGGAGGGCGACGTGCTCGTCGTCGCGCCGGCGCCCGCGTCCGACCACGGCTACCTCGGCGAGCTGCTCGCGACCGCGCTCCAGGTGCGCGGCGTCCGCGGCTTCGTCGTCGACGGCGGCGTCCGCGACGTCGCCGAGCTGACGGAGATGCGCTTCCCGGTCTGGTCGCGGTACGTCTCGGCGCTCGGCACCGTCAAGGAGGCGCTCGGCAGCGTCAACGTCCCGGTCGAGTGCGCCGGCCGGCGCGTGGAGCCCGGCGACGTCGTCGTCGCCGACGACGACGGCGTCGTCGTCGTGCCCCGCGCCCGGGCGGCCGAGGTGCTCGAGGCGTCGCGCGCGCGCGAGGAGAAGGAGGCGGCCTCGCGCGTCCGCTACCGGGCGGGCGAGCTCAGCCTCGACGTGCAGGGCATGCGCGAGGAGCTCGCGCGCAAGGGCCTGCGCTACGTCGACGGATGATCATCGACTGCCACGGGCACTACACGACTGCGCCGCCCGCGCACCGCGCCTTCCGCGAGGCGCAGCTGGCGCGGCTCGCCGACCCGAGCCTGCCCGAGCCGCGGCCGGCCGAGATCTCCGACGACGAGATCCGCGAGAGCATCGAGTCGAACCAGCTGCGGCTGCTGCGCGAGCGCGGCTGCGACCTGATGATCTTCTCGCCGCAGGCCTCGAGCATGGAGCACCACGTCCCCGACCCGGCGACCGCGCGCGCGTGGGCGCGCGCGTGCAACGACCTCGTCGCGCGCGTCGTCGACCTCTTCCCCGACCGCTTCGCCGGCGCGTGCCAGCTCCCGCAGACGCCCAACGGCCCGCTTGGCGACTCGGTCGCGGAGCTCCGCCGCTGCGTCGAGGAGCTCGGCTTCGTCGGCTGCAACCTGAACCCCGACCCCTCGGGCGGCCACTGGACCTCGAAGCCGCTCACCGACGAGTACTGGTTCCCGCTCTACGAGGCGATGGTCGAGCTCGACGTCCCGGCGATGATCCACGTCTCGTCGTCGTGCAACCCGAGCTTCCACGCGCTCGGCGCCCACTACATCAACGCGGACACGACCGCGTTCATGCAGCTGCTCGAGGGCGACCTCTTCGCCCGCTTCCCGACGCTCCGGTTCGTGATCCCGCACGGCGGCGGCGCCGTCCCCTACCACTGGGGCCGCTACCGCGGGCTCGCCGACCGCCTGGGCCGCCCGCCGCTCGGCGAGCACGTCATGCGCAACGTCTTCTTCGACACCTGCGTCTACCACCAGGCGGGGATCGACCTGCTCCTGCGCGTGATCGACGCCGACAACGTCCTCTTCGCCTCGGAGCTGCTCGGCGCGGTGCGCGGCGTCGACCCGGAGACGGGGCACAGCTGGGACGACACGAGGCGCTACCTCGACGCGGCCGCGCTCGACGACGAGGACCGCCGCAAGGTCTTCGAGCTGAACGCCCGCCGCGTCTACCCGCGCCTCGACGCCCGGCTCGCCGGGCGTGGCTCAATGGTATAACCTTTGACCGCATGCTCGGGGCGGAGGTCAACGAGCTCCTGACGCGCACGGGGCCGGGGACGCCGTGCGGCGACCTCTTCCGGCGCTACTGGCTGCCGGCGCTCCTCGCCGAGGAGCTGCCGGAGGACGGCTGCCCGCCGGTGCGCGTGAAGATCCTCTCCGAGCGCCTCGTCGCCTTCCGCGACAGCGAGGGCCGCTGCGGCCTCGTCGACGAGTTCTGCGCGCACCGGGGCGCGTCCCTCTGGTTCGGCCGCGTCGAGGAGGGCGGCATCCGCTGCGCCTACCACGGCTGGAAGTACGACGTCGCGGGTCGGTGCGTCGAGGTGCCGTCGGAGCCGGAGAACAGCAGCTTCTGCTCGAAGGTGAGGCTGACGGCGTACCCGCTCGTGCAGGTCGGCGACGTCCTCTGGACCCACCTCGGCGACCCGGCCTCGCGGCCCGACCTGCCGGAGTTCGAGTGGCTGCACGTGCCGCCCGAGCAGACGTACACGTCCAAGCGCTGGCAGGAGTCGAACTGGCTGCAGGCGCTCGAGGGCGGGATCGACTCGAGCCACGTCTCGTGGCTCCACTCGGGCGGCCTGAGGAACGACCCGCTCTTCGCCGGCGCGAAGGGGAACGAGTACAACCTGAACGACCTGCGCCCGTTCTTCGAGGTCGTGGAGTCGGCCGGCGGCCTCTTGATCGGCGCACGCCGGAACGCCGAGGAGGGCAGGTACTACTGGCGGATCACGCCCTGGGTGCTGCCCAGCTTCACGATGGTCCCTCCGCGAGGCGACCACCCGGTGCACGGTCACTTCTGGGTGCCGATCGACGACGAGAACTGCTGGGTCTACACCTTCGACTACCACCCGACGCGCGCGCTGACCGAGGCCGAGGTGCAGGCGATGCGGGACGGCCACGGCGTGCACAGCCGCAACATCCCGGGCACGTACCGCCCGCAGGAGAACAGGGACAACGACTACCTGATCGACCGCGAGGCGCAGCGGCGCGGCGAGACGTTCTCGGGCGTGCGCGGGATCGCGCAGCAGGACGCGTCGCTGCAGGAGAGCATGGGCCCGATCGTCGACCGGACGAAGGAGCGGCTCGTCTCCTCCGACACCGGGATCATCAAGGCGCGGCAGAAGCTCCGCCGCGCGATCGAGGCGCTCCGCGACGAGGGCGTGACGCCTCCCGGCGTCGACACCGCCCACCACCGGGTGCGCTCGGCGGCCGTCGTCCTGCCGCGGGACGAGCTCTTCGTCGAGGCCTGCCGCGAGGCGCTCGAGGCCCGCCCCGGGGCGGCCCACGCGTCCGTCTGAGCGCGATGCGCCCGATCCTCGCGTCGAGCTGCGCCCGCGCGGCGACGGCCGCCGAGGCCCGGTTCCGGATCGGCCGCCCGATCGGGGGGCGCTCGGCTCGCGTCGTCGCGCTCGACGGGGGCGCCGCGGGCGTGGTCGAGCGCGTCGCGCGGGAGCGGTGGCAGGGCGCCCGCTTCTTCACGGGCGCCGCCGTGGCCGCGGAGGAGCTGGCCGACGCCGACCTCCTCCTCATGGTCGCGACCGCGGGCGACGGCGCGGACGCCGCCGCCGCGCTCGCGCGGGCCTGCGCCGAGCGCGGGATCATGACCGCCGGGCTGATCGTCGGCGAGGCGGCGGAGGCCGTCACGGCGCTCCGGCCGTATGCTCGCGTGCTGATGGTGACGGAGGACGAGCGCGACGTCGCCGAGGTGCTCACGGCGCTGCGGGCGTGAAGCTCACCGTCGCCGCGCTGCAGGCGATGAAGCGCGACGGGCGCAAGATCGCCGCGGTCGTGTGCTGGGACCCGGCGACGGCGGAGCTCGCCGACGCGGCCGGCGCCGAGATCGTGTCGGTGGGCGACTCCGCCGCCGCGAGCCTCTCCGAGCTGCTCGTCTTCTGCGCGGCGGTGCGGCGCGGGACGCGGCGCGCCCTCGTGAGCTGCGACCTCCCCGAGCCGAGCGTCGAGAACGCGCGCCGGGTCGCCGGCGCCGGCGCCGACCTCGTCAAGGTCGAGGGGGTCGAGCACGTGCGGGCGATCGCGGCCGCCGGGATCCCCGTGTTCGCGCAGATCGCCGCAGCCGGGGAGGCGAAGCCGGCGGAGGACGCGGGCGCGGCGCTGATCGACTTCCGCCACTCGAGCCCGGCGGCGGGCGCGGAGGCCGTCGCGGCCGTCTCGGTCCCCGTGCTCGGCGGCCTCGGCGGCGGCCCCTGGCTCGACGGCCGCGTCCGCGCCGTCCACCGCCTCCTCGGCGAGGCGCTCGCCGACTACGTCGAGGACGTCCGCGCCGGGCGGCCCGTGAGGGGCGACTGATGCCGTTCGCGACCTGCGACGGGATCGCGACCCGCTACGAGGTGACGGGCTCGGGGCCGCCGCTCCTGCTGCTCTCGCCCGGCGGCTTCAACGCGACGGTCGAGAATTGGAGCTCGTTCGGCATCTACGAGCGACTCCGCCTCGTCGAGCGCCTCGCCGAGCGCTTCACGTGCGTCGCGTTCGACCGGCGCGAGTCGGGCCGGTCGGGGGGCCGGGTCGAGCAGATCGGGTGGCCCGACTACGCGGCGCAGGCGCGCGGCCTGCTCGACCACCTCGGGATCGAGCGCGCCCACGTCATGGGCGGCTGCATCGGGTGCTCGTGCGCCGTCGCGCTCGCGGTCGGAAGTCCCGAGCGCGTCGAGAGCCTCGTCCTCTACTCGCCGGCGGGCGGGCCCCGCTACCGCATCACCCAGCACGCGCGCTTCGCGGAGCACCTCGCGTTCGTCGGCGAGCGCGGGCTCGGCGGCGTGGTCGCGCTGGCTCGCGAGAGCGAGCAGACGTTCGCGCAGGACCCCCGGGTCGGGCCCTGGGCGCCGGTGATCCGCTCCGACCCGGCCTTCGCCGAGCGCTACGCGGCCGGGGAGGCCGCCCGCTACCGGGCGACCGTCGACGGGATGCGGCGGACGCTCTTCGACCGCGACACGGTGCCGGGCGCCGAGCCCGAGGAGCTGCTCGCGCTGGGCGTCCGCGCGCTCGTCGTGCCGGGCCGCGACGCGTCGCACGCGACCTCCGCGGCGCGCTACCTCGAGGAGTGCCTGGACGGCTCCGAGTACTGGGACGTCCCGCCCGAGGAGCAGACGGAGGCGACCGCGCCGGCGCGCGTCCTAGCGTTCCTGGAGCAGTGACTCGCCGCGCTCGAGCGCGGCGATCAGCTCGAGCCGGGCGGCGTGCCGTCCGCCCTTGAACGGCGTCGCGAGCCAGGCCGCGAGGATCCGCTCGGCGAGCTCGGGGTCGACGACCTTCGCGCCGAGGACGAGCACGTTCGCGTCGTTGTTGCCGCGGCCGATCTCGGCCGTCCAGACGCTGTGGCAGAGGGCGGCGCGGATGCCGGGGAGCTTGTTGCAGCAGATCGCCTCGCCCGAGCCGCTGCCGCCCACGACCACCGCGAGGCCGGCGCGCCCGGCGAGCACCTCGCGGCACGCGTCCTCGCAGAGCGGCGGGTAGTCGACGACCTCGGAGCCGACGTGCGCGGCGCGGTCGTCGACCTCGTGGCCGCGGTCGCGGAGCCACGCCGAGAGCCGCTCCTTGAGCGCGACGCCGTTGTGGTCGGCCGTGATCGCGACCCGCATCGGCCGCGATCCTAGCCTGAGGGCTAATGGTTAGTCCAACATGCTATCCTCGGCCCCGGCCCGGAAAGGCGAGCGAGGAGGAGCGCATGGGCGAGTGGCCCGAAGACCTGGAGCTGCAAGTCCCCGACCAGGTGCTCGTGAACGACAACCTGGGCGCCTCGGAGATCGCGGCGCGCGACGAGTTCAACCGCAGGCACCCGCCGGTCCGCGGGCTCGTCGTCCCGGGCGACCTGCGCACCATCGAGCTCGTCAAGCGGCCCTGGCGCAACAACAAGGGCCTCTGGTTCGAGCTCGCCGACAACCGCGTCCTCTCCACCCACCTCGCCGAGCTCGCCCCCGGCGGCAACTCCGTCCGCCACCGGCACACGACCGAGGCGATCATCTACATCGTCAAGGGGCGCGGCTACTCGATCGTCAACTACGAGGGCGAGCCGGAGGAGCGGATCGACTGGCAGGAGGGCACCCTCTTCTCGCCGCCGGTCTGGGCGTGGCACCAGCACTTCAACGCCGACCCCGACGAGCCCGCGCGCTACCTCGCGATCCAGGACACGGGGCTCGTCCGGCACCTGCGCTTCCACCAGATCGAGCGCCACCCGACCCAGCTGAGAATCGGCGAGGGCACCGACTACGTCGTCGACGCCGTGCCGGCGGACGGCGACGGCGTGCTCGCCGACCCCGGCGACTAGGCTCCGGGCGTGGCCCAGACGGCCGCGGCACTCCGCCCGCGCCTGTCCGCCGGGAGCGGGCTCGCCCGGAGGTTGCTCTCGGCCCGCAACCTGGTCGTCCTCGTCGTGCTCGCGATCGTCGCGTACCTCGGCGCGGTCCCGCTCGGCTTCCTGCTCTGGCAGACGTTCGTCAGGGGCGGCCACCTGACCGTCGCGAACTTCCGCGGCGCCTACACCTCGGTCGGGATCGGGACGATGGTCGGGAACTCGCTCGCGTTCGCGTTCGGCTCGACCGCCGTCGCGATCGCGATCGGGAGCGTGCTCGCCTACCTGATCGTGCGCACGGACGTCCCGGGCAAGCCGCTCATGTTCGCGGCGTCGCTCGTGCCGCTGATCATCCCCGGGATCCTGCACACGATCGCGTGGATCTTCGTGCTCGACCCGAACATCGGCGTGGCGAACCGCTGGGTGATCGAGCCGCTCGACGGCCACCGCCCGTTCAACGTCTACAGCATCCCCGGGATGATCGTGATCGAGGGCCTGCACCTCGCGCCGCTCGTCTTCCTGCTGATGGTCGCCGCGTTCCGCTCGATGGACCCGGCGCTGGAGGAGTCCGCGATCATGAGCGGCGCGTCGCTGCCGACCGTCTTCCGCAGGGTGACGCTGCCGCTCGTGCGCCCGGCCCTCTACGCCGCCGTGCTGATCATGGTCGTGCGCGGGCTCGAGTCGTTCGAGGTGCCGTCGGTGGTCGGCCTCCGCTACCACATCTGGGTCTTCACCTCGCGCATCTGGCAGGCGCTCAACGACGCCGTCCCGAACTACGGCCAGGCGGGCGCCTACGCGATGTCGCTGCTCGTGCTCACGACGATCGGCGTGCTCTTCCAGTCGCAGCTCGCGAAGCGCGCCCGCGCCTTCCAGACGATCACCGGCAAGGGCTTCCGTCCGCACGCGGTGCGGCTCGGGGCCTGGCGCTGGCCCGCGACGGCGCTGATCGGCCTGTACTTCCTGATCTCGGTGGTGCTGCCGCTCCTGATCCTCCTCTACGCCTCGACGCAGCGGTTCTACGCGCCGCCGTCGCGGGCGACGCTCTCGCACATGTCGCTCGCGAACTACCCGTTCGAGTGGCGCGACCCCGTCATCCGGCACGCGGTCCTGAACTCGCTCTACGTCGGCGTGGGGGCGGCCACCGGGGTGATGGTGCTGGCGGCGGTCGCGTCGTGGGTCGTCGTGCGGACCCGCCTCCCGGGGCGCTACCTCGTCGACAACCTCGCGTTCATGCCGCTCGCGATCCCCGGCCTCGTGCTCGGCGTCGCGCTGCTCACGATCTACCTGCGCGTGCCGATCGGGATCTACGGGACGCTCTGGATCCTGTTCATGGCGTACCTCACGCGCTACATGCCCTACGGGATGCGGTACGCGTCGACGTCGATGTTCCAGATCGGGAGGGAGCTCGAGGAGTCGGCGCAGATGAGCGGCGCCGGCTGGTGGCACACCTTCCGGCGGATCGTGCTGCCGCTGCTCGCGCCGGGGCTCGTGGCGGGCTGGATCTACATCGTGATCGTCTCGTTCCGCGAGCTCGGCTCGTCGGTGCTCCTCTACTCGCCCGGCAAGGAGGTGCTCTCGATCGTGATCTGGGAACAGTGGCGCGACGGCCTGCTGACCGAGCTCTCCGCGCTCGGCGTGATGCTGATCGGCGCGCTCGTCGTGCTCGTCGCGGTCGCGTACAGGCTCGGGGCGCGCATCGGCGTGCGGGAGGCGTAGTGGCGCTCCTCGCCGTCAGCGAGCTCGTCAAGACGTTCCCGGGCGCGCGGCAGGAGAAGCACCGCCGCGTGCTCGCCGTCGACCACGTCTCGCTCAAGGTCGACGAGGGCGAGCTCTTCACGCTGCTCGGCCCGTCCGGCTGCGGCAAGACGACGACGCTGCGCTCGATCGCGGGGCTCGAGACGCCCGACGAGGGGACGATCACGGTCGCGGGCCGCGTGCTCTTCTCCTCGGAGCGGCGGATCCGCGTGCCGGCGAACGAGCGCGGGCTCGGGATGGTGTTCCAGTCGTACGCGATCTGGCCGCACATGAACGTGTTCCAGAACGTCGCGTTCCCGCTCGAGGTGCTGCCGCGCGGGCGGCGGCCGCGCCGCGCCGAGCTGCGCGAGCGCGTCGAGCGCGTGCTCGCGGTCGTGAAGCTCGGGGAGCTCGCGTCGCGGGACGCGACCGCGCTCTCGGGCGGGCAGCAGCAGCGGCTCGCGCTCGCGCGCGCGCTCGTGATGGAGCCGGCCCTGCTCCTCCTCGACGAGCCGCTCTCGAACCTCGACGCGAAGCTGCGCGAGGACATGCGCTTCGAGCTCAAGCGGCTCCAGCGCGAGCTCGGGATCACCTGCGTCTACGTGACGCACGACCAGACGGAGGCGCTCGCGATGTCGAACGAGGTCGCGGTGATGCGCGACGGCAGGGTCGAGCAGATCGGGAAGCCGCGCGAGATCTACGAGTCGCCGCAGACGCGCTTCGTCGCCGACTTCATCGGCACCTCGAACTTCATCGACGGCGTGGTGGAGGAGAAGCGAGCGGACGGCTACCTCGTGCGCACCGAGCAGGGCCGGCTCGAGGTTCCCTCGGACGCGAGCCACGCGCCGGGCGACCCGGTCGTCGTCTCCGCGCGGCCCGAGCACATCACGCTGTCGACGGACCTGAACGGAGCGGGTCCGAACCGCTGGCGCGGCCGGGTCGCCGTGCGCTCGTTCCTCGGGGAAGTGGTCGACCACGTCGTCACGGTCGGCGGCTGCGAGATCCGCGTGCGCTGCAACTCGACCGTCTCGATCCCCGCCGAGACCGACGTGACGCTCGTCTTCAACCGGGAGGCGTGCACCCTCATCCCGGCCGGTGAGTAGCGGGCGGGGACGGCGCCGCCGGGCGTTCGCCGCCCTCCTCCCGACCTACCTCTCGGTCTTCCTCTTCTCGGCGGGCGCGAGCGCGCTCTCGGTGGTGCTGCCGGTCTACCTCGCGCGCGACGCCGGCCTCGGCCCGGCCGCGATCGGCGGGGTCGTCGGCGCGTTCGCCGTCGCCTCGCTCGCGGCGCGGCTGCCCGCGGGGCTCTCGTACTCGGCGCGCCGCGGCGGCGTGTTCCTCGTCCTCGGCGGCGCGTGCTCCGCCGCCGCGTTCGCGACGATCCCGTCCACGACCTCGCCGGCCGCGCTCGGCGCGCTCTCGGCGCTGAACGGCGTCGGGTGGTCGGTGGCGACGACCGCGCAGCTCGCGCTCCTCGTCGCGCGCCGGCCCGGCGGGGTGTCGACCGCCGAGGCGATGGGCTGGTTCTCGGGCGCGACCGCGCTCGGGAACGTCGCCGCGGGCGTGCTCGGCGGCGGCGTCGCCGACCTCGTCGGGCTGCGGACGTCGTTCTGGGTCCTGGCTGCGACGCCGCTCGCCGGCGCGCTCCTGATGGCGCGGCTCGCAGGCCGGCCCGGGAGCGAGCCCGCGGGGGGAGGCCGGCGGGCGCGGACGCCGGCGTGGCGCTCGCTCGCCGGGCTTCCGCTCGCGGTCTGGGTCGGCGTGCTCGTGATGTTCTTCATCAACGGCCTGAACGCCGTCACGAACACCTTCCACCCGGTGCTCGCGCTCGCCGCCGGGCTCTCGCTGACGCAGATCGGCGCGCTCTCGAGCGTCAGGTCGTGGGCCTCGTCGTCGTCGCGGTTCGGCTCGGGGCCGGTCTTCTCGCGGATCGAGCCGGCGAGCCTGACGCTGCCGCTCGTCGTCGCCGGCTCGCTCGCGACGTCGGCGATCCCGAGCGTGATCTCGTCGTTCGCGCTCCAAGTGCCGCTCTTCCTCCTCGCCGGGCTCTCCCGCGGCCTGCTGCGCGTCACGGGCTCGGCGGACGCCTTCGACGGCGCCGGCGACGACGAGCGCCGCCACGGCGTCACCGCGGCCCTCCTCTACGGCGGGCTCGACCTCGGCAAGGTGGCGGGGCCGGTGATCGGCGGCGTCGTCGCGGGCGCGTTCGGGATCGCGACGATGTTCCGCGTCGTCCCCGCGGGATTCCTCGTGCTCTACCTCGCGCTCGCGATCCCGGCGCGGCGCGCCCTCCGCCCGGCGGCCGGCGAGGCGTGAGCCGCCGCACCCGCTCGCGCGGCGGGGCGGCTGCGCAACAACCCGGGGTCTGACCCCGCGCTGTTGCGCCGCCCGCCGCGCCCGCGCGCGTTCGCCCGGCGGCGGGCGCGGCCCGGGAGCTATGGTCCCCGGACGCGAGACACGAAGGCGCGCAGATGTGCGCGCCGGCCGGCGCTCATCGCGGCCTCGGGCCGCCGCTCCTGCGAAGTGGGCGCCGTCGTCGGAGTCGGGGACGCAAGGTCGTGGGACGGATACTGGTCATGCTGCTTCTGCTGTGCGGGCTGGCGGCGCCGCCGTCGCGCGCGGCGGCGGACACCGCCCCGTCCGACGCGCGCGCTCGCGGGCTCGCGGGCTCGCGCACGGCCGCGGAGGCGTCCCGGCTGCGAGCGGCGCGCCGGGCGGCGGAACGCCGCCGGCTGGCGCGGCGAGTCGCCGCAGCCGAGGCGCGGCGCCGCTACTGGCTGCGGCTGATGCACCGCCCGCTCCCGCCGCCCCCGCGCGTGGCTCGGCTCGCCCCTCCCGACCTCGAACGTGCCGCGGAGTGGCGGCGCCGCCGCGCCGCGGCGCTCGCGCGCCTCGCCCGCCATCCGCCGCACCTCTCCGGCTGGCACTGCATCCAGCGGCACGAGACCGGGGCGCCCTACCCCGGCTGGCGGACGAACAGCGGCAACGGCTACTACGGGGGCCTGCAGCTCGACCGGGCCTTCCAGCTCGCCTACGGGCGCTGGCTCTACCGGCACAAGGGCACCGCCGACAACTGGACGCCGCTCGAGCAGATCTGGACGGCGGAGTTCGCGCGCGCGCACGGGCGCGGCTTCGCGCCCTGGCCGCATTCCGCGCAGGCGTGCGGCCTGCTCTGACCCGCACGCTACCGCGGGGCGACCGCCGCGCGGGCGCGCGCCGCCCGGACCGCCCGCGAGAGCGCGGCGACGTCGTAGGCGCCGTAGTGGCGGCGGCCGTTCACGAAGAACGTCGGCGTCCCCGAGACGCCGCTCAGGTCGGCGCCGTCCACGTCCTCGGCGATACGCGCCGCCCCCGCGTGCGCGTCGAGATCCTCCGCGAAGCGCCCGAGGTCGAGGCCGAGCTCGCCCGCGTACCCGAGCAGGTCGGTCCTGTCGAGAGCGCCCTGGTGGGTGAGCAGGAGGTCGTACATCGGCCAGAAGCCGCCCTGGGCTCCGGCGGCCTCGGCCGCCTCGGCGGCGAGCTGGGCGTGCGGGTGGACGTCGTTCAGCGGCAGATGCCGCCACACGTAGCGGAGGTCGCCGAAGTCGCGCAGCAGCTCCCGCACGACGCGCTCCGCCTGCCCGCAGAAGGGGCACTCGAAGTCGCCGTACTCGACGAGCGTCACCGGAGCGTCCTCGGGCCCGCGCACGTGGTCGCGCTCGGGATCGACGGGGACCGCGAGGTCGACGAGCGGCTCGGCCGGGCCGACGAGCGCCCGGAGCCGGGCCTGCCGCGGCAGCAGCGCAGTCCCGCGGAAGAGGAGCCAGGTCGAGAGCGACGCGCAGAGGGCGGCCGCGAGGATGCCGACCTTCGCCTGCGCGAGCTGCTCGTCGTCGAAGGCGAGCTCCGCGATCAGCAGCGAGACGGTGAACCCGATTCCCGCGATCGTGCCGCCCGCCGCGAGCGCCGCCCAGCCGATCGGCGGCCGGACACGCCCGCGGCTCGCCGCGGTCGCGAGCCGCGAGCCGGCGAGGACGCCCGCGGGCTTGCCCGCGACGTAGCCGACGAGGATGCCCAGCGTGACCGGCGAGGAGAACGCCCGCGCCAGGAAGCCCGCGTCGACCTCGACGCCGGCGTTGGCAAGCGCGAAGAGCGGCACGATCGCGTAGCTCGTCCAGGGGTGGTAGAGCTGCTGCAGGCGCTCGTTCGGCGAGATCGCCCCGGTGACGCCGGCGCGCGCCGTGCGTGCGAGCTCCGGGGTCGGCTGCTCGCGGAAGAGCCTGAAGAGGTCGGTCGCGCGCTCGAGGTCGGTGCGGGCGGCGGGCGCCGCGTAGGTGAGCAGACCCATCGCGAGCCCGATCGCGATCGGGTCGACGCCGGACTTCGAGAGGGCGACCCACGCGCCCGCCCCGAGCGCCGTGCAGAGGAGGCCGCGCCGGACGCGCACCCTCGCCGCGAGCACCGCGAGGGCGAAGAACGAGGATGCGACGACGAGCGGCCAGCCGCGGACCCGCGAGGCGTAGACTGTCGCGATCACGACCAGCGCCAGCACGTCGTCGACGACCGAGAAGGTGAGCATGAACGCGCGCAGCCGCAGCGGGAAGCGGCGGCCCACGAGCGCGAGCATGCCGAGGGCGAAGGCGGTGTCGGTCGACATCGCGACGCCCCATCCGTGGGCCGCGCCGCTGCCGGCGTTGAAGGCGACGAAGATCGCGACCGGGACGAGCATTCCCCCGAGGCCGGCGGCGAGCGGCAACGCGAGCCGGCGCCGGTCACGCAGCTCCCCGAGGTCGAACTCGCGCCGGGCCTCGAGCCCGACGACGAGGAAGAACAAGGTCATCAGGCCCGAGTTCAGCCAGTATCGCAGGTCGTGCGACACCTCCCAGCCGCCGAGCCGCAGCGAGAGCGTCGTCCGCCACACCCGCTCGTACGAGGCGTCGCCGGCGTTGGCCCAGACGAGCGCCGACACCGCCGCGGCGAGCAGCACCGCGGCGCTGCCCGTCTCCGTCCGCAGGAAGCTCCGAAGCGGCGACTCGAGGCTGCGCACCCATGCGGTACGGCCCGAGTACGGTCTCGCGGCGAGAGCGTCCTGCGCCTCCGCGGCGCGTTCCACGCCGGCGCTCATAGCAGACCGCGAGGATGAGCGCCCTGCCGGTCCGCCCGGCCGGGCCCGGAGGCCGGCGCCGGGACGACCACCCGTTCTCGCCCCTCGCGAGCGGCCGACGAGGCCACGCCCGCTCACGGACGGAAGCACTAGGATGCGGCGCGATCCGGTGGCGGTGAGCAGCCGAAGCGTGCAGGGACGGGTTCGACTCGCGTACGCCCCGGTCGCGGCGGCGGCCTGGGTGCTCGTCGCGCTGCTCGACGTCGCCGTCCGCGTCGTCTGCTTCCCGAAGCAGCGGACGGAGGGCGCGGCGTCGGCGCTCTGGGGTCTCGGCTTCGGGCTCTTCCTCTGGGCCGGGCTCGTCTCCGTCGGGCTCGAGCAGGCTCGCGCGATCCCGTTCGGGGCGGTCGCCGGCGCCGTGATCGCGGTCTTCGTCTACATGCGCGGGAACGGGCTCGAGGCCCCGCCGGCCGAGCGGCCGTGGGCCTTCCTCCGGCGGCGCCGGGGGCGCCCGCCGCGCCCGCAGCCCCGGCGCTCCCCTCCGGGCGCGCGCGACCTGCTTCGGGCGCGGATCGCGCTCGACGACCGTGAGTTCGACTCGGCTCTCCACTGGCTCCGGGAGGCCGAGCGGGTCGCCGTCGCGCAGCGGAAGCTCGACGAGCTGCTCGAGGTGCGCGGGCTCCTCGCGACGCTCTCCGCGCGCAGCTTCGGCCGCACGAAGGCACGGAGCGACCGTCTCGCACGCCTGGTCGCCGAGCGCCTCGAAGGCTTCCCTCCGGCCGCCCGCGCCGCCGCCGGGCTGCCGGTCGACGACCGCGACCTCGCGAAGCTCGTCCGCGACGTCCGCGCGGCCCGCCCGCCCGGCGCGCGGCCGCACGCGACCGCGTACCAGCTCGCGCAGGCGCGGGCCGCGCTGGACGGCGGCTCGCCCGCGACGGCGCTCGCGCTCCTGGAGGAGGCGCGCCGGGTCGCGGTGGCGCAGGCGAGCGAGGAGGAGCTCGTCGACGTGCTCGAGCTCGTCGAGGCCCTGGCCGCGCGGAGCGCCGGGCGGACGCGGACGGGCTCGGAGCGGCTCGCCGGCGCGGTCGAGCGGGAGCTGCGCGCCTACGCACGGACCCGCGGGGTCTAGCGCAACAGTCCGGGGTCAGACCCCGGAGTGTTGCGCTCCGCCGCCCGGAGCCCGTCAGTCGCCGGTCTCGTACTTGAACGAGATGCCGAGACGCACGCGGTAGCTCGCCACCGCGCCGTCCTCGATCGTGACGTCGAACCGCGTCGCCTCGGCGACCCGCAGGTCGCGGATCGTGCGCGCGGCCGTCTCGACCGCGTTGCGGGCGGCCGCCTCCCACGACTCGGGGCTGACGCCGATCACCTCGGTGACGCGATAGACGCTGTCGCTCATCGTCCGCTCCTCTCGCTCGAACCAGTGCGGGGATCCTACGACCGCACGCGCGCGGCGAGGAGCGCGGTGTAGAGCATCCGCCAGGGGACGTCGACGGCGGCGAACCCGGCCTCGCCGAGCAGGCGGACGTGCTCCGCGACGGGGAGCAGCGGCTCGTCCTCGCGGTGCGGCTCGAGCGCCCGGCGCCGCCGGCCGACGAGCTCGGACCGGATGCGGCGGTAGCGCCGCTCCCAGTCGCCGGAGGCGCCGACGTGGTCGAGGTTGAAGAACCACCCTCCGTCCGGAAGCAGCGCGCGCACGTCGCGGTAGGCCCGCGCCAGCGCGTCCGGCGGGAGGTGGTGGAGCGCGCGGGAGCTGACGACGACGTCGGCGGGCTCGAGCGCCGCAGCGGCGAGCTCCTCGACGGCCGCGACGACGAACCGCACGCGCCCGCCGAGCGCGACGAGCGCGGCCCGGGCGCGCTCGCGCATCGGCTCGGACGAGTCGAGCCAGGTCCCGCGCGCGCCGGGGAAGGCCCCGAGGAGCTCGGCGAGGTACGGGCCCTCGCCCGAGCCGAGGTCGACGACGTGCCGAACAGGCGTCCCGGCGTCCCGGACGAGCGCGGTCGAGATCCGCCGCGGCGTCTCGAGGAGACGCGCGACGACGTCGTCGCCGGCCCACCGGGCGACGTAGTCGGCGGACTGCCAGGATCCCGGTTGTCCGGCCCCCATCGGAGCAGCTATGCTACCTCTCGGTCTAATGGATAGTCCAATAAGCGGGATCGACGGCTTCCTCGCCGGCCACGCCTCGGGGCACGGCGCGCTCGTGGTGCTCTGCCTGGCCTTCGCCCTCGGCCTGCGCCACGCGACCGACCCCGACCACCTCGTGGCGGTCTCGACCCTCGTCGCCGGCTCGCGCGGGCGGGCCGCGCGTGCCGCCGCCCGCCTCGGAGCCGCCTGGGGGATCGGTCACGCGACGACGCTGCTCGCGTTCGGGCTGCCGGTGCTCTTCCTGCGGAGCTTCCTGCCGCACGCCGTCGAGCGGTCGGCGGAGGCGCTGATCGGGCTGATCGTCGTCGCGCTCGCCGTGCGCCTGCTCGTCCGCTGGCGCCGCGGCGCCTACCACGCCCACGTCCACGCCCACGAGGGGCGGCCGCACCTGCACCTCCACTCGCACGCGCGCGGGGCCGGTCACGCGCACGGGCACGCGGGCCGGACTCCGAGGCAGGCGTTCGCGATCGGGCTCGTCCACGGGCTCGCCGGGAGCGCCGGCGTCGCCGTCCTGCTGATCGCGGCCGTCCCCGGCACCGCGCTCGCGTGCGCGGCGCTCGTCCTCCTCGTCGCGGGCTGCGCGCTCTCGATGACGCTGCTCTCGGCGGCCGTCGGCGGCGCGCTCGAGGCTGCCGCGGCGCGCCGGCGCCTGGCCCGCGCCGTTCCCGCGCTCGGCTCGGTCGCCCTCGCCTTCGGGGCCTGGTACCTCGTCGCCGCGCTCCAGGCCCTCTGACGAGACCGCGCGGGGCGTCGCGCGTGGGCGAAGATGCCCGGGCCGACGAGCGAAGGAGCGTGGTCATGGTCGCAACCGGGCAGGAGACGTTCGAGGACCTCGACCCCTACAGCGGCGAGGTGGTCGCCCGCGTGCCGGCGGGCGGCGCGGCGGAGGCGCGGCGCGCGATCGAGGCAGCGGCGGAGGCGTTCCCCGCGTGGTCGGCCTCGACCCCCGCCGAGCGCCAGCGCGTCTTCCTGGACGCGGCCGGCGCCCTGGAGGCCCGCCGCGACGAGATCGTCTCGCTGCTCGCGCGCGAGACGGGCTGCACGTTCGGGTTCGCCCAGTTCCAGCTCGGGTTCGTCCCGGGCCTGCTCCGCCAGGCGGCCGCGCTCGCGTACGCGCCGCTCGGCAGCGTGATCCCCTCCGACCGGCCGGGCACGCTCGCGCTGGGGCTGCGCCGCCCCGCGGGGGTCGTCGGCGCGATCGCGCCGTGGAACGCGGCGCTGATCCTCTCGGCGCGCTCGCTCGCGGCGCCGCTCGCGCTCGGGAACACCGTCGTCCTGAAGCCGTCCGAGTGGTCTCCGGTCGTCGGCGGGCTCGTGTGGAACGAGCTCTTCGCCGAGGCCGGCCTCCCGGAGGGCGTCCTGAACGTCGTCACGCACGCGCCCGGCGCCGCCGGCCCGATCGGCGACGAGCTCGTCTCCCACCCCGCCGTGCGCCGGATCAACTTCACCGGCTCGACGCGCACGGGCCGGCTGCTCGCCGAGGCTGCCGGCCGGAACCTGAAACGCGTCGTGCTCGAGCTCGGCGGCTACAACCCGCTGCTCGTGCTCGCGGACGCCGACCTCGACTACGCGGTCGACGCGACGGCGTTCGGCGCGTTCCTGCACCAGGGGCAGATCTGCATGTCGGCGCGGCGGGTGCTCGTCGAGCGGCCGATCGCCGACGAGTTCGCCGCGCGGCTCGCGGCGAAGACCGCCGGGCTCAAGGCGGGCGACCCCGGCGAGCCCGACACGATCATCGGCCCGCTCATCAACGCCGACGCGCTCGCCACGGTCAAGCGCCGCGTCGACGAGGCCGTCGCGAAGGGGGCGCGCGTGCTCGCGGGCGGCGAGGCCGCCGGCCCGTGCTACCGGGCGACGCTGCTCGCCGGCGTCCCCGACGACGCCGAGCTCGCGCGGGAGGAGACGTTCGGGCCGGTGCTCGCCCTCGAGGTCGTCGAGGGGCCGGACGAGGCGGTCGCGCGGGCGAACGCGACGAGCTACGGCCTGAGCGCCGGGATCATCACGAGCGACCCCGACCGCGGGCTCGCGCTGGCCCGGCGGCTCGAGTCGGGGATCGTGCACGTGAACGACCAGCCCGTCGCCGACGAGCCGCAGATGCCGTTCGGCGGGGTGAAGGACTCGGGCTGGGGCCGCTTCGGCGGACAGGCCGCGATCGAGGAGTTCACCGAGCTCCGCTGGGTCACGGTGCGAAGCGGCACGCACCCGTTTCCGTTCTGAGTGCGCACGCAGGTCGGGATCGTCGGCGCCGGGCCCGCGGGGCTGACGCTGGCGCGCCTGCTCGAGCTCGGCGGGGTCGACAGCGTCGTGCTCGAGGACCGCACGCGCGCGCACGTCGAGAGCCGGGTCCGCGCCGGCGTGCTCGAGCAGGGGACGGTCGACCTGCTGCGCAGCGCGGGGGTCGCGGGCCGGATCGACCGAGAGGGGATCGTCCACAGCGGGATCCGCCTGCAGTTCGCGGGCGAGCGCCACCGCGTGCCGCTCGCGGAGCTCGCGGGCGGCCGCTCGATCGTCGTCTACGGGCAGACCGAGCTCGTCAGGGACCTGGTCGCCGCGAGGGTCGAGAGCGGCGCGCCGCTCCTCTTCGAGGTCGCGGACGTGCGGGTGGAGGCGCTCGAGAGCGACCGGCCGCGGATCCGGTTCGTGCACGACGGAGCGGCGCGGACGCTCGAGTGCGACGTGATCGCCGGCTGCGACGGCTTCCACGGGATCTGCCGCCCGAGCGTTCCGCGCGGCGCGCTGCGCGTGTTCGAGCGCGAGTACCCGTTCGCGTGGCTCGGGATCCTCGCCGCCGTCCCGCCGTCGTCGGACGAGCTCGTCTACGCCCACCACGAGCGCGGCTTCGCGCTCCTCTCGCTGCGCTCGCCGGAGCGCTCGCGCTGCTACGTCCAGTGCGACCCGGACGACGACCCCGCCGAGTGGCCCGACGAGCGGGTCTGGGCCGAGCTGCGAGCGCGCACCGCGCTCGACGGCTGGACGCTCGAGGAGGGGCCCGTGCTCGAGAAGGGCGTCACCGGCATGCGCAGCTTCGTCGCCGAGCCGATGCGGCACGGCCGCCTCTTCCTCGCCGGCGACGCAGCGCACATCGTCCCGCCGACCGGGGCGAAGGGGCTCAACCTCGCCGTCGCGGACGCGCGCACGCTGGCCGAGGCGCTCGTCGAGTGGTACGGCGGCCGCGGCCCGGGCGGCCTCGACCGCTACTCCGAGACGTGCCTGCGCCGCGTCTGGCGCGCGGAGCACTTCTCCTGGTGGATGACGGCGATGCTCCACCGGCTGGGCGACGACCCCTTCGAGGAGCGGCTGCAGCTCTCGCAGCTCCGCTACGTCACGAGCTCCGAGGCGGCGGCCCGCTCGCTGGCGGAGAACTACGTGGGCCTCACTACGATGCACCGATGGCGCACGTGACGACGCTCTCCGAGGCGGTGCGGGAGCTCGTGCACGACGGCGACGTCGTGGCGCTCGAGGGCTTCACGCACCTGATCCCGCACGCCGCGGGCCACGAGCTGATCCGGCAGGGGCGGCGCGACCTGACGCTCGTGCGCATGACGCCCGACGTGGTCTACGACCAGCTGATCGGGATGGGCTGCGCGCGCAAGCTCGTCTTCTCGTGGGGCGGCAACCCCGGCGTCGGCTCGCTGCGGCGGTTCCGCGACGCGGTCGAGAACGGCTGGCCGGCGCCGCTCGAGCTCGAGGAGCACTCGCATGCCGGCATGGCCGCGGCCTACGCCGCCGGCGCCTCGAACCTGCCCTTCGGCGTGCTGCGCGGCTACGACGGCACCGACCTCGCCGCGCGCACCCGCGTCGCCGCGATCGAGTGCCCGTTCACCGGCGAGCGGCTGGCGGCGGTGCCGGCCCTGCGCCCGGACGTCGGCGTCGTCCACGCCCAGCGCGCGGACCGGAAGGGGAACGTGCAGCTCTGGGGGATCCTCGGCGTCCAGCGCGAGGTCGTGCTCGCGTCGCGCCGCTCGCTCGTCACCGTCGAGGAGGTCGTCGACGAGCTCGAGCCGGTGCCGGGCGCCGCCGTGATCCCCGGCTGGGCGGTGACGGCGGTCGCGGAGGCCCCGCGCGGGGCCCACCCCTCGTACGCGCACGGCTACTACGACCGCGACAACGCCTTCTACGCCGAGTGGGACGCGATCGCCTCCGACCGCGACCGCTTCGCGGCGTGGATGGAGGCGAACGTGCTGGCGGTGGCCCGATGAGCCGTGGCGCTTCCAGCCATGTGCGGGGACCGGCCCCGGACACGGCCCGGGCGGCCGCGTTCACGAGGGACGAGGCGATGGCGGTCGCGGCCGCGCGGCGGCTCGCGAACGGGAGCGTCGTCTTCGTCGGGATCGGGCTCCCGAGCACGGCCTGCAACCTCGCGCGCGCGACGCACGCGCCCGACTGCGTGCTCGTCTACGAGAGCGGCACGATCGGCGCGAAGCCGACGCGGCTGCCGCTCTCGATCGGCGACGGCGAGCTCGCCGAGACGGCGGACGCCGTCGTCTCGGTGCCGGAGATCTTCGCCTACTGGCTGCAGGGGGGACGCATCGACGTCGGCTTCCTCGGGGCCGCGCAGATCGACCGCTTCGGCAACCTGAACAGCACCGTGATCGGCGACTACGAGCACCCGAAGGTGCGGCTCCCGGGCGCCGGCGGCGCGCCCGAGATCGCACGCCACTGCCGCGAGATCCTGGTCGTGATCCGGCACAGCCCGCGCGCCTTCGTCGAGCGGCTCGACTTCCGCTCGAGCTCCGGCGAGCGGGTGGCGGCGGTGATCACCGACCTCGGCGTCCTCGAGCCCGACCCGGCGACGCGCGAGCTCGTGCTCACGGAGCTCCAGCCGGGCGTCGAGGCCGGCGCGGTCGTCGAGGCGACCGGCTGGCCGCTGCGCGTGGCCCCGGACGTGGCCGAGTGCGAGCCGCCGGGCGACGCGGAGCTCGCGGCGCTGCGCGCGCTCGAGGAGGCGCGGTGACGCTCACGCCGGCCGAGGACCGGGGCGACCCGCCCTACGACCACCCGGACTACCGCTCGTCCGCGCTGCGGGCGCCCAGGCGGCTCTACCTGCTGCCCGAGGAGTGGCACGACCCGACCGGCCCCGTCTTCGGCGAGTCGGACGTCGACCCGGCCGACGCCGACCTCACGCGCCAGCACGAGGGCGAGCCGCTCGGCGAGCGGATCCTCGTCTCGGGCCGCGTGCTCGACGACGCCGGCCGGCCGATCCCGCGCACGCTCGTGGAGATCTGGCAGGCGAACGCGGCGGGCCGCTACGCCCACCAGGTCGACCGGCACCCGGCCCCGCTCGACCCGAACTTCACCGGCGCCGGCCGCTGCCTCACCGACGCCGACGGCGGCTACCGCTTCGTGACGATCAAGCCCGGCGCCTATCCCTGGCGGAACCATCCGAACGCGTGGCGGCCGGCGCACATCCACTTCTCGGTCTTCGGCCGCGCGTTCGCCGACCGGCTCGTGACGCAGATGTACTTCCCGGGCGACCCGCTCTTCCCCTACGACCCGATCTTCAACTCGATCCGCGACCCGAAGGCCCGCGAGCTGCTCGTCGCGGACTTCGACCTCGAGCGCACCGAGCCTGAGTGGGCGCTCGCCTTTCGCTTCGACATCGTCATGCGCTCGACGCCGTTCGAATGAGGACCCCTTCGCAGACGGTCGGTCCGTTCTTCGCCCTCGGGCTGCGCGACCGCCCGTGCCCGGAGGGGCCGGTGCGGCTCGAGGGGCGCGTGCTCGACGGCGCGGGGGAGGGCGTGCCGGACGCGCTCGTCGAGGTGTGGTCGCCGCAGGCCGGCTGGGGGCGCTGCGGCACGGACGCCGAGGGCCGCTACGCCTTCTCCGTGCGGGAGACGGCGCACCTCGACGTGCAGGTGTTCGCGCGCGGCCTCCTCAAGCAGGTGCGGACGCGCGTCGTGTTCGAGCCGGGCGAGACCGCGAAGACGTTCGACGTGCGCCTGCAGGACGACGCCTTCTACGTTGCTTGAGGGGCTCTTCGTCCCGGAGGAGCTCGCGGCCGCGACCGGCGACGCCGCGTGGGTCGGGGCGATGTGCGAGGCCGAGCGCGCGCTCGCGCGCGCGGAGGCCGCGGCCGGGGTGATCCCGCCGGAGGCGGCCGAGCGGATCGCCGCCGCCGCCGACCCGGCGCGCTTCGACGCGGCCGCGATCGTGCGCGAGGGACATGCGGTCGCGAACCCCGCCGAGCCGCTCGTGCGGCGGCTGCGCGAGGCGGAGGCGCTCGCGCACCACGGCGCGACGAGCCAGGACGTGGTCGACACGGCGATGATGCTCGTGGCGCGCGAGGCGCGCGCGCTCGTGCTCGCGGAGCTCGACGCCGTCGCCGCGCGCTGCGCCGAGCTCGCCGACGAGCACCGCGCCACCGCGATGGCCGCGCGGACGCTCCTGCAGCAGGCGGTGCCGACGACGTTCGGGCTCAAGGCCGCCGGCTGGCTGGTCGAGGTCGTCGAGGCCCGGCGGCTCCTCGCCGGCGTCGAGCTCGCCGCCCAGCTCGGCGGCGCCGCAGGCACGCTCGCGTCGCTCGGCGAGCGGGGGCCGGAGGTGCTCGGCCGCTTCGCGGCCGAGCTCCGCCTCGCCGAGCCGCCGCTCCCGTGGCACGCGAACCGCGTCCGCGTCGCCGCGCTCGGCGCGGCGCTCGAGGTCGCGGCCGGCGCCTGCGCGAAGGTGGCGCGCGACGTGATCCTGCTCGCGCAGACGGAGGTCGCGGAGGTGACCGTCCCGGCCGGCGGCTCGACCGCGATGGCGCACAAGCGCAACCCGGCCTCCGCGGTCGTGGCGGTCGCCGCCGCGCGCCAGGTGCGGCCCGCGATCGGCCTCGTGCACGAGCACGAGCGCGCCGCCGGCGCCTGGCAGGCCGAGTGGCCCGCCCTCTCGGCCGCGCTCGCGTACGCGGGCGGCGCGGCGGCCGCGACGCGGGAGACGCTCGCCGGGCTCCGGGTGGACGCGGCGCGCATGCGCGCGAACCTCGACCCCGCCCTCGCCGCCTACCCCGAGCCGGGCGACGCGTTCGTCGACCGTGCACTAGCGTTCTACCGTGGCTGACGACGCCTACGAGCGCGGGCTCGAGGTCCGGCGCGCCGTCCTCGGCGACGAGCACGTCGACCGCGCGCTCGCCGGCGCGACCGGCCTCTCGGCCGAGTTCCAGGAGCTGGTCACGCGCTACTGCTGGGGCGAGATCTGGACGCGGCCCGGGCTCGACCGCAAGACGCGGAGCTGCATGACGCTCGTCGCGCTCGTCGCGGGCGGCCGGTTCGAGGAGCTCGAGCTCCACCTGCGCGGCGCTCTTCGCAACGGGCTCACGCGCGACGAGATCGAGGAGGTGCTGCTGCACTGCGCCGTCTACTGCGGCGTCCCCTCCGCCAACAGCGCCTTCGCCGTCGCCCGCCGCGTGCTCGGCGAGACCGCCTGAAAGCCGGTTGCGGCGCTCGCGCCCGCGCGGGCGGGCGCCCGAGACGCGCTCAGAGCTCGGTGAGGATGGCGCGAGGACTCTCCCCGGCCCGGTCGCGGGCGCCGCCCGCGGTCTCGGCGGCGAGCGCGGCCGCGAGCTCGCCGAGGCCGCGCTCCTCGACGATCCGCCGCTGCCGCCCGGCGCCGCCGCCCTCGGCGAGCAGGCGCCAGCAGCGGTGCAGCTCCCGCTCGCATCCGAGCGACCTCGCGACCGGCAGCAGCCGCTCCGCGAGCTCCCCCAGGCGCTCGACCGCCGGGACGCGGACGCCGGTCTCGAGGTCGATCAGGTGGCCGCGCAGGCCGTCGCGCGTCGCGAGCCACGCGTTCTCGGCGATGCGCTCGCCGGGGTGGACCGGGAGCCGCTCGCCCGCGTCGTGGCGCCCGGCCAGCTCGACGACGAGGCTCTGGACGAGCGCGGCGACGGTGGCCGCGTCCTCGACCCGCGTCTGCGCGTCGGCGACGCGCACCTCGATCGTGCCGTGCCGCTCGTTGAGGCGGAGGTCCCACCACCGGTAGCTGCCGTCGGGGAACGCCCCTCCGGCGCGCGCCCACGCGTCGAACTCCGCGAGCTCGCGCCAGGAGCCGAAGGCGGGCGGGACGCCGCTCCGGGGCCAGGCCTGGTTCAGCTTCGGCCGGACGGTGGCGAGGCCGGAGTCCGCCGCGCCGTAGAAGGGCGCGTTGGCGCCGAGCGCGAGGAGCTCCGGGAGGTAGCTCCGCAGCGCGTCGTGCACCGCGAGCGCGCGGTCGGCCCCGCTCACCGCGACGTGCACGTGCAGCCCGCAGGCCAGGACGTGGCGCGCGGCCCACGGGTGCTCGGCCGCCAGGCTCCGGTGGCGGAGCGTGTCCGACACCTCGCCCGGGTCGCGGTCGAGCGGGTGCGCCCCGACGCCGAGCACGAGGACGCCGGCGCCCGCGAGCGCGTCCGCGAGCCGCCGGCGCAGGGCGCCGAGCTCGCACGACGCCTCCGCGACGGTGGCGCACACGGGCGTGACGAGCTCGACCTGCGCGGCCCGCAGCTCGCGGGCGAGCCGGGCGTCGCCGGCGGCGGCGAGCGCGTACCCGGCCGCCGGGGCGGCGCGGTAGCTCGTCGCGTCGACGAGGAGCAGCTCCTCCTCGATCCCGAGGGTGAACGGCGCGACCGCGTCGAAGCGGGCCCGGGCGACGGTCTCGCGCGGCTCGCCTCCGTGCGGACGCTCCAGGGGATCGACGGAGTCCATGGCCTGCCCGCCACGCTAGGGCCGCGGGCTGAGGGTCGGGCGGCCGGGGGTCAGCCGAGGATCAGGATCTCGTGAAGATTCGCACACAAGCTCGGGCGGGCTCGCCGGGCGGGTCGATACTTGGCGCGATGGGCAGGATGCACGTGGGCATGCGCTGGTGGCTCGCGAGCGTCTTCGTCGTGATCGCGGCGCTCACGGCGGCGCTGATCGCGGCGGTGTCGTCCCGGCAGGCCGACCGCCGCCTGCGCGCGAACGCGGAGAACATCGCCGTCGGCGCCACCGTGGCGGCCGGCTTCGCCGTCGAGCGGGCGATCCGCGAGGGCGACCTCCAGGAGCAGCTCGTGCCGATCGGGGCCGCGCACGGGCTCGCGCTCTTCGTCTTCGGCCGCGACCGGCGCCTCGTCGGCGAGTCGAACCTGCGCGGGATCGAGTGGCGGGACGTCCCCGGCCGCGGCGCCGCGCTCGCGTCGGCGCTGCGCGGCCACCGCTTCTTCGAGGCGGTCGGGAACGGGCGCGTCGTGATCGGGCTGCCGCTCCGGCGGACGGAGGAGGCGGCGGCGCTCGTCGGCTACCAGCCGCGCCCGCCCGGGTACGGCGCCCCGCTCACGATCTTCCGCAACGAGGTCGTGCGGGCGTCGATCTGGGCGGTGCTGGCCGCGGCGCTGACGGGCCTCGTCGCCGCGACGCTGATCGCGAGGCGCCTGCGCGGGATCGCGTCGGCCGCCGCGGCGATCGAGCAGGGCGACTTCGCGCTCGAGCTCCGGCCGCGCTTCGGAGACGAGATCGGCCGGCTCGCGGCGACGATCGACCGCATGCGGCGCCGCCTCGGCGACGCGTTCGCCCAGCTCAGCGCGGAGCGGGACCAGCTCGGGCTCCTGCTCGAGCAGCTCCACGAGGGGGTGCTGGCGGTCGACCGCCGGCTCCGGATCCGCTACGCGAACGCGAACGCGCGGGCGTTGCTTCCCGGCGTGGTGCTGGAGGCGGACGCGCCGCTCCCCGACACGTACGAGGACCTGCCGCTGCGGCGGGTCGCGCAGGGGCTCTTCGCGCCCGGCGCGGCCGTCGCGGAGGCGCGCGCACGGCGCGACGACGGCGCCACGCTCTCGCTCGTCGGCGTCCCCGCGGCCGCGTCCGACTTCGCGGTGCTCGTGCTCGCCGACATCACCGAGCAGGAACGGCGGCGCCGTGCCGAGCGGGAGTTCGTCACGAACGCCTCCCACGAGCTGCGGACGCCGGTGACGGCGATCGCGAGCGCCGTCGAGGCGCTCAAGGCGGGCGCGCAGGACTCGCCCGAGAGCAGGGAGCGGTTCGTCGACCTGATCGGGCGCCAGGCCGCGCGCCTGACCCGGCTGACGAGCGCGCTGCTGACCCTCGCGCGCGCCGAGACGCGGCAGGAGGAGCTGCAGCTCGAGCCGGTCGAGCTCGAGGAGGTGCTCCGCGAGGTCGCCGCCTCGGCCGACGCCGCCGACGGCGTCGCCGTCCGCGTCGAGTGCCCGCGGCCCGTCGTCGCCGTCGCCCAGCGCGACATCGTCGAGCAGGTGGTCGCGAGCCTGGTCGGCAACGCGCTCAAGCACGCGGCCTCCGACGAGATCGTGCTGCGGGCGCGGCTGGCCGACTCGCGGGCGGTGATCGAGGTGGCCGACAGCGGGCCGGGGATCCCGCCCGCGGTGCAGGAGCGGATGTTCGACCGCTTCTACAGCGGCGGGCCGGGCCGTCGCGACGGCTTCGGCCTCGGGCTCGCCATCGCCCATGCCTCGACCGAGGCGATCGGCGGGCGGCTGACGATCCACTCCGCCGCCGGACGGGGAACGACCGCGACCGTCGTCCTGCCGGCGGGGGAGGCGTCGTGAGAGTGAGGATCCTGCTCGCCGACGACGAGCGGGACATCCTCGATCCGGTCGGGTACGCCCTCGGTCAGCAGGGCTTCGAGGTGACGTGCGTCGAGGACGGGGACGCCGCGCTCGAGCAGGCCCGGAGCGGCGACTACGACCTGCTCATCTGCGACGTGATGATGCCCGGCCGCCTCGGGACCGACGTGTGCCGCATCCTGCGCGCCGAGAGCGACCTGCCGATCATCCTGCTCACGGCGAAGGACGCCGAGGTCGACCGCGTCCTCGGGCTCGAGCTCGGCGCCGACGACTACGTGACGAAGCCGTTCTCGTTCGCGGAGCTCGTCAGCCGCGTCCGCGCGCTCCTGCGCCGGCGCGAGCTCGACCGCACGAGCACCCACGCGCCGACGAAGACCGTCGGGGGCCTGCGCATCGACTTCGCGCGCCACACCGTCGAGGTCGACGGACGGCAGGTGAAGCTGACTCCGTCGGAGTTCAACCTCCTGAGCCTCCTGGCGGAGGAGCCGGAGCGCGTGTACTCGCGGACGCAGATCATGGAGTACCTCTGGCAGACGCCCCACGTCGGCGATCCGCGCGCCGCCGACGTGCACATCTCCAACCTCCGCAGGAAGATCGAGCGCGATCCCGGCCATCCGACGCGGATCGTCACCGTGCGCGAGTTCGGCTACAAGCTCATGCCGGTGTGAGAACCCGAGCGAACGCTCACACGGTGCTCACGCGACATTCAGAGCGCACGAGCCGTTCCTCATGTGCCCGGCGTAGGCTGCGTCGGGTGACGAGAGGCGTCACGGCGGACTCCCCGCTCGCCTGCTGTCACGGGTTCGCCGTGACAGCAGGCGACGCGTTCGTCGGGGTGGTCGAGACGCCGGTCTTCACCGGGACCCGGCTCGAGCCGGAGTCGCTCGTCGTGCGGACGGGCTCCGGGGCCGGCTCCTTCCGCGTCGTCCCGGCCGCGCTCGTCGCCGGGGTCGACGCCGAGCGGCAGACGGTCACCCTCGGCGCGACCGTCGAGGAGCTCGAGCGGCTCGACCCGGCGACGGCCGGGGTTGCGGCGACCGGCGCGCGATCGTGAGCGAATCTTGACGCGCGCCTGACCTCCCCCTGACGCGCGTGCGTCAGGCTGGCCTCGTGGCGGCCCTCCTCATCGCCGGCGGCGTGACGCCGACGAACGTCGCGCTCGAGCGTGCCTGCGCCGCGGTCGGCGTCCGGTCGCGGGTGCTCCCGCCGGAGGTGGCCGCGCGCAGGGTGCGGCCGGACGAGCTCGTACTGGGACGGCTCGACGTCCTCCCGAGCCTCGACGGGGTCGAGAGGGGGCTCGGCGCGCTCGCGCGGCTGGAGGAGCGCGGCCTGTTCGTCCTGAACGGGCCGGCCGCGCTCCGGGCCGCCCACGACAAGCTCACGACTGCGCAGGCGCTCTGGGAGGCCGGCGTTCCGCATCCGCCCACCGTCGGTCTCGCTCCGGGCGAGGACGGCTGCGGGCTCGAGCCGCCCTACGTGGTGAAGCCGCGCTTCGGCGCCTCCGGCGAGGACGTCTTCCGCTGCGAGACGAGGGAGGAGCTGAAGCGGACGCTCGCGGGCCTCGAGGGCCGCGCCTGGTACCGCAGGCACGGCGCCCTCGTCCAGACGTTCGTCCCGAACGGCGGCGTCGACCTCGGCGTCGTCGTCGCCGGCCGGCTCGTCGTGGGCGCGGCCGCACGCGTCGCCGCGCCCGGAGAGTGGCGCACGAGCACGGCGCTCGGGGGCCGGCTGAAGCGCCTCGGGCCCGACCGCGCCGCCGCGGCGCTCGCGCTCGACGCCGTCGCCGCGGTCGGCGGCGACCTCATGGCCGTCGACCTCGTGCCGGCGGGCGACGGCTACGTCGTGCTGGAGGTGGACGGCTGCCTCGAGCTCGCGCGCGAGCACTCGCTCGACTCGGGCGACGTCTACCGCGAGTCGGTGCTCGCGCTCGTGCTCGCGGCTCTCAGCTCCGCGACGCGCCTGGGAGCTCCGCTCGACGCTCCCCGGCTCGCCCCCGACGGGAGCTGAGGCGCGCGCGGGTCGGCGCACTAGACTGGACTGTCACCGAGTGGTCCAGACACTCGGGCCTCTTTTCAGCTTGTAGATGTGGACGGCGCCCGTGAGGGCGCCGTCTGGTCCTCGGCTCACTCTCGCCTTCGACTGCCACGT
>Ga0070741_10005541_pt1 | contig 27919 bp, 27 predicted proteins | sample Coa_R1_4_FD_66440 | JGI IMG/M metagenome (GOLD analysis project Ga0070741, IMG submission 66440) | Surface soil microbial communities from Centralia Pennsylvania, which are recovering from an underground coalmine fire - Coalmine... | ecosystem: Environmental > Terrestrial > Soil > Unclassified ...
GTGCCAAAGTTGAGCCGTAACCAAAAGTTTTGGGTTGTGCCGAGCGGACTCTTGGAATCCGATCCGGAAATGCGGCCGCAGGGCAACATTTTCTGGGCAGAGCACGCGCCTTGGTACGTTCCGGTGGAGCAGATTCCGACATTTGAAGGACCGGCGACATAGCTTTTAATCAGTGTTTGTAGCCCGTCCATTTTCGACCCGGAGAATCCGCCGAACCGGGAGTGCGCGGCGCTATCTCGGCGGAATCCTTCGAATTCATCCGCAAAGCTGGATTTATCTGGCGCAGATTGTTTGCACAAACGGTTCGCTGCGCTTTAGCCTTGGCGCTGGATAGAACCGGAAGGAGCAGGGCCGCCGGAATGGCGATGATGGCGATGCCCAACGGCATTTCAATCGGAGTAAATGCCGACCCCAGTTTGATATTCAATCTCCGCTCCATTGGTAGTCGTATCGCTCCGGCGGATTGTAAGCCCAGGCGATTTTATTCCCGTCGAAATACATTTTGATATAGCTGATGTGGCCATCCACGAAACAAATCATGTCCTTCGAATCGGCAAACAGCGCGTTGGACTTTAAAAAAGGACGCTTTGGTTGATGCCACGAATAAGGCGAGTACGCCGGAGCTTCCGCCAGCAACACTGTTTTGACCGGATGCGACACAGCTTCCAGCTTTTGCCCGGCGATGCCGTAATTGTTTGTGATTGTGAATGCAGCATTGGTCCGTGATGGGGCGGTAAATTGACCTGCGTTGAAGGCGTAGCTGGTGAAGCCGTGGTCGGATTGTGCGTGCATCGGCTGCGATACATACCCTTGGCCACCTCGGCTCATGTCATAAAAGAACGAATCGGCGGGACAGGCAAAGACCTTGTCCTGCGGCGATGAAACCCCTTTGATACCAACGTAGTTGTTGATGAGTGGTCTGTAACCTGTCCAGCTGACAAATGGTAAGTGGGCCGTATTGGCATTTCCGGGTGAACCGTTGTTTTGGTCGTCGAGATACAGATGAATGCCAAGATTGATTTCTCGCAGATTATTCATGCAAACCGTTCGCTGCGCTTTGGCTTTGGCGGCGCTGACTGCTGGAAGCAATAATGCCGCGAGAATGGCAATGATGCCGATGACCACCAGCAATTCAATCAAGCTAAAGGCACGCTTTGAGTTCATGCTCTTTTGACAATTCCTTTACTGGTTCGTTCCGGTTGCAATTTCCGCTCCGCTCTATTCTTTGACGCCACGAAGATGGCGAAGACGAACCATCAGTGTGAAATTCGTTACGACTTCGAGGGTAAGCTTGCCGCAGTCGCCAGCAAGTGCAGAAAGCTGCAGCCCAGGATAATCAGTCAGGTTTGAGGTCTAGCGGGCATCCTCTTCCCGGGCTTGGTGTGGCCAACGAAGGCGTGCAAAACAGGTTTTCAGTGCCACCGTGAGTCGCCGCGCGCTTGACTGTCTAAACTGCGGTTGAAACCTCATAGCCACAAAGACGCCGGATTCACGCTGGTGGAGCTCTTGATGGTGACTGCTATCATTGCCGTTCTGGCGGCGTTGCTGCTCTCGACTCTGTCGGTCGCCAAGGCTTCGGCGCGGCGGGCCAATTGTCTGAGCAACTTGCGGCAGATTAGTTTGGGCATTCGTCTCTATGCCGCCGACAATAGCGACCGATTGCCCGCTGCGCCCAACGTGACCGGGGATTCCTTGAGCACCAATGACTGCGGCGTTTTCTATAAGCGGCTCATGAAGAGCTACGTTGGGCTACACGGCGCATCCTCGTCGCAGGATAAGGTGTTCGCCTGTCCGGCAGACACCTTCTACTACGAGTGGCCCAGCTTGAACTACCAGCCTCGGTGCATGCATGAACAACCGGAATCCGATTATTCAAGTTATCAGTTCAGCGGCGGCAACGGGATTACCAACTTGCCCCCTCCGTTTTTGCAGCAAGCATGCTATCCCGGTGGTTCGGCTGCAAGGAAGCTTCGATCGGCGACCCGGCCAGAACGGTGCTCCTGTTGGAGGCTTCCGGCGTTTTCCCGTGGTCCTGGCATCAGCCGCAAAAGCTACCGGCTGGGCAGTGCGGAGTAAAGGATGCCAAGAGCATGGTCGGGTTCGTGGATGGCCACATCAACTACATCAAGATGTATTGGATCCAAGGTCTTCACATGCCGACCGCCTGCTACGATCCGCCGGCCAACTATGATTACAAATGGAGCCCAGATTGAGCCCGGGCTAAAAGGTGTGGAACGTGGGCTCTTTTTCGGGGTAATGGGCGCGGAGATGCGCACGCGTAGGAACTGGTTCATCCTTGCGGTCGCCGCCGTTTGCCTTGTTACAGCTGTGGCGCTCTCCTATCTGATTGAGCCGGGCGTCCACGTTGAAAAAGTGACGCTCGCGGAGGACACGCCTGCGCTTAAGTTCAGTCCGACCGGCGCGGGACCGCACCCCGTGGCGTTGCTCGCCCACGGATACGCCAGCTCGAAAGAGGCGCTCTTTCGCTACGGAGAGGCGCTCGCGGCGGCTGGGTTTATTTGCTATAGCGTTGACCAACCGGGGCACGGAGCGTCGCGCCGGACATATACCTTAATGGCAGCCGCGCACGCGCTGGAGGCGGTCGCACGTGAGGTCGGGCCGGTAGATGTTTTCGCGGGTTGGTCGATGGGCGGCTTTACGGGAGGCGAAGCCGTGAGGGAAGGGGGGATGAGGCCGGGGCTATTCATTGCCATTGGTTCCATGCCGGTTTTGGGTGATCAGGCCCCGCCGCTGCTTTTCCTGGCAGGCCGGTTCGAGGAAGCCCTCCCACCGGCCCTCCTCAAGACCCGAACGGATGCGCGTCTGGTCATTTCTCCCTGGTCTGATCATTTGCTTGAGGGGTTTGATCCTGTGCTGGTGAATGCAGCAGTCGATGCCGCGTGCGCCCAAATTCATAAGATGCCACCGGCGCCTCCCAGGGCCTGGCACTGGCGACTTACTGGCGTGGCTCTGGCAATGCTGGCAGCGGCCGGGTTGGCAAGTTGTCTGACGAATTTGTTTCCGCAATTGGCTCGATTCCGCGGACTGTTTATCGGTGTCTTCATTGTTATCGCCTTCATGCTCACCATCGGGGGCAGGTGGCTCGAAGCGATACCGCACTTACGGTTACAGGTCATCGCCATGCCTGTCATCCTCCTCCTGGCAATCATGGCCGGCAGGCTCCGCATCCCGAGATGGGGCTTTGCCGCGCTTAGTGTCCTGGTGACAGTGATCGCGGTATGCTGGTTCAAGTCGAGCCTAAGTCGGCCCGCGCTTATCCTCATGGCTTCTACGCTGGTCCTGACGCCCGCCCTAATCGCGGGCATTGTCATCGGCTGGTTTGCGGCTCGCCGGGGGTCCCGGCTGCAAGGGGACGTCGCCATGGCCATCTTCCTGGGTTGCGCCCCCTTCCAGTGTTTGGAACTGCCGCGAACGGCTCCTCAATCGCCGCCATCGCATACAGCCATCAAGCTGGACGCAAAACTTCTCGATGCCTGTGTGGGCGAATATAGATTTCCGCCGGACAACGGATTTTGGCTTGAATGGAAGATGACGATCCTGCGGCAAGGCAATCAACTAGTGGAGCAGGTAACGACACAAAATAAAAGCTACGCCGCCGTGGACATTTACCCTGAATCGGAGACGAACTTTTTCGTTACGGCCAATCGCCCGCACGAATTAACCTTTGTAAACAATGACCAAGGCGAAGTGACGGCCGTTATTGAGCGCTCTCCTGAAGGACCTGTTCGCGAAGGAAAGAAACTCAAACGTAAATGATCTCGTTTATCGTTCCAGCACATAATGAGGAAGCTTGGGTGGGCCGATGTGTTTCAGCTATTCGCGGCGGATTGGAATCTCTGGCTGAACCGCATGAGATCATTGTTGTGGATGATGCTTCCAGTGACGCCACGGCCTCGACTGCCCGGCAACAAGGCGCGCAGGTCATTCGCGTGGAGCGCCGGCAGATAGCCGCCGCACGCAATGCCGGCGCGCGACGGGCACGCGGCGACATTTTGTTTTTTGTGGATGCCGACACCTTGGTGAACCCCACAGCCATTCAATCGGCTTTGCGCAGCCTTCGCGCTGGCGCGGTTGGGGGTGGTTGCTTGCCGCGGTTTGAGGGGTGGCTGCCTTGGTGGTGGCGGCTGGGCTTGCCGGTGATGGAGCGATTGTGCCGCTGCTTGAACGTTTTTCCGAGCGGTGCCTGCCTGTTTTGCACGCGCGTCGCTTTTCAGGCGTCCGGCGGGTTCGATGAGAGTTATTATGCGATGGAAGACTGCGTGTTTGTCCGCGCGTTGAAGCGCCAGGGGCGGTTTGCCATTCCAGCCGAGACGGTGATCACTTCCGGACGCAAGCTCCGCGCGCATTCCTTTATGAGCTATTCGAAGCTGTTCATGCGTTTGACTCTTCTCGGTCCCCGTGGAGTTCGGAGCCGCCGGGGATTGGAGTTTTGGTATGGACCCGAAAGAGAGAAGCCAGAGGGATTCATGACCATCAACCGTGGCGCTTAACGGATTCGCTTCTGGCAAAACGCATTGACTGGTCTTCCCTTCCCTTCGCCACGAGCCTTCTGTCTATCCAAAAATGTACCCGGGGGATTCGAAATCAGCGGAAGCCGTTGAGTTACTCAGCGGAGGGAATTTCATTCTCGCCGAGAGCAAACTGCCGGACTGGGTTTCACCATCCCAAACTCATTTTGCTTTCACACCGCGGGGACTGGATCAATTTAAACAGCTCATTTGTCATTTAACAATTCTTTTCATTTCTTATTGACGTCTGGTGTTATTATGGGATATATACAGTAATAGCAGTGACGAACGAACGAAAATCCTGGTTGCTCGGTCCCATCTCGCCTGCCGCCGACGGCACGCTTTACCAGCAAATTGTGGACCGCCTCAAACGCGAGGTAAGCGAAGGACGTCTCAAGCCTGGCAGCGCGCTGCCCTCGTTTCGCCAACTTGCCGAGGATTTGCTGGTCAGTGTGATCACAGTGAAGCGCGCCTACGAGGAACTCGAGCGGGAAGGGATCATCTTCCGCCGTCAGGGACTGGGCACGTTCGTCGCGGAACAAGGCCAGAACCGAAGCCGCGAAGGGAAGATCGTTGCCGCTCGGAACCTGCTTCGTCAGGCCTTTCAGGAGGCTGGCGAAGCGGGGTTGAAACCCAATGAGATTCTTGATTTGGCCCGTGAAATTCAGAAAGAAACCAAATGATATGAGCAACGCCATTGAAATCCGTGGACTGACCAAGAAGTTTTCCCGCTTCGCACTAGGGCCACTCGACCTGACAGTGCCCAGCGGAGCCATCTACGGCCTGGTAGGCCCAAACGGAGCCGGAAAAACCACCACTATGGATCTCATTTTCGGGATGGGCAGAAACGATGGCGGGACCATCCAGGTGCTGGGCTTTGATCACTGCAGCGAGGGGGTGAAGCTCAAGCAGCACACCGCCTACACGAGTCCCGAGTTGAACTTCCAGGTTTGGGGCAAAGTTGGCAAAGCCATCCGCTTCGTTCGTGGATTCTATCCCGGATGGGATGACACGTATTGTACGGCCTTGATGAAGGCGTTCCACTTGGGCGCGGGCGACCGAATCGCCACACTTTCCTCCGGAGCCAAAACCAAGCTGGGCCTGTTGCTGGCTCTGGCACGTCGGCCGGACGTGTTGATCTTGGATGAGCCGCTAGGCGGCTTGGACGCCATCTCCAAGCAACAGCTCTTCAGTGAATTGCTCAAGGCGGTGGAAGATGGCCGGCGAACGATCCTAATCTCCTCACATAATCTGAGCGACTTGGAACGCTTCGCCGACCATATCGGTTTGCTCAAAGAAGGAAAGCTGCTGCTGGAAGGCTGCACCGACCAGGTCGTGGAGCGCTATCGCCTGGCGGAGTTTTTCACGAACAATGGCGCAACTCTCCAAACCCCTCCTCCCGAGGGGCTCATCATCCTTAAATGGAACGAGAACCGCTGGCAGGTATTGCTGGACCTGCGGAGCGGAGCCCAAGCGTGGCTCCAAAGCCAAGGCGTTCACCACCTCTCTCTCACCCGATTAACACTCGAAGATTTATTTGTGGCTCTGTTCAAGGAAGAGGACGACCAATGAAACGCGTGATGCTGGATCATTTTCGCCGATGGTGGTGGGTGCTGGCTCTGACAGGACTGCTCGAGTTCTGGGTGGGCCGGTTGATCGCCAACCGGCCGCAGGATCCGTTCGAGTTTTGGGCTCTCCTGGTATCCTTGTGGGCGGGAGCGAATCTGCTTTCATTTGATTTCAAACGTGGTCTTCTTCGGCCCGTGTCAACTCTGCCGCTCACGGCAAGGCAAGTCGGACGCAGTTGGTGGCTGGCGACCGTGCCTCTGCCGGCGATTGGCCTGACAGCGTTGCTCTTCCTGGGGGCGGGCACTTTCTGCCACTTGCACCCCGAAAAGGCTTTGCCGACGACGCACCTGGCGCTGGGAAGTCTTTTTACACTCGTATGGCTCGGGAGTGGGTTCCCGATGATCTTCGGTGCCACGCGTGGGTTGGGGGGCAGCCCATGGCGGGTGACTTGGAATTTCTTCCTCAGCGCACTGGGGATTTTGATGCTTTTCGGCAGCATGTTGTTGGCGCAAGGTGCCTCTAACAGTCCGATCAAATGCGTCGTCCTGCTGGGAGTCGGAGGATTCTTGACCGTAGTGGGTTGGGTCGATGCCGAGCGATTTGACGTCGGCCGTGGTGTGCAATTTTATCGCGGACGCCCCGAGCCGCCTAACCTAGGCCGTCATCGCTTCCAGCTAACTCCGCTGGAATCCAAAGTTTCTGAGAATCAGACCCCAGCGGAAGCTGGGTATGGCGGAGTGTGGTTCTTCGTCCTTAGCCGAGTGATTCGCATGTTTTGGATAATTGCGGCAACAAGTGCGTTGACGGCGCTGCTGTGGGCTTGGCGAGGCTCACCAATGGCAGGCCACTCTGGAGTTGTCCTGTTCGCAGGCAGTGGGAGCCTTATGTCTTTTGGGTTCATGATAGTATTTCAACTTCTGCCCGCGTTGCGGCACTTGCGGCTGTTGCGGACAATGCCCATCTCCGGGATTGGCCTTTCCGCCGCGCTAATGGCCATAATGCTCCTGCCACTCATCGCTTTGGGAGCGGCATCAGCGGCGGTCGCTGCCATTGTCTTTGATCCTCCCTCCGCGCTCACCTTTTTGAGCGATTATACCTTTGCGCTGGCGCCCGCGTCGTTGTGCGTTGTCCTTCTAGTCTGGCTCGGTGATGGAAAGCTAAGCTATGCCCTGCTGATCCTGATCTTCTTCGGTTCACAGCAGGTACAACTGCGCTTGCAATCACTTCTCCACGTGCTGGAGCTCCCTGTCAGCCTCGCTGCTGCCATTGCAGCGGCCTGTGTCCTGTTGGCGCTACCGCTCACGCTCCTGGCACTTCGATCCAGCCGACTTGCCTATCGGGAGCGGGCAATTACTCCCGGTAGCTTCCCCTTCGGAGTAGGCGCTTGATGCGCGAGCGCGTCTGGCCTTGAAATATGAAACTTTACTTCTCGAGTGGTCAGATTCCCGAACTCAAGGAATTGACACGGCCCCAGCGCAAAGCGGTTCTCCAATGCGCTTTGGAGGCGTTTTACTTTGATGATGTTTCGAGAGTCTGGTTTGGAACTCCCTGGATTGTCGGAGGGATTTTCGGCGGTGCGATGATGGGGTGGGGCCTCGCCTCCCTATCGGGCTTTTCTCATCCGAAACTCGCCAGTACCTTTTTTGGTCTGGGAGGAGCCGCGATAGGGCTCTTTTTGGCTACTCAGATCAACTTCACACGGTTACGTCCCTATTTGCGGCGCGTTGTTGAGGAGCGAAAGAACGAGATCGCGAAGATCCACTGAATCAACACGAATCAGAGAACGTATGAACACAAACGAAGCACAAAAAATGAGACCGGACGAGGCTGCCTTTATGACGGCACTCGTCGTGATTGAACTTTTCATTCTGCCTCTAATCGGAGACCACCTCGGCAAATATGGCGGAGGGCTTGCCATGGCGGGCGTGGCGCTGATAGGGATCATCGCATATTTAGTCTTCTTTGGGCAGCGCCTGCGCAATCGCGGGCAAACGAAATCATTCGTGGGTGTGCCCGCCGCCAGCTTCGCCGTTAGCCTGATTCTTGTCCTGGCGTATGGGCTGTTTCGAAGTCACTGAACATTTTCTCGGAAGGCCCGCGGTTCCCACTTGCCTCCCTGCCTGCACCTGAGCAGATACCGTGGCCAGGACCACAAAGGCAAGAAGGCGCGGAGTCGAGATGAATGATACGTTGGCTGCGAGAGGACTTACGCGGAACGCAGCCCTTCGGCGCCAACACAGACGTCGACTTCCACCGGAAGATTTAAAGATGTGCCCGCCGCCAGCTTATTTGCCGAGCCATTTTGAAACTTGCCTTTGGATCGGCACTGATGGTTAGTGTCCGCGTGATTTAGACTTGTTGCGTATGACACACCTTGGCTCTGTCTGGTTCGGCGTCTCACTGGCGATTCTTGTCGCGGGTTGTGCGCATCAGAAGTCTTCGTTGATCGAGTCGACGCCCAAACTGGAAATTCTCAACAAGCAGATCCGGATCAATCCGAATGATGCCCAGGCCTACTCGAATCGCGGCTATACGCTGGCCTTGCTGGGGCGGAGAACCGAGGCGCGCGCCGATCTAAAACGAGCCGTGGCACTCAAGGACAATGCGCCGATGCGCAATCGCGTGGGCTGGGCTTACTTCAACATGGGAGACTTCACCGATGCCTTGCGTGAATTCGAGCTCGCGGCGAAGCGAACCAATTTCAGAGAGCACTACGACTTCTATTCCCTCGTGCTCGGCTATTGGGGTGTTGGCGACACGAAGCGGGCGCTGGAGAATTACCAACTTGCCGTCGAGCGCGATCCGCGCTTCGGCGAATACAAATCACTGAACGAGCGCACGAGTGAGTGGACGCCGCTTGAACGCCGCGCCATGCACGAGACGTACATCTTGTGGAGCAAAACCTGGAAGCCATAAAATGAATCAAGAAGTCTCGCGTCTCAAGCAGGGCAGGGGGATACGAGGAACAATCCCGCCAGGAGTGGATCGGCGCGACTGGCTCGAAACCAGGGGGGAAGAGATTAATTAGGTGTGCGCCCGAACGCACGCTTTTCAAAGAGCGCGGCCGCGATAACGTGGGCGCGTGAAAGTAACGCAAAAGGCGTGAAAATCACGCGTTTTTACGGCGCCTTCGCGACGGTCTACGAGGAAGCGTGAGCGGCATGGCCAATGCTAAATCGCTCCCAGACGTTCGGACGTAGTGGTAAAGGCATGTATTTCGGCTGCCCTATGAAAACAACTCAGTTCGTCCCCATATCTCTGTTGGTCATAACCTTCCCTCTCATTCAATTAACTCCGGCCCGCGCGATCACGTTTACGGGCGACACCCACATCGGTGCCTTCGACATGACCTTCGACGGAATGGACATCATTGTCAGCAACTGCACGTTGACGATCGATGGTCCGCACGGCTTTGAGGGCATTCAAGTCCTGGCGGGGGGAATCATTACGCACACGTTCGCAGCCAGCGGAATTTTGCCGTCGCCCATTTACACGGTTACGGCAGAGCCACATCTGCTCAGCAGCAACACGCCAAGCTCGCTAAGTTTCTCGAACGTGAATGCCGCCACGATCCTGGTGCGTGATTCGTCCGCGAGCGTGCTTTACACGAACGGCACGGATTACCAGGTTGTTTCTCAAGCAAACGGCCTGACCGGGCTGCAGCTTCTGCCCGGTTCCTCGATTGCGGAGGGCAGCACCACTCTCGTCGACTATCAGTATTCCAGCCCGAGCGTGCCGAGCGGTTTGACGCTCACCGTGAGTAACAATGTCCTCATCCGGGCCGGTGGAACCATCAACGTGGATGGGAAAGGTTTTGGATCCGGCCAGGGACCGGGGGCAGGCAGAGTCGTCGGCAACCCCGCTACTGGCGGGGGCGCCGGGCACGGGGGCAACGGCGGGAATGGCGTGGGCTTTGCCGCCGGGGGGGCAGTTTATGACTCGCTCCAACAGCCGACGCAGAAGGGGAGCGGGGGCGCAGCCGGCTATAATGGTCCCGGAGGGTCGGGCGGTGGCGCCGTGCGGCTGGTGATTGGAGGGGCGCTGCTTGTCGATGGCAGCATTTCGGCCAATGGTTTGGGCAGTGCCACCAGTCGCTCAGGCGGAGGCTCAGGTGGAAGCATTTGGGTCAGCGCTCAGACCATTGCCGGGTCCGGGCTGATTTCGGCCAATGGTGGTGAGGGCGAATTACCCGCGGGCGGTGGCGGCGGCGGAGGCAGGCTTTCCATCCAGAGCGCGGATAATGTTTTTACCGGGCAGCTTACTGCCTTCGGTGGCAACGGCAATGCCTACGGCGGGGCCGGAACGATCTATACCCAGACGCGTACTCCAAGTGCTCAGCAGGTGCTGGTGGACAATGCGGGACATCCGGGCCTAACCACCATTTCGCAGGGCTCCGAGCAGTCACTTTTGACGCTGCAGGCGGGAGCCTTGGTTTCGATTCCCGGGCCGCAGTCGCTGGGTGCGTTATTAGTCCGCTCCAACGCCTCGTTAATCGTGAGCAACGACGTATCCAGCATGCAGACGCTCACGATATCCGGCGACGCGACCATCGAGGCGGGCGGTGTTATCACGGCAGATGGAATGGGTTTTCCAGCGAATCAAGGCCGCGGGGCGGGTCTGAACTCTCAATCGCTGGTGAGGGTTGGCGGCGGAGGCGGCTACGGAGGAAACGGCGGCAATGCGGGTGCGCTCAACGCGTGGGGCGGATCTGGGTATGGGAGCTTCACGAGCCCGACCGATTCGGGAAGTGGCGGGGGGAGTTATCTCCCGGTCGGTCCGGGCAGCGCCGGCGGGGGACCGATCCATCTGAGCGTGGCCGGCACGCTAATCGTTAACGGGAAGATCTCTGCCAACGGCAATGCGGGTGCAGCAGATGGCAGTGGGGGCGGCTCGGGAGGCAGCATTTGGATCAACGCCAAGATGCTTGCGGGCGCGGGAACAATCTCGGCCAATGGGGGCGACGGCAATGGCTCCGGTCTGTATGCGGGTGGCGGAGGTGGCGGCGGCCGGATTGCCGCAGACGCTTTGAATCTATTCTTAGGGAAGATTTCCGCACAAGGTGGCAACGGATATATCCGCGGAGGTGCCGGGACTGTTTATCTCAGCAGCGGGCCCGATATCCAGCCACGGCAGCAGCAGCTGGTGATCGACAACGGCGGGACCGGGGGAACCAACACTCTCTTGAGTTTGTTCACGACTTCGTCGGTTGACCTGACGGTCAGTGGCGGCGCGGTGCTGACTCTTTCGGGACAGCTTTATCTGCACAGTCTGCTGGTGACGTCCAACAGCTGGATTGTTGCCACCAACCTGTTCCTTTCCACTATGGGCGACGCTCTCATCGAGGCCGGTGGCGGCATGGTGGCCGATGGAAATGGTTACGGCGCTTCACAAGGTCCGGGCGCAGGGAGGTACACCGTGATCCCGCTGGGGGGTTATGTGGGAGGCGGCGGTGGGTACGGCGGCTACGGAGGAAACGCTGCCGGAACAACGTCAGTCCTGACTGGCGGGGGCACCTATGGGCTTTTGACGGAACCAACGACAGCAGGTAGCGGCGGGGGCGCCCCTTCCTCCAACCTTGCGGGCGGCGCCGGCGGGGGAGCCATTCACTTAATGACCTCGGGAGCACTGAAGCTCGAGGGCATGATTACGGCCAATGGAAACCCGGGTCTGCAGGGTGGAGGCGGCGGCTCCGGAGGCAGCATTTGGGTGTCCGCGGGGAGCATCTCCGGAAACGGAGCCATCACGGCCAACGGCGGCAACGGTGATGGCAATGGCGGCGGAGGCGGAGGCGGGCGCATCCTGCTGGATTACGGCACCAATTATTTTTCCGGGGGCCTCGCCGCTCGCGGTGGAATTGGGACGAATCGCGGTGGCGCGGGTACGGTTTACAGCAGGGCCAGGAATACCAACTTTGGAGAGCTGGTAATCGACAATGGTGGCCAGCCCGGGACCAATACCAGTTGGCTTGTCACTGGAACAATGGATCTGACGGTCACGGGCGGTGCAGTAGTCGCGCCACCGCCCTCCCAGGTCTTCAGCAATCTGGTCATCGGCTCCAATAGCGCCCTGGTGCTCTCCAGCCAGCAGCAGCCATTGACGGTTCGGGGAAACGTCCTCATCCAGCCAGGCGGGGCCATTACGGCCGATGGCGCCGGCTACGGTCCGGGTGAAGGTCCCGGAGCCGGCAGAGTTGGTGTAAATCAGCAAGGGTCCTCTGCAGGCGGCGGCGGTTACGGCGGCAACGGCGGCAGCGGGACAACCGCAACCGGGACGGGAGGGGCGACCTACGGGTCACTGACACAGCCCATCGTGTGGGGAAGCGGCGGGGGCAGCGTAGCTCAGAGCCGCTCCGGTGGGGCGGGCGGTGGGGCGATCCAAATGACCGTCACCGGCACCGTGACAGTTCTGGGCCGCATCTCGGCTAACGGGACTGCGGGCCAGCAAGGCGGCGGCGGCTCCGGTGGCAGCATCTACCTGACAGCCAGCGCGTTGCTGGGGTCAGGTCAAATTTCCGCCAATGGCGGCCGGGGCGGGCTCCAAAGTGGAGGAGGCGGTGGCGGTCGGGTTGCCATTATCCTTCAGCAACCCAATGCATTCAGCGGCAGCATCACCGCCTTCGGTGGAAGTGGTTCTGCCGCGGGCGGGGCCGGCACGGTTCTGGTCGGTCTTTCTCCCAGCCCGCGCGCGCTAGCGGCACAGGTCTTGGTAGATAATGACGGCCAGCTTGGCACCAATACTTCCTGGACGTCCGCGAGCGGTCCTATTGATCTGACCATCCGCGGCGGTGGAGTTGCTGCCCCTCCGCTGCAGCAAGTCATCCAGAATCTCTTCATTGAAACCAACGGCTGGCTGCGGCTCAATCAAAGCCTCACCGTCATGGGAAACGCTACCGTTGCAGCGGGCGGTGGGATTGTGGCGGACGGCATGGGCTACACCAATGGGCAGGGAACTGGAGCTGGTCATAACTACAATACGCAGGGCTACGGCTATCTTGGCGGAGGCGGCGGCTACGGTGGGTATGGCGCCAGTGCGGCCATACCTACGCCCGCGGTTTTGGGCGGACTGACTTATGGCTCGCTGATAGCTCCGTTCGATCGTGGCAGCAGCGGAGGCGCGTACCCTTCCAGCTACGGCGGCGCGGGCGGCGGAGCCATTCGGCTTATAATCTCGGGAACCTTGGACCTCGATGGAGAGCTTTCGGCTCAGGGCTCGCCGGGAGCAATTCCCGGGGCAGGTGGAGGTTCGGGGGGGAGCATTTGGGTGGCGACCGGCTCGCTCACCGGGTCTGGATCGATTACGGCAAACGGGGGCAGCGGCAATGGGTATGGCGGTGGAGGCGGGGGTGGCCGCATTGCCCTGGAATACGGATTAAACAGCTTTAGCGGGCCCATCACCGCCTTTGGCGGCGAGGGCTCAAGTCCTGGCGGCGCCGGCACGATTTATCTCAGACCCAAGAGTCAGCCGATGGGAAAGGTCATTGTGGATAATGGCGGGCAATTCGGCAGCGCTACGACCATCGGTGCCCTGAACTCGGCCTTCGATCTTGCGATAAAAGACGGAGCTTCGGTCGAGGCAAGCAGTTCGCCACTTCTGCTTAGTAATCTGGATATCGGTTGGGGTGCTTCGCTGAGCGTTTCAAAATCACTCCAGGAGATCAGCGTAACAGTCCTGCACGACGCGCTCATCGAGGCCGGGGGTAGCATCACTCTGGATGGAAAGGGCTACAGTGCCATGAGCGGGCCGGGCAGCGGAGCAACGACGAATTCGATTGGCAGCGGCGGAGGCTACGGGGGCAACGGCGGAGCCTCGTCACTTCAGCCGGGTGGCGGCACCTACGGATCGGCCTTGCTGCCCATCGATCCGGGGAGCAGCGGCGGCCTGGGTTATGGAACCTGGACCAATGGCTCGGAAGGGGGCGGCGCGTTGCGGTTGAGCGTTGGCGATGCCCTGACCGTGAACGGTTCGATTAGCGCCGATGGCGCCGATGGCAATCCCGGACTGCAGGATAATGCCGGCGGCGGATCGGGTGGCAGCATCTGGATTTCCGCCAACGTTTTGACCGGGGCGGGACAAATTCTGGCGACGGGAGGCGCAGGGGAGCTCTTTCAGGGAGGTGGGGGTGGCGGCGGCCGCATCGCCATCTATTCGCCGGCGAACTTGTTCAGCGGCTTGGTTTCGGCCGCAGGGGCCAGCGGCTTTGCTCCCGGGCAGGATGGAACGATTTACTCTGCTTCCTACCTGCCGCTGGGTTTAATCGCCCCCACGGCGTCTGTGCTCTCTGACTCCAATGGGTCGGTCATGAGCTGGCAAATGATTCCGGGCATCACCTACCAGGCTTATTGCTCGACCAACCTGGTGGACTGGATGCTCTACGGTGTGCCGACTGTCGGAAGCAATGGTATGGCCGAAATGATCCTACCGCGACAGAATGCACCACAGATGTTCTTTCGCATTCGCGCGAGCCAATGAACCAAGTGCCTGCGTTTGGATAGAGATCGTCCGCAATATCTTCAATGGATTGCGGTTAATATGCTGTGACCGTTGGGCCGGTAGAGGTCGACAACTCGTCGAAAGTCCTCACCAGTCGCCGGGTTCACCAGTCAGGCCCGAGAGTGGCTTGAGAACTATGCAAATCCTAAGCAGCCAGAGAAAATGGCCATCCCGGAAAAAGGCGCAATGCGCGGCAAACCTACCAAGGTTTGACTACTGGACTCGCCTTCTTTAAAGGGTGCCAGCTTTCGCCGTCTGCTAACCTGTTTTTTGGACGGACGACGGAAGCTGGTCGCCCTGGATGGATAGGCTGTAAGGGGATTTTGTTTGCCTTTGAAACGGTCCGAAATACCATTGCGCGCGAGGTCTGTATGGTAGGTAATAAGTCGGCTCGGAACCGTCATTTTCCAACTTCCGGCGACGGTTCTTTTCTCAGTCCCCAGGAACCCGCCTTTGTGTGTTGAATTATGCACTGGATTGCCCCCTCCGAAAAAGACTCCGATAGTGCCGCGCTGGATGTTTGTCTTGCTTTTGAGATTCCCAAAGTGCGATGAGGCGGGAGAAGAAAATCGTAATTATCGCGGGACCGAACGGTGCCGGGAAGACGACGTTTGCTCGCGAGTTCCTGCCGAATGAGGCGGGGTGCCCGGCCTTTATAAATGCGGACCTCATTGCGGCGGGCCTGTCGCCCTTTGCACCGGAAGTGGCAGCGGTGCGGGCAGGGCGCATCATGCTGGCGGAAATCAAAGCGCACGCGCTGGCAGGAGAGAACTTCGCATTTGAAACGACGTTGAGTGGGTTGATGTATGCGCGGCTGATTCCACAATGGCAGCGGAAGCGCTACCGGGTGAAGCTCTTTTACCTAAGCCTTGGCACGCCGGAACTGGCGGTGGCACGGGTGGCGGCGCGCGTCGCCCAGGGAGGGCATAACGTCCCGGAACACGTCATCCGCCGCCGTTACGTCGCGGGCTGGCGAAACTTTCAGCAAAAGTTCAAGTTCCTGGTCGATACGTGGGCGCAATACGACAACTCGGGCGAGCGGCCGGTGCTGGTCGAACAAGGAAGCAACAGATGAAAAGGAAATCAACCAGGGTGGATACGGACATGTCCAAGGCGGGGCGTGCGCTGGAGCGCGCTGCGGCGCGGGCTCGAGAACTGGCGGAGCAAACGGACACCCCGCTCTATGTTCTAAAGGATGGACGCGTCGTGGACTTGAACCGGCTGTCCCAAGCCAGCTACGTGTTGCGCGAGAAGCCTGCACGAAAATGACGCATGCCCCACGCCTACACCGAAGACCAACTTGTCGAGCGGCCCGTCATTGGGTTGTTCGCTGAACTCGGTTGGGCCACGGTGTCGGCGGCGGAAGAAACCTTCGAGGCACCCTCACCCCGCCTGTAGGCGGAGAGGGAGTCAAAAACTATGCCGTTGTTATGAGTCGCTTTTACTGATGGACTTTCCTAAGCCCAGAGGAAGGTCCAACACTTATTTGCAGGGTCGCCACTCACCTCTTCGCGCCCTCACCCAAGTGTTGCTTGAGACACGCCAGCACCTCCGATAATTCCACCGGCTTGGCTAGAAAACGAAGCCCTCCCACCTTGCCCCCGCGCGCGTAGACCTCTGATTTCGTAGCGGCTGCTGTTAGAAACACTATCGGCACGTTTTTCAACTTCGGGTTGGCCTCAAAACGGCTGGCCAATTCCCCACCATCCAGACCCGGCATCATCACATCGAGCAGAATTAAGTCCGGTTGAAATTCCTCCGCACCGGCCAGCGCCGTCTCGGAGTCATTTTCTGCCCGGACCACGTACTCGTTGGTCTGTTCGAGGTTCAGTTTCAGCAGCCGAGTGATGCTGGGCTCGTCATCCACCACCAGGATCCGCTTCTTCTCAGTTTCCATACCATTGATGTTATCAAAGTCTCTTTCCGCAAGATAGCCTTTACTCCGATTCCGCCCTTAAAACCAGGGTCACCACCACTCCCCCCTGCGCCGCGTTCTGTATTTCAATGCCTCCGCCATGAAAATCCACTATCTTCTTAACCACCGACAGCCCCAGCCCGGTTCCTACGCCCACGGGCTTGGTCGTAAAAAATGGATCAAATACCTTCGGCAAATTGACTGCGGCTATACCGGTGCCGGTATCCTGCACTTCCGCGAGCACTACCTGCTCGCCACGGCTGAATTGGCGGAAGGCCGTTTCGTTCACCTTGAGGTCCTCGCCAAATTGTCCGGCGCGCGTAGTGACCGTAAGAACGCCGCCGGGGGACATCGCCTGGAGCGCGTTAATCAAGAGGTTGATGAAGACCTGCTCGATTTTGCCGCGATCCATTTTCACCGGCGGCAAATGAGCGTCCAGCTTTCGCACGACGCTGATCTTGGAAGCGATGATTTGGGCTTTGACCAGGTTCAGGGCGCGCCGGACGGACGCATTCAGGTCCTCGCGCTTCAGCTCAAAATCCGTCTGCGCGGACAGTTGGAGCAACCCCCGAATAATTGTATTGGCCCGCGTCACAGCTTCGCGCATATCGCTGAGCACCAGCGCCACGTTTTCATTTTCCGAGGGGCAGTTGGGAACCAGATAATCCAAGCCCATCAGGATTGTCTGGAGGGGGTTCTTGACCTCGTGCGCCACGCCCGCAGCCAACGCCCCAACCGATTCGAGCCTCGCCGCCTGGATTAATTGCAATTGCGTTTCCTTAAGTTCCTGGTTCGCAGCCCTAAGCTCCTGCAGAGTCCGCTTCAAGACCTCCTCGTTCGCGGCTAATTCCGCATGAGCACGAGTCAGCCGTTCTTCCGCCTCTTTTCTTTCTGTAATGTCGTAAACCAGCCCGTCGTAGGCCACCAGTCGGCCCTGCGCATCCTTACGTGGCACGGTGGTGTTGCGGATCCAGCGCACACTACCGTCTTTGTGAATAATGCGATGCTCCAGCGGTGGCGGTTCCTGGCCTTTTGAAATACGCTCCGCCTGCTCCAGCACGGCGGGCCGATCCTCCTCTTGGATCATTCGATACCAAAGTTGCTGGTCCCGCTCGAACTCCTCGGAGGTATAGCCCGTCACCGCCTCGCAGCCCGGCCCGTGAACCGTCGATATCGCCCGTCCCTCCTCCACCGTCACGGCATAGACGTAATCGGTCACCGACGCCAGCAAGCGCTTGTAGCGTCGCTCGCTCTCCAGCGTGGCTTGCTCAGCTGTCTGCTTTTCTGATTCGGTGAGCGGTTCGGTATTCATCGCTTGTGTGCCTCAAGCTTAAAGGCTCCAGGCCCACTCTCAATCCTGTACGTGGCGAATGTTATTCGAGCGGCGACTGGCAAACCGTGCCGACCGGAAACAGGGGCTGTCCGCTGCCTTGATTTCCTCTTCGGTCACGTTGGCGAACGGATATCTTGAACTCTTCAGCGCGTGTTTTAAAATTCGGTTTGGAGTCCCGCCTTTAGGCGGCCCGGCGCCAAAACCGCCTGAAGGCGGGACTCCAAACTCAGGTGTCCACGCCCAAGCCGAGGTTTTAAGACACGCTCTAAACTTACTCCTAATAGGCGGGGTTTCACGCAGGTACATTCCAACGACTCACGCCTCTTGGCCGCAGCCGCGCATTTTGGGCTTAAGGGGGAAAATGTCATTTAGTTCATCCAACCCTCGCCTCTACAACCGAAACGGCCAACGCAAGTCAGAGGCGTTCTCTTTTGAATCTGCCTTGAACAGGCGCCGATGCTCGGGCAGTTTTCCCCCACGCGAACCGCCGAACATACTTCGCTCCTTCATTTGCCGGTGACCCGAATCGTGTCGCTTCTCAAGGCTGGAATGGCGGATACCATTCGAATCAGGCTGCGAGCCCCGGTCTTGACCCTGGTACTGGCGGCGACAGCCATCCCCGTTGAGTTGCGGCCACTCGGCAGCGAAAGCATCGATTTTGGCGTCGGACTGTGGGACGTGCTGGCTAACATCGGCGGCTATGTGCCGGTGGGAATTGTGCTCGGTAAGTTCGGATTCGCGCGAGCAATCATCTCTGCGGGCCTCATTTCGATATTTGCGGAGTCCCTCCAACTGGTAATGGTGCACCGGACCCCCTCGGCCATCGATGTTTTGACGAACCTGCTCGGAGCGACGCTCGGGGCGTTCATCAGCATCCGTTGGAGGATGCGTTCGCCTGCGCTGGGAATTGGTCGGAGTGGGGCAGTTGCGGCGCTCGCGGTGGCTTTTGTGATCTATGTCTGGATTTGGACGGACGCCGCCACAGCCCCCAATGCCCGCGGAGTGACGGCACCAGGCACCCTTGAAGCTGAATGGAGGTTCGATGAAAGCGCCGGCAACCAGGCCGTCGATTCTTCAGGTCATGGTCTCAACGGGAGGCTGAAGCACCGCGCGAGAAGGGTTGCAGGAGTGCGAGGTAGCGCCATTCTGCTCGACGGTAAAAGGGACGCCATCAGTTTTGGACGCGCCACCGCCCTTCGGTTGGCTGGCAACATGACGATTTGCGCCTGGATCAACTCCACTGCGTTTCCAGCCGATGACGCTGCGATTGTTTCGAGTTTACAAAGCAGCGGTTCTCGGGAGCGCGCGAGCACCATTCCACGTCTGGCGACAGTTGGCTACCAATTAGACACCACCATCGATCGGGGACCCCGCACGATCGGTTTCAAACTCAGCGACTCTTGCGGCGAATTGATGGCGCGCTACGGAGCCACGCCGCTCGCATTAAACACCTGGTACCATGTTGCGGGGGTGTACGATGCTGAGGCGAAATCGCTCAATGTCTATTTGAATGGAGAATTGGACGACGGTTTTTTGCTCGGGGCCGTGTCCGGCACCCAGCGCAGTTCCCGGAAACCGGTCTACGTCGGCCGGCGCAGCAGCGACTCGGGCTTTGAGTTTTCAGGGTTAATTGATGATGTCAGGATCTATTCCCTTGCCCTGACAAAACCCGAGATCGTCGCGGCAATGAACGGAGCTGAAATCGACAATTCTACGGCACAGAGGGTCAGTTCCGTTCAATCGCATCAAGCAGCAGGAGCGGTTTTGGGCGCGGGCAATCGCTGCGCGGTGCTTTCGGATCCGGAGGATTCAAGGCTGCCGACGTTCGCCGGCAGTTTGGGGGTCCTGGCCGCGGTCGCTTGGGCCGGTCTTTGGTCGTCAACGCGCAAGCTGCCATGCCTGGTTGTCAGCTTGGTCGCGGGATTGGGTGTTCTTGCGACGACAACTCCCAACTTGCCTTCTTTTAATCTATGGTTGATTCCGCTGACTAGCCTCGCCGGGGGCGTGTCGGTGGCCGTGTCATTATACCGGCCCGGCACGGAGGCGTAGGGACGACGGCTGTATTTGAAAAGGGGTCGCGGAATGAAGTGCGACGTTAATAGGAAATAATTCGGTAAAAGCGCACGGGCGCCACTGCGTTGGTGTCCTGGAAGGTCAAAGCTCGGCCTGTTCCGGGTAAGGCTGGGAGCAAGGGAATCCAGGCATTCCCGCCGAGAGAATCTGTGTACTGCAGAACGTGGATCAGGCCTGCCACGCTGTCGATGGTGATGGAGCAAGTTGTGCCGGTGAAGGTGACTTTGGAGATCGTGGGTGCTCCGGATGAGGTGACAATGGTTAAGGTGGCGACAATGCTTGTAACGGAGCCGGCGGAATTCTGCACAATAGCGCTGTAGCCGCCCGCTTGACTGGCTTGAACATTGGCCAGCGGGAGAGAATTATTTGTCGCGCTCGCCAGATTGTTGCCGTTGAAGAGCCATTGATAACTCAAAGGAGCAGTGCCGGAAGCAGCAACCTGGAACGTGACGCCAGCTCCCGCAACGACGGTCTGGTTGGTCGGCTGGGTTGTAATAACTGGCGGGCTCAGGACCGTCAATTGTGCCACGGCGCTGGTGACCGAGCCCGAGGAGTTAGTGATCACGGCATAGTAGGCTCCGGCTTGTGCAGGCTGGACGGTGGTCAAAACCAGAGCGTTGCTGGTTGCTCCCGGCAGATTGGCGCCATTGAAAAGCCATTGGTAGCTGAGCGGGCCGGTGCCGGAAGCAGCGACCTGGAATGTGACACCAGCTCCCGCGACGACGGTTTGGTTGGTCGGCTGGGTTGTAATAACTGGCGGGCTCAGGACCGTCAGTTGCGCCACGGCGCTGGTGACCGAGCCGGCGGAGTTGGTGATCACGGCGGAGTAGGCTCCGGCTTGTGCGGGCTGGACCGTGGTCAAAATCAGAGCGTTGCTGGTTGCTCCCAGCAGATTGGCGCCATTGAAAAGCCATTGGTAGCTGAGCGGCGCGGTGCCGGAAGCGGTGAGTTGGAATGTGACGCCAGCTCCCGCAACGACGGTCTGGTTGGTCGGCTGGGTTGTGATAACCGGCGGGCTCAGGACGGTCAGTTGCGCCACGGCGCTGGTGACCGAGCCGGCGGAATTGGTGATCACGGCGGAGTAGGCTCCGGCTTGCGCGGGCTGTACTTTGGTTAAAACGAGAGGGTTGCTGGTTGCTCCCGGTAAGTTGGCTCCGTTGAAGAGCCATTGGTAGCTGAGCGGGCCGGTGCCGGAAGCGTTGAGTTGGAATGTGACACCAGCTCCCGCAACGACGGTCTGGTTGGCGGGCTGGGTTGTAATAACCGGCGGGCTCAGGACGGTCAGTTGCGCCACGGCGCTGGTGACCGAGCCCGCGGAGTTGGTGATCACGGCGGAGTAGGCTCCGGCTTGCGCCGGCTGAACTTTGGTTAAAACGAGAGGGTTGCTGGTCGCCCCCGGCAAATTGGCTCCGTTGAAGAGCCATTGATAGCTGAGCGGGCCGGTGCCGGAAGCCGTGGCCTGGAATGTGACACCAGCTCCCGCAACTACGGTCTGATTGGTCGGCTGGGTTGTGATAACTGGCGGGCTCAGGACGGTCAGTTGCGCCACGGCGCTGGTGACCGAGCCGGCGGAGTTGGTGATGACGGCGGAGTAGGCTCCGGCTTGTGCGGGCTGTACTTTGGTCAAAACGAGAGGGTTGCTGGTCGCCCCCGGCAAATTGGCTCCGTTGAAGAGCCATTGATAGCTGAGCGGGGCGGTGCCGGAAGCGGTGAGTTGGAGACTCGCATTTGCTCCCACCAGGACGGTTTGGTTTGTTGGCTGGCTGAGGATCGCGGGGGCAACCAAACCATTCGTATCAGGGGGAACAGTGTAGGGCAGCTCGCTGGATGGAAGGCTTTGCAACCCAATGCTGTTGTAAGCGGTGACCGCGAAGTAATACGTGCTCCCGTGAAGCAAACCAGAAACCGAAGTGCTTGTCGCCGGGCCGACATCGACGATGTTTGTGTAGGTGCCGCTGGCCGAGCCGTAGTATCGAAAATAACCAACCACATTCGAATCAGGACTCGGGTCCCAAGCCAACATCACAGTTGCGGGGCTCTGAGCAGAAACGGAAAGGAGGCCAAAAAGAGAGGTGCCCAAAAAAAAGATTGCCAAGCCGGTATTGAGGAATTCCCAAACCGGTCGTCCAAAAATCCCGTGGTGCGGGTGGGTTTTCTGCTTCGCCCCTTCGTCCCGTCCGGCTACTGCTGCTTTTGTATCATGCGGCATCGCGACCCGAGTTTCACCCTTCGCTGGCGGACACTTTTACGTCTTCGGAGCGTGAAGATCTAACGCATCCGACCTACCTATTCAAATAGGGCAGGTTGCTACCAGGGTGCAAGAACGAAGAGTCGCATGGTGAGCAAAAGATAAAGAAAGTTATTCACCACCTATTTTACCAAAGCTGGCGATGCTGCGGACACGCCACTCCTGGCCCTCATCGGGCAGGTCTTCAAAAAGTCATGCAACGTGTTTGCAGGCCTGGGTTTAGTTCGAGATTTGGTTCGTTTTTCCATTCACAATCGCTAGAGATGGCTGGCATCATTCTGTCTCCGTTGGCCCCGCCTGCTGGAGACGCCGGCGCAGCCAGACCTGACCGAGCGCGCGACCCAGCCCGCAGAGCGCGTCAAGGTGAGCGTCGGAAAGTTCCAGCGCGCCGGGCATAAGGAGAATCCCAAGCCAGGGGTGGACGCGCGGCCAAATCGGTTCCTGGCTTTGTTGCAGGCAGCGAAACGTGGCCCCTTGCAACAGGTTAAACCAGCCCCGGAGCCGGGTCGCTTCCCGAGCGTCGGTCGCCAACCCGGCCACCAGGAGGGGAGCGTCACGCCGGCAGATCTCAAACTGCGTTGGCCAGCCTGGCTTTTCAACCCAGCTTACGTCGACAGGGCAGGGCGGCTCACCCAGCGCAATGGATGCCCCTGGCGCCAGCAGGGGCTGGAGGTCGTGGTATTGACGCGCGCTGAGCGATTCATCGGGCAAGTCCAAATGGCCGCCGGCGTTGATCATGATGCACGGGAGTGTGGCAGGGTAAACGAACGAGTTGGTATTCATATTTCCTGCCGGGGCTTGTTGGGCGTCAGCCTCCTTTGGCCGGTCTCGCGTGAGACGGGCCAAAGAATCGTGAGCAGCCGCCAGCCTTACCTCTTGCCAGCTCTGGACGAGCTACCAACCCGCTGGATTTCTCGGCGGTTCTTTCGGTGTTTTGGGCACACCTCCCTGCAAGCCCTTAATATTTCTGGCGCGCGCTGTGCCTTCTTGGTTGCCTCCGCTTAGCCGGCTGTTTTGGTGGTAAAATGCCCGGGCGGCTTGTTCGCCACTGTCGGCCTGTTACTCAGGTCAGCCTCGGTTTGGACGCTTGCCGTGGCCGGAGAGTTGGGCTGTTTGGGGTCCTTGTAAGGCACCCTCGCGATTGTCTGTCCTTCGCTGCCGGGGAGGGACGCGGTGGTGCCGGTCGGGTCGGACAGACTTTGCCACACTTGCGCCAGCATTGCGGGGTCGGGTTCGGTAATCCGAATCACAATATCGGCAAACAGAATAAAGATCACCCCGCCAGTCTGGTTACCCTTGGCTGGTTTCAGACACAGGCCTAGCGACTGGCTGATGGGATAGCCAAATACCTGGTCGTCTTCTTCAAAAAGGAAATATTTGTGGTAGTTCATAGCCTGGCTCTGGATTGACTTTGATTGATCCGACGGTTTCCAACTGGGCAATGAGAGGCTCCGCCGGACGATCGGCGAGTATCTCGGTCAGGAGCATCATTGCACTTGTCGATTGATTAGCGGCATGGCACTCGATGAGTACCCTGTGAGCGGTGAACTCCATTTGGAGCACATCGCCCGTGGCGGTCTTGATTTGGTCAAAGCTCACCAGGTGGGTGCGAGGTAAGACCCACAGACATTCCTCGTCATCCACGAATTGAAGCGATCGGCCTTGCGCCATGGAGCAGATTCTGGGTGTCGCTGCCGCACGTTGATTCGAAAAGGGCATAGCCGATGCACCGGGGCTGGCCTGGGGATTTTGGACCGGCCCCGCGTTTTGCCGCGGGCCGGGACAGAGGATGACGGCACGCGGCGCTATTTCGGCTGCCGGTGTAGTTGGAGCCGGTTTGCTGGGTTGCACGGGAGGCGCGGGGCGCGCGCTTGGCTGACGGGTTACCTGAACCGTTACGACCCACTCGAAGAATTCCATGGCGGCCTCGAGCGGGCCCCATTGTCGCAGGAATTTTAACAGGGGTGTTACCACGGAGGCTTTATTGGCTGGGTGTGAAGCCAGCCGGTGCTGGGCCGTCGTTGGAGGGGTTGTGCCTGCCGTGGCGGCGGCCGCCCTGTGGACGGCGAGCTTTTCCGCTGTTACGGCATGCTGTGCATTGGCCGGTGAGGGCACCGGGTTCGTATTTTGAGCGAGTCTCATAGGATTCTTTGGGTACGTTAATTGTTCATAAGTCCATCCCGAGTCCCCCCTCGGGCGTTTGGGACGGTTCCTTTGGTTCCTCCTCCGGCTGGACGGGGATCGGTTTGGGAGCCGGAGGTGTTTTGCGAATGGTCACCTTGGCCGCGGGTGGCGGAAGCACAGCGGGACGGGTCGGTGGGAGAGGCGTTGGGGCGTGAGGTGGGGCGGGTGGCAGTGGCTCGGGGCCGGTTGATGGTACTTTGGAGATTGCATCGATTGGATTGGAGGGCTCGGGCTGCGGCTCAATTTGAGCCAATTCCTGCTCGAGTTCACCGGTCGCCAGCTGCGCCAGCTGAAGTTTGATTTGCCGGCGCTTTCGCGCGAGCAATTCCCCGAGGTCGTTGGGCTGTGTCAGAATTGGTGCTGGCGTCGCCGGCTGTGGAAGCGAGGTGGTTTGGCATAGTTCAGGGATCTTTGGGGTCTCCGGTTGGGTCTTCTGCGGAAGGCTTCGAACGATCCACTTGCCGCCCATGGGTGGGAATGCTGAGTCGAGCAGCTCAGGTTCGATGGGCTCGTCCCAACCGGTATCAAACGGATAAATGAACTCCGGGGCGTACCGCATGGGGTTTTCGGTGCCATATTCGAGATCGAGTTCGAACGTGGTCGGACAACTCGGCGCCTGGTTTTCGAGAACCTCGGGCAGCGGCTCAGGAGGGCCATCTAGCCACAGAAATTCTGCAAGCATGACGCGTTCGGATCCACCGTGCGTTTTTACGCCCAGGCTTTTTTGGGCATCGATGCGCGCCGAAATTCTGCTCAAGAGCGGGCGAAATACTTTGTCCGTGTGGTTTTTGAGTTCGTCGATCGCCTGGTCGCGCTCCTGCTCCTGCTTGCGCCGCTTGGCAAGGTCATACCCCGGTCTGCATATAGGCCCTTTGAAATACACGAGCGACTGCTCGGGCGTTCGGGTGAGAATCATGCCCTTGTAGAGAGGAATATCGAGAGCGCTGGAGTCGAGCAGTTGGTGGCTACCATTTGCGTCCGGCACTGCCAGCACCTCAAAGTGAAATTCCCGAAGCAGGCCAAGTAGTTCGCGGTGGCCAACGCCGTCACCGGCAGTTTTCTTTTGCGCGTCCAGAGCGTGGACGGCATCGAGCAACGGCCGAATCCATTTGATGTTTTCTTTTTTCCAGGAAGCATCGGTGGCCAGCAGCAAGGGGAATTGCGACAGTGGATCGGGCAAACCAAGCTTGTGGCTGAGGACTCGGTCGTGCAGCAGGTTATCCTTCGCCGAAAGATTCAGATGACACGGGCCGCCGACGGGCAAAAACCGGCAGTCCAGGCTGCCGTGCGCGTGAGTGCCGACATTTTGGGGATGCTCCGTCCAGGAGAAGGCCAGCGCTTCGCGGAAAGTCCCGGCCAGAATGAGATCGACCTTGGCGTTGATGACCCGCGGCAGGAGCTGTTCGACGATTGCCTGCGCCTCGGAGAAGCAGAGAATGATGTGGATGAGATGGCGCCACAAATGGCGAACGAGGCGGCGCTTTTGGTCGGCTTGGGTGACATGGGGCGGTGCCTGCTTCCGGAGGTACTCGCTGGCCACTTCCAGATGGCCGCTGAGCTTGATGGGGTGCTGCTCACGAAGTTCGCCGCGATGGTTCTTTTTGCTGGGGAAGTAGGCGTCGAGGTTTCCGCCGGGTAGGATTTTTGTGTGCATAGGACCTGTTCGATGGTTGGGGCTTTATTGCTCTTGAGTTTTTATCGTCGGCGTGGGCGCCTCCTGTTGGCCGCCATCACGGATCGCCTTGGCCAGGTCAACTTGGATGTCTTGAACGTTCAGTGCGTGCAGGAGACGTAGGGCACGGCAGGCGTCCGCAAAAACGGGCAGCCCCCCCTTTATCTGCTCGAGCCACACGGCGGCGACTTCGCCCTTGCCCAGGCGACCGGCACGAGCGGCCATCAAAAGGCGCCGGTTGGTTTCCGGAGTCACCGGCACGCGAAGGTGCGGCGCTTTGGCGGGCATGGCTTGCGTGGCCCCGTTTCCGTGGGGGCTCTGGGTGGACAGTTGGTCAGGCTTGCGGATGGGGGCCAGGCCGGCGGATTCAAGCAGATGCGAAGCTATCTCGTCCGGCAAAATGCCAGTCACAAAAGCAATCCGTTGGATCATGCGGGCGGCGCGGGGTCCCGGCACCAGGTCGACAAAGGGGATCAGGGGAATGGCGCGCCGCGTTTCTGGAGAGTCATTGGGGTTCATAAAAAAGTTACGACGGTGTAAATGGCGATTGGGTTAATTCGCCTCCTGGTCGGCCGGAGTGAGCGGTTCAAAGGAAATGACGTATTCTTCCATGTCGATCTGCCAGGGAGAATTGGTGGACTTGATCTTGAGCAGGCGTTCCAGCGCCGCGATGATTGGGTGAGCCGCAGACTGAGGAGTGCTGCGGTCGAGGCTTGCGGGCGGCGCGGTGCCGCGTGCTTTGGCCAGGGCTTCCTTAACGGTCAACTCATTGCGCACGAATTCTCGAGCGACCGCGGGATCGGTCAGGATGGCTTTGATTTCGCTCGCGCGCGGAGCGGGCAGGCCTTGTTCGACGAGGAGTCGGCTGTACTGCTTGAGGGTCAGCTGAGGCGCATCCGGCAGCGCGTCAACGGTCACCTGCAGCCCGGCATCGACGAGCTCGATATATAAGCGGCCTTCCTTGCGAAGAATTTCGGCTACCAGCGGCTTGAGCTCTTGAACGATTGGGCTGCTGGGGCTTTGGTACTTATTAGAGAAATGTGGGTTCATAGGGTGGATGTAGGATGTGACGAAAAGACAATCCGCAGGACACCGCCAGGGCCCCGGAAAACGTATTCTTGATTGGGGGCTACGGAATCAAAGGACCAGCCATCGCAGGTGGTGCCGGTAGTCCAGAGGGGGGCGTGCTTCAGTAGCCGGCGCACGAGCAGGGCGGCCACCCTCTGCTCGGCCGAACTGCCGTCGTCTCTGGCCTTTTCGAGGGCGCCTTTCCATTTCAGCTGGTCGTTTATGAACTGCTGGCATATCTCAGGAGCTAGCAGCACGGCTTTGATTTCGCTGGCGCGGCAAGCGCGCAGGCCGCAAGACATTAACAGGCCGGCAAAAGTGGCCGGGTCTGCCTGGTAGCTGATGGCTAGCCAGCATAGTGCCCGGGCCCGGTTGCCCTCATCCTCGAAGTATTCGGCGATGAGCAGGCAGATCTTCCTGGTGAGTTCTTCGAGTTTCGTTAGTTTTAAGATGTCTGATTCCATATTTGTTATCTATTGGTTACAGTATAGGCCGTTGTCTTTTGCAAATTGGATGTTTCGATAAATACTATTTATCAGCTGCTGAGGCCTACAAGGCGCCCATTACTACCAGTATCGGGCTTGGGGGGTGTCTATTGTGTGATAAAGCGAGTTCGGAGCGATAAATGTGAAGAATTGTGATGGCGGTGCGTCGGGAGCTGTCGCCACCGCGTGTACGGGGCAGGGCAACCGCATCTAAATCCCTTGAAAAGAGCGCTCTGAGGTAGGGACATCGCGCTGCGATGTCCCCGCCCGCGTTTAGCGGGCGGAACGAATGCGAGAGGAGTTACGTTCACATCCAACGTTGCGCCGCTAACGCGGCGCGGACGGCGCAGCGC
>Ga0070741_10005542_pt1 | contig 27905 bp, 18 predicted proteins | sample Coa_R1_4_FD_66440 | JGI IMG/M metagenome (GOLD analysis project Ga0070741, IMG submission 66440) | Surface soil microbial communities from Centralia Pennsylvania, which are recovering from an underground coalmine fire - Coalmine... | ecosystem: Environmental > Terrestrial > Soil > Unclassified ...
TGACCTGCTCCCTTGTAGATGCTGTTTTGAATCGCACCAGCTTTGACTTGCGGGCACTCCTCTCTTAATTCCTTGAGATTACTGCGCTTTGAGCCCCGCACCTCCGATTGCACTGAGCAAATACGTGATATGATTTTTTTCGAGTGGCGAAGGACGCGAGTGTGGTTGGTGACTGGAACTACAACTGTAAAAAAAGTGTAAGAAAGATTTGCCGTTTCAGCCGATTGTGCCATTTTCGCGGATTGCAGAATCAATAACTTACATGAAATCAATGCGGGACTGTGGTTCAAATCCACCCCCCGCAACCAACCGAATCAATCACTTACATCACCCGTTTTGCCTCTTACCCCCACCCAAGCCTAATCATTAGAAATTCTAATCTCGCGTTAACGATTTTTTAATGGCTAGGACGCAAACTCAGGTATCGCCAAACGCCCCTATGGCGATCCGTGTACAGGTTATGAAACCGCTTTTCACCAGACTTCTTCGTGGCGCCGTACTTGGCATGATGCTGCTGCTTTCGGCAATGGCAAGCATGGTGTGCTTTTCCTACGATGCAGACGGTGATGCCAGTACTCCTCCGATCACGGTTGAATTGAGCATTGTTCCAAGCAAGAAAGCCATTCAAATTTCCGCGCCACAATCAATTGCGGACACACATCATGTTCGCGATGTTCAGCCTGCTTCCCCAGATTCTCAAATAGCAATGGTTTTCCCATCTGCACAGGCCACTGACATTACGGCGCCACAATTTGTTCTTCCTCTCAGGCGCTAGCCACCTCACTACACTTTAGCCTTTTTTCGTCACAACGAGAGATATAGCTGCGTCTTGGCCCGATTTATGGGCTGTGCAGTGATACCGCTCAGCTAGCGGACACATCCGGACTTTTTGGATTTTCGTTCCAGAGCCGGAGGCGATTCTCTCCCTTACATGCGACGAACAAACACGTACAGCACCGATTCACACTGCGGTTTCTGACAAGGTCCGTAGCCAGGTCTGCCGTTTCCGGGAAAGAACTGCCTGAATCGCAGCTCTTCCCCGGATACGGGTGAGCTTTTGGCCGTATCAAATTTCGATGGCAAATTGAGATCCAAGTCAATTGATCGCGATCTCGAGAGGAGGGGTTCACACAAAAAATAAGTAGTTGGGTTTCTCCTAAAAAAATTTTTGTGCCATCCCTAATGTTGGGTAGCCGGGCCAACGGCCCGGCTTTTTTTTAAACGCAATAATCTTCAAGAACCAAGGAAGGCAATTACAAATGAGACCCTCGATAACAGGCAACCCCCAGTCTGCAAGCTGGGGTCAGCAGTATGCTTCTGTACACATTTGGCTCTGCATAATCGTTCTTGTGTTCGCAGCATCCTTGAACGCGCAGACCACAGTCAATCCCACCACCAACACAGTTTTGTTCTCCGGCTCTGCAAATCAAGACCCGCAAGACCACAACACCAATCCCCTGGCCGGGATCATCATGCAGGGTACCGCCATCAGCGATATCACAGGGCGTCCTGTGCGGCATCTCTGGGTAGCAGACACTGCTGCCAGCATCTGCCGTATGGACCCGGAGCTCGACGCGGCCGGTCCCTGGCACATGACTAACGAGAGTTGCTATTTCTTCGTCAACAGCGGCGGTGCGGCCATACCGGTAGGCGGCCAGTTTGCTTATGATCCAGCCAGAAAATTTCTCTACTTCGCGGACAATAACGGCGCAAGCCAAGGCGTGATTCGTATTGGCTTTGATCCTTCGGCTGACAGTGGCCATGGCGCTTTGGATCCGAGCACGGTCTTTACTCTCGGCGGCGGCGCAGTGGGACGAAAAGCGACTTTCCTTGGCGGCATCGGATGTCCTCTTCCCACTACTGGTACGCAGCCGAATGGCGCGGCCTTGAGCCCGCTGGGGGATCTATATGTGGGCTTTTTGGATAGCGGCGATATCGTTCGCTTCAACAGCCCCGGTACAGCAACAGATGGTTTTGAAAGCTGCGCCCAATTTGTCCAAAAAGTGGCAACAAGTCCGGATGGCGCAACAACGGTTGGACTGGTCTGGATTGGCCACGATTTGTGGAGCGCTGACGGCACATCCCCATTCGTAATTCCGAATGCCGATACGAGTTGCCTGGTTCCTCCATTCGATGTTTGCACCACAGCCAACGGCACAGTAACGCCGACGCTGGCCCAGATTGCAGCGCCAGCCGTGGTTGAAGGCGACCAGCGTTATCCCGCAACCAACGGCAACAACCTGTATTTCGGCGTAGCCAGCCAGATTGCATGGGTTGGCAATGTTGCCGGCGGCCTCGGAGGGCAAACCCTGACGCTGACATATATTAATGACCCCAATCCTGATCCGCCGCTGGCAGCTATTAGCGGCCTTGGCGTGGATAGCACTGATCCAGCCAATATTGTGGTTTACTCCGCAGAAGACCCCGCCGCTGCAGTGGTTCCTCCGCTTCTCGGCCAGGCGCGCTGGTGGCAGACCACGCAGACATCGGCAGGCCCTGACGTCCCAGGTACGCCGCAGCATGTGGTGGCTGTAGCCGGGAACGCGCAGATCACTTTGAGCTGGAGTCCGCAGCAGGTGGCCCAACCGGTTACCAGCTATACAGTACGGAACAGCTTTATTTCCAGCGGGTCGCCGTTGGCTGATATTACAGTCAATCCAGCGCCTGGTTCGGCCTTTCCGCCAACGTCGATTGTGATTCCCGTGACGAACGGCATCTCTTATGCCTTTGAAGTTGCAGCGAACAACGACAATGGCAGCAGCCCATTCTCGGCGCAAAGCAATACTGTTACGCCGCCGGGAGTAGCTGCACCCAGCGCCCCAACCGGAGCAACGGCTCGTGCCGGCGATACCGAGGCAATCGTGACCTGGACTGTTTCTGCCAGCAATGGCGGTTCACCGATTACCAGCTACACGGTCAGCATCATCGCCGCCGGAATTCCCACCGGAATCACAGTAACCGTTCCACCGCCGGCTTTCGGCTCGAACACTGATAGCGCGCTGATTGGCGGCCTGACCAACGGTACGTCCTACACCTTCACCGTACATGCGACCAACATCGCCGGAAATAGCGCTGAATCTGCGCCTTCCGCTGCAATCATTCCCTCAGCGGCAAACCTGCCGACGGTTTCAGTCAGCATAAGCGGGCCGACTTCAGTTTCCTTTACGCCCGCGCAATTGACTTACACCATCACGGTTACAAACACGTCGAACTTCGCGGCAAATGTCTCTGTTGCCAATACGCTCAGCACTGTGCCATCGAATATCTCTTCGATTACACGCAGCGCCAGCGGTGTTGTTACCGTAACACTCTCCGCGCCTGCATCCTTTGCCTTTAACCAGCAAGTGGCAATCGCGGGAGTCACCGATCCTTCATTCAATGGCACGTTCGTGATTACGAGCACGCCATCCAATGCAAGCTTCACTTACTCACAGGCTGGGACGGCTGCAACCAGCGGGTCGGGTACAGCGACAATCGTGCCAGCGGCTAATATCGTCTCAGTATCGGGCGGCGTAGCCACATGCACTGCGGGTGGAATCGGCGTGGTCAGCTTCTCCTGCAATATTGGGGCAATGAATCCGGGGGCGGTCGTGCGCATTCCCTTCATTGTCAAAATGCCGCATGACCAATCCATTACCAACACAGCTACCGTAAGCGGAACTGACGATGCAGGCACTCCGCTGGCTGGCAGCAGCGCCAGTGCCAGAACAGATCCGCCACCGCCGCCACCGAACAATACCGGGATAACTACCGATCTTGCTTTAACGGGGAAGGCAGACCACGGCAGCGGCAACGTCAATTCAGCCAATGGTTACACCTGGACCGTCAGCAACAAGGGTGCTGATGCGCCCAATGTGGTCTTCAGGCAGGTAATACCCAGTGGCCTGCGGTTCACATCAGTCACCACCAGCCTCGGAAGTTGCACCGCGCCTCCTGTTAACTCATTGGGAGGAACGGTGACTTGTACCGCTCCAACACTCCCGAACGCCGGCACCATCACGATCATCGTCAAGGTGACCATTGCTGCCAAGGGCACCCTCAACAGCACCGGAACGGTTCAGTTTGATGGAACCGAAGCCAAACCGGGTAACGAATCCTTCACGGTAGCCATCAAGGGCCAATAACAGAAAGCAAGCAACTGGGGGGACGCAAATCGCGTCCCCTAGTTGCCTTAGTTAATAGACGGTCAGCGGCGGTTGACTTTTCGCAGCAGCTATCAACTCCATCCTGGCGAACTGCGCGGTATCGGCTACATCACTCCTCGGCGGCGATTTCCGGCAAATCTCATAGTGAAGGCAGTAACCAGATGTCCTCCAAATTTCTATAACTGCTCTCCAGCCTCACCGCTTGCGAGGGCACTTATATGCTTGCTGCACATTTTGGCGGCTTTCGCTTCGACACCGAGAACAATCACTGCCTTTGTTAGGGGATAAGTCCGCCGTCAGTTTCGACTTCCATATTAACCCTCATCATTTATCCAGAACTCGCAGACTTCCACACGTGAAATTGGCAAGGCATCAAATGATAGCGGAAGTATTCATAGCAAACCAACAATGGTTAGATGACATAAAACAGAACCCGCCCAAGACGGATTTTGTATTGATGGCGTGGTGCTTTGGAAAGTAGATACTTCATGCACATGCTTATGCAAGAATGGAGGCAGAGAACAATCAGAGAATTCGGAGGACAATGGTGAGCCACCATGTCTAAGGCGGTCACATTCCGGGCCTATTGCTGGAAATTGTGGAATGACCATCTTCATAAAGCGAAGCCATGGGCACGAGATCAAATCGGGTGGCCGCTAATTGTATTGGGTTTCACTCCCATTCTCGCGGCTTTGTGGCTCCATCGATCAATCGATTGGCCGTTATTCTGGACTAGCGTTGTCTTTTACATCATTGCACTTATTTTATTTGGACTCGTTCATTTCATCAGGGCTGGCTGGCTCGTATATCAATCCCACGAGGCAACCATACTTCAACAAAAGCATGAAATTGATCAGACTGCTTCGATCATGCAACAAAGGGCCGAAGAATACGGGCAGCGCATCAACAGAGATGGGCAGACAATAGCCGGACTTCATGAAGACCTGCGCCAGATGAAAAACGCGTGGGGAGTCACAGAGCAGACTCTTTACGAGGTTAAGACAGAGTTAGCCACAGAGCGCGATCATATAAATCAACCTGACGTTGCTCTTGTTTGGGAATGGCCAGAGGAGCAGCGCATGATGCGTGCTCTCTACAGAGATACAGAAAAAGACATTATCGTGCATAACCGCAGCAACGAATTCGTGTACAACGTGAAAATTGAAACAGTTGATTTGCGTAAATGTTTGATTTTCGATCCTATTTCTTCGATAGGACCGAATATTCAACATAAAGCGGTAGCTAGATGGGAGAACAACAAGTCAAGTACGCAAACAAATTATTATTACTTTTTTGTTGGCGCTGAAAAAGAAGCTGACGGTAAGGGATGGAAGATTATCAAGATGCACAATCGAGAAATGAACGATTACTTTTTCCAAATACCAATGGCAGTTATCTATGATCATGCGGAGTTAAATGGCGAGTTGAGTTTGATTTTATTTATGACCCTTTAGCCAGCGCGGAATTCCGTAGAAAATCAGGGCAATGCATTAGCTGAAAAACAAAATGCTAAAAGAATATGAATATCACGCAAAAAAAACAGGCCCCAAGAAGAATTTGAAGAAAGCATGAAACCATCCTCCAATTCAGAAAGAGCGTGGTATTCGCGATGCTTGGCGTCCACCGTATTTACGGCCTCATCTATTTTGGCGGACTCGATGGAGTCGCCGGTACGGGAGCGCCGGAGGGCGTTGCGGTTGTATTTGGACGATTGGATTGCACGGCGCCTGGAGGCAACATGCGGGCAGGAGGCCTGGTTGGTTGTACTCCTCCGTTTACACGCGGATTAAAATATTGCTCATTCAGATCAGGACGGACACCGCTCGTCGCCGATTGCAGCGCCGCATCCACCTTCTGCTGAGAAATCTCGCGCACAATCTGCGGTTTGGCCTGGTCCAGCGTGAGCATAGTCCGTCCGCGCAGCTTGTAGATATTGAAGCCGGAAGACTCGATCTCTACTTTGGTGACTTCGCCCGGCTTCAGGGCTTTAATGTCCTGCTCCACGTTGGGTAAAAAAGTAGGCCTTGGGCTCACCGGTAATTCTGTTTGCGGCGGTTGCATGGCCAATCCCAGTGAGACATAAGCTTCCACTTGTAATGAAGTTATGTCCTCGCCGTGGGCCGCGCGCTCGCGCAAGTCGGTAGCAAGCTGCCGGGCTTTCTTCTCAAATTCAGGTCGCTTTTCCTGCGGCCGCTTGGGGTTAACCTTGGGAATCTGTATTCGCTCGATCCTCACTTGCTCAAACTTGCTTAAATTTTGCTGGTAATACTGCTCGATCTCTTCCTGTGGGGGATTGCCGAACTTTTCCTGCAAGTGGCGGCGATATGATTCCGCCAGAGCGCGCGTGCGCGCCATCTGCATAAGCTCCTGGAACCGCGGGTCTTTGTCCACGCCCTCTTTTTCACCCGCCCCCGCCAGCGCCAGCAATGTAGCGTAGCCGGTAGCAAATCCCCTGAGTGCCGGTGGAGTATAAGGCTGGTTGGTCATGTTCATGGATGAAACCATGCTTTCAAACTGCGCGCGCGTCAGCACCAGCGAGCATGAATCCGATTTCTCCAGTGTCGTAGCGTCGCCCTTTGGGCAAATGCCGTGGATCGTAATTACAGGAGCGTCTGATGCCACTGGTTGGACGGCCTGAGGTGGAAGAACAACCGGAGGATGAGTGGCCTGAACTGGCGCAGCAGCTTGCGCGTTAGGTGTGACAGCTTGCGCCTGCAGGAACGCTGGAGCAGCTAAGGCAAAGATCGTCAACAGAAGATTACGAAACATAGGATTGAAAAACATTCCTTGGTTTGGTGTGACTTGCTGTGAAAAAACTTGTGGGGGATGGGCACATATTACCATAGCGATCCAGCAATATCTCCTGGCAATATTTGACCCTTAAATGCCAACAGTTCTACCGATTCGTGTCGAGTGCAATCCCGGAATTCAAGCCGGTTGCGCTCAAAGTAGTTGACGTTCCGCTGATTACCCGAGTAGGAGCCAGATTGCCATTTGCCGTGAAGAAGCTGGTGAAGACCATGATACTGCCGCTTCCAGGATCGGCGACGTAGAGCGTATCTCGGGCTGTTGTATCGAATGCGATCTGGTTCGGGCTTACGAATCCTGTGTTGCCGCCGCTGATGGTAGCGACAGGAGAAATATTTCCATTCGCGCTTGCAGCCGCAGCGTACACCGTGATGCTGGGCGGAGATGCGTTGCTCACCACTAACCTGCCGGAGCCATCAATCTGCAGGCCTGCCGGATTTGCCAGGCCGGTGGCCGCGCCCTTGATCTGCCGGCTGGGAGTAGTCACAGATCCGTCAAGCGTGCTGGCATTGTCATAGATATTTATGGCATCTCCATTGGAATCGGCTACAAACAGGCGATCGTTGGTAGAGTCCACAAAGATTGCGCCAACACTGAATCCGGGCTGAATATCACGGGCAGAAGCGACGTTACCGTTCGCAATAGAAGCATTATTGAAGACCAGTACATCAATATCATCGGAAACGTAAAGCAGGTTTCTGCTTCCATCCAGAAAAGGCTGCACCGGCACAAACAGATTGGTGGCAACGCCGGAAATTACCCTATCAGGCGCGACATTTCCGGGCTTGGTGCTGATCTGATCAAAAACCAGGATCGAAGCGCTGGACCTGTCGGCGACAAACAACCTGTCTGCGGTTGTATCCAGGGCCAGATAGACAGGAGTCGCAAGCTGCGTTGCTGCGCCACTGATGGTAGCCGCAGGTGCGATGTTGCCATTGGTTGTAAAGGCGTTGTCAAACCGAAGTATGGAGTTCTGGCTTCCGCTGGTGATGTAGAGCTTGCCGGTCGCGGCAGGAGCAGGTGTCGGTGTTGGAGTAGGCGTGGGAATGGGCGTAGGACTTGGAGTAGGAGTAGGAGTCGGCGTGGGATTGGGGCCACCTCCCAGGGTCCTGCGCGGCGAGATCACGCAACCGCTCAACATCACAGCCAGAAACAACAACGGTAAAAGAAAAACACAGGCTCTTCGCGGCACTTGCACACCCTCTACATGGATTCTTTATTGGTGAATCGTATTCCACTTCTTGAGTTCCTGGAGAAATTCGACAGGTTACAAAGGTCACCAAACGAACCATTATTTCGCAATCTTTGATCCTGACACTGCGGGTTTCACCTCAGAATGCAAGGGGCGGAACCCTGTGGTTCGAGTAGAAAAGGCCGACGCTAATGTGCTGCGCCGGCCTTGGTTGAGGGGTCGTTGTTGGTTTACTGGACGAGGTAAACGTGTCCTTGTCCGGTTGAGCCGGTTCCGGGAGGTCCGTCCTTCCGGATAACGCCTCTCTGGCGGGTCTGCGTCGGGATGGTCACGGAAGGATCATCACCGATTGCCAGAACCGCGTTGGCATCCATGCCGCTGAATCCGAGCGCAGTAACTGATCCAACGGGCGTGCTGGAACTCAAGAGCGGATCGAGCGCTCCATCAGTGACCCATACGATTTGCGTATTGCAGACAAAGTCGTATTGATCAAGTTCAGGATCTTCGGCCAGGCCACCGGTAACGCCGCCATCAGGCGAGACGGTACCAGCAGGCAAGCCCAGAGTTCCCATGTAGAACGCCGGTGTGGTTGCGGGATCCGCAGGCACACTGGGTGACAGCTTCACACCTGCCGGAGGCAAGCAGAATGGCCGTGATCCAGTTGGGCCCATGGTGAAGCCGCCCGGGTTCTCCACAATGATCTGCGGAGCCTGGAGGCGGGCAATCGCACGCTTTACCGGCGAGGCGATACCTTGAGACATGCTCGGTGAAGCCTTGAGCAGGTTCGTGACAACGCCTTTTTTAATGAACTGGCCTGCGACGGGCGGCGGTCCCAGCTCAGAGAGATACAGGTCATTGCCGTTGAAGGCCATGCTGATCACGCCAATACCATTGAAGAGCCTGGCAATCTGAACAGGCGAGCTCGGCGCAGTGGCCGGGTTGGTAATTTTCTCAAGGAAGCCGCTATCGGAGTATCCGATATACAAAGCTCCATCGTTGAAGGGGCCAGTGGGCAGAGCCACAGTCTGGACGGTTACGCCCTTGCGGCTGCCCGTGCCGTTGAGGACTCCGTTCAAGGACAGCGTCCCGCCCGTCAGGCTGGGCGTGAAGATGAACCTGAAAATATTTGAGGTGAAGCCCGAGGAATCCGGTACGTAAACAATCTGTCTCCCACTTGCATCAGGAGCAGAAGCAGCCGTCTGGCCGGGGAAGAAGTTGATATTGTTGACATCTTTAAAACAGTTGCTGAGCGAACCAGAGCCGGTGACGGGATTCTGGTCAATGCGGCAGAAGCCCAACGCCTCGTCGGAAACCCACCAATTGCTATTCAGCCATAGCAGGCCTCTGGGATGAGTAATGCCGGAAACCAGAAGAAGGCCACGCTTGGATGCAATGGGATTCTGATTCGGTTCCTGCCCCGGTGAACCAATGGAGCTGATGGCGCAACCCGGAGGATTCTGGATAGTGGCGGTAGTAGATCTGCCGTCACAGATCGATTCAGGAGTCAGCGTGGGTGAAGCAGCCAACAGCCAGGTTTTGCCCGCATCATTGCGTGGGGGAATGAGCGTAGCCGGCGGGAAAAGCTCATTGACGAAGGGATCGTTTACTACCGTCATGTCCTCAATGAAGCTGCCGTCCGGCAACGCCGTTGGAGTAAGGGTCTGGATGAAGTTGAGGCCGAGAATCAACGTATAGTGTTGCAGTGTACCCGCAGGAGGAATCGTACCTTTCTGGTTCCACACTTCCATGAAGCCGGCTGTCGTAGTGTCATACCGGACCACACGGCTGCCGTTGCCGAAATAAAGATAGCGTCCGTTAGGAATGGTGGAGATGAACTGGTCAGAGGCCATGCCTGCGTGCCCAATCAGGTTCCGGAACTGGATTACACCCTGGCACTTGGGAAAGGTGTAATTGCACTTGTCGGCGTTCTGGATGCGATTGATAAAATCCACATCCAGCATCCACAAGTCATGGCCGATCCAGGCCATGCTGGTGGGGCGTCCGCCGGTTCCTTCAGTTGTGCCCACTCTCTCAATCTTATTGCCCTGCGGAGTAAAGGTAGGAGAAAGCGGATTTAGTACGCGCCAAATATCGATGTTGCCGACGAAGCCGACATACAGTTTGCCATCCGGACCCAGAAGGGCGGTGGAGGGCAGGTTTCTGCCGCTGATCGCCACATTGTTGGTGAACAGCGATCCGGCGCCCGCAAGAATTACGGTGTTAGCCGTATCGATTTTAGTTTTTCCTGGACTGGCAGGATCGGGAATGAAGCTGATGCGCCTCACGCCATCAATGCTGGATACAAAGACGTAACCATTGGAGCCGTTCACTCCCCTGGTCTCCGCCTGATAATCCTGCACTTCAAAAGTGCCATTGATATCGCAGGTGGTGATGTTCAGCCGTCCATTATCGAGGCGGCAGAAGCCGTTGACGCTGTCTGTTACCCAGTAGTCTTGCAGGGCCGGTCCGCCAACGATCGGATTGGGCACGTTGCTGCGGATCATGCCGCGGGGCTGGTTGATCCCCTGGCTGCCGATCAGCACGCTGTCATTGGCGTAGGCGCCCACTGCTGCCAGCAGGGTCATAAGCGCCACCGCGAAGATCAGTTTCCGTGAGCGGGGCAGCAAGGAATTCTTGCCAGAGTGCTGAGCCTTGCCAGCGGCCCACGTAGGTTTAGAGTTCATTTTCGGTTCCTCTCTTCTTTGGTCTCTTCTGCTTGATTCCTTGCCAACCTGCTTACTTGCTGCAGGGCTGGAGATTTCTAGTTTTATCGGGCTGCCGGATCTCGAAATCGGGCAGCCCTTGCCTGGTTCTGATTACCTCAGAACCGTAATGCCCGAGGTTGTAACTCCGCCTCCGCTGGAGGTAATGGTGATCAAGTTTGGCGGCGGCACGTTCGCGATAATGATGTCGAACACGCCCGGACCACCCGGAATTGCCGGGCCCATTACAGCCGTGTAAGGCTGGCCGGTTGCCTGGTTAATGATGTCCAGGGTGACAGTCAACGTCACTCCCGGAGTAAAGTCTGTGGCGGTTACGTCAAGGCGCGCTTTCTTGGTGCGATAAGCCGCGCTGGCGATGATGACAATGTCAGTTTGCGGGTTCACAACAACCGTTACAGTTGCCGTCCCGGGAAGAGGATTGGCAGCGCTCGTGGCCGTCACCTGGAAGGTGAGAGGCGCCGGAGCAGTGAGATCAGGAATGATAGGCGCAGTGAAAGTCTGTACCGAGCCATCAGCAGCGGCAGGCGTCAGCACGACCGCAGGACCGCTAATTTGTGTCCAGGTAAACGTCAGCGCTCCACCTGCGGGATCAACTGCTGTAGCGGACAGTGTTACAGGTGCGCCGCTGGCAACTGGGTTCGCCGGAGACGAAGTAGCAGTAACAGCCGGAGGCGTATTTGCCGGCGGCACCACAATCGGCACAATTACGCTGACCGGAGCAGAAGCCGGAATGAATCCGTCTCCACCTACAATCAACTGGAAGGTCAGGTTCTGTGAGCCGGCAACCGTCGGCGCAAGGAATGTAGCCTTGGCGCTGTTCGGGTTGTTAATAGTTACAACCGGATCGCCAGGATTGATGATCTGCGACCAGGTGAACGGACCAGTCGTCGGGGTGCTGGCAGTGCCGTCGAGCGTCACCGTCACACCCGCGAATGGCGGATTCGGATTTGAGGCGAATGTCGGCCTGGCAACTGAAGCGAATGTGCCCGGGACACAGGTCAACGGCGGTATAACGTCATCCGGGAAAGGAGTCAGTTGGCCGCTGTTCTGATTGGGATAGAAGGGTACTGGTGCCAAGCCCAACTGCATCTGTGTGCTATCGAACACGCTTCCCTGCAATGGCAGCGGTCCTGAGCCATTGACCAGGTACACGAAGTCATGGAAGTTGAAAGGTGGCGGCGGATTTCCCGGCGTGAGGAGTTCAGGATAAACGAACAAGCCAGTCGGCAACTGATACTCGTTGAAATCCAGGCCGCTCTTGTTCTTGCCCAACACGCCGCCGCTTACGCGAGCGCCGATGTTCTGGGTGGGCGGCTGGAAATTACCGCCTTGCGGGAAACGCACACGCCAACGGCCGCGCTTGCCGATTCCCGGAGGTCCGGGTTCCACAGGGAAATTCGCGACCCATGACGGCTCGCGGAACGTGATGTTTCCGTTGCAATCGTAATCAATGGCTGATACGTCCACGGTGCGGAATGGATCAGTGGTCATGCCTTCCACCCTGGTCCTAACACCGGCTTCCTGCGGGAATGCAGGATCTGGCGCCGACGCGGTACCCATGATCGTTACTTCGACAACAATGTAAGCGGGATCAACGCCCGGCGCGGTAAAAGCGCCAACGTTGCCCACGACTTCCGTTGCGGTCATGTACGGGCCCTGATCGTCTACTTCTTGCGTTGCGATTACGTCCACGAAATCCCCTACCTCGTAGGGCATCTCGGCGTATGGGTCCTGCGGATTCGGGTTATCTAATGTAGGCCCATCTCCGGGAGCATTCATGGTGAAGATGGTGAGCGGCCCAAGTCCATTGAGGTCGCGCGGACGGTTAATTTCAGGGCACTGTGGATCGTCCATCCCGGTGTAGGTGAATCCAGGAGGCGCAGACAAGACCCAGGGATCCGGCACACCGGGAATTCCCAATTCATTGTTGTAAGTGCCCGGTGGAACTACGGGGATACACATCGGGTAGCCCATGCCTGACCGGATAGTGGGGTTTCCCTGGTCAACTTCCATGCGTGGATCAGGAGACTGTCCTGCGCTGTAGCGGCCTTTGTTAAGGAAGACGCCCGTACCCGAACCATCAGGATTCGGGATTTCAATAGTGATCTTAGGATCGTTGAGCTGAACTCTCTGATGATTGACGATCAGAACGCCATTGGCATAATCGATGCTCTCGATATATCCCGAAAACGTTTCCGCCGCATCCTGTGCAATGCGAACAATGCCCGCGATGTGCTGACCATTGATGATGTTGGCATCGATGGTGGCCTGATAAGTTCCCGGAAACCTCACCGTGTCCGCCATCGCCAACCCCGACTGGAAGACCGGGTCGGTCTGGTGAGTATTCGGATTGAGCTCAAATACCTCTTCCCAGGTGAGAAACGTGTTGGGAAACACCACGATTGTCCCTGCCGGGACGCGGATCATCTCGTTGTTGATCTCAATCCAGCCGCCGGTCATCTTGCACTGGTCGGGTAACGGAGGATTGTCCGGTGTGGGGACTGTATTATCGTCTTTGTTGCACAGGCCGGGTGTGGGATCCAACGATGCATATTGGATCTGGCCGGAAAGGAGAACTCCTGCCGGCCTGGTTTGAAATGCCGGGATCACCGCATTCGGTGGAGGCACTGTAGCCGGTGCTGTAAACGGAACCGGATTCAGGCTCTGGGCGGACATGCTCACGCTCATCACCACTATCAGGAGCAGAAGAACACCCGCTATCCCTGCGATCTTTCTTTTGTGCTCGAAACCAATCATTTGTGAAGCTCCTTCCGTCGTCGTCGTTTTGCTTGTTCTGCTCGGTCTAGCTGATAGGGGGATTTCGTTTACTTTCTGCACAGCACTGTGGCGAAACCTGATGTTTCTCATTTGCCACCGCCCACTAAGTTCTCCAGGAAAGTCGGGAGAGGCTTGCCCCCGTTCTTTCCTACTGCCGGAACTTCCATGAGCTGTGTTGTTGCCTGCCCCGGATGTTGCGGATCACTCTGTACGGGCGACCCATTGGGGCCCGCGGGATGACCGTTCGGAGTAAACAATTGGGGGTGATCAAACGGTGCGGCTTGGCTAACGCTGCGTGGATCGGTTAATCCGTTGCGCAGAAAGTCAACCAGATCTGTCTTGTCCTGTAATGTGAGACCAAGGAGATCAATGTCGGCGTCCATGTATTGGTGTTCTTCACCAAACGTGTTGAAGTCGCCGCCACGGTCGTAGAACTCAACCACCTGCTCAAGCGTTAACTGGCTGCCGTTGTGAAAATAAGGAGCTGTCAGCGCCACGTTGCGAAGCTGCGGCGCCTTGAAGAAACCGCCATTGGCGATTTGATCATTGCAACTCAGCGGCGCCATGGAGATGCCATCGCCAGGGCGGCCTGGAATCATGATTGCCTCGGCCGGGTTGTTGCAAACGCGTTCGCGCAGATACTCGGACTGCGAAAGCGATTTGCCCGCAACAGGATCTGTTCCCGCTAGACCGCCATCTTCAGCCGTTGGACGGACACCAATGTGGTAATAGCCGGTGTCATACACGCGAACCTGCATGTCCGCCATGATCATGCGTTCTGACGGCCCAACTGTGCTTACCGTGCCTACTGAAGCATTCGAAAGCTCCGGCCCGCCATGGCAGTTAACGCAGCGTCCCTTGGTTTGGAAGACCAACAGACCGCGAAGCTGGCCCGTAGTCAATGGAGTCGGCCCTACTGAGTAGCTGATTCTTACCGGAAAGGTCGAAACCGGCGGCAATCCAAAAAGCAATGTCAGTTTGCCCGTAGCATAATCAATGGTGCCGGAGTCGAGTCCCACTCCCATGACTCTGCCGTCGCCATAATCAAAGGCATAAGCCATGTCCTGGTCAGTGAAGTCAGCCAGCGGATCAAGCGCAATCACTGAAAGCGAGTAAGGCTGAATTCCGGGCTCAAGCTGGATCGTGTAAGCCTGATTATGATTGTCGCCAATCAGGTTGTACGTCTTCTGCTGCTCCATGTACCTGTCAAAAGGCGTCTGGTCTGCAATCAACGTGCTCTCATACATCTGTATGGCCACGCTCCAGAACAGCGAGAAGTTGTATTCCATCAGGCTGTACTCATCGCTTCCCGCAGGGCAGCTTTCAAATTGCTCCGGGTTAACGTTAGCAACAACGGTGCCGTCCGCCGCAGAGCAGAGATGACGCGAGAACTGCCACCACTCCGGCTGGAAAGCCTGCTGAACAAGCTCTGCGTAGCTGGTGTTCAGGCCCTTCCCCGGCGCTTTGGAAAGCGCCCCCAGGATGCTGTCGGTTGGATCGACCATCTGCTTGGCCAGAGGAGTGCGCGCCAGCAGCTTCTTGCCGACCTGATGAAAATTGCGATCATCGGCCGACATTTCAACGTTGCTGAGGATTGGGCCAAGTGATTGCGAGCACAGCGCTGAATTCGCCATTCCCACATGCGCAGGGGCAAGTTTGCCGTCACCATCGACAACAAGAAGATGACTTGAGTTGTCACGCGCGCCAAAGGGGTTTGCTCCATTGCAGACGTTCTGCGCGCGCCCATCCCAGAAATTGCGGAAATTAAAGACCGCATCCACCGCGCTCGGCGTATTGCGGCCGGTCACCTTGCGGGTGTTGACTCGCTTGCCGGCATCATTGGGGTCCACGAAAGAAAAAACAGGATCAGGAATCGAGGTGTCGGTCTCCACACTGTTGCGCACCGTGAATTGAACGGTCTGCGGTGTGGCAATGCAGGTAGTCTGCTTGCCCGAGTTGTTGGAAGACGGGTGCTGATTATGCGAAAGCTGAGATCCTGTGCTGCCAGGGCGGCCAAATGCCGGCAACATTCCCTGCCCCTGATCGCTGTTATCGTCACCGCTCTCATCAAAGCCCCGCGTAATGCACTTGGTATTGCCGCCCTTACCTGAGCCGGAGCCTGTGTCGCCAGCTTCGGTGCCGCCGGTAACCGTCACCTGCGCATGAGTAGTCGCAAAGACACCCTGTGAGCCGGTTACATCGTTCACGTCAGAAACTACGCTGAAGCGGTCCTTGGGATCAGCAACCTTGTGAAAAGGAAAATCGCCGTCGTGGTAACCACCGAAACCGGCATTGGAACTGCCCGGGGTGAGGTGATAATTAGGCCCAGCGGCAATATCAAAATGGTTATCGCCACCCGCCTGTCCTGGATTGATTTCATTGACCGTCCGGCTGTCAGCACCGGCATTGAAATGGCAGCTCGCGCAGGCCTGAACATCATCGCTGCCCGCCTGCATGTCCCAGAAGAGCGCTTTACCGAGCTTTATCGCTGCAGTCTTGTCGGCAAGAATTCCTTCCATGCCAAAGACGGGGGGAACAGTGACAGTGGAGAGAGGAGCAAGCGGGCGCAGAGGAATAACCATTCCCTGCTCAGGTAGTCCGCTGCTGCTTTGGGCCCGCACGTAGGCAAAATATCCAAGCGCCGTAATGATTGCGATTACCCATGCAAAAAGGCGCACGAAAGCCAGAGTCCCGGAAGACGGTCTCATTAGTCGATCTCCTCAGAGTCGTAATAATTTTTCGGTACTCGGCATTAAGCCCGAGCGCCGATATTTGTTGGTGTTGATTGCTACGCGATCGTTCGCGCCAAATGGAACACTCCTCTGGCAAGCGATCGCTGCTGTTGTGTCTTGGCTTTTGTCGCTCCTGAAGTAGGGCGATATCGCCGCAAGTTCAGGCAGGCTTTACTTGCAATCCGCAAGGCTTTGTTTGCATGGCTTCACTCGCGATGGAGCAATGGTGCGATAGAGCGAAGATATGCAGTAACTGCCTGCTACGACAAAGAGAGAAAGAGATAGATGGGCTGCGAGATTAGCGCCTGAGAGGGACGAGAAGCGGGAGTGAGTTTGAATCCAGTTGCGGGGCGAATGAAGGTTCCACTGACGCCAGGGCAACAGCCGGCGTTAGTTCCATACTCCGCAAATGACTTGCAGTTTCTATTGAACGTGGTTCTGGAAGCTGAGCGCTCTTTTTACTTGGGATGATGCCGTTGATCTCGACTGTGATCGGAGGGGTGCTCTCGTTACCATCAGTATCGTACGATAAGCAAACCATGCTCGCCATGCCTGATAACAGGATCATCATCGCAAGCACTGCCGTACGATAATATTTGGTGAACGAAGAATTCATAAACCTGCACCTCGCCCATAGTCATCCCTGAGCGATGAGCAATTCTGCTTGTTGCACATTAAGGCGCTCTTAAGGCGTAATTAGACTTTTTAATTAAGGGGTCTTAAGGCGTAATTTAGATTTTTTAATTTGGGCGGCTTTTCGACTTGCGTAGGGATGGTGGCAAGAGATAAAACGGCACTCTCTGGATCAGTGCCTTAGCCGGATGCGCGGAGACAGCATTCTGGCGTTAAATCGTTCTGACGTTAAATTAAGGATGTCAGAGCCTGAAGAAACCTGACTTTGGATTCTAGCCTGCGCAAACCCCTGACTTAGCTCCCTGATTCAGCGCTTATGGGTAGGCAAGTTGCTTTTTTGTAGGCCGAACCTGGCAACGGCTCTAGAAGAAGTGCCCTGGTATACCCGGATTGTTCTCGATATTTCGCATCGTATTGATCCATTACTTAAGATTGGGGTCCAAGTCCCGCCAATAGAACCAACCTGTTAGCTATCAACAACTTATAAGGATTTTTCTGCGATCCCAGGAATTTTTAATGAAGATTTTAGGTGCCATTAACTATAGGCTCCCATGCTATACTTCCGCAGGCTTTGGGAATAAAACTGCTTCAATGACACTGGTTAAAAGATACTTCCGTTGGGGATTGCTGGGGATCGTTTTCCTGCTCACTGCTTTAGCGCCAATGCTTTGCGTGGTCGTTGATAATGATGGTGATGGCGATCCCACAACCGGAACCATTGTTGAATTCAGTATTATCACCTGTAAAGAAATTCGGGTTGCAACCAGTATGGTGCAAGCGCATTCGAGCCGTATCTCCAGAATGCCTCGCGCAGCCCATTCGAGGAACTGGTTATCGGAACAGTTGGAAGCAGTTCGGCCTGCCCCAGTCCTCTTAGCCTCCTCAGAGTCCTTTCTTACACCCTTAAGGTGCTAGCGCTCCATTCAATCTCTTCTCTTCTCTTCGCCATTTAATCGCGCTTTGGTCTTTTCCAACGCGCATTAGGTGTGCGGCAGCAATTGGTTTTCATCGAGAGACCCGGTACGGGCCTGATGCCTTTGTTCCGGGCATGGAGAGAATTGTGGCACAGCGAAATGTTGCTTCTAAGCATAGCGGTCAACTCACCGCACGCGAGCGAAAACAGCTCCTCGTATGGGGAAGCGTACTTTTTATCTTATTCCTTGGGATTTTATACCTACTTGTCGGTACCGGCAGTATTATCCCGCGGCTTTAAAACTTTGTATTGGAGGCAGGTCTGGCATTCACCTCAAACTAGAATGTCCAGATCTGCCCTCCGTGTGATTAACGCTGGTGTTGCTATCTAATAGCCTTTATACGCCAATGGCTGCAGACAACTTGCGCCGCGCTCTGGTCATCTTCCGTGAGAGTAACAGCGCGTTCTTCTCCAGAGTGTTGCTGTCATGGCGGTCCTTTCACAACCCGCAGTCCTGCGTCGGCGAATTTGTGTGCGCGGAATTGTGCAAGGTGTCGGGTTCCGTCCGTTTATCTACAATCTCGCTCAACAGATTGGTATACGCGGTTTTGTCCTTAATTCCTCCTCAGGCGTCACAATAGAAGCTGAGGGAATTAAGACAGATCTTGAGAAATTTTCAGATTCGTTGCGTGACCATCCCCCGCTGCTGGCGCGCATTGAAGATTTCACCATGGTGGATCTGGAGCCGGCCGGTTTTGAGATATTTGAAATCCGGGAAAGTCTTGCCCGGCAGGGTGAATTTGCGCTGATATCACCTGACGTCGCTACCTGCAATGACTGCATACGCGATGTCACTGAACCTGCAAACCGCCGCTTTGGCTATCCATTTACCAACTGCACAAATTGTGGGCCACGCTACAGCATTATTCGCGACATTCCTTATGATCGTCCATCAACCACTATGGCCGGGTTCTGCATGTGCCCGGATTGTGAAACCGAATATCACGATCCGGCGAACCGGCGCTTTCATGCGCAACCCAATGCATGCCCGGTGTGCGGTCCTTCAGTCGCGTTAGCACAACGCGGATCATTTCTGCCCACGGACGCAAGTTATGAACTGCGTGACCTCTCTGCCTCTGCTCTGGCGGACGTGCGGCGGTTGTTGCATCAGGGCGCAATTATTGCGGTGAAGGGGCTGGGCGGCTTTCAACTTGCCAGTGATGCCGAAAATGAATCTACAGTCCGTTTGCTGCGGCAGCGTAAGAAACGCAGCGACAAACCGTTTGCCCTGATGGCTCGCGATGTTGCAGCGGTAGAAAAGTTTTACGTGGTCACGGCAGCTGATCGCGAGCTTCTGCTTAGCCCGCAGCATCCTATTGTCATCCTTTCACGGCGGCCTGAAGCAACTCTCTCTCCGGAAATTGCTCCGGGTAATGGCACGCTTGGCGTCATGCTGGCCTATACGCCACTGCATCTTTCTTTATTCAACGCGGATCCCAATGTTCCACCGGAATTTACCGCCCTGGTGATGACCAGCGGCAACATCAGCGACGAACCGATTGTAATCTCGAATGAAGAAGCCTGGCAGCGCCTTGCTCCAGTGGCCGACTGGTTTCTGTTTCACAATCGCGACATTTATATGCGTGTCGATGATTCTGTGGCGCGCACTTTTGCTGGACGTCCTCGCGTGCTGCGACGTTCCAGGGGTTATGCTCCTCAACCCATTGACCTCGGTTCAGACGTGAGCGAATTGCTGGCTTGCGGCGGCGAACTGAAAAATACCCTCTGCCTCACCAAGGGACGCTACGCAATCCTGAGCCAGCACATTGGCGATCTGGAAAATTTCGAGACCCTGGAATTTTTTCGCGAGACACTGGAGAACCTGAAAAAACTTTTTCGTGTAGAGCCGAAAGCCGTTGCATGCGACCTGCATCCTCGTTATATGAGTTCACGGTTTGCCGCAGAACTGCCGCTCCGGAAAATTGCCGTACAGCACCATCACGCACACATTGCAAGCTGCATGGCAGAAAACCATCTACACGGAAAGGTCATTGGCGTGGCTTTTGACGGCACTGGCTACGGCGCCGATAGGCAGATCTGGGGCGGTGAATTTCTCTGCGCTGACTTAAGCGGCTTTGAGCGCCATGCTCACTTCCGCTATGTTCCACTCGCCGGCGGCGACGCTGCGGTCCGCCAACCATGGCGCGCTGCGCTGAGCTGGCTTCGTGAGTCGTTCGGATCTGAACTGCCTGCGGATGCAGCTTTGTTCCAGCAAGTGCCCACTCAGTCCATTGCGTTGGTGAGACGGATGCTTGAACGCAGCATCAACACGATACTCACTTCATCCTGCGGTCGGCTATTTGATGCTGTGGCTTCGCTGATTGGCCTACGCCATGAAGTCACATTTGAAGGGCAGGCGGCGATTGAACTGGAAATGATTGCTCAGCCTGGAACCGAAGGCCACTACTCTTTTGAAATCGAAACAGGCGAGCCGGAGCGAATCGACATGCGACCGGCAATCCGCGAGATCGTACGCGACCTCAGGAGCAATCAAACCAACGCTGTTATTGCCGGCCGTTTCCACAACACAATAGCTGCGGTCATAGCGGAGGTTTGCCAACGAATCCGCAAGCGCGAAGGCTTGAACCGCGTTTGTCTCAGCGGCGGCACCTTTCAGAACATTTATCTACTGGAAAAATCGGTCACGTTTTTGCACAAGATGAACTTTGAAGTTTTTCTGCACTCCCAGGTCCCACCCAATGATGGTGGCATTGCTCTGGGGCAGGCAGTGATCGCGAACAAAATTCTAAATTCAGGAGCATGATTTATGTGCCTGGCAATTCCCGGCAAAGTATTGGAAGAATTTGACCGGCGCGGAATGCGCATGGCAAAGGTGCAGTTTGGCGGAATCATTCGCGAAGCCTCTTTGGATTACGTGCCTGCTGCTAAAGTTGGTGACTATGTGCTGGTTCACGTGGGTTTTGCCATCAGCACAGTGGATGCGGAGGAGGCGATCCGGACTTACCAGCTTCTGGAAGAGATGGACCAACTAACTGAACTTCATGCTCCGGTAGTCGATGAAGTTTCCGCGAGGAAGCCGCAATGAAGTACATTGACGAATATCGCAATCCGCGTTTGGCCCAATCGATCATTCAGGAAATCCGCCGCATTCAGACTCGGCCGTGGGTCATCATGGAAGTTTGTGGCGGGCAAACGCATTCGATTGTGAAACACGGCATCGATCGTATGCTTCCTGAAGGCATTGAACTGGTGCACGGCCCCGGCTGCCCGGTCTGCGTCACACCGCTTGAAACCATTGATAAGGCACATGCCATTGCAGCCAAACCTAATGTCATTTTCTGTTCATTTGGCGACATGTTACGTGTTCCCGGATCGCATGGCGATTTGTTCACACTCAAATCGCAAGGTGCTGACATTCGCGTGGTTTACTCGCCGCTTGATTGTCTGAAGATTGCCCAGGCCAATCCGGAAAAGAGCGTTGTCTTCTTTGCCATTGGTTTTGAAACTACCGCGCCCGCCAATGCCATGCTGGTATTCTGCGCAAAAAAAGAGGGCGTAAAAAACGTCTCTATTCTGGTTTCACATTCGCTCGTTCCTCCCTCCATCAGTTACATCCTCCAGTCGCCACAAAATCGCGTACAGGGATTTCTGGGGCCCGGGCACGTCTGCGCGATCATGGGCTATCGCGAGTACGAGCCTATCAGCGAGCGTTACAAAGTTCCTATCGCGATTACAGGCTTTGAGCCCCTTGACTTGCTCCAGGGGACGCTGATGACTGTTCGGCAATTAGAGGCCGGGACCGCAGTAGTGGAAAACCAGTATTCGCGCATCCTTGATCGTGAAGGCAATGTGCCTGCACGCAAGCTGGTCAACAGCGTCTTTGAAGTTTCCGATCGCAAGTGGCGCGGCGTTGGCTGGATTCCCAAGAGCGGCTACAAATTACGGTGGGAATACCGTGATCACGATGCTGAACGAATCTTTGAAGTGAAAGAGATTGATACCAAGGAACCTGCCATCTGCATTAGTGGCCAAATTCTCAAAGGAATCAAAAAGCCGCATGATTGTCCCGCCTTCGGCACGATGTGTACTCCGCTCACGCCGCTGGGAGCGACCATGGTTTCTGCCGAAGGGGCCTGTGCCGCCTACTATGCCTACGGACGGCATCTCGACAAGCAAAAGGCGGAAAAAGCAGCCGAAGCCCGGCTGGGAGGTGTTGCATGAGCACTACTCCATCCGCTGTCCCCCCCGCCATTTCTCCAGCGGAGTGGCATGAAAAGGTAATGCGCAAATGCAAAGAATCAGTCGAAGTTAAGAACAAATTTTTCGATCACTATGCGGATTCTATCGGTGAGTTGAGCCAAAAAATGGCGGAGCGGTTTGCCCGCGGTCGCCGGCTGTGGGTCATGGGAAATGGAGGAAGCGCCTGCGATGCACAGCACGTCGCCGTGGAATTTATTCATCCCATCATTGAGAAGAGACGCGCGCTGCCGGCGCTTGATCTGGTGAGCCAGATTCCCGTAGTTACCGCAATCTCCAATGACAAAGATTTTGCTCGCGTATTCATTGACCAGATTGAACTCTGGGGCGAGAAGGACGATATGGCCCTGGCCATCTCGACCAGCGGCAAATCTCCTAACCTTATATATGCGTTGGAAGCAGCACGCGAAAAAGGTTTGCTTACCATCGCGTTTTCCGGCAAGGATGGAGGCCGCATGCCTGAAGTCTCAGACTATTGCTTTACCGTGCCTAGCTTCAGCATTCACCGGATTCAGGAATCGCATGTGGCGCTGCTGCACATCCTGTGGGACCTCACGCACGTTGCCATGGGAGAGGAGGACATCATCTGATGAGCGAAGCTGCTCTTAAAATCCCAGCACCTTCACCGGAGAAGAATGGCGGAACTTCAGAAAATCTTCCCGGCGCAGCTTGTCCTGTGCCAATGACGCATCACGAGCAGATTGTGCTTGGCCACGGCAGTGGTGGCAAGCTTAGCGCACAACTGATCGAAAATGTTTTTCTGCCCGCGTTTCGCAATCCTCTTCTCGACAAGTTAGACGACCAGGCAGTATTCGAGATCAATGGCTCAAGGCTGGCCTTCACCACAGATGCTTTCGTTGTAACACCATTGTTTTTCCCCGGCGGCGATATTGGCCGGCTCGCCGTAAATGGAACGGTCAATGACCTGGCCATGAGCGGCGCGCGTCCTTTGTATCTAGCTGCCGCTTTCATTCTGGAAGAGGGGCTTTCAACTGAAGAATTGCGTCGTATTGTGCGCTCCATGAGCGAAGCCGCGCAGGAAGCCGGCGTGCAACTGGTAGCCGGTGATACCAAGGTTGTGAACCGCGGTAAGGGCGACAAGATCTTCATCTCTACAACAGGAATTGGGATTGTGGAAAAGCCGGTCAACATCTCTGCTGCTCGGGCCACTCTCGGGGACAAGATTATTCTGAGCGGCTACATTGGTGACCACGGGATGGCCATTCTTTCGCAGCGTGAGAACCTGGAGTTTGAAGGAGTCATTGAAAGCGATTGTGCTGCTTTGCACCTGCTCGTCAATGAAATGTTGGAAGCAAGCCCGGAAATCCATTGTCTGCGCGACCCGACGCGTGGCGGTGTAGCTACTGTGCTGAATGAAATTGCTGCTCGATCAAAGGCCGGAATGCTGTTGCAGGAAACTGCAATTCCGGTTCATGACACTGTCCGGGGAGCGTGCGAAATTCTGGGGCTTGATCCCATGTACGTGGCCAATGAAGGAAAACTAATTGCCGTAGTGCCGGCAGAAACTGCGGATGCCATCATCGCGCGCATGCGCCTTAATCCTCTGGGTTACGATGCTCGCGTCATCGGCGAAGTCGTGGACGAGCATCCAGGCATGGTGCTCATGCAAACCGAGATCGGCGGCACGCGCGTGCTGAATACTTTATTTGGAGAACAGCTGCCGAGAATTTGCTGAGGGCAACTCGCGGCAATTACCGGGATTCTAGTAAGGAGATTAGCGTAATATCGCAAATATTAACCAAATAGTTAACCAATCTTCCTAACCGTCCCCCACCTGCGAAAGGAGAAGTCGATGCCTTCTGAGCCGATTCCTTTCAACCGACGAAAGGCTTCCGCGCCCGCTGCTGTTAATGAAATTCACATCCTCTGGCTCACTGCCGGTCTCAGTTGTGACGGTGACTCAGTATCTATCACCAATGCTGAACAGCCCAGTCTTGAAGACGTTGTTCTCGGCGCCATTCCGGGGCTGCCCAAAGTTCATCTTCACAATCCGGTGCTGGCTTATGAAGTCGGCGATGACTTCATGAAATATTTTTATCAGGCCGAGCGCGGAGAAATTGATCCGTTTGTGCTCGTGGTGGAAGGTTCAATTCCCAACGAAAATATAAAAGAAGAAGGTTATTGGGCAGCACAAGGCACTGATCCCAACACAGGACAGCCAATCAAAACCACCGAGTGGATTGACCGGCTGGCGCCCAAAGCGCTGGCTGTAGTGGGAGCAGGAACGTGCGCTACCTATGGCGGCATCCATGCCATGGCCGGTAATCCCACACAGGCCATGGGTCTCGCTGACTATCTCGGATGGAATTGGCGATCCAAAGCCGGCCTGCCGATTGTGAATGTCCCAGGCTGTCCGGTCCAGCCCGATAATTTTATGGAGACCGTCTTGTATCTTCTTTTCCAGGCGGCTGGTCTGGCTCCCATGATTCCTCTCGACCAGCAACTTCGTCCCACGTGGCTGTTCGGCAAGACCGTGCATGAAGGCTGCGATCGCGCTGCTTATTATGAGCAGGACGACTTTGGACTGGAATACGGGACCTCGAAATGTCTTGTGAAAATGGGCTGCTGGGGACCGGTGGTCAACTGCAACGTCACCAAGCGCGGCTGGATGCGCGGCATTGGCGGATGCCCAAACGTTGGCGGAATCTGCATTGGCTGCACTATGCCCGGCTTCCCTGATATGTTCATGCCCTTCATGGACGAACCTTCCGGCGCACGCTTCTCCACAGCAGCGCTCACCGTTTATGGCAAATTGATTCGCGCGCTGCGCGCCATCACCAACAATACTGTCAATCATGAACCCGAATGGCGTAAACGCGGCCGCGAGATCATCACCGGCTACAAACCGAGGCCAGGCGCTTATAAATCGCGCCCCGGCGAAAAAGCTGCATAAGCGGAGAGGATGCACAGATGGGAACCATTACAGAGCCATTAGTCAAAACTCCGGAGAAAAAAAGCAATCTGGTAGAGATGAGCTGGGACCCGATCACGAGAATAGTCGGCAGCCTTGGCATCTTCACCAAAATTGATTTTGAAAACAAACAAGTCGCTGAGTGCCATAGCACGTCATCGATCTTCCGCGGGTACAGCATCTTCATGAAGGGCAAAGATCCGCGCGATGCGCACTTCATCACCAGCCGCATCTGCGGAATATGTGGTGATAATCATGCCACCTGTGCCTGCTACGCACAGAATATGGCCTTTGGCGTAAAACCTCCCAACCTGGGTGAGTGGATCGTGAACCTGGGAGAAGCCGCTGAGTACATGTTTGACCACAACATCTTTCAGGACAATCTGGTCGGAGTGGACTTTTGCGAGCAGATGGTCAAGGAAACAAACCCTGGTTTGTGGGACAAGGCTCAGAAAAAACAGGCGCCAAACGCCGCAAAACACGGTTACAGCACCATCGCCGAAATCATGACGGCCCTCAACCCGTTTACCGGTGAATTTTATCGTCAGACCCTGGAAATCAGCCGGCTCACGCGCGAGATGTTTTGTTTGATGGAAGGCCGCCACGTTCATCCATCCACCTTGTATCCGGGCGGCGTCGGCACAGTTGCTACTGTACAACTTTTCACTGACTATCTTGTGCGGCTTATGAAGTATGTGGAGTTCATGAAGAAGTGCGTGCCTCTGCATGATGATCTCTTCGACTTCTGGTATGAAGCCTTGCCCGGCTATGAAAAAGTTGGACAGCGGCGCGTGCTTCTTGGTTGCTGGGGAGCATTCAACAACCCTGAGGTTTGCGATTATCGCTATGAAAAAATGGCTGATTGGGGGCGCGCCATGTTCGTTACGCCTGGCGTGGTTGTTGACGGCAAGCTGGTCACCAACAGTCTGGTAGACATTAATCTCGGTCTTCGTATTCTGCTGGGCAGCTCTTTTTATGATGACTGGCAGAACGAAGAGATGTTTGTCAAAAACGATCCGCTGGGCAATCCGATCGACCGGCGGCATCCATGGAACCAGACCACCCTTCCGCGACCACAGAAGCGCGACTTCAACGGCAACTATACCTGGGTAATGTCGCCGCGCTGGTTTGACAAGCGAACCAACGATCATCTGCCGCTCGATACCGGCGGCGGCCCAATTGCGCGACTGTGGTCTACAGCGTTATCCGGGCTGGTGGATATCGGCTACATTAAGGCCACGGGCCACAGCGTGATCATTAATCTACCCAAAGGCGCCATGCTGCCGGAAACAACATTTGAATGGAAGATTCCGCAGTGGAGCAATGCCATTGAGCGTGACCGGGCGCGTACTTATTTTCAGGCATACGCCGCGGCAGCAGCACTCTTCTTCTGTGAGAAAGCTATGGAAGAACTGATGGCTGGCCGCTCAAAGACGTGGTCCAGCTTTGAAGTTCCTGACGAAGCCATCTCCTGCGGCTTCCATGAAGCGGTACGCGGTGTGTTGTCGCATCATGTTGTGATCCGCGACGGCAAAATTGCCAATTATCATCCATACCCGCCAACCTGCTGGAACGCCAATCCGCGCGATGTTTACGGCACACCCGGTCCTTATGAAGATGCGGTGCAGAACACGCCCATTTTCGAAGAAAACGGGCCCAAGAACTTCAAGGGCATTGACATTATGCGGGCGGTCCGTAGCTTTGATCCGTGCCTGCCGTGCGGCGTGCACATGTACCTGGGAGACGGCAAAGTGCTGGAAACCCGTCATTCACCGATGTTCGGCGTGGCCGGGAGCAAGTAGGGCCATGACCAGCGCCGAGTTTCAGGCACAAACCGAACTGATCAACCGGCTGGTGCAGCGCGTCAGTGGCTTTACGGACGAAGACGCGCGCACCACCGCGCTCGAGCTATTGCAATCAATCATGGACCTGCACGGCGCAGCCATGTCGCACATTGTTGAGCTTCTCAGCAACTCCGGAGAATCCGGGCGTGCATCGCTGGCGAAGCTGGGCAGCGATCCACTGATTTGCGGTCTGCTGGTACTTTACGGAGTTCATCCTGTTCCGATTGAAGAACGCGTACGCAGGACGATTGAGAAAGTAGCTCAACAACTTCACAAACAGAACGGGACAGTAGAACTGCTTGGTATCGCCAATGACACAGTCAGAGTGAGGATTGAAAGCACCGGGCATGGTTGTGGCTCATCGCAGGATGCATTCACGCACACGGTTGAACAAGCAATTTTGGAAGCAGCACCAGAAGTGATTGAAGTGATTGTGGAAGGCGTGCCTGCTTCCCTGCCAGGATTTGTTCCGCTCAACATGATTCAGCCAGCAACAAAGAGGAGAAGAACAGATATGAAGAATCCGCGGCCTGATATTGACTCCCATACCCCCGGCACCAAGCGTGCGGAAGAATGGACATTCAAATCCAAGAAACAGGAACCGGGCCGTGAAGGCAAAGGGCGGACATCGCGTGACGCCACGGGCATCAATGCAGATCGGCGCGCTCCCATTGACCCACGCATGCCTCACCTGCCGCCCTCTTAAACACTGCTGGTAGCGCTGATCTAAGTGAGCAGCACCATCCCACGATTCGCCGTGCGATCGTGAGCCTCAGGCCAACGCGCGCGAAGCGGGTAGCAAATCGAAAGGGAGAAAGATTGATGTCCGCTGACAATTCGGGTCGCAGAGCGCTCGCTGCCTTGCAGCAGTTTGCGCGCAAGCCTCGCGAGCCAATTGAGGTTTGCGAACTTTGCTCTGCGAAGCTC
>Ga0070741_10005543_pt1 | contig 27901 bp, 24 predicted proteins | sample Coa_R1_4_FD_66440 | JGI IMG/M metagenome (GOLD analysis project Ga0070741, IMG submission 66440) | Surface soil microbial communities from Centralia Pennsylvania, which are recovering from an underground coalmine fire - Coalmine... | ecosystem: Environmental > Terrestrial > Soil > Unclassified ...
GGCGGGGTATAGCGCAGCCTGGTAGCGCGGCAGTTTTGGGTACTGCAGGTCGCAGGTTCAAATCCTGCTGCCCCGACCATCCGCCTTCGCTGCGCTCCGGCGTGACTTTAGTCCGCCAGAGCGCAGCGAAGGCGGATGTCACGCCGGAGCCTTGGCGGAGGCGGACTTCGCTGGCGGAGGTATCCATTGAAATACATCTATATCCTCCAGAGCGAAGCGTTTCCTGACAGACATTATGTCGGCGGCACACTCAACCTGAGGAAGCGATTCGCCGATCATAACGCTGGATTCTCAGCTCATACGAGCAAATTTCGTCCCTGGAATCTGGTCGTTACGTTGCCTTCTCTGATCACGTGAAAGCCGATAAATTCGAAGCGTATTTGAAAACAGGGTCAGGCCGTGAATTTGCCAAAAGACACTTCTGACATGTAACAGGAGGATAAGACAGCTCATGACCGCCCGCATCTACAAACCCGCCCGCACCGCTATGCAGTCCGGCACCGCCAAGACCAAGGAATGGGTGCTGGATTACGAGCCGGAACAGCCGTGCCTCGTCGAGCCGCTGATGGGCTGGACGTCGTCGGGCGACATGAAGCAGCAGCTTCGGCTCCGCTTCCAGACCAAAGAAGAGGCCATCGCCTATTGCGAACGCGAAGGCATTGGCTACGAGGTGTTCGAGAGCAAGCCGGCCGGCCGCCGGCCGCGTATCGCTTACGCCGACAATTTTGCGCCCGGCCGGCGCAGCCCCTGGACTCATTAGCTTGTTGCACCGAAGGCGTTGCTGACGGTCGCTACCGCCCGCCGAAGATCGAACCGGTGACGCGATCGCCCGGCTTGATGCCGAGCTTTTCGGCGGTGCCGCCGATCACTTCGAGCACCGCGCGCACCGGATATTGCGACGGGATCAGGTCGTCCGACAGCGGCTTGGCGTTTTCGGCGATGTGCATGATACGGCCGTTGCCGGCGATGAAGATCATGTCGAGCGGGATGTAGGTGTTGTGCATCCAGAACGACACCGGCTGGTCGCGCTTGAAGTCGAACAGCATGCCCTGCCCTTCGGGCAGCGATTTCACGAACATCAGGCCGCGCTCGCGCTCGGCGTCGTTGGTCGCAAGCTCCACATTGAAGGCGTGCACGCCGGTGCCGGATACGATTTCGATGGTCGCTCTCCCTGCCGCCCGCGCGGGTATCCAAGCCGCAGCGTAGACCGCCGCGAACATGAGAACCACCGCGGCAATGCGGAGCATCGGACCGGCAGCATATGAAAGGACGGCGTCGAACGCCGCTAATGCGAGGCCGGGCCCAGCGAACCGGTTTCGGGCCGCACTTCGGCCGCCATCATGCCCTTCGGCCCGGGCCCGAAGCGGACCAGGACGAATTGGCCGGGCCGCAGCTCGGCAATGCCGAACCGGCGCAGCGTCTCCATATGGACGAAAATGTCCGGCGTGCCCTCGCCGCGCGTGAGGAAGCCAAAACCGCGAAGCCGATTGAACCATTTCACCTGTGCCCGTTCGAGACCGCTTGTCGGGGTCACAGTAACATGGGTTCGCGGCGGCGGCATCTGGGCCGGATGGATCGCCGTCGATTCATCCATCGACAGGATGCGGAAGCACTGCCAGCCTTTCGGCCGCTCCAGCGCTTCGCAGACCACGCGCGCGCCTTCGTACGCCGTCTGGTAGCCGTCGCGGCGCAGGCACGTCACGTGCAACAGCACGTCGGGCATGCCGCTGTCAGGCACGATGAAGCCAAAACCCTTGGCAACATCGAACCACTTGATGACGCCGGAGACTTCGATAACGCTCGCGGCCGTCTCGTTGGCGAGATCGACCTCGGGCTCGAGTCCCGATCGTGTGGCTTTTGCTTCGAACCCGTCCGACGCCATGACCCGTGGCTGCCGCCGCTGTGCTGGCGCCCCCCGGGCGCTTCACGAATCTCTTCAATCGAGGATAACACCCGCGATCCGTTGGAAAAGGGCAAAAATGCAACACCCGCACAAAAGCGACATCAGCCTGTGAACAAGTGGATTGAAGCACTCGTTCAATGCACGATGAACGGCTCCAAGACCGTGCCGATGTCCTGACGCACCACGAGATCGGCCGCCGCGTCGAAATCGGTCGCCTCGCGGTTGATGATGACGAGATGCGCGCCGTTGCGCTTGGCCATCAGCGGAAAGCCGGCGGCCGGCCACACCTGCAGCGATGAGCCGATCGCCAGGAAGAGATCGCAGCCGAGCGTCAGCTCCTCGGCCCGCCGCATGGCGGCTTCCGGCATCGCCTGGCCGAACGAAATGGTCGCGGTCTTGATATAGCCGCCGCAGCTCGGGCAATCGGGCGCGCAGCCATTGCCGGCGTCCATGCGGTCGCGGATCCAGGGCAGCTCGTAGCGGGTCTGGCAGTCGAGGCAGTGCGCGTACGTGGTGTTGCCGTGCAACTCTACCACGTGCTCGGGCGAAATGCCGGAGGCCTGGTGCAGGTTGTCGATGTTTTGCGTGATCAGACCCGGCACCTTGCCGGCACGGTAAAGGCTCGCCAGCGCCCGGTGGCCGCGGCCCGGCCGGGCGCTGCCGAACTCGTCCATCATGGCGAAACGACGGCGCCAGGATTCGTTGCGCGCCTCCTGGCTGGCCAAGAACTCGTCGAACTGGATCGGCCGGTTCTTGGTCCATAACCCCCCGGGCGAGCGGAAATCCGGGATGCCGCACTCGGTCGAGATGCCGGCGCCGGTGAATGGCACGATGGCGCCGGCCTCGTGTATCATCTCGCCGAGCCGCGCGATCGCGGCGGCGAGATCGGGAGCGATCCTGTCGGATGACGTCATCGCGGTCTCTTATATTCTCCGCTGCAACGGCCGATGCGGCCGACGCGGCGGCAGGCTTAAAGGAGCGGAGTTTTTCCCATGCGATATCTGCACACCATGCTGCGCGTGCGCAATCTCGACGCTGCGCTCGACTTTTATTGCAACAAGCTCGGGCTCACCGAGGTCCGCCGGCGGGTCGACGAGAAGAACCGCTACACCCTGGTCTTCCTGGCCGCGTCCGCCGACGACGAACTGGTCGCCAAGGGCCCGGCAACCCGCCAGGCCCCGCTGGTCGAGCTCACTTATAACTGGGACAGCGAGGATTACGGCGAGGCGCGCTATTTCGGCCACCTCGCCTACGAGGTCGACGATATCTATGCGCTGTGCGAGCGGCTCATGAAAGCCGGCGTCACCATCAACCGGCCGCCGCGCGACGGCACCATGGCGTTCGTGCGTTCCCCCGACAAGCACTCCATCGAGCTCCTGCAAAAAGGCACCCCGCTGCCACCCAAGGAGCCCTGGACCTCGATGCCGAATACCGGGAAGTGGTGACGCAGCCGCGTTGCCCGGGCGCAGCGCGGCCGTAGCGCGTCGAAGACGCGCGCAAAAGCGCTTCTGGCGCTGCACTGCGTCCGGGAAACGGGCCTCGGTTGGCGCCCCGGCAATTGCTTGCCCCCTGCGGCGAACGTCTCTATATCTCCCGCGCCGTTGCGCGCGCGCATGCGCGCACCAAAGCGCCCTTCGTCTAGCGGTCTAGGACATCGCCCTTTCACGGCGGTAACACGGGTTCGAGTCCCGTAGGGCGCGCCAATAAAATCAATACTTTTTGTAAGGCGCCTCTCTTCGTGTCCATTAGGTGTCCAATATCCGGCCAAAGCGGTGCACGGTCGTCGGAGGCTAAGGAAATCACGTAATGGCGGATGACACTCAAGATGAAGTGCCAGAGGGCCAGCGCTTTCGCATGTTTACCTAGATCGCGGTGAATCGCTGGAGGACAGTCCGCGCGCGGGGCGCCGACAAAAGGAAGGCCCTGGCGATAGTGCGGCTGCGGGCAAATCAAAAACCGCAAAAAGTCAACGAGCGGCGCACGCGTGCTCCGAACAATTCCCCCGACGTGGAAGTTAGTGGCTAAGGACGTCACTCGTCCGCGCAAGCACAGGAGCATGCAATGGGGAAAACTCTTATTCTCGGAGCAGCCGTCGTGGCACTTTCCGCAGGCGCCGCGTCAGCTCAGGTTTTTGTGTCGCCGGGTTACGGCTTCGTGGGGCCGGCCTACGTAGTGCCGCCGCCGGTCATTGTGGCACCACCGGTCTATCCAGGGCCGGTATTCATGGCACCGCCAGTGTACACCGTCCCGGCTCCCCCTTACGGCTACTATCCTGCCCCATATGACTATGCGCCCGGCAGCGGGGTTATTGAAAGCGCTTGGTAGCACGTAGGGGGCTAAAAGCTACAGAGTCGAACCTCAGCCGCTATTCCCCACGGCCAACGAAACGCGGCAGGCGGCTAGAGTTTAGTGTCGCGTTGATGCTGCTACGCTTTCGGCAAGCTGCCACAGCCGCGCCCGATAAAATTACTCAAACGTCAAGCCATGCTTCACATGGATGCCTTGATATCGCCGCCGATCAACAAATCGCTCGCTGACGCATTCCAAGTCATGCGCGCGGCGCCATATCCCGACCCCATCGAATTCGTCCGTCTGCGCCAGGCGCTCAATTTCGGTCCGAGCGGTCCGCAGGAGCCTTCGTACGAGTTCCATTTTCCGAAGGCCGATTTCGAAATTCACGTGGGGCCAAACACCGCATGCAAGGCGATTGAGCACGGCCCAAGCAAATCTCAGATGGCGATGTGCTCCCACCTATCATTCAGAAACGGCTTGAGGAATTGCAGCGGGTGCTCGGTCTTGGCTCCGATATTCACCGAATAATATCGTTTGCCGTCAATGATGTCGTTTGGCGCCGCGTACATAAACGCGCCATCGCGGCCGAAAAAACTCGTAACCAGCCAACGCCACGGTCCGAGAGCCAGCGGCGGAATCCTTTCTGCAAGCGCAGCGAGGGTGTCTTCGTCCAGCCAGCACACCGAAGCATTATATTTGGCGTGGCAGGTGATGGCTTCGAATAAGCACGCGAGAATGAGGTGCTCTGACAAGGTCGTCCTCTCGTAGGCCCATCGCCCTTTCCCTTCGTAGCGGCCGAAAACGGGCGGATCGTCACCGGTGCGCTCCGTGGCCCATTGGTACACGCCCTGATTCTCATCATAGAAACAAAGCCGGCCGTTATTGATCCTGAGCATGTTATAGCGGCGCTCGAAGTCGCGCGGCACGAGCAGGCGGTTTTGCCGGCCCAATATCTCTGATCGCTTTCCAGCCCAGCTGTACCACCAACGTAGCGGCATCGGCAGCGGCAACCCTCCCAGGTCCGCATCACTCATGCCGTCTTCCGGCCGGATCGGACCGTGCCAGTAATTCACCAGCTGTCGGAGAACGCCGAGGCGGTCGTGAACCGTCGTCGGCTGTCGCAAGCGATCAAGCGCCAGATCGACCAAGGCGTGATCAGTGTCGCCGAGCCGAAGCCCGCCGAGTTCAAGCCAGACACGGCTTGGAAGCGTCTGCTGGAGGCGGAACGAGGCGCTCGCAAGCCCTTCGCCCCCAGGAAACTGCTGCATATACGAGCGCGCAAGCTGGCCTGCATAAAGGTATTGGCGTGCGTCGGGCGGCCGGACAAACAGTTCAATAACGCGAGTGTCACCTGCAATCGCTTCCGGCGGCACGAAGTAGCGCGGCTCTCCATCGGGTCCGCGATACGGCTGATCCGCCACCCAGCAGAACCGTGACGCGTCTACGAAATGGGACTTTGTTGCCTCTCTCCTCGGGTCGTTTTCATCGATCTCGGTCAGACAGACAAGAGCCGCAGGAAAGACGCGCCACTGCCCATTACAAAAACTTTGCGCACCGTCAGAGGCGCCAAAGAATGAAATAGCTTCATCGGGCGAATACCACGTGTAAAGCTTGGGACCAGTCACGGAAGTCCCCCAACCGGCTTGGCTCTTGGCCAACACCCGCCGCAGCATCGCAATTATCGAACGAAACAACAAATCGCGCGGAGTCGGAGACGCCTCCCCTCAGCACGCCCCCAGGCTCGATTGCGAGCCGTAGATGCTGGTGAACGGCGGCGTGCCGACCGGGATGTTCGGGAGTGTCTCGCTGGTGCCGGCTGGCGGGCTCGAGGTGCTGCCGGGCAGTCCGCCGGCGCCGCTGATCGAGAGCGAGCCGGCGCCGTTGCACGGCCGGCCGGTGAGCGGATTGGTGCCGGTGACGCCGGCCGCGCCGCTCGTTCCGGGCAGCGTGCCGGGGTTGATCGGCGAAACCGGCGGCTCCGGCATTTCCGGCAGGCTGAACGCGCTGAACGGATTTTGCGCCAGCAGCAGCGGCGCGGCCACGGAGCCGCGCGCAGGATGTTGCAGCGTTCCATTGTGCGCCGCAGCAGTGCTCGCACCAGCGCGCGGACAGAGATGAACACCGGCAAGAAGGATAACGGCTGCAAGGGCAACTTGCGTGGCACGCTTATGCTGCATCGCGCGCTCCTGCGCAGCGCTCACCGCCGCGATTCCTAAAATTTATTGCAAGCTTGATCGCACTGCAATGAAAGCGTTACGCCGCGGGCAAGGCATTTCCTCGCTCTGTCCGCGCGGCTGACGCAGCTCGGTCACGCCAATGCCACAGAGTTATGTCACAACCGCACGCAACAGAGGGAGGGGTCCCAGGCCCATGTTCAGGGAGGATCATATGAGCCTGCAGACCGACAGAGCGGCCAAGGATCGGCTCACCGTCGCGAACAAGAACAAATGTCCGCAATGCGACGAGTGGCTGTTGGCGCCGGACTGGTCCGAATACCTCAACGAGCGCCGGGTGCGGCACACCTGGTCATGTGAGGCGTGCGGCTACGCGTTCGAGACCGACGTCTTCTTCGCCGAAGCGGCGTAATCGCCAGCACCGCACGTTGAACCTCATCCTTTGAGGCGCACCTTCAGCGCGCGCCTCAAGATCAGGCATTATTTGGATAACAGTGCCGCCCACCATTGAAATCTTCGATCACAGCGCCGCACTCACTCAAATAATTCGGCCCAACCGGCGATTTGCCGAAGCCGCCCGGAATATCGAGCACGTAAGCCGGCTGGCACAGGCCGGAGACGCGGCCGTGCAGCGCACGCATCAGGTCCTGGCCCTCGGCAATGCTGGTGCGCAGGTGCGCGGTCCCGGGCGCGAGGTCGGCGTGGTGCAGGTAGTAGGGCTTGATCCGGCACTCGACCAAGGCCCGCAGCAACGCGCTCATGGTGGCGACGTCGTCGTTGACGCCGCGTAGCAGCACGCTCTGCGACAACATCGGAATGCCGGCATCGATCAGCCGCGCGCAGGCCGCCCGCGCGGCGGCCGTCAGTTCGCGCGGATGATTGGCGTGCAGCACAACGTAAGTCGCCTTACCCGGCACGCGCAGCGCTCGCACCAGCGCCGGCGCAATCCGCGCTGGCACCGCAACCGGCATCCGGGTGTGCACGCGCACGACTTTCACGTGATCGATCGCCGCAAGCTCGGCCATCACCGCCTCGAGCCGCCGCGGCGAAAGAATGAGCGGATCGCCGCCGGTGAGAATGACTTCCCAGATCTGCGGAGTGGCGCGGATATAGGCCAGCGCCGCCGCGAGCGCCTTCGGCGACAGCGCTCCCCTGCCCGGCCCGACCATTTCGCGGCGGAAACAGAACCGGCAGTACACCGCGCAGGCGTTGACGATTTTCAGCAGCACCCGGTCCGGGTAGCGGTGCACGATGCCTTCGACCGGACTGAACGCATCGTCGCCGATCGGGTCAGCGCGTTCGTCTTCGTGCTGTGCCAGTTCGCGGGCGTCCGGCACGAATTGGCGGGCGATCGGATCGTGCGGATCGGCCGGATCGATCAGTTCGGCGAGCGCCGGCGTGATGGCGACGGCATAGCGCGAGGCCACCGCCTGTAACGCGGCAAGCCTGCCGGGCTCGACGAGGCCCGCGTCGACGAGGTCGGCGGGGCTGCACAATAGCTTTTCTCCGGTAGCGGTCATGGCGGTCTCGTTGGCGTCAGTCGCGGCCGTTATGGGCGAAGCGTCGCCGGATAGGCAACCAGGGCCCACATTGGCCGCGCTGACCCCTCACGTGGGCGTCGGCGGTGGCTTAGCAAGGCTTGGCAAGCCAGCCGCCCGTTGTTACGGAAAGTTCGAATTGCGGCCGTACCCTTGGCGCATGCGGCCGCCCAGCAAGGATAAAGCAATGAAAAACTACATGGACGGCGGGGAAGCGATCCTGGAAGCGTTCCGCAAGCTCAAGATCGACTACATCATGTCGTCGCCGGGGTCGGAATGGTCACCGGTCTGGGAAGCGTTGGTGCGCCAGAAACTCGGCAACCGGGCCGGCCCGACCTACATGGACTCCCAGCACGAGACGCTCGCCGTCAACATGGCGACCGGCTACACGCTGATGACCGGCCGGCCGCAGGCGGTGCTGGTGCATGCCGGCGTCGGGCTCCTGCAGGCCGGGCTCGGCGTGCACGGCGCGCTGCAGGCCGAGGTGCCGATGATCGTCATGTCGGGTGAATCGCAGACGCTCGGCGAAAATCCCGATCTCGACATCGAGCAGCAATGGTATGGCGGCCTGTCGGTCGGCGGCGCCGAACGCTACGTCGAGAACATCACCAAATGGTCGCGCCAGGTGACCAGTCCGTACACGCTGTACGAAAGCGTGATCCGCGCCGGCGAGATGGCGCAGCGCACGCCGAAGGGCCCGATCTATCTCAACGTCGCGCTCGAGCACATGCTGCACGACTGGACGCCGCCCGCGCACGAGCGCGACGTGCCATTCGCGCCGCGCACCGCAGCGCATCCGAGCGAGATCGCAAAGGTCGCCGATCTTCTCCTCGCCGCCAAGAATCCGATCGTGGTCGCCGAGCAATCCGGCCGCGATCCGGCGGCTTATGCGGCGCTGGTCGAGCTCGCCGATCTGCTGGGTCTGCCGGTGACCTGGGGCCGCGGCGCCAATCTCTGTAATTTCCCGACCAATCATCCGCTCTATCTCGGCGTCGCCAATTACAAGCATCTCGCCGATGCCGATCTGGTGCTGCTCGTCGGCGGCCGCGTGCCCTGGTATCCGCCGCACAAGCGGCCGACCAAGGGCAAGATCGTCGCTATCAACGACAATCAGTTCAAAGGCCACATGATCTATCAGCAGCTGCACGCCGACGTTTATCTGGAAGGCGACATCGCGGCTTCACTGCAGGGTCTGGCGGAGGGCGCTCGCGCCGCCAAGCCGAATGCCGACGCGATCAAGAGCCGGCGCGAAAAGTGGCAGCGCGAGCATGACGCCGTCGCCGCCGCACTGAAGGCCGAACGCGCCAAGGCGGCGAGTGGCAACGGCAAGGCGATCGATCCATTGGCCCTGATCGGCGCGCTCGCCGAAACCATGCCGGCCGACACTATCTATGTGGATGAGACGATCCTGCACGCCACGACGCTGCGCCAGCATCTGCCCTTCACCAATCCGCAGAGCTTCTTCCGCGGTTTTGGCGGCCTCGGCCAGGGCCTCGGCACTGCGCTCGGCGTCAAGCTTGCGGCACGCGAGCGGCCGGTGGCGTTGTTGGTGGGCGACGGCGGCTTCATGTACAACCCGGTGATCCAGGCGCTCGGCGCCTCGAAGCAGCACGACCTACCGATCCTCATCGTCGTGTTCAACAACGACGGCTACCAGGCGATGCAGAAGGGTCACGTCCATCACTATCCGGACGGCGCCTCCGAAACCGCCAAGATCCATCTCGGCTCACACCTCGAGGGGCCCGACTACTCCGCGCTCGGCTCACACTTCGGCCAGCACGGCGAACACGTCGAACAGCCGGCACAACTCACGCCGGCGCTGCAGACGGCGCTGAAGAAGGTGCAGGACGGCACGACCGCGATCCTCAATGTGGTGGTGAGTCATTGATCGCAGCTCCCTCTCCCTGCGCGGGGGAGAGGTGAAAACAAAGTCGATACGCATTATCATAAGAACCGCGCCGGGTTAGCTCAGCGGTAGAGCAGCGGTTTTGTAAACCGTTGGTCGGGAGTTCAATCCTCTCACCCGGCACCAATAACCATCGAGCCGGGTTTACAGAATTTAAGGTTCTAGGCGATTTCAACGCGACCTTTATGTAACGTTTGATGCGCAAAACTGGCTGGCATGGAAAATCGCCGACGAGTCCCGCGCAATCGCGTGTATAAGGGCGCCCACATCGTGGCAAACGCGTCGCTTCACGTTTGCGTGGTGCGCGACATATCCTCCCTTGGGGCACGGCTTGCCATGTCTGGCGCAGAGTCGCTCCCGGATCGATTTTCTTTGGCGTTGAACTCTGATGACACCGTGCGCGCCTGCCGCGTCGCTTGGCGGAGTGCAACCCAGGTCGGCGTCGAGTTCTGCCGCGCGGCTTAGGTGCCTCGCGCCCGCCGCACCATTGGGCTCTTTTTTGCTGGCGCGCCGCCGTGATGGCGAATGCCTCGATCGCGCGCTGTAGGGCTGCACCTTCATCCGGGGCTGACACGACGCCCAGGTACTCCGCCGATGCCCGCAAGCGGAATACTTCCCAGCTCGATTCTTTCTTCTTACGCACGGCCACTCACCCTTATACTCATCGGATTTAATCAGAGGCGGCCCGCCGCACAAGCGGGCCTCCCCTCCGTCCTCCCTTTCCCCGCTACTCCTGACTTCCAGAAATCGGATTGAACCTCGTCCCGTGGAGCTCGATCCCGTTGGGAACGGTTGCACCCGCATCCATGACCTGGGCCGTGCACACGATATTTGTGCTCGTCGCGGCAATTCCGAATACGCCCTGCTGAATTGAGCCTGTTTGGAGCGAAATTGAGCCGTAGATGGCGATCCCCTTAGTCACCATCGTGAGCGAGCCGAACGAGCCGATGCTTTGCGTCGTATTAGCTACGATTGTCCCATCGGATTTACGCGCGACATATTGGATCGTTTCCTGAACCGGGCTAAAACTGAAGCAGTGAACAGCCGTGGCGACTCCGGTAAAGTTAGCACCACCACTATCGGTGACGCCGGGGAAGATGTAGAGAACCTGGGACGGACCGCTGTCAGCAAGCGCGGGAGCAGCGGAAGTTGCGGTCAGAGCGATTGGCCCTAACAAGACAGCAGTATTTATCAGCGAACGAGCAAACGTTGTGCAGCGTGACGTCATGACACCCTCCGTTTTTATCGCGGTGGACAAATGAAGATCGGCGAGAGCCCCCTCCTCGCGAGGCTCAATCAAACCGAGGGCTTTCAACCAGTCAACTGAATGGCCTCAACTGCTCGGTTGAGACGATGACGAGAAAACGCGGCGCAAGCGAGCGCCCGCCCGCTTCTGGTCAAGCGTCGGCGCCGAGCGTGTTAGCGGCCGATTAACAGGCACGGCCGCAGGCCGCGGCACTCGATATTTGATCACCGAGTGCCGCGATTCTCGCTTCGTTCTGTGGAAAACGACCGCGCTGAGCTCGACTGCCGCCGGCTCGGTAACGCTCTCCTCAATGATCGGCAAACACCTAAGCCCGTGATCATTGAGTTGTGCTCTGACCGAGGTGCTATCACGCACGAGCGAAAGTAAGCAACAAAATCGATCCAATTGGGCAAGCCGCCGATAGCCATGCTTTCACTCACGTCGACATCAGCGGCGGTCCGTCGCAAGACCGTATACCGCGTTTACCATTTGTGGTAGCGTGCTGTCGTGGAGTGGTCGTCGCTTAGGGGGGTGAACGACGCCATGCTGCGCACGTTCGAGTCAGTGCTGCGGGCTGACGATCTGCTTTACTGCCAGTTCGAGCTGGTGAATCTGGCGTTGGACAGTTCGGCCACGGGCGCCCCGCAGCTCACGCGCGCGGCGGCGGGGCCTGCTTTCATCGTGGTGCGTCTGCCGCCGCAGACAATTGCCGAACAAGTCGTGCCTCCGGGCGGCTCTGAACCGGCGCTGCCTTTCGGCGCCGGCTTGGCCGGTCCGAGCCGGCTGACATTCCTCGTTCCCGACGACATGCCTGCGGTCCCATTCCGCCTGGACGCTTTCCTGGCGCTCATGGGCAAGGCCAATCTCGTCACCGCCAACGATCTGGCGAGCGACACCACCGCCATCGAATGCCCCGACCGGCTGCTGCTCGTTCCCCCGCCGTCGTCACGGCTCGTCCACCGCACCGACGCCGTCACCTCGCAAAGCACGGGCGTTACCGAGCTCTGGCATACGACGTTGTCGGATCCTGCGACCGGTGCCTCGCCGCGGCTGCAGGCGATCGCCAACCCGAGCGACCGGGCCGATCGTCCATTCGCGACCGAGTTGAAGAAGGTGGATCGCGACGCGATCGTCACGCTTTGCGCGCAACACGCCAACATCGCCTCCTCGCTGTTGCGATTGACGACGCTCGGCGCCACCGCGCAGTTCAAGAGCGATTGGCCGCCGGTGCCGCCAACGTCCACACTGAGCCTCACCGAGTGGGAGCATCAGACCGAGCTGGGGCGCGACCGCTATGTCCGCACCGTTCACCAGGGCTATCTCTTTCCTTTCGGTCATCGCGCGGCCATCACCACGGTGACACAGCGCCAAACCGCATCCCACTTCCCGCTGCAGACCGCCGAGTTGATGCAGCAAAGCTTCCTCACCATCCTTGAAACGGAACGATCGTACGAGAATCTCGGCGCCTATCCCGGCAAGGGCCGCGAGATGCCGTTCGTGCGGGCCAGCATCGCGTCGGCACCGGCCAATGCCGTAGCCAATGCTCCGATCGCCGTCGGGGCTCCTGACCGACCGCGCCGGCAATCATATCGATTGCAACGCGACCGTTTTCTTCGTCACCGCCGACAATGCCGGGGACGCCGGTCAGCTCGGCGCCTTGAAGGCCAGCTTCAAGGCAACGGGCCCGATCGCGCTGCGCGGACAGCGGGTCGCATTGGCGGACAACAGCGCGGGCGATACCAGCCTCAACATCGATTTCATCGCCTTCGATACCAAACTGCCGGCGGATCTTGTCGCCCCGGCGGTGCCGCCCTTCCTGCCGTTCATGGCGACCGCCCAAGCCCGCATTCCGGCGCTCGAGCAGATGGTCGGCACGTCCGCCAACGCGACGCCGGCGGCGCAGCGCCAAGCCACCAGCATCGCTTTTCACGAAAGCTATCTGCGGACCGGATTCAACGATGCAAAGCAGGTCTTTGCGAAATTCGCTCCGCTTGCGAGCCTCGTCATTCCGCCCGAACGGGCCGGCGGCGTTGCGGCGCCGAAGTTTCCCGGGATCGACGGTTTGTCGCGGCTTACCGGGCCGGTGGCGGGCGTCGATGGGTTCGTCAACGGCAGCACGCTGCAGCCGGAGGCGCTGGTCGGCGATGCCAAACTGCTCGGCCTGATCGCGCTCAAGGACGTCATCGCGGCGGTGACCGGTGACGCCGACCCGTTCCCGGTGGCGCAAGCAAGCGCATTGTTCGACACCATCGACAAGGCGACGTCCACCACCTTCTTGCCGCGGCCGGTCATCAACACGGTCAGCACCGCATCCGGCGTCGAAACGCGGTTCATCTGGAAGCCCAGAATCAGCGGCACGCTGCCGGCGATCCTGAAAGAGTCGCCCTCGCTCCAACTCGTCCTCAAAGGCCGCATCACCGCGGGAGTGAGCTCGCCGACAAGCTCGCCCGCCTTCTCGGTCCAGGGCACGCTGTCAAATTTCGCGTTGTCGCTCCTCGGCCTCATCAAGGTCAGATTCACTTCGCTGGCGTTTTCCTCACAGTCGGGCAGCAAAGTCGACGTCAAGCCGATCGTGGCCGGCGTCGAGTTTGCCGGAACACTGGCGTTCGTGGAAAAGCTGCAGGAGCTGTTGCCGACCACTAACCTGTCCCGCGCGCCGCAAATACAGACGTTGCCCGACGGTGTGACCGTGCGTTACGGCATCCCGATCCCGTCGGCCTCGCTCGGCGCCCTGAGCATCGAGAACCTGGCGCTGTCGTCGTCGGTGTCGCTCCCCTTTACCGAAGGCAAGCCGGCGGCAGTGCAATTTGCCCTGTCGCAACGCGACAACCCTTTCCAGATCAGCGTCTCGATTTTCGGCGGCACGGGATATTTCTCGCTGACCGCTCTGACCAGCCCCACGCACAGCCTCGCGGTCGAGGCGGCGCTGGAGTTCGGCGGCGTTGCCGAACTTGACCTCGTGGTGGTCAAGGGCGGCGTCCATCTCCTCGCCGGCATTTATCTCTCGATGGGCTCCGACGACGGGCTCGTGATCGAAGGGCATTTGCGTCTGGGCGGCTACGTCGATGTGCTCGGGCTCGTCAGCGTCTCGATCGAGTTTTATCTCGCCCTCAGTTACGTCGAACAGCGCAAGGTCCTTTCCGGCACGGGACGCCTGACCATCGGCGTCAAGTTGTTGTTCTACTCCGAGAGCTTCAGCTTCGAGATCCAGCGCGAGATCGGGTTCGGCGATGCACCCGCCAACTCGGCGCCGACACCGGCAGCCCCACCGGCGCACCCGCCGCACGCCGTAACGACGTTCGCGGCCGCCTTCCATCCTCCGTTCGCCGCGACGGCGCTCGCCGCCGCGGTCCGTCCACCGCCCGTCACCGCGGACCAGTGGGAAAGATACTGCCGCGCCTTTGCCTGATCGCTTTCGCAGGCCTGTTTCGGAGAGCCGTTCGTCATGCCGCAACAGCAGATCACCTGGACGGTGCTTCCCAACGGGCGCAAGCAAAACGGCGCGACCGAGAAGCTCATGCTTTCGGTCGTGGCATCGCCGCGCTTGCGTCTGGACGATGGCGGGACCGGTGTTCTGCAGTCGTTTCCGGATTTTCTCGACTGGCCGGCACGCGTTGCGCAGAACCTTACCGGCATCGACTTGTTCATCGACGATGACGATGCGCATCCCATCCCCACCACCATCGTCGCCGCCGCCGGCGCCGCGGCCCAGCCCGCTCCCTCCGACCTCTGGAAGGCGCTGTTTGCACCGACCACTGCGGTGCGATCGCAGCAATTCGACGGCTTTCAGCGGCAGCCGGTTGTGACCTATCCGGTGAGCGGCGTGGCGGCGCAGCTGCAGGCCGGCTACACCAGCCTGGCCCACGACGCCCCGTTTCGACCCGCGGACAAAGCCACCTTCAAGCAAAGCTTTGCCAATCTCACCGCCGCGCCATCGCCGTCGGTGACGGCGGGCATGACGACGATGCGTGCGCGCCTGCCCGATCTGAACACCGCATCCGCGGACGAGCTCGCCAACATGCACCGCGAGCTTTCTGCTTCGCTGCTGCATCCCGACCCGGACATGAGCTTCGACGAGAAGCTCGCCGGACTTCACCGTGTCGCCGGCGCGCTCGCCCGGTCTGCGCCGGCGGGTCAGCCGGTGTCGTTGGTGGCGGACAGCGGCCATCCCGCCGGCGCGTTCGCCGAGTTTGCCGCATTTCACCGCCGGCCCGCCAACTCCGCGCCATCGGCCGGCGTCAACGCCGCGCCGGCACCGAACAACGACATTGATTTCCATCGCGCGCTCACCGCGCTCGGCGAGTACCCCTGGCTCATGCGCCAGCTCCGCTTGATCATCGATCTCGAGGTCGATGCGTCGAGCGTGCCGAAATCCTCGATCGGCGCCGTGCGGCGCTTGCGCGCGCAACCGCATTTTTCCTCGGCGGCTACCGACGCATCGGGCTACTCGCCCTGCACGAAATACATTCTCGACAACGACACGAGCGGTCCCTTGCCGTTCCCGGTGTTTCTGGCCGCCCCGCGGGGCGCGGAGACGCCGGCCGTGCGGACCCAGTTCGAGATCGTTGCCGGATTTCTCAATCTCGGCCTGACGCGACCGCCGCCGCCGCCGACGGACGATCTTCAGTTCGATGTCTTCAACGTCGATGTCGATGGTGCCGCCAAGAAGGTGCTCAACACCATCCAGATGTTCGGCAACGACGACGGCACCCAGGCCGCCCCGGTCGGCGCCAGCACCGACTTGGCGGCACCGGCCCTGCAGACAAGCGGGCTGATGCTGGTGCGCACCGGCCAGGCCGACGCGCTGATGAGCGATGTGGCGGCCGCGCGAACGCACGAGGACGACCGGGTCGCCGGCCGGCGCGCCGTGCTCGCCGCCGAGGACCTCGTGCGCGGCTATCGCATCGACATCCGGCGTTTCCCGCCGGGCTTTCGCTCGGGGGTCGATCCGGTGCCGCCCTGGATGTCCTTGCACCAGCGCACCGGCGACTTCCTGTTCAAACGCGATGGTGCGAGCGACCTCCATGTCCCAGGCGTCGTTGACGAAGGCTACGTGCAGCCGGTTGTGGCGCAGGATCCCGACGCCGGGGCCACAGATCCGATTTATATCCACGAAACCTATGCACACTGGCAGGGCTGGAGCTTGTCGGCCCCGTTCCCGGCGAACCCCGTCGGCCTGACGCGCGGCCAATCCAATGTGCCGACCGCTCCAGCTGGCCTCAAACAGGTCGAGACCAATGTGCAGGCAGTTCCGGCGACATTGCCGCGACTGCGCTTCGGCCACAGCTATCAGATGCGCGTGCGCACCGTGGATCTCGCCGGCAATGGACTGACGCTCGCTGCCGCGCAGAGCGTGCTCGATGCGCTTGCCCAGCATGCGCGGCCCGACGTCTTTCTGCCGATCGCAGGCCAGCAGCAGCCGTATCGGCGTTTCGATTCGATCGCCTCACCGGTGCTCGTCCTTCGCGAGGAGCTCACCGCGGGCGAGTCGGTCGACGTGATGGTGATCCGCAGCAACGGGCCGGGCACCACGACCGCGAGCTACGCGGCAGGTCTGCGCGATCCGCTCTACCATGGATTCAACGATCGGCACGTCGTGCCGCCGAAATCATCGCCGCGCATGGCGGAGCGTCACGGGCGTTTCGACGCTGCGTTCGGCGTCGCCGCACAGCCGGCGACCATATTTCCGATTTTCGGACGCGGCCCGGGCACGCTCAGCGACACCTCCATCATCAACCTCAGCAGCGGCCAGCCCGAGACCCTTGCCGACGTCGTCCACACCGACGGAACCGGGGCGCAAACCACGACCCCGCACGGGCTTCGCTTTATTGCCGACCGCGACGGATCGAGCAGCGGATACACCGTCCATTACGAGGAGCAGCTGCGCCTGCCCTATCTGCCCGATCCGATGGCCGACGGCGCCGCATTGTTCGGATTGTTCGGCACGCCGGATCCCACGACCGGGGTCCTGACGGACGCCAAGAGCCTGGTCCTGGTCGAAGCCTCGTCGCCCGGTGCAATCGGCTCGCTGCAGCCCCAACCGGAGCTTCTGCCGGATCCACCGCTAAAGCAGCTCGGCTCCCTGACCAAGATCGGCTTCCCGTCCGCGAAGCAATGGCCGGAGCTGCGCTGCTTCCGTCTGCGTCTCGACGGCCCGGACCCAGCCGGCAACACACTGCCGGTATGGTCGGAAACAAACGGCGCCCGCGTGCTCACCGTGCACTTGGCGCCGGCCGAGGTACGCACCGTCTTGATCAGCACCTATCCGCGCCCGGAAGACGTGAGCCTGTTCGGGCTGCATTTCTCGTGGTCGCGGCTCGGCGCGCCCGAGGGCGAGCGCGATTTCATACAGATGGCGCAACATGGCGCGCTTGCCATGCTGACTCCGGCCCACAAGGTCACCTTGGTTCATGCCGTGCAACAGCCGCTGACCGCACCCCAGATCGACGGCACACCGTTTTCGGCAAACCGGTTTCCCAACGACACCGTCGCCCACATTGCGGGCAGATTCAAAATTCACGGCAGGAGCACCGAGAAGCTCGACCTGCTCGCCTCCTGGAAGGAGCCGCGACAGGATGCCGAAGGCAGCCGCCCGATCGACACCCACGTGCTCGAAGTGCCCATCCATATCAACGACAATCCGCCGATCCTCATCAACCCGGACCCGGTGCCGATCGGGACCTACACCCAAGCGACGGATCGTTTCGAGTTCAACGCACCCCACGATCAGTCCGACCGGCGATCCTTTCTGGCGCGCCACGAGTTTGGCGACACGCGGCATCGCCATGTGACCTACACTCTCGTAGCGACGACCCGTTTCAAAGAATATTTTCCGGAGAGCATCACCAACGACCCGGCAAAGCTCGTCCGCACCGCGACGTTCGAATTCGACGTTCTCAATTCGGTAACTCCGCCGGCGCTCGAGATCACGCGCATTGTGCCGGCATTCCAATGGGACCGGCCTCCGGACGGCACGTCGAGAAGCCGCATCGGCGGATGGCTGCGCGTCTATCTCGGGGCCACGTGGTTCGCAACGGGCGAAGGCGAGACTCTGGCGGTCGTCGGCGATGCGTCGTCGGGCGGCGGCGTGGTGGCCGGCGCCGATCCGCTGCATGCGACCACGTCCGCCACGCAACCGTCCGCCATCGTTCCCAAGGTGCCGCCCGTCACCATCGCGGGACAGAAGATTTATCCGTTCGACGTCCATCACGACGATGATGTGGGCTTGTGGTACGCCGATCTCTCATTTGACGTCACGGGGCTCTACTTCCCGTTCATCCGTTTGAAGCTGGCGCGCTTTCAACAACAATCGCTTGCGGGGCTGCAGCTCTCGAAGGTGGTCGATGCCGGCTTTTACCAGCTCGCCCCCGACCGCGCCGTCACGCTGACGTTCATCGATGCGGTCCCGGGTCAAATCGACAAGCGCGAGATCGACATCAAGGTGTCTGGACCGCGCGCCGCGGCGGCTGCGCTGACGACCGGCACGCACCTTGGTTACAGCGTCGAGGTCAGCATCGAGGAGCGCGCGCTCACCGCGGCCGGCGACCAGCGCGACCCGCAGCTCGGCTGGAAGCCCAGCACCACGATCTTGCCGACCGTCGCCGCTGCCTCGGGCCCGGACACGCTGTGGCAGGGATCCGTCATCCTGCCGTCGGTCGCCGACATGGACCGGCGCATCGTCATCAAGGAGTTCGAAATCTACCCGCCCAACGATCCGCCGCCGGGGCAGGCGTGGTCGGGCGAACAAGCCGGCGCGCCGCGCCGCAGGCTTGTCTACGCAGATACGATTGCCGTGCAGTGAGCGCGGCACGAATTGGAGCGGTCCAGCAGAGATTTGGTCTTCCACATTGGAGCGATCGTCATGGTGAAGTACCGACGTGCCGTCACGCTGCTTGCGCTCGTGCTCTCAGCCGCAACACTGCCGATGGCCGCGCTTGCGGCGAATGTATGCCAGAATCCGACTTTCCGTCTTTCGCATGGCTCGCCGTTCACGCTGGAGCCGATGCCCGGAGTCGGCGCCCAGCCCACGGCACTGGCGGCCGGCACTTATGTCGTCAGGCCCAACAGGTCGAGCGGCTGCGGCTGCGATCTCGCAGTCGGGCTCATGAGCAAGAACCTTCCGCACCTGGGCTTCGTCGCGCGGCTGCGCGGCAACGATGACGGGACTTTCACCAGGACCAAGGACGCGCTGCATCAGGTCGACGGCATTCCAGTTGCGGTTGTGACAGGACGTTTTCAGACCGGCGCTCCGGTCGATGACATCGTCGTCGTGAGCTCCCCTGCCAGCGGCCAGGGTAACGGCCACGTCCAAGTCTTCGCTCCCGACGCGAGCGGTGCTTATCCGCAGAGGCCGAGCGCAACATTCACGGTGGGGCCGAACCCGGTTGCCATCGTCAAGGGCGACTTCAATGGCGACAACATGCTCGACGTCGCCATCATCAACCGGGACGATTCGTCGCTCACCATACTGCTCGGCGATGGCCAGGGCGGTTTTGCGGATCCCATCCCCGTGCCGAATCTGGGTGGCAGCCCGGAATCGCTGACAACGGGACGGTTCTCCGGCAGCCCCGATGCTGACGACATTGCTGTCGGCGTCGTGCAATCCGTCAACGGCGCATTCCAGGTCGGCATCGTGATCGTGCCCGGGAGCCAGAATCGGCAATTTGCGGCCAAGCCGATCATTCCGGTCGGTCATCTTGGCAGCGTCAAGCCGTCGATCGCCGCCGCCAATCTGTCGGGACCGTCTCTGGGCGACGAGGGCCGCCGCTGGCGCGACCTGGCGATCGCCTTCACCGATCGCACGTCCTCGAACGGCACGATCGGCCGCATCAAGGTGCTGCTCGGCCGCGATGGCGGCGGATTTGGCGATGTCGAGGCGGCGCAAACGCTCGACATCGGCGACGACCTTCCGAAGTCCATCGCGGTCGTCGATCTCGACGACGACGACGTGGTCGATCTCGTCGTATCCGCGTTCAGTGATTCAACGAGCACGTTGAACGGCACTATTCACTTCTTCCAAGGCCATGCCGCGCCGGCCGCCAGCGTCGGCTTCCAGGCCAACGCGAACTGGTTCACGATTCCGTCGACGACTCAGATTCGGCCGCGCGCGTTGGTGGCCGGGCGATTCGGAAATCACGACCCAGCTCTGCAGCTCGCCAGCATGGGCATTGCGGCCATCAACGCACCGGACCTTGACTCGATTGCCGTGTTTCAGGGCAACGGTCAGGGCTCGTTCGTTCAGCCCTCGCTGATCTCCACGCCGTTGGGAGATGACGACCACACCTTTATATCGGGCGACTTCCACACCCCCGACGGCAGCAGCCCGGTTCAAGACCTGGCTTTCCTCAGCAAGCTGGACGGACGCAATGTGGTGCGCCTGCTCCTGGCCAACGGCGCCGGGGGCTTCACGCCGCCTGACCCGGCACAGCCACCGCTATTGGCGGGAAACTCTCCCAGTCTCATGACGGCGGGGCAGTTCGCCACGGGGCCGACCTCCCTGGCGCTTATCGATGATGCCGGCGGTACCGGCCAACAGCCGGTACTCAAGATCTTCTTCGGCCAAGGCAATGGTGTCCTGACCCCCGGCACCGAGCTTTTGCTCAGCGACATAGGCCGGCCGCGCGACATGACCGCCGGGCATTTCCGCGGCCCCAATATGCCGCTCGACATTGCCCTGGTGAGTGACACCACGCCACCGGGCTCCAGCAGTTTCAGCGGCAAGCTCACGCTGTTGATCAACGATGGCCAAGGCGTATTCAGCGTGGGACCGCAGAGCCAAGCGCTCAACTTCTCGCCGAGCTTGATCGTCACCTCCAGCCGGCTACGCCCGGGCGGCCGGGCCGATCTTCTCATCCGCGATGCGCGCGCGAACCGCTTTCTCTTCCTCGTCAACATCGGCAACGGCTTCCGGCCCGCGATCGGACCAAACAACGGTTTTTTCGACGGCGCCGGAGGGACCGACGACCTGCTGGTCGGCAATGTCACACACAATGACCCAAATGCGCTGGACGACGTGATCACCTACGAGGGCGCGACACTGACGGTCTTCGTCAATAACGGTCTCGAATCGTTCGATCGTCACGCCCCCGTTGCGCTCGCGGCGAGCGCTGGGCCGCCGTATCTGTTGGCCGACTTCGGCAGCGGCACCCTCTCGCTTGCCGCCCCGGTATCGAGCGGGGGCCAGATCAGCCTGCTCATGCTGCAAGGAGACGGCACTGGGGGGTTCACTCCGGCAACCGCTCAGGTGCCGCCGGAGTCTATCCGCGGGACCGCGACGACGACGCTCCAAACCAAGTTCCTTGAATTCACGCCGGCCGCGTCACTCACAGCGAACGTGCAGGTCCTGCAGACGGTGATTGCGCAATTCCGCAGTACCCTGCACGGCAACGGCAAGCCCGACTTCGCGTTCATCACCAAGGCGACAGAGAATGGCCGAACCGTCGGGAACTGTCCCGGGGATACCACGCCACTGCCGCCCCCGAAGACGGTGCTGCACGACAAGGTCTGCCCCAAAAAAATTACCGATCCGGCAGAATGTGGTGGGTTTCAGCATACGCCGTGCTTCCCGGGAGACTGCTGTCGTTGCGGCGACCTGGACATCCCAAAAGTTGACCGATGTCCCACCAGTTGCCCCTTTCCGGATACGATCGTCACGTTTGCTGCTGCCTGCGACCGAGTGTCAACCTTCACTCCCGTCTTGACGGTATTCGCCAATACATGCGGGGATTGACGCGGGCGCACGGCGAACCACGAGCGCCGAAAAAACGGGATCGAGATGCGCTCATAGTGCGTACCTTTTAGGATCCAGAGTTGGAGGTTGATCCTAGTCTGCATTGCACGATGCCGGAATGCGGACGCGCGAGGCTCGCGTCCTCCCACTCGACTCCAGCGTGGCGGTCGCGAACCGCCGGTGGCCCGGGGTTGCGTGCGGCCGGTGTTGCAAATCGGCTGGGTTCCGGCCGCAGTGCCTGTCGGAACATTCGCAGCCGCGCAGGCTTTATCGGACCTGCATGGACCATTTTCCTTCACCTCCATTACTCCACGCCCGCATCGTTGCCGCTTCAGCTGCCACAACGCTTGACGAGCTCGCCGGCGAAAACCGGCAAGTCGGCCGGAACCGCACGGCCGAATGGTCGGAGCAGGCGGTGACTTATCAGATCGCGCCAGCTTCCTGAGTGGACCGATGCGCTGGTGGCAGACTGCGGCGGTCTATCAGATTTATCCGCGCTCGTTCCAGGACGGCAACGGCGACGGCGTCGGCGACCTACCCGGCATCCTGCGCCGATTGCCGTATCTGGTCGATCTCGGCGTCGACGCGATCTGGCTGTCGCCGATCTTCCCCTCGTCGATGGCTGATTTCGGCTACGACATCTCCGACTATTGCAACATCGATCCGCTGTTCGGCACGCTGGCCGATTTCGACGCACTGCGCGAAGCCGCGCACCGATACGGCCTCAAGCTCATCCTCGATTTCGTGCCGAACCACACCTCCGATCGCCATCCGTGGTTTTTGGAAAGCCGGGCCTCCCGGCACAATGGCAAACGCGATTGGTACATCTGGCGCGATCCGGCGCCGGGTGGCGGCCCGCCCAATAACTGGCTGTCGGATTTCGGCGGCTTGGCCTGGCAATACGATGCGCGCACCAAGCAGTATTACTGCCACACGTTTCTCTCAGCCCAGCCCGATCTGAATTGGCGCAATCCGACGCTGCGCGCCGCCATGTACGACGTGATGCGTTTTTGGCTCGAGCGCGGCGTCGATGGCTTTCGCGTCGACGTGATCTGGCACCTGATCAAGGATGATCAGTTCCGCGACAATCCCAAAAACCCGACGTACCGCGCCGGCGAACCGCCGCATCACGCGGTGCTGCCGCTCTACACCGCCGACCGGCCGGAAGTGCACGGCATCATCCGCGAGATGCGCGCGGTTTTGGACGAGTTCGACGATCGGGTGTTGATTGGTGAGATCTACCTGCCGATCGAGCGGCTGGTGCGCTATTATGGCGACGATTCTCGCGAACTGCATTTGCCGTTCAATTTCGCGCTGCTGCAGGCGCCGTGGCAGGCGCGCACGCTCGCGCAACTGATCGACGAATACGAAACGGCGCTGCCGCGCAATGGCTGGCCCAACTGGGTACTCGGCAATCACGATCGGCCGCGCATCGCAAGCCGGGTCGGCCCGGACCAGGCGCGGGTCGCCGCCATGCTGCTGCTGACGCTGCGCGGCACGCCGACGCTCTACTATGGCGACGAGCTCGGCATGGAGCAGGTGCCGGTGGCGCCGGAGCGGGTCCAGGACCCGTTCGAGCGCAACGTGCCGGGGCTCGGCCTCGGCCGCGACGGTTGCCGCACCCCGATGCAATGGTGCGCCGGGCGCAACGCCGGCTTCTCGGACGTCGAGCCATGGTTGCCGCTCGAAGGCGCCTATGCCGCGCGCAACGTGGCAACGCTCCAGGCCGACAAGACCTCGATCCTGCAGCTCTACCGCCACTTGCTCGCATTGCGCCGCAAACTTCCGGCATTGCACGCCGGCAATTATCGGCCGCTGGTGGCCAGCGGCGATCTGCTGCTGTTCGTGCGCGAATACGATGACGAGCGAATCCTGGTCGCACTCAATCTCGGCGCCGAACCGACCAGCGTGAGCTTCGAACGCGGCCATCTGGCCGGCACGCTGCTGCTCTCGACTTCGTGCCAGCGCGATCGCGAGGCGGTGTGGCAAAGCGTCGATCTTCAGGGCAACGAAGGCGTCCTCGTCGAACTGGCCCACGACACGATGTTACCGCAGCCCGCGTGACGACGGCGCCGCAGCCTTTACCGCAACCTTGGGCGGAGCCTCCATGTACAGCAGGACGCCACCACCCATTTGGGGGAGCACGGCCGCTTAGTGCCCCGCCATGTTGAGGAACGGCACCGTCGAGCCCGGCACCATCGTCGTCGGCAGAACACCATTCCAGCGCTCCGCTTTGGTCAATTCAATGATCTGCGGGTTGTCGGTCAGCGCCTTGGCGCGGGCGGCAATGGCGTCGGCTTCGGCATTACCGGTGAGCCTGATCGCGTCGGCCTTGGCTTGCGCTTCGGCGCGCACCGAATTGGCGCGGCCGTTCGCCTGCGTCACGGCGATGTCGGCTTTGATCTTCTCTTGAGCCAGCTGCTGTTGTTGCTGCTGCACGGCAACCTCAGCCTGCATCCGCGCCTCGACCGCCTGGATATATTGCGGCGAGAAAGCAATGTCCTCGATCTGGACACCCTCGACAACGAAGATCGGGTCATAGGCGATGGCTTCGGTGAGAGACTTTGCCGCATCGGCGTTGAGCTGGGCGCGCGCGGTGATGGCCCGTTGCGCCGTGTACTGGCCGAACACTACCTTGACCTCTTGGTTCAGGTGCGGGGTGATGAGGCGTCCGATGGCGGCTTGCTGATCGCCGGCAAACCGCGAGTACATCTCGGGGACTTTATCGGTTGCGACGTGCAGCGTGACAGAAACCTTCAAGTTCGCCGGCTGCTGATCGGCCGAATAGGATTCCATCTTGTCGAACGTGAAGGTGTGCGTCTGCATGTCGATCTTGTAGACCCGTTCGAACCATGGCCACTTGAAATGCAGACCGGGTTGCACGACTTCGACGAGCGCGCCGTTGCGCAACAGCACGCCGCGCTGCGTTTGGTCGATCGTGTACCACGAGCCGAGAACAATCAGCGCGAACAGAACGGCAATGCCGCCGACAATGACGCTCCCTCTCATCGCCGTCCCCCCTTTATCTTCGCCCAAATCGATCAGACGCCGAAGGCGTCGGCCGGCCTCTTCCGCACCGTGGTTCGACATGGTGAAGTCTCCCCGATTTGGTCATCACCCGTTCTCAGCTGCACCCACGGCGGCCGGCGTGCCGCGCCATCCATGATTTCGATGACGATTTCAGGTTGCCGCCAGCAGGCGCCAGAATATCCGATTCGTCCCTCACCGGCCTGAATTTCGCGCCCTGTGCTTCGGCTTACCTCGGCCGGCAGGCGCCGCCCCATGCGGCGCGACGTACATGTTGTTCGGCGCACAATAGCCGCCGCTGCCGCGCGCGGTCGCCATGCATTGCTCGTAGGTCGAGAAGCCGCAATTGGTGCCGGCGCCGTCGTGGAAATTGGAGCACCACGGATAGTTTTGCGCGTGCGCCGCGCTGGAGCCAGCCAAAGCGACCACGGCAACAACAAAGCCGGTCCTAATGATGCACATGGCGCCGCTTCCCGAATTTCCCGACCCCGTCGCCGTATAAACGCCGCGTCAGCGGTGTTATTCAACATCGGCACCGCGCATGTGATCGCTGCGGCAATGACCCCGGGTGGCGATTGGCTCATCTGGGCTACGGAAGGTACTCATGCCAAGCGTAACACGACGCAGCGTTCTCGCCGGTTCCGCAGTGGCAATGGCGCTCAGCGTCGCCGGAGAACCTGCCGCCGCCGCGGCGCCGCAGGCCGACAAAGCCGGGCCTGGAATTTATCGCTACCGCATCGGCAGCTATGAGCTGACCGCGCTCTATGACGGCATCTGGTATCGGCCGATCGGCAAGGATTTCATCCGCAACGCGCCGTTTGCCGAAGTCGAGCATGCGCTCGATGCCGCCTTCATGCCGCATGACAAGCTGACGACGCCGTTCACCACGCTGATCGTCAATACCGGCCAAAAACTCGTGCTACTCGACACCGGCACCGGCGGGCAGATCGCGCCGACCGCCGGCATGATCGTCGACAATCTGGCAGCCGCCGGCATCGCGCCCAAGGATGTCGACCAGATCGTGATCTCGCATTTTCATCCCGATCACATCAACGGCATCAAGGACAAGGACAACAACCTGAATTTCCCGAACGCCGAGATCATGGTGCCCGAGGCCGAATGGGCGTTCTGGATGGACGATGCCAACATGAACGCGGCACCGGCCGCGATGAAGGAGACGTTCCGCAATCAGCGCCGGATCTTTTCCGATATCGCCGGGCAGGTCGCGCGCTTTGCGTCCGGCAAGGAGGTCGCGCCCGGCATCGTCACGCACCCGGCACCCGGCCACACGCCGGGCCATACGGTTTTCGCCGTGCATTCCGGGAACGACTCGCTCCTGGTGCTCGGCGACACCGCGCAGCATCCGGCCGTATTTGCCCGTCATCCCGACTGGCAGGCCACCTTCGACGTCGACGGCCGCGAGACCGTCGCCACGCGCAAAAAACTGTTCGACCGCGCCGCCGCCGACCGCATGCTGGTCACCGGCTATCACTTTCCATTCCCGGCGCTCGGTCACCTAGTGAAGACCGCAAGCGGCTACGAGCACGTGCCGGCGGAGTGGCAGACGACGTTGTGACGGCCGCTCTCATCCGCCCCCGCGGGGAAGCTGGAAGAATGAGGCCGGCCATGGCGGCCGGCCTCCTGATCCCGACGGAATGCGGGTTGTTCGCCGGGACGACTAAAGTCCGGCTTGCGAAAGCTGCGGCGGTCGCTGCTAGCGCCGCAAGCCGGTGCCGCGAAGTCCGCTCCGACCCTTACCCTTTGATGCCGAAGCGGCGCTCCGCGAGCAATTGCTAATCAGCTCTTGTCCGACTTGCCGGCTTTATCGGTTTTCAGCGGCTTGACGACATGCGCGACGTAGTGGCCGTGCCTCTTGTGCCGCTTGATGTGACGCACGGAAGCAAGCTTGCCGCCGTTGCGGTGACGAACGACGTCATGGCGGTGCTTGCGCACGTGATGCGTCTTGGCGGTTTTCGCGGGCTTAATGGTCTGCTGGGCGGCGGGGGTCTTGCCGGCATTGCCGGTGGCCGAAGCGGCGAACGCCGGGCCCGCGATCAGCGCGGTGGCGAGCAGCGCGGCGGCGAATTTCCTCATCATGGTGTTGTTCCTCTTGTTCTTTCCGGCGCCTCATGGCGCCGTCCTTGCCGCCTCTTTTACGACCCCGGCCCTGAATGCGTGCTGAAGCGCGGTCGTAACCGCCGTTCACCTACGTGAACTTTCGGTAATGCGCCGCTACGCCGGTCGGGATGAAGTGCGCGGCGCCGGTGTTTATGGATAGTCGCAAAAGCCGGGAGGCCCTCATGCGCCATATCCGCTTGCTTGCCACCACGCTGGTCTTCGGTTTCGCCATCAGCGCAGCCGACATTGCCAGCGCCATGGAGACCAACAATCCGGCCCCGCCGCAACAGCCGCAGACACAGCAGCCGAGCAAGGGCCATAAAGCGCACACCAAGAAGCCGAAGCAGAAGAAGACCGGCGCCATCGATCAGTTCTACGCCGGCTATCACACCGCCTATGCGCAGATCTACGACCAGGCCGATTACGCAGGCGGCATCGCCACGCTGCGGGCGCTTGGCTACGACGACAATCCCGACGTGGCGACGCTGATCGGCTATGCCAGCCGCAAGCTCGACCGCTACGACGACGCCAAGTATTGGTACGAAAAGGCGCTGGCCGCCGATCCCAACCACGCCCTGACGTGGTCCTATTACGGCGCTTGGCAGGTCGAGCAGGGCAACCTGCTCAAAGCCAAGGACGATCTGGAAAAGGTCCGCGTCATCTGCGGCAACACCGATTGCCCCGAGTACCGCAAGCTCAAAGACGTCATCGACGGCACGGCGACGTACTAAAGCGCCTTAGAAGTCGTCATTGCGAGCGAAGCGAAGCAATCCGGGCGGCGGCGCCGCTCTGGATTACTTCGTGGCGGAGCTTGCCATCGGGCCGGCCACTTCGGGCCGGACCCGTTGGCTCCTCGCAATTGTGCATGTTCACTAATTCGCTGATCGAGTTGGGTTGGCTTTGGTGTCAGCGAACGCCTTTGGGGTCAGTCCTGCGAGGGCCTGATGGGGCCTGTGGTTGTTGTAGTA